>Ga0315294_10003032_pt1 | contig 18250 bp, 13 predicted proteins | sample YL17G13_40_MG_FD_203626 | JGI IMG/M metagenome (GOLD analysis project Ga0315294, IMG submission 203626) | Sediment microbial communities from Yellowstone Lake, YNP, Wyoming, USA - YL17G13_40 | ecosystem: Environmental > Aquatic > Freshwater > Lake > Sediment | place: USA: Wyoming | collected...
AAGATTGTGCTGAAATTTTCTCGATTTCGCTATTGGGTAATATTCGCCGAGCAAATAAATCCTGCCGCGATTTGCGTAATGATTGAGCCCGTGCCGTGCCCTGAGCTTCAGCTAAAGCTTCAGCGAAATTGGCAAAGATAACCGTAAACCAGAGCCAGATTGATACCTGTAGAACAAATGCTATATTAACGCCTTGAATTGCCCAAACAATTGCGAAAATAGAAGTAACCAGAGAACCAATTTCAACGATGAGCATTACCGGATTGCGCCAAAGCGAAAATGGGTTTAGTTTGTAAAATGACCGACCCAAAGCCCGCAAAGCTAATTTTGGTTCAAAGACTGTCTTGTTACGAGTGGTCATAATTTTCCTTTAGAATAATTTCCCTCCGAATAGCTGCAGGTGCTCAAGAAATGGTCCGAGTGTAAATATCGGGAAATAAGTTAAAGCCCCAACGATAATTACGACTGTTACTACCATACCGACAAATAAAATACTTGTCGTCGGAAAAGTTGCGATACTCGTCGGCACAGTTTTTTTGTTTGCGAGTGAACCGGCAATTGCCAGGCCTGGTATGATGGTTGCAAATCTTCCTACTAACATTGCTAACCCAAGCGTCAGGTTATAAAATACGGTGTTTGCATTTAAGCCTGCGAACGCCGAACCATTATTTCCAGCGGCAGAAAGATAAGCATACAGAATTTCAGACAGACCATGCGCCGATGGATTGGCAATACTTGCGCGAGCTGCGGGTGAGAGAATTGCGATTGCTGAGCCAATCAGCAGAGTAACTGGTGGAAGCAAAACACCAATCACTGCCATTATCATTTCGTAAGGACCGAGTTTCTTACCGAGAAACTCCGGAGTTCGACCAATCATCAGACCAGCAATAAACATAGTTAATATTACATAGAATAACATACCAATTAATCCAACCCCGACTCCGCCAAAAATTACTTCTCCAATACCCATATTGAACATATAGACTAAGCCAGTCAAAGGCATTTTTGAGTCGTGCATCGCATTCACCGAACCATTAGAAGTGCATGTAGTCGATTGTCCCCAGAAAACTGAGTTAACAACGCCGAACCGGGTTTCTTTGCCTTGCATATTTACGTTACCTGCTACTCCGAGTTTTCCCAGCATTGGATTACCGGAAAGCTCAGTCCAAAGCGCGACACCAAACCCAAGCAAAAATAAAATTAGCATTACATAGAAGAGCGCAAACCCCTGCTTTCGGTTCCGAATCATACTGCCGAACGTGAACACCAGTGCAACTGGAATTAAAAGAATCGCCAGCAATTCAAAAACATTAGTCAGCCAGTTAGGATTCTCAAATGGATGAGCTGAATTTACATTAAAAAAACCGCCACCATTCGACCCCAGTTGTTTGATGGCAATCTGTGATGCAGCTGGGCCGACTGCAATCGTTTGCTGTTTCCCTTCAAGAGTCTGGACATTAACATATGGTCGTAAAGTTTGAACCACACCCTGAGATGCCAGTATTATAGTCAAGATGATTGAGAGTGGCAGTAGTACATAGACCACAGACCGCACTAAATCAACCCAAAAATTACCGATTGTTTTTACTTCTTTTCGGACAAAGCCTCGTATCATCGCTATTGCCACCGCGATTCCGACCCCAGCCGAAACAAAGTTCTGGACCGCTAAACCAAACATCTGAGTTAAATAGCTCATTGTTGTTTCGCCGCTATAAGACTGCCAGTTGGTATTAGTTACAAAAGAGATTGCAGTATTGATTGCCGTGTCCCATCGGACCGAACCAAAATGCTCGGGGTTAAATGGTAGGAGTTTCTGAAGTAACTGTAATAGGAATAAAATAACGAGACTGATACAGGTAAATACAACAACTGATATTCCATAATCTTTCGCAGACATTTCTTGTTCTTTGCGAATTCCGCAAATCCGGTATATCAGAATTTCAAGCGGACGTAAAATCGGGGTCAAAAATGTCTGTTGTCCATTGAATACTCGAGCCATGTATCGACCGATTAATATGGCTAAAACAATAAGGACAGTAAAGAATGTCGCAAGAAATATAATTACTGAAATCATAATTGTCTTATTAAATATTTAATGAGTTGGGGATTACTTTTTTAGCCAAATATTTGCTGCTTCTTTATTTTTCTCTCTTGGTATAAGAGCAATTGCGTTTTTATTGCAGGCGGTTCGGCAAACACCGCAACCAAAACATTTGGTCGGTTCGATATATACTTTGGTATTGGTCGATGAATAATACATCGCCGCAAACTGACACTGTTTCATACATGATTTACATCCTGTGCATAAATTCCAGTCTGTCTGGCATATATATTCAGCCCGAAAGAAAACTGGTGCGCCGTTTTTCTCAATATAATACCGATAGGCAGTACAATCATGGTCGCAATTGCACAAGCCGATAATATATGGTGAGACCCCGGTCCAAATCGAATGCATCAATCCTTCTTTATCGAACTTGTGAAAGAGTTTCTTGGCGTCTTTTTTCGTAAGCACTTCAAATGAGGAATCTGGTTCAGTGCCCTGCGTGCCGAGCGGTCCGACTGAAACACCAAAACAGTAACGTTCATCTGCTTTGCCGGTTGTAATATACCGACAGCCGCAGGGTAATCTTGTAATCGTGCTGACTAAATCAATAACTTGCTCTATATCCTCGATCGGTAGCACCTGACCAAAATGTTCAACTTGCTGATTTCTCATAATTTCTTCTTCGGTTGGTGGTGGCTTTGGCGGTTGGGTTGGTTGCGGTGCTTCTTGTGCTGGGGATTCAACTTTTTCTTTTTGCGAATGAAATGTAAAGGAATTAAAGAAGTTTCTGACCCATTCCCCTCTTGTTTTGGTGCCGACGATTTTCTGTTTTTCCTCAGATAACTCCTCAAGCAGTAATGCTCTTGAATAGTTCTTCATCTGAAGGTACCACTTTTTACCTTCGCCGTGTTCCTGACAAAATTCACACATTTTGTTCTCCTGTATTAATTAAAATTTGCTTCTTTTCGAAACATAATTTATAATTTCCCATATTCTGCAACACTACACGCATAATCATAAATCTACTAAGGTTTTTTGTCAATGGTAATACAATAGAGAGCTCTGAAAAAATCACTCTCTTGATAACACAGATTTCTGAAAGATTACACAGATACTCGTATTGTTGATTTTAATCTGTGTAATCCTGGTTTTAATCGGTGTAATCATGACTTCTTCAGAAGTCAATACAATGAGATAAATTAACAGGAAATAATTATTGTTGAGTAAATTATATTATATGAAATTACTCGTATCTTAGCGCTTCAATCGGATTAAACATCGCTTTCCGCAATCGTTACAGGTTTTTTGGGGGGGTCTATAACAAGTTGGTTATGTGTTGAAATAACTGCAAAATCAATTGTTTGATCTCAACGGCGTCACCCTCACCTTTCTCCTCTCCCCTCGAGGGAGAGGGTTTGGGTGAGGGGGATTTCGTATTTTGAATCTTCTAATTTTCAATCTTTTAATTTTTGAATCGCGTGTCTGCTTGACCATCTTGGTTACCTGGTAGGTTACCTAGATGATGACCAAGTAGGTTACCTAGGGGGTTACCTAGTAGGTGACCTACCCCCTAACCCCCTGGCTCACCTAGTAGGTGACCTACTATATGACCTAACCCATTGTCTGGTAGGTTACTTAGATGGTTATCCCCTAGATTACTTAGTAGGTAACCGAGTAGATGACCTACTCCATTACTTAGTAGGTAACCTACGGGGTCAATCTGACCCATGACTCAGAAATTTTGGAGATTTAAAGAAAAGCGTTCCAGTGAATTTTAAGGGGGTGTTGCTCAAAACTTTATAACTTTATTTTTTCATAATCTTATTAACTTTTTGATCTTGGATAACCCGATCTTTGATACAATATTCAATAATTTTATCCATCTGGTTTTTAAAAGAAGATTCTATCGCTATATATGTTTTGATTAATTTTTCTGTTATGTATGTTGATAAATAATCTTTTGTAACTATGTCAATAAGCAATGTTCTTTTTATAGTATTAGAAGCGTAATGTCGTCTGTAAATTATGTAATCCTTTTTTATTAATGAATCGTTGTACACATCATATGCATATAAAGGCCCGGAGATAATTATGATAGGTTGAAAAAGATTTAAGAAATAACATGGATTTTCGGGGTCAAAATAAGAAGTCATCTTTCTAGTTCTCGTCATCTCAGAGTCAACGCACTTCAACAGAGGAAGAAATAGCGTCTCGTAAAGATCTTTGTGCCCAGCCTTATTATTATCAATTTCACAAAATTGAGTTGAAATAAAACCGTGTTTTAACTGATGATGAATTTCTGAGAAATTTAATACTTTCTTAATGTCTAGAAACAAATCAATATTTGAGAAAAATTCTTGAGTTGCTTCTACAGGGACATATACTTCGAGCGATTCATTTCTTTGTGGCTTTCTTTCGAAGAATATTAAAGGATTTGTTCTTTTCTTTACTTCTCCATATGCAAAAAAGTAAAAACCAGTTTTCCCAAATATAAAGTCTGTAAATCGGGATGCAATAAAGTCAATTTCCCTTGATTTATGTTCATCTTGATCTTCGAAGGCATAATTTGCCCCCGCAAAGAACCCATGATTTTCGAATTCTACAATAACCTTCTGTTCATTTAGATAACCGGACGCAGAGATAATTTCTTTTATTTTTTCATCTGAATTTTGTGATTTCATATTATTCTAATTATATTTGTGCTTTATGTTTTGGATAATAATATTACGGTTTTGGCCAGATACGATTTTGTTGGTTATCATATAAGCCCAATCCGCCACCATACTCAAAAGCAGCCATCCCCGCAACCGATTTTTCCTGATTATTAAAAATAGTCACCCCACCACCATATTCAAGAGCCCCTATCGATACAACCAATTTTTCCTGATTAGTACTAATACCAATCATCCCGCCATATTCAGTGCCGCCAACACCCGCAATCAAATTCCCCTGATTATTGCGAATGGTTAGCTCCCCACCATATTCAGTGGCACGCATCGTCGCAATCAGTTTTCCGTCTTCCGTTATAAATTTAAGTCCCTCATTTGATATAACTATCTCAGATATAGAAAGTCTTTTTGTTTGCTGAACTTGTTGTGCACAACTTGCAATTAGAGCGATTGCCAATAAGACAATCACTGTCAGATAAACTTTATCTTTACTCATATAATCCTCCTCATATGATTTTTATTTTATTTATTTAACCTATTAATGCTTAATAGTATGATGGGAAAAGCAAAAGTCAAGGGAAAGTCGTGTGATAATTGAGTCGGTTCTTCTTTTAACTATAATTTAATCCTCTCAGAAACTTATCTGTGAAAATCTGTGTAATCTGTGGTTTAACTGATGTTAGACTTACTCGTATCTTAAAGCATCAATCGGATTGAGCATTGCGGCTTTGCGCGCCGGATAAAATCCAAAGAATAACCCAACCGCAAATGCAAAAAAGAAAGACAATAACACTGAACCAGGTGTAATAACAGTTGACCAGTGCGCGAATTGGCTAGTCAGTTTGCTTGCCAATAATCCAAAAACTATTCCAATAAGGCCGCCGCTTAATGCAACGATAACCGATTCAATCAGGAACTGACCAAGAATATCCCATTTTTGCGCGCCGATTGCCTTACGGATGCCAATTTCCCTGGTCCGCTCAGTCACCGATACAAACATAATATTCATAATACCGATGCCACCGACAAGCAGACTGACGATTGCGATACCGGCAAGTAAGATAGTAAATGTCTTGCTGGTTTCTTTGACCGTGGATAAAATATCCGATTGAGACATGATATTAAAATCGTCATCTTCCGGATTTCTAATTTTATGCCGTTCCCGCAATAGGTTTGTGATTTCGGTCGATGCTTTATCCATTACTGCTTGCGATTTTGCCTCAACATTAATAGTTGATACATAATCAACGCCAAATAACCTTTTTTGTGCAGTTATCAGTGGCACAAAAATAACATCGTTTTCATCTCGAAACCCGCCACCGCTCCCTTTATTACTCATTACCCCAATAACCTGGAATATGTTACGGTTAATTTTTATATATTCTCCGATCGGGTTGGCGTTGCCGAAAAGATTAGTGACCACTGTTTGCCCAAGCACTGCCACCCGCCGCATAAACCGGTTGTCATCATCTGTAATAAAAGCACCGGTTCCAACCGGAAAATTTCTTATTCCCGGGAAATTTGGCGTGACACCATTAATCTGTGTATTGGTATTTTGAGCTCCATAAACAACCTGTCCGTTTCTCGAAAAATCCGCATCAACTTTATTTACATATTGAGTTTGACTGGCGATTGCCAAGGCATCTTCGTATTTAAGACTCGTCCGACTACCCGCGGCCGACCGGATACCTCCTTGTTGAAAAGAACCCGGGCGTATCTGTAAAAGGTTTGCGCCCATCTGGCTTATTCTTGTGGTTATTTGTGCGCTTGCCCCTTGTCCAATCGCAATCATTGTAATCACTGCCCCGACCCCGACAATGATGCCGAGCATCGTAAGAAAGCTGCGCAGTTTATTGGAAAGAATCGAAGATACTGCCATAACCACGCTTTCTTTCATCTCAGCCACTGTGAATTTCCGCTTTTTCTTATTATTTACCCGCACCGAAATGTTTTCGGTATCGATATGTTCTGAGGTTTTCTGGTCTTCGACAATTTCACCGTCTTTTAGCCGGATTATTCGGTGTGCGTAAGATGCCACCGAGTTATCATGGGTCACCATAATTATCGTAATGCCCTTTTTGTGAAGCTCGGTCAGAATTGACATTATCTCCTGACCCGACTTGGAATCAAGATTGCCGGTCGGCTCGTCGGCAAGGATAATCGACGGTTCATTGGCTAATGCGCGGGCAATGGCAACGCGCTGCTGTTCACCACCGGATAATTCTTTGGGTCGGTGTTTTGCCCTTGCTTCAAGATTTACCAGTTTCAGCGAATTAAATGCCTTGACGCGACGGTCGTTATGGTCGCCCGAATAAATAAGCGCAAGCTCAACGTTCGACACGGCATTCAGGCGGGGTAAAAGATTATAACTTTGGAATACAAAGCCAAGTTTCTCATTGCGCAGCTGGGCAAGCTGGGAATCAGAAAATTGACTGATATCAGTCCCGTCAATCAGATATTGACCGCTGGTCAAAATATCCAGACAGCCAATGACATTTAATAAAGTTGACTTGCCTGAACCCGATGGTCCCATAATTGCAACAAATTCACCGTCTTCAATTTTAAGCGAGGCATTCTTCAAAGCCGCAACATCTATTTCGCCCAGGCGGTAGATTTTATTGCAATTCTTAAGCTCGATCATCAATGTCCTCCCATCGGACCGCCAAACCGCATGCGAGGTGTTCTTGTCGAGTTGCTGCTGTTATTTTGCTGGTTTTGCGTATTACTTACAACTACTTTATCGCCTTCAGCTAACCCTTCAGTAATTTCAATTGTCTTGCCATCAGTTGCGCCAGTTGTGATCTGTTTTGGTTCAGGACGGTTACCTGCCATCACAAGTACAAATTTATTACCATTACGTTCTTTTATTGCGGTACTCGGCACCGTAAGAACATTTTGCTGATTTATAATTACAAATGAAACATTGGCAGTCATTCCTGAAGACCAATAAGACGGAACGTGCAAGGGTTGAACCATAATATTATAGACGACCACATCTGAAACCAAAGAGCCTTCATGGGCAATTTTAGTAACTTTTCCCTGGGTATTTTCGTTCGGGAAAGCATCAAGGGTAATCTCTGCTTCTTGCCCTAAAAATATCTTGCCGATATCGGCTTCATCAACCTGTACACTCGCAACCAATCGGTCGGAAATCACAAACAAGACCGTTTGGGTAGTAACATTTTGTCCGGGCTCGCAGGAGCGGGCTATCACCTGACCGGAAATTGAATTGGTAAGCGGGACCGGTTTATAGGCGTTATCCGCAATTACCTGAGACGCAAGTGCCTCTTTAATCGCATCCGAGTCTCCTTTTTTCTGTGCAGCGTCTAAATTCGAACGCGCTGCATCTAAAAGAGCGATTCGGTCTTCACTTGAAATCCAGGCAAGAATGTCTCCGGGCCTGACAAAATTACCTTCATTTACTAATACCCGGTCGATTCTGCCGCTGACTGGTGAATTAACTTCGACTCGAGTGTACGGCTGAACCGTTCCGGTTGAAGTCACTTTTACCTCAATATTTCCTCGTGTCACATCTGCGGTTACAATCTGTTCTTGTTTTGATTTTCCGGTTAGCTTTTTCCGTATTATAAAAAATCCGGCAACGACGATTACTAAAATTATAATTCCGATTAATATTTTCTTCATCCCGCCCTTCCTTTCTTATCAAGTTTAAGTCTAATTTTGGAAATACTTATATTATTGTTCAGTCTTTCTTTTTGTATTACTAATTTTATTTTATCGAAAAAGAATTGATTTACCCAATCCATCTTTATTCTATGAAGGGCTGGATTCATTAATTACTCCTTCCGATTGACTTTTCTAATGCTGCAATTGAGGTGCGCAGATTGTATAAGGCAGTGACATTACTATTTTCTGCCTGAGTTAACTCACTTTCTTTCTGTTGCAGAAAGAAATATGATGTGCTTCCCTGCTCATACTGCAGTTTGGTCAGCTGGTAAGCATCTTGCGCAGCTTCAAGAGTTTTATTACTCACCTCAAGATTTTTCTTTGCCAAAACCAAGTCAGAATATGACTGCCTGACTTCGGATTCGATACTATTGGTTAAGTCCTGTAATTTTAAATCATTTTGTTTTATTGAAATAGTTACTTGCTTGACTTTTGCCTTAGTTGAAAATCCATTAAATAAAGGCAATGAAAGACCAATGCCGGCACTCCAATTATCATTTTGCTCTAAAAAATTATCTCCTGATAAACCATATGAAGACGATACGGATAAAGATGGCAGATAATTACTTATTGCCTGAGTTTTTTGCTCAGCGAGCACATCGCGGTTAGCTTTTTGACTGATAATTTCCGGTCTATCATTATCAGCCAGCTTAGTCAAACTATCCGGCAATGGAAACTCGATTGTTTTGTCCTGATACAGAATAGATATTTCTTGACCCGGCAAATTTAAGAGCTGATTAAGCGAGAGTTTAGCTAAAGCAAGACTTTGTTCGGCTCGCATATAATCATATTCAGTCTGGTTTAGACTAACTTCGGCTTGTTTGACATTGGGTTCATTCTCTCGCCCGACATTATAATTTAATTTTAAAAGCGTAAGATTATCATTGCGCCGTTTTAAAATACTGTTAACGAGCGTAATCTGCTCTTGTGTCTGTAAAATTTTATAGAACGTTTGCTTTACCGACAGGACAACTTCATTTTCTTTTTGACGGTATGTTTCTTCTACGATTTTAATTCTGGTCTTGGCAATTTTCGAACCAGCACGAATCGAACCGCCTTTATATAGTGTATATTGAGCGTTTATGCCAGTGGAAAAACTACCGGATGCATCATTTGAAGCACTTCCACCATATCCGTACCTAGTTGAAAGTCCAAGGCTCGGATAGTATGATGAATTCGCATCGGTTAAACTAGCATGCGCTGCATCAATATCCATTTTTGCTTGAAGCAGTTCGAGATTATTTTGTTTAGCAAGCAAAATACAATCCTCTAAAGTCAGCGGTTGTGCTATCGAAATATGAAACATAATTGCGACCAGAAAAACAACTAAGGTATAGTATTTTAATTTCATCTTGCTCCTGTTCATTTCATTCTTCTCATTATAACATAATTACTAATATTAGACAACAAATTAACGATAAGAGATACGGGATTTATCTTATCTTGCATATAGATTTACTGACTTTAAAAGCAAGGGGTAACTCGTATAAGAAGTTACCCCTCGAATGAGACAACTTTATGGTCTGCCCCAATGATGATTGTTGTAGTTATTATTATAATTGTGGTGATTTTGTGTATAATGTCTTCTATATTCTCGTCGCTGCTCGATGCGGTTTTGACGAACCTGGGTACGAAGTTTCCAGAGTTTTATGCGCTGCAGCCTATTCACAAAGCGCAACCACCAATTCTGTCGCGCTGTCTGACGGGCTCGGATAACTGGTCGTTGTCGTTTTGGCATATTTTGCTGCAGGGTAGTTCTTTGTCTTGTTTGTCTTCCTCGGTTGTTATTTGGACTCTGTGCATAGAGTGTTGGAAATGTAATAAGAATACCCAATAATATAACTGCAACCGACAGTACCTTTCTTCTTATATTAATCATATAATCCTCGCTTTCTGTCTCATACACATAATTAGACGTAAATAATCGAAAAAGGTTTAATTGACGCGATAATGGTCGATAACACAATCTTAATTTTGCATAGGGGAAAGAGCAATTTTGATGTTTATACTTAATGATCGCAGTTCAAAAGTTATACTAAGAATATAAATAAATATTTACCGAATTCTTAATTTAACTTTTTATATTCCAAATCATTAATTCAAATTTTCCAAAAGGCAAGGGTAGTATTCCCTCTATATAGCTCAGCGTGAATAATATGATAGTAAGAACAAGTAATATTGCAACAAATAAAGGTTTTAAATACTAATTATCTTTCTGGTTATTTTTTGGTATTAATATGCGTTTCAAACATAGTGTCTTACAATAAACAAAGACCGGAATAAAAATGGAATTTAATTAGAGCTTAATTTGAAGTATTAAATACAATACTGAGCAGAGTTTAAAATAGGGAGTAAAATAATACGCACGGAAAATTTTTAGACTAAATTTCTGATTTCAATATTCTGAAAAACTTCTCTCTTGTCTGACGTTCAATCCATGGTGTATGTCCGCAATTTTTTAAGAGAATAAATCGAAAGTTTTTTATAATACTGGACAATGGTTTTTTAACACCGTCTGCTGGATGTGGGTCATATTCACCATGAATTGCGATAACTGGACATTTAATCTTATTTCCTAAATTAAGAAGTTTCCCGCTTTTTCGTAATTTTTCTGCTTGCCTCCACACGCCTTGCATAATATCAAGCCGAAAATCTACTTTGTTTTTGATACGTATCGGTTTGAAAGAGTCTGTTTTTGACATTAACTCACCAAATTTTACAAATACCAAATCATCGCCAACTTTTTTGGTTAACCGCTTTAAGGTTAGTTTATTAACCTTTTGTTTGTTCATTAACTTAATGTAGGTATTTAATTCGTTTCTTTCTTTATGTCTAAGTCGTCTTAATCGCGTTATCATTATCTGTGAAACATACTTGTCTTCAAATGGTCCGCTCGAAACCAGAATCAGTTTCTTAACGAGTTTTGGATACTTGGCAGCAAAGATAAAACCAAGCCAAGCGCCCCAGGAATGACCAATCAAAGTCACGGGAAGATTTGTATGTTTATTTAGACTATTTTTCAGCTCTTTAATTTGTCCGTTAATCGAAGTTGCAGTTTGCAAGTATTCTAAAACACCATACGTTCTGGATAGCTCTAATGCAACCGGCTTCATTTCACCACGCGCGCCTGGACCACCGTGAATTACTACAACGCTAAATGGTGTCTTACCATATCTACGTAAATCTATCATTGATGGAAATGTTTTAGATTCTACTAATCTGTAATAATTACTTTATCAGTTATTCTTAAATTGTTACTTTCTAATCTGACAAAATATATCCCTTTGGGTAATTTTTTACCAAGATTATCCGTCCCGTCCCAAAGGATTAAAGACTTAGTAACCTGCCGATTAAAAGTTTTAACCAGACTACCCGTAGTGCTATAAATTTTAATCTCGGTTATATTATTACCTGCTGTCTGCCATTGGATTTTTGTTGTGTGCCTAAATGGATTTGGGCTGATAACCAAGATCGGTTTCTGTAATTCGTATATTGGCAATTCGGCAATATCTGAAATAGCTGAACCAAATTCAATCGCATCCAGCTCGTAGTTTTGACCAGCATCAGCCACCTTAACATAACGGGCACTCGAAACCCCGGCGTTGGTTATATTACAGCCGACATTACCTGTGCCATATGTGCAGAAATGCCATGGCCCAGTCCATGCGTCATCTGATACAAACACTGAACAGGGTTTGGTGGTGATTGAATATACCGTAAAATCAATGCCAATACTATCTAATATCGGCTTGCTCAACTCTATTGCCACTGAACTTCGCGATGAAAGTTTGAGCACTCGATTGTCGCGCGGACCCAAAGTCCATGATGCCATTGTGCCACTCGCTAAAGTCGTGCTTTGACAAATCCAGGTGACAATTTTGTATCCGGTAACATGTAAAACCGTATCCGGTTGGAGCATCGCGTTGACATCTACATAGCTATCGATTGGCACTGATATTCCTGAAATTATTTTTGTCTGATAGCCATCGGCAATTATCTTAAGATTATGAATGCCCGGTTGTATATATTTAAAATACCAACCACAAGTATCAGTATAGGTCATCCAGTTTGGCGGGTCAGCGACAACTATCGCTTTTTGAACCGGCGAGCCGGTAATCGAATCAGTTATCAAACCGCGTATCCCATTTGCACAGCGGGTCATTAAATCCAGACTTGCGGTCCAGTTAGCATGGCAAATTGTATCAATTTGACTCGCTGCCGGTGGCTGACCCGATGAAATCTCAGCGGCAAGACCAAGCGTACCTTCTTCGCCATATGAGTAATCAGTGGCCGTTCCATAACAGACATATAATCCGCGTGAAATCTGATAAGCGGATAAACCAGTTATATTGTGGTAACGATTGCATAACTCGGAAAACGAAACGCTGTCCAATGGTGCCATGGTTGTATAACTCCATGGCCACATTACTGACGTTGCTCCGCTATGATAGGTCATATGAAGGACAAACGGATGCTGTTGTAAAAAGTTACGAAATCCTCGCGTTTCCGGTTGGCTCCATGGCGTACTCATACCTGAACCAGAACCAGTTCGCCAGGCATAACCATAATCACGATTCAAATCCGCACAAACCGTAGTACCACGCGTGTGATTAATCAACCCTTCAGGATTAATGCAGGGGATTATCCAAATCTCGCGCGTGTTCACAATATTGGTGATTATCGGGTCAATATTGTATCGGGTAATAAGCTGCTGCATTATGTACCAGCAGACTTCAGTGCCGATATTTTCATTGCCGTGAGTTGTCCCGTCCCAAAGCATTCTTGGTCGGTGCATTTCTGCTTGTGCATTCTCGGAAATCTTAAGCGCCAGCAAATATTTGCCGGTTGGCGATTGTCCAATTGTATTAAGATGGCAGATATTCGGATAGGTGTTAGCGATAAGATTAAAGGTGTCCATAATCTCCTGATAAGAATGATAGCGTCCTAAATCCGGACCAGGTGCAATTTGCTCTGAATACTCGACCATATCCGGAATCAGCACTTCGTATTTATAACCCATTTGTTTAATTCTCTGGATATTGCTTGGCAAAATCGCACCGCGGATATAACCGTTTTCTATCGCATAGATATAAAGCCCGGCATCTTGCAGTATCTGTATTACAGATTGAGATGCCTTTACTCGAACAAGCATCTCGTGTTCTTGCAGAGTATTACTCGCAAGAATGGTTGTGGAAATAAACAGTAAAAAAAACAATCCAGATACTATGTATCTATTCATCTTAATGACAAGTTTTCGACTTTTAGCTTTATTCTCTAGTTATCGCAATAATGCAACTCTTTTTACTTGTTTATTTTCATCAGTTGTCATTTGCACAAAATACACGCCGTTAGGCAACTTGTTTTGGTTTCTCCAGGTAAACTGATGAACGCCCTGTTCTTGATATTGATTTACTGGCGAAGCGACCAACCGCCCGTCGGATGACAGGATTTCGATTTTTACTGATGAACTTTTATTAAGAGTATATCTTACTAAAACGTAATTATTTGTCGGGTTAGGACTGATTGACAGTTCGTTTTGTGTTATCGTCTGACTTTGCTCTTCAGCAACCCATGGATTAAATGTCAGGTTTTTATAGACTCTTATATAACCATTATATGCGCCATATTCACCGAATATCAAATCCAGGTCGCCATCCTGATCCCAGTCATTGAACGTAATGTGTCCTTCGGCAAGACCATCAACGATATATCCGCCTTGTGTGCTCAGTCTTTGCGCAGTTAAAAAAATCGGTGCCGAATTTGTTCCGGAATTATGATAAAACCAAACATAACCATTGATTTCGCTGGTCATCAAATCTTTTATACCGTCCCGGTCTAAGTCATAGACAACCGGGCAGGTTCGTTGTAAATTAATCGGAGTACCCCCGCAGGTAATTGCCGTATAACTCCCAAAAACCGGTGCCGCATCGGTTCCGGTATTAATATAAACACGCACATTATCCGTCCCGCCGTATTCTCCAGTCTGACCGGTTAATAAATCTTTTTTACCATCTTCGTTCCAATCATTGATGAATGGCGTAGAATTGTAATCTACATGAATATCTGCCCCGTTGGATTGTATATGCCCGGAATTGGTCAAAGCGTTACTTGGTGCTGTGGCACGGAAAAATGTTATATATCCTTCTCTTTCACCGACAATTAAATCTCTTCTGCCGTCATTATTCCAATCGCAAACTGCGATTGCCGCGCCCTGACATCAGCCCGAAGTGACTGAAATGTCAACACCATCGGCTTGAATATAAGAACCGCTGGTAAAACTTGGGTTGTTATTTGTGCCATAATTTTTCCAGAACTGAATTTTACCGGAAGTAAATTGACCGAAAAGCAAGTCTTTAATTCCATCTCCGTCCCAGTCATAAATATAAGGTGAAGCACAACCAAGCGGAACCGTAATCGGACTACCATTTGCTGTAATATTAAAGTAGTTAGCGAAAGTCGGTACCTGAGCGTACATTGAAACTGCGATTAGACAAGTGAATATTATTACACATGTTTTACTCATACTGCCTCCTTGTTTGATTTTATGATAATTACTCTATACACTTGCCTAAAGTATAGATTATAAATGAATTTAGTCAAGATAATTTATCCGAGACCTCCTAATAAATCCATGAGCAAATACATTCTTGACTTTTATTTCTTTTATAATATACTTCCGTGTCAATGTCTATTCAAACCACAGTACTATTAACAATCTTTGTCCCGATTATCGGGTCATTAACCATTCCCCTTGCCGGGTTGATTTCTAAAAAAGTCCGGTCGGTTTGGGCAATATTAATCGGTCTGGCAACTACTTTCTTTGCTTCGATGTTAATTCCGTTTGCTTTACACGGTGGCGAGCTTGTAATCCGTAAAATTATGATTCTGGGGTTTGACTTTACCTTGATTGTCGATGCGCTTTCGGTCTTTATGTCGATTGTCTCTTCGTCAATCGGCGCATTGATTGTCATTTACTCAATCGGTTATGTTTCGCATGACGAAAACCAGAACGAATATTACTTAATCGTCCTGTTATTTATTGGCGCGATGATGGGGTTGGTTTATTCTGCCAATCTCATTTTTATGTACCTGTTTTGGGAAATCGCAGCAATCGCTTGCTGGCGGTTAATTGGGTTTTACCGTAAAAAAGAGTTTATTATCAAAGCCGACAAGGCATTTTTAGTAACGTTCTTTGGTGCGGTTGTAATGCTTCTGGGCTTTATTCTTATATATAACCAAACTCATACTTTTGACCTGACTCAAATGCGCGGAGTCGCCATCCCTGGCATGGCTGTGCTTTTAATATTATTCGGCATGTTTTCCAAATCTGCGACGGTTCCTTTACACACCTGGTTGCCTGATGCCGGCGTTGCACCTTCGACGGTTACCGCATTACTGCACGCGGCGGTTTTGGTTAAAATTGGTGTTTATGCTTTTGCTCGGCTGTTTAACTGGACCTTTATTTTACCTTCGGGCTGGCAGCAAGCATTGCCAATTATTGTTGTCATATCCAGCTTGGTTGCAGCCGGTGCTGCAACCGTTGAAAATGATTTAAAACGCATCCTTGCTTATTCAACAGTTAGCCAGATTGGTTATATTTTCTTGGGTTTATCAGTATTAAATCCGGTTGGCGTAACCGGTGCTTTATTATTTCTTTTAATGCACGGCCTGGCTAAGGCCGGACTCTTTTTGTGTGCCGGGATTGTTGAACATAATACTCACAAACGAGACATAAGAGAACTCGGTGGTTTAATCAAAACAATGCCGATTACCGCTGTCACATTTTTATTTTGCGCGTTCTCGGTTATCGGTATTCCACCATTTGGCGGTTTCTTTTCCAAGTTTTTAGTAATAATGGGTACAATCCAGTCCGGAAAAATATGGGTTGCCGTAATTGCTTTATTTACTGCAGTATTAACAATGTTTTATCTTTTCCGATTATTTAATATGGTTTTTCTGGGCGAGACTAAATTTAGCATGCCCGAGAAAACACCAGGTATGCTTTTTGTCGTAATCGTTTTGGCTGTTTTATCTTTGCTTAGTGGAATTTTCATCGCTTTCCCGACAAAATTGGTTAGCGTGGCAGTATCTCAGATTTTCCAAATGGGAGTTTTAAGATGACACCGGTAAACTTATTAATCCCAATCCTTCTGCCCCTTGGACTTGGGATAATCTCTTTTCTCATCCCTTCTAAAACCAAACTCATCCGAGAAATAATTTCAATAATTGGGGCTGGCGTTATTTTCTACATTGCACTGGTGTTATTCCGTGTTAAGAATTTAAATTATATTATTCCGTGGGCAGGAACCGGGATTGATTTTGATTTAAGACTTTATCATTTTAGCAGTTTTATTTTACTTGGGCTGTCTGGATTTCTCTTTTTAATCGTGCTCTATTCATCAATCAAGATGCGTGGACACAATCGGATTCGGGAATATTACGGATGTGTATTTATAACAGCGGCTTTAGCCAATGGTGCGGTCTTGGCAAATAACTTTGTTTTATTAGTTTTCTTCTGGGAAGGGCTCTTATTAACGCTTTATGGTCTTATAACTATTGGTGGTAAAGAATCGTATCGGACTGCGGTAAAAAGTTTTATTATCAGCGGGTTTTGTGATTTCTGTATGATACTGGGTATTGGCATTCTCTGGTATGCGACTGGCACACTCAGGATGTCAGATATTTCAGTGCAGCCGAGCGGTTTGACTGCGGTCAGTTTCTTTTTGATGATGATCGGTGCGATTGGCAAGGCTGGTGCCATGCCATTTCATACCTGGATTCCCGATGCCGCAATCGATGCGCCAGTCAGTGTAATGGCGTTCCTACCTGCATCATTTGAAAAACTTCTGGGCATTTACCTGCTTACCCGTATCTCGCTCGATTTCTTTAAGCTTCAGGTTAACAGCGCCTTTTGTATTACGCTTATGATAATCGGTTCAGCAACTATTGTGCTTGCTGTGTTTATGGCGCTTATCCAGAAAGATTTTAAGAAATTGTTATCGTTTCACGCCATCAGTCAGGTCGGCTACATGATTCTGGGTATTGGCACCGGCATTCCAATTGGCATTGCCGGTGGTGTCTTTCATATGATTAATCATGCGATGTATAAATGCGGACTTTTCTTAAGCGCTGGCTCAGTCGAACACAGGACTGGCACAACTGAATTGAAAAAGCTGGGTGGTCTTTATCGCGAGATGCCAGTCACCGCGCTCTGTTTTGCGGTTTGCGCCGCCGCAATTTCCGGCATCTGGCCATTGAATGGTTTTGTATCCAAAGAAATGATTTTTCACGGCTCAAAAGAAACGGGTTTTATTATCTTTGCGATTGCCGCTTGGGTCGGTGCAATATTTACCTTTGCATCGTTTTTAAAAGCAGGACATTCAACGTTTCTTGGACCAAGGTCAAAAGAAATAAAACCTATAAAAGAAAGCGACAGCCCAATTTTGATTCCGATGATTATTCTTGCTGGTTTATGTATTCTATTCGGTGTCTATAATAAATTGCCATTGACATTGTTCGTCCAGCCAATCTTAGAAGGACATGTTCCGGCTGGTGAGCACCTAGATTTCTCAAAACACGGTCTGGCAGTAGCAAATCCGATTGCGATGATTTCAATTCTTTGCCTGTTTATCGCTCTGGCAATCCATTTCTATGGCTGGAACCGCGGGGGAAAGAAAGCTTATTTGGCATCAGAACCGATTCATAACTTGCCGGTTCTAAAAGTACTATATAATAAGTCAGAAGCGAGATTCTTTGACCTGTATGAGCAGGGCATAAAAGTATTAAAAGGTTTATCATATATTCTGTTTGTCGGTGTTGACCGCACAATCGACTGGGTTTACGAAAAATT
>Ga0315294_10003033_pt1 | contig 18249 bp, 29 predicted proteins | sample YL17G13_40_MG_FD_203626 | JGI IMG/M metagenome (GOLD analysis project Ga0315294, IMG submission 203626) | Sediment microbial communities from Yellowstone Lake, YNP, Wyoming, USA - YL17G13_40 | ecosystem: Environmental > Aquatic > Freshwater > Lake > Sediment | place: USA: Wyoming | collected...
GGCCGAAAGACTTCGGCGTCATTGTCCCAGGCGATCTCGACCCGCATGGCCCGAAAAACGATCCTCGAGCCGAATATCTTCAACCAGCAAACGTACTCCAGATCGGCCTTATCGATGATCGCGTTGAAGGCATCGCAGATCGCCTGCCTCTCCCGTAGCGTATACTCTTTCATACTGACTCCAAGTCGGGGGCGGCCGGAAAGACCGCAAGTCAGAACCGGCCGTCCCTATCGGTACGTGCAGCTCGTTGCACGTCTCTCTCAATTCTCCGTGTGCAGGGCATCGACGCTGACTTTGTGGACCTCTGACACCGCCTTCGCAACCGCTGCCCGGCGCTGCCCCTCGCCGACGTAGATCATCCAGCCCTCCTGGATGACCGTCGCGAGCGCCGCTGCGGTCATGATCTTCGCCACGAAGAGCTCGTCATCGGGATTGTCCGTCAGCCACTGTGTGACGTAGTGGCGATAGAGCGGGTAGCTCGGCTGCGCGATCATCTGGGCGCGTAGCTTGCCCAGCTGCTCGAACGCCGGCATCCGCAGCATGATCGCCAGGGAGCGGAACGGGGCCTCGACCAGGGCCTCCCAGGCGTCGATGCCGAGGACCATATCGTGCTCGATGGCGGCCGGGGGGCCCTTGGATGACTGCTCTGGCGAAGCAGCCCCCTCGGCAGGGAAGGGGCCCCCCCGGCTCAGTGAATCTGGACCCAGGACCGCCTCGACGGCGGTGCGGAATTGCGAATCACCGCTCTCAATCGTGGTCTGTTCAGTCGTGGGCGTCGTGACGGTCCCGGACTGGCTTGGGCCGATTTTCTTGGCGGCCGGCTTGCCGGGCCTCGAACCCCTGCGAGGCCGGCGGTCCTTCGCCCCTTTCGTTCGTGCCATCAGATGTCCGTCCCTTCCTGTTCGCATTTCTCGGCGATCTCGGCGGCCGTGCGGGCCGCGTCATCGGTCACTTTTCCCATGCCCTTCCATCGCTCATATTCCAGACGAACCACGTCCAGGATTGCCTGCGCGATGCCAAGTCGCACGGCTCGGGGAAAACAGCGAATCCAATCCCAATGACGCCGCAACAACAGAGCCGTCACCCCCTCGATACAGACACGATCCGTTTCCTCGGGGGTCACAGGTCTTTCTCCGTTTCCTCCGGTGTCACGATCGGTTCGTCTTTTCCATCTTCATCGTCCGGGATGGGCTTGCCCGCGGCCACGAGCTTGCGGAGGTCCACATTGTCGGCCTCCACTTTCGCGAGTCGCTGCTTGACCTCATCAAACTCGCCGATCGCGACCACCTTGGGCTCGATCCCAGGGTGGAACGTCCCGTTGCAGAATCCGCAGACGAGATCGCCGTCGGTCTTCTCGATCAGCTTGTGGTCCGGACCGCAATTCGGACAGGTCAGTTCCCTCGTCATGGCTTTCTCCTCGAATAGATGTCACTGATTCCCGATTCGATCTCGGACATTCCGTCTCAAGTCGGCGATTTGCCGGTCTTCTTCGAAAGGACCTTGTCGATGGCTTCCATCCGGGCCCGAAGGTCGATGATGGCCAGACAGAGTGCGTCAACGGCCTTTTCCAGAGCCGCCACCCGCTCGATCCACCCATCACCTGTCTTGTTTGCCGATCCGCCGACACTTGATCTTTTTTCTTCACTCATGTTCAGCCCTTCCTTCTAATTCTAGGATGTAGTTCAAGAGATCGTGGCACAAATGCCAACATTTACAGACTTTCTGACCGTTCGGTGTGTCATATCCAAGCTCGTCGTCAATGATCGGCCACAGATCCGGGACGGTGATCGAAGTTACGTTCACAATTTTTTCGTCGGTTCCACCTTTCGACAACGTGATGAGCCTTTCTGCCGCCATGTTCAATACTCCTGAAATAAGGTTCCTTGCAGTCCCGGCCTCGGCTTGCTCCGTTCGGCCAACGTGCCCCAGGCCTGGCCCAACTGCCACCGGCACTTCTCACACAGATCGCGGTACGCCCTCGCCGCCGGCAGGGACACCAGCTCCTGCCCGTAGCTCGGGCGCCCGCACAGGAGCCGGTCCTGCCAGACCAGGCTCCGCACGTGCACCCGTTTCCTCGCCATCACTGAGGCCGCCTTTCATCACGAGGTACCAACACTGCCCGCACCGCCAGGTGGGGCTCAACCTGAGAAACTCCGCTTCGCTCGTCAGATCAAAATATAGGGATTGTTTGTCCCGGCCGCACAGCGTCCGGGTGAATCCTGATTGTTGCGTCAAGAGATGTGTTCTCATCCTTTGCCCTCCGCCACTTTGCCCAGGGGGGCTGCTTCGACGAGATAGACCTTCTCGTAGTGACCGCCAGTCTTGGCGTGCAGCTTGCCCTTGTAGGTGATCCGTATCCTCTGGTACAGGCAGTCCGCTTTGCGAATCGCGATGGCGAGCCGTCGATTGCCCGGCACGCGAATCACTGAACCATCATCGAGGACGAAGGGAAAACTCGAGGGACCATATGTCTCGCCCTGCGCTTCCCCGATCACTCCCACCAGACTCTCCCCAATCTTGTAAAAGTGGTGGATGGGCCGGCCGTCGATGCTGCTCTTGCCGTAGTTCAGCTCGAAACGGTCTGCCTTCTCGGCGTTCTCGGTATAATTGGCCGCGAGCTTGAACTTTTCCTTGTTGGGGGTCTTCTTTCTCGAGTTGTTGAGGATCGCATCGGCGAGCGCCTTCTCGCCGGCGGATCGTCGCCGCCTTGCTTCTTCATCAGCCATAGCCGCCATCTCCTATCAGCCATGACCGATCAGCCCTGTCAGGATATGTTATGTTTCATTCGACGGGAATGAAACATCAGGATGATCGGTCAGTAGCCATGAATTATCGGACCTCCGTGGACCTCCGTCTTTTCGCTGCGCCATATCTTGGTCGTCACCATCGGCCCATCCCCTTTGTCTGCGTCGAGATCGAAGCCGTAAACGTCTCTGCGGCCCACGTCGTCTCTGGTCCCTTCAAAAGTTGCAGCAAAGTCACGGGCCTTTTCCCTTGTCGAGAAGATGCCCAGGATTTCGTGGTCATCAGAGGCTGAAAACACAACATAGACTCGGCTCTGGTGCACAAGATCGCGTGGTTCCGTTTGGATTTGGTTGGCTGCCATAGTCACTCACTGAACCGTGACGCCGCAGGCGTCGAAAAACAACTCGACCGGCACATCGCCGTGTTCCTGTTTTAGACTATCGGCTAGGCCTGGTGCCTGTCAAGAATTATTCTTGCCGGCGTGCCGGCCGCCACACAAGGCCGGGGGCGACCGCAGGGCGGCCCCGGCAGCGGGTCAGCATAACACTCTTAGGGTTATGCTGACCCGCCGCCCGCCCACCAACCTACTCGTGAGACCCTCTCAGGTCAAGAAAAAAAAAGGGTCAAAAAAAACTTCGTCAGGGGGTCATTTTTTCCGGCGAAACCCTTGCGGGACCGTTATGGAAAGATTTTTCGGTCGTAAGCCCTGTGTGTATACATATTTACATCTCGCTGCAAAATAATCCTCGAGAAAGTCCTTGACAAAAACGATATACATGTTAGCATGATTGCATGAGTGACAAGTGCGTATCGCGGCACGGCGAAAATTGAAAGGGTTGAGAAATGAACGCGGAAAAATCCAAAATGTCCATAGTGCAATCGCTCGCGGTCCTCGTCGATGCGGACTATACCATCGCCGATCTGCTGGGTCTCGCTCGGCGGGACGAGGACGGCAGAAAGTTCATGGCTCGGCGGACCGATGACGATGGCGACCTGGCCACTGACGAGGACGAGGCCCTGGCATCGCTCCGTATCAACATCGAGACCTGTGATTGCCCTGGTTGTGGGTGCAAGCGCCCCGCGGTCACCACGGACGACGGAGTGCCCTTCTGCCGAGCATGCAGTGACTATACGTTCACGGAGGGCGGAGACGTGGTATGTCGCAGAATGCACGAGGGGTGGACGATGTGCCACGTGTGCCACCATACGATCGAGTGGGGCGCAATCCAGGGAGATGATTCCGGAAGCGTCGGATACAACCACCGATACGGCGCATGCCAGTGTGGCGCCCATGCGTGGCTCGATGAGGAGCGGGGCAATTGGGGACATTACAGCTATCTCGCCGAGCAGAAGTGGATCACCACGTGAATCACCACATGAAAGGGTTGAGAAATGGACCGGATCACACCCAGCAAACCGCAACTCTATCGAGTCCCCCGTGACATCCACACACGCGCTGCCGCAGAGGCCCAGCGACGATGCAAAGCCACCGGCCGACCCGTCACGTGGCAGGATATCATGCGCGAATCGCTGAGCAAAAACCTGCCGAAATAGCTCTGCAACCGTCCCGGCCGCCATCTCACTTGCCCCCATTCACGGCCGTGGCGTCCAGGTTGATCGCCGCGACGATGTCATTGAAGGGTATCGTCATCTCGTGGGGCTGATTGAGCTGCCGCCATCTCAGATATACAACCGCCCGCGCCGAGTCGATGATGATGTGTCGATCCGCGATGCACAGCATGGTGCACACCAGGTCGATCGTCTGCTGCCAGGTCATTCCATGTATTTCCTTGCTCGCGGCCCGTGCCAGGTATTCCTTGATGATCGCCATTTTCACAATTCCCTTTGCCCTTGGGGCTTATATTCATTCGCACGATTCATTGGGATGGCTGAATGATCGCCTGGCGGATGATGACGCCGTCCATCCTCACATTGATCGCCACGAGCTGCTTCTGGATCTCATTCAGCTCTCGGATCATCGCCTCCCTGTTGGCCTGCACGGTCTCCTTGTCGGCCTTCTGCTCGATCTGGTTGCACACCTGCTGCATCCGGCCCCACGTCACGAGCCCCCCGCCGATCAGGATGGCCAGCGTCAACAGCATCATGCCCTGATTCTTGATCCACTTCATGCTATGGTCCGATGCAATCGTCTGTGGTCAGATCGCGGCAGGGCCTCGATGTTCGACCTACGGCAATCGAAGGGGTCGCGATTCTTGTGATGCCTCTCGATCGTCGGGGGTTGTTCGCCGAACATCCGATCCCCGATGAACCGATGCAATCGAATCGTTGCGACCTTTCCACCGCTTTTCACGGATCGAGCCACGTAGCTTATGGCGGCGGACCTCTTTTCGAACCACCGGAACTCCGCCACGGCCTCATAATCTTCGAGACTGACCATCACGGGCCGATCCGTATTCGTCGTCATTATGACCTCAAAGGGCTCCATCATGGGTTCGCCTCGAAAAATGCCCTGGTGAAACAGGGCGGGGTGACTGCACGTCCCTCCCCCGCCTTGCCGTCCCAATTGCTGCATCCGGTCATCATTTGTAGCAGCATGGGCGGGTCGCGATAGACTCTTTTCGGTGCCTCGAAATATCCCCAGAGGTCAGTCGGTTTATCGAAGCAGTCTCCATACCACCAGTAATGGCAAGAGAGGGCCGGCTTGCCGAGAAATTGCCGTAGGAACGCCCTCGGATTCTCCAGGCACCAGAATGCCAGGCGAGTCTCCCTGACCTGGCACGTGCGTATGATCCGAAGGCAGGCGTCCACGATCTCCAGGCCCTCGCGAAAGTCCCGTGATCCCGTTGACTTCGCCAAGGAAAACTCCGTACAGGGCGGCGAGGCCACGATCCCGTGCACATCCTCCGGTACCTCATACGTCCTCACATCGCGATCGGGCAGTGTGACACAGATCACCTCGTACCCGGCCTCCTCATAGGGTCGAGTCCAGGCCCCGGTCCCAGAGCAAAGATTCAAAATTCGCTTATCCATACGCTCTTATGTCTTCAAGGAATCGACCACGGCGTTCAGGGCATCGTACGTCAGGTCGGGGGTCTTGGCGGCCGTGGCCTGCATCTTCTCGCCCACGGCCGTCTTGACGATCTGTGCCTGCTCTTCTGGCAGCTCCTCGATCGCCTGAACGACCGTCTTGCCCGCCGCCGTCACCGTTTGGAGCTTCTCGAAGATGGCCGATTTGCGGAGCTGCTGCCAGACGACGAGGGCCGATGCCTCCACAAGCCCCATCACCTCAAGCAGTCCGCGAACCCAGGGGGGCATGATCGGGCCCGCCGGCCCTTGCGCGAGGTCGCTGACCCCTTGCGCAACCTGGTTGGCGTCGCTGACGCCCCTGTCGATCCTGGCGAGCTGCTCTTGCGTACATCCGGCATACAGCACTGACGCCGATACCACGATCCAAAACAACGTTCGCTTGATTCTGGCCATCTTTGACCCTTTCCACGGAAAACCCGATTCGCGACCTGCCCTACAATCGACGATCTCTGCCCGACCCGACCCGTAGCACCCCCCCCTGGCAGTTGTCCGGGCCCTCGCCTCAGCGGCGAGCCTTGCGGCGTCTGTGGCGGCGCGCACGAGAGACTCGCCAGCCCCCCTTGACCTTGTAGACCCCGCGACCGTGGGCCGCACGCTTCGCCCCCTTCTTCGTCTTGCACGTCTTCCTCGCCATAACGATCCCCTTTCTCTCTTGTCAGGCCCCCTGGCCGCCGGTACAATGCCCGGCGTCTCAGGCGGTCGAGCTAAAAACACGGTTCAGTACAAGGTGCCCCCATGACCTCTCTACTTGCCAATCGTCTAGCTGAAGCGGATTCCACGCAGAAAGCGATCAATAACCTATGGGACAGGGTCACTTCCGTTTCGTGGCATTCCATTGCTTCGGACATTGCGATTCTCATTTGCCTTGTCTTGCTATCCGGCTTTCTCATTAGTCTTATGTTTCAAGTGAAGCGGATCGAGTCCCGCCTTTCATCAGGCTCAGACCCCAAATCGCCGCAACAGCGATCGCGGCAATAGCTACCCCGCTCCCGGCGACCTTGAACCCGGTGCCGATGCTCTCTAAGGCCCCAGGCTGCTGGGACGGCTCGCCTGTTCTTTTGATCGCATCTAGGGCCGCCTTCTTGACTTCATCAGAGGCATCGCTCGCAACAATTCCGTTGATCGTCATCAACTCATCTTTCCTCGCCAGATAATGCTGGTAGGAGATGACTGCACACGATACGAAGGCCGTTGCTGTGGACAAAGCCACAACGATGATGACGACGGCAACGAGAGGTGCCAGGCTGGCGGCCAGGGCGGGCTGGGCTATCGTCTTTCCTTTCCGCACCTGGATGTAGACGGCCAGGTGGGGGTAATCGAAACCGGATTGATCGGTGATCCAGAGGATCTCGCTGCCCTGATAGTTGAATCGGGCATCGTTGGCCAGCGTCTGCTTGATGTCGTGAATCGCCAGGTCGATGACCTTCTGATTCGCCCCGATAAGCTGCCAGACGTAGCGGACCACGTCCCCGGACTCCAGAAGGATCGCTCCGTTGTTGTCGAGTCTCATTTCGGACACTCCTTATCATCGGTTCCGATCGGCGGAGAGTATTCCGGCGATCATTTGACCGTCTTTCGGCCGCAACATCTTCTTTGCCCAGCCGCACTCGTGCGCCTTGCGGCAGGTTGGGCAGGGCCCCTTGCCTCCTCGAATACAGGCTGGCGGTCTCTCTCTCATCATGGGCTCACGCGTCCCCGGCCCACGGCCCGGCCTAAGTGGATGTACACCGGATCGCCCGCCGCCGGGAGGAAGGGCAGGGCCTCGTCGAGGAACATCTTGTTCGTCGCCCCGGTGTAGTCTCGGACGAAGCGGACGGCCCGGCGGTCCGCGTCGCTGGCGTCCTGGACGATGACCATGCACTGATTGTAGTAGTCATTCACGGCGCTGCCGGCGGAGATCGTGAACTCCTTGGCGTCCGTGACTACGGCCACCGTCGTCGCCGCCTCGGAGAAGAGGCTGGTCAGGACCTGCAGGGTGGCGACGTAGTCGAGGTAGGCCGCCCGGACGACGGTATAGCCCTGGGTATTGAGCGCGGTCGTGACGGCCGTCTCCACGTCCGTCGTGTCGGCTATGCCGGCGGCCTCAGAGACCGCGACGACGACGGTCTCCGCGTCCCCGTTCGGATCTATAGTGATCGAGCCGCCGGTCGACGTCGTGGCGGTCAGGGCCGGATCGATGGCCCGCGTATCGACCCAGAATCGTGACGTGCGGCAGCCCGCGACGACGACCTTGACGAGATACCGCTTGCCGGCCGTGGCGAACTCGCTTGCCCCGATGGCCAGTCCGTACTCCCCGGTCCCGTTGCCGATCTCCCTCCAGGTGGCCGCATCGTCCGTGTAGCTCGATGGCGTGTTGCCGTCCGTGACGTTGCACCAGGTGATCGTCGTGTCGCCGAACTTCTTCTCCGTCTCCGGACTGTAGCCGTCCGTCTCATCCACGAGGACGACGGGGAACCACTTGTCGGTCGAGATGGGCTCCACGAACTGCGCGGAGGCGACGGACGTGAGGAGCAAGAGCAGGATGGAGATGGACGTTCGCATGGTATTCCTCAATAAAGACCCGGATTGAAGGGTTTCTCTGACGATCCGCCGCCGGCGGCCGCGTGATCCCCCTGGTCGGCCCCGATGTTCCACTTGTAGTCCCCGACCAGCCCAAGATTCGTATCCACCTGCGACCCGGCGTCGAGGACCACGCTGCCGATCGGTACGGTGAAGTTGCCGCCGGCGGGATCGACAAGGCCCGGATCGCTGGACAGGTTGCCGGGGCCCAGGGCGTTCGAGATGTTCGTCAGCGTGGGCGACGCCTCTCCCCAGCAGTTGTTCGCCCAGCACCCGACGTAGTTCGTGGTCCAGTTGACCTCCGCCGTGCTGTAGTTGTCGATGATGTTGTTCTCTGCCCAGACGCTCACGACGTTTCCGGAGATCGCGGTCGTACCCGTGTTGAATGTGTTTCCGTAGACGCAGAGGAGGGATGTGGTCCCTTGGGCGATGGGTGTAGCCACATTGTAGAATACATTGCCGACGACGACCAATTGGGCATACGGGCCGACCCCGACGGCACTGTCGTGGATGCGACTGAGGCCCAGTCGGAGGGCGGCCGCCGAGGGCAGGACGGCGGTCCCGTTCGTCGAGGCGATGTCGCAATGGCGGACGATGGCATAGGCCCCCGTCCCCAGGGCGGATCGGCCGGCCGTGCCGCTGTTGTTCAGGACCTGACAATTGCTGATGACGGGCCCGTCTCCGGAGCAGGCGAGGACGCCGGAGGCCCCGCTGCCGATCGCGTGGATGTTCTGGACGATCCAGTAATCGCCGGGCAGGAAGTAGAACGCCCCCTGGGTCCAGTCTGGCCGATCGGCGAGGTAGGGAGTCGTCGCCCGAGTCGTCTTGTATCCGATCAGCTTGATCGGCAGGACGTTCGTGCCATCGGACGCCGATGCGTTGACGCTCTCGCTGAACGTCCAGGTGCCCGTGACGTAAATGGTATTGCCCGCGACCACCTGGACCCAGAACTCATTGTCGATCGTGTCGCTGCCGAGTGCGATCCCGCCGCCGACCTTGCCAGCTCCGCTGCTTCCGTTGCTGCCCGTTACCGGGGTGCGGTCCAGAGTCACCGTGTTGGTATTCGTATAGGCCGTGATCTCGTACCACCCCGCTATGAAGTTCGTCCCGCTGGTGATTTTGATCACGTTTCCGGCCATCGCCGCGGTGAATCCGCCCGTGGCGCTGGTCAGCGTCGTCGTCGTGGTGACACAGGCGAGATCTGTGAGGGAGAGCTGCGCAGCGTCCTGCTGGGAGTAATCGACGCTGGTGCCCGGATCGCGGTTGTAGTAGCCGCCGCCGTTGGCGAGGTTGCCCGTCGAGCGGCACTCCCAGACCGTCCCCGCGTTGATCGCCCCCTGGGCGCTAGCGGCCAAGAGCAACAACAGGATCGCAAATCGTCTCATGTCATGGTTTCCTGAAGACAAAAAATTTGTTTTCCGACGGCGGGGGCGGCGGGTCAGGGTCGTCGCCCTCCGCGACGGGCGTCTCATCGAATCCGGCGTCCGGGGGCATCTCGCGGGCGGAGCCGTAGAAATCCGTTGGCACCGCGTACGTCGTCGAGCCGAAATCCACCGCATCGGAGATCTCGGGGATGTCGTACCAATGCTGCGGTTTGCCCGGATCGCCGACGACGCGGTAGATGTTGGCGTCGTCCACGTAAGTCGTCCAGGTCAGGTCGGCGTCATCGAAGAAGACGCCGGGCGTCGTGAACGTGACGCTGTTGGCGTCATCGTCCTGGGCGGGATAGACCGCCACGGAGGCGCAGTAGAGCTTGTTGCCGGGGAAGGCCGCATCCAGGCTCGTCTGCGTGTACGGATCGGAGAGGGACCACAACATATTGCCCGTGAATTTGCTGCCGGCGGCCGGGGCCCCGTTGTAACCCACGAAGACGTTGTTGCAGACCTGCAGGTTGCTCCGATCGACGGGTGTGTAGAAGTAGGTCTGGTAGGGCCAGGCCCCGTAGCGGTTGCCGTCATTCCAGAAGAAGTACTTGCCCGGCTCACCGGAGACCCGGCCGACGCACGTGTTGTGAAGGACCTTGGAGCCGCTCTCCAGGTTGTACAGCTCCATCGTGTAGTTCAGAGGATGGATCACGAGATTGTTCGTCAGATACAGCTCACTCATGCCGACCCCGGCGGTCGGGTAGTTGCGGATGCTCGCGGTGTTTCCGTAGCAATCGACGATATTGCCATTGACGCGGACGCGGCCGCTCGTGCAGGCGATCCCCGTCCCATGCTGGGAGTCGCTGTAGTCCCCGTAGTAGATGCGGGCCTGATTGTGGACATAATTTCCCTGCATCAACGGCCACTTGGTATAGGGCTCGCCCTCCAGGCCGTCCTTGGTGCCCATCATCGAGTGCAGGCCGTTGGCCCCGCACTCCGAGATGTCGTTGTCGAGGATGCGGATATTCTCTCCGATCCCCGTCATCGTCATATAGATTCCGAACCACCCCCGTTTGATCGTGCACCGTTGAAAGAGGACGTCGGCGGAGTTGCCGACCCCGGCGGCGTTGAAAAAAACGACGTGGCAGGTGGAGCCGGAGGAATGGGGTCTCGGATCGCCCGGAATGGGCTGGATCAGGCCGATCACGTTGCAGTCCACGAACTGGAGGTAATGGGCGGCCAGGATGCTGATGACGTCGGTGCCCGTCCCGACGGGATCGCCCGGCTTGGCCTGGAACAAACAGTGGTCCCACCGGAGATAGAATGGGATCGTCGCCTCCGTCATGTAGAGGTATCGGATCACCGCGTCCCCGACGTTGCACGGGTCTGGCTTGATCGTGACATAATGACTGCGGGCCGGATAACCCTGGGAGGGGAGTCTGTCCATACTGACGTAGCCGTGATCGCCCTCCATCAGGTAGACGGTAGCCCCGCTGACGAGGTCGGGCGCGTTCCACGCGGCGTACTTGATCGTCTTCCAGGGGGCTGCGCGGGTCTCACCGTGCAGGGGGTCATCCACCCCGATATCGGGATCGACGAAGAATTCCGTCGGGACGGGAGGGATCGGCGGCCCGGGCGGCTCTTCACCCTCGATGGTCTCGAAGGCCCCGGCGTCCCAATGCGATCGGACGGTATCGTTGATGTCCGTGGCGAAGAGGCTCTGCGTCACGCAGTCGTCGATCAGGGCGGCCATATCCGGGTCGAGTCGGTAGTCGCCGTTCGACTGATCGAGGAAGTTGGGGTCCATCCATCTCCGCTCCGCGCCATCCGGACTCGTGGTATCGAGGGTATAGTTGCAGCCGGTGGTCAGGACGCCCTCCGTGTTCAGGACGAACCAGTCGGTTCCATTGTGCGCGAGGAGGTTGTTCTGCACGAGGCCGTTGAAGTTCACGCCGCGAATGAGCTGAATGCCCGCCTCACTGCAGTCGCAGACTGTATTGTTCAGGACGTTGCCCTGGTTCTGCCAGAGCCGGATCCCGACGTACGAGTTGAAGATGATGTTGTTGTAGACGGACCGGCCGGCCCGTGGCGTCCCGTACTCAAAGACGATCGCGAAACCGTTCAGCCTCGGATAGCCCTTGATGATGCAGTTGCGGACGGTGATGTAACTATGGTCGGTGGAGATGGCGATGCCGCCGTAGCGGCCCTCGTTGGCGAGCCCATCGAGTTGCAGGCCCGTCACGGTGACGTAGTCGTTCTTGATCGTGAGGGAATAGCCGTTGATCTGGCCACAGAGGGTATAGGAGGCGGGGTTCCAGGCCCCATGATTCAGCCGGTTGGGGTCCTCGATCAGCTCGACCGGGTGCGTCGCGTCCGTGTTCCAGTCGGTCCACATGACGTTGACGATGTCGTCCGTCCCCGCAGACGCCCGGAAGTATATCTGTGCGTACTTATCGAGCCCGACCAGATCGACGTTGAGGGCCTCGACGGCATACATCGTCTGGCAGGCGTTCACCCAGGACGATCCATCCCCCGTTCCGCCGACCACGTCGCGATCGACGTAGAGCACCAGCCGGTCGGCACCGCGAGTTGTGCCCGCGATCAGGAGAGTCAGGATGATTGCCGCCCATCGAAGCATTTTATCTCGCCTGAATCTTGAGGACTACGGCATCGACGGTGCCTGTGGCGGCCGCCGCCGGCGTCGTCCACCAGAGGTGCGCCCCGGCGGCCATCGCGGCGTCGGTGAACGTCGTCTGGTGCAGCCCGGCGGCCGTGGCCGTCTTGACGGCGGCCCAGACGTCAGAGCCTGGCGTATTGATCGTGGCCTCTGCCCGCTCCTGCAAATTGAAATTGAGCGTGCCGCCGCCGACCGCGTAGGCATCGATCTGTATGAGCGTCATCGCGCCTGCTCGGGGGATCTGGATCGGCAGAGGCCAGCTCTCGTTGTCCCAGGAGCCATCAAACTCGATCACCACTTCCTGACTGAACGGCAGATCATTCACCGTGGCGAAGAACGCGCCCAGGGACAGGTCGGGAAGGTCGGTTTCCGCCCCGCGTCCCAGCTTGGCCAACTTCTCGGTGTGATTCGTGAAGTTGGCATTGATGCCGCTATAGGCAAAGGGCGTGAACTCCGTATTGATGCTCGTGACGCACAGGCTGTCCGCGCCAATCTCCACGTCCCGAACGAATGAGCAGCCGCTCATCACGAGCGGCCGAAAGGCGTTGTAGTTAATACTGTTGCCCGCCGGGTAGGGCAGGGGGAACGGGTCCTGCTTGACGCTGTCGAGGACGATCGGCGTCAGGAGCGGCCCATAGGTATTCCAGGTCCCGCTGCCCGTCAGGATCGGATGATCCTCGTGGACAGAACGATAGACGCTCAGGCCCGATAGATTCGAGGCGAGATGGAAGCTGCCCGAGTGGTTCCACGAGAAGGTGGTCTCGAAGACGTTGACGTGCCCGGATACGATCGCGATCCCGTAGGTGTCGTTGTCGGCAATCGTTCCCCCGCGCCAGGTGACGGCCCGCATGTCGTCCTCGACTTGCAGGCCAATACCGTTCGTGACGAGATTGCAGTTCTCGAAGACCATGTAATCGCAGGTGGTACCCCCCGCCTGCGTGAGTCGAACGCCCGTCACCGGACAATTCTGGACGGCGACGTTGCGAAAGGTCAGTCTCTGTGAGGGGAAGGGGGCCGTCGATCGGACGGTGATCCCGTTGACCCCGGCGGCCAGGTTGCCGTCCAGCCAGAGGTTCTCGAACCGCGCCTCGGCGACGCTGTGGATGTCGAACATCGGGACGGCCGTGCCATCAGAGATGAATCGCGGCTGCCCGATCCCCTTCATATCGAAGCCGTACACGACGTAGGTGCCCGGCCCGATGTGAAGGTGAGAGATCTTGTACGCGACGGGCGGCCGGCGAATCAGGAGGGTCCGCTGATTGAGGATGCAGAAGTCGATCGCCGCCTGGAGTTTGACCGTATCGTTCGCGACTCCGTCGCCCTTGGGGCCCCAGATCGCCGAGTCGATCTCGCTCTGATTCCGGGCGATGTACGGCGGGCTGGAGATCTGACCGATCGCGACCGCCGCGAAGCCGAGAATCAGGATCGCACTACTCTTGATAACCGACCACTTGTTGCGTTGCATCGCTGCCCACTCCCCAGATTCCACCTTGGTAGACGTCGTCGGACCATGCCTGCCCCGGCGCGAGCATGGCGAAGCAATCGGCGTCGCTGGCGTGCGCGGCGGCATTGCCGAGGTACACGTTTCCGCTATTGGTCAATGCCGCCTCGATGACCACCTTTCGGCGCGCGGCATTGGCCGCAAAGATGACCGTCCCTGCCCCGCCCGTGGCGGCCAGGGGGATGATCGTCGGCTGGGTCATCGTGGCGACGCCGGCCAGACGGGCGAGGATCGACGTGAGCGTCGTCGCCATCGTGCTCAGGGCGACGTTGGCCCGATTGTCCACGAGCTCCGTTTCGCCGATCGTCAGCTCGACCGTGGCGGCCCCGGCCCCCGGATTCGCGAGGACGACCTTCCCAAAATGTCGATCGTGGCAATCGAGCGTCATTCCTGGATAGAACAATTTGGGCGCATCATCGTCCAGGCCCATCCGGATCGAGGTCTTGCCCGTCACCGTCAGGAGGCAGATGAATCGTCCGTACTCGAAGATCGGAAACCAGCCGTTCGCGGCCACGACTACGCTCATGTAATTGGGTGTCATCATCCGGCCTTCCTCCTACTCCTGGCCATCGCGATCACGATCACCGCGACGATGGCATAGGGGATGTACTTCGTCCAGTCCACGGGCTCACCCCCCGTCTTCGTGGCCGCAATCGTACCCAATGCCGCTTGACTGGAACTGGCGAGCGTACCGAGCGCTGCCTGACTCGCCTTGAGCCCCTCTTGACTGGAACTGGCGAGCGTACCGAGTGCAGCCTGACTCGCCCTGAGCCCCTCCGTACTGAGTTGCGTCAAGTGCTTGACGGACTCGGCTGCCCCCGCCTGCTGAACCACGAGCATGTCCCGGACCTCTTTACCGGTCAGTCCGGTCGTCGTGATGGGCTGATTGAAGCTCTGTGTGAGCTGGCTGTAGCTCCCCACGCTGCCCGCCACTGCCCCGGGAGCCGCATAGGTCGCTTCAGGAGAGATGAATTGAGCGCCGGACCCCAACGATTCGAGCTGCACTCGAAGATCGGCCGGCGATGTAACCGTCTGCGTGACTACACTACTCTTTCCCATCGCGTCACCTCTTGTAGCCCCAGGCCCAGTAGAGCGCCAGGCCGAACAACAACAGGACCAGGGCCGATTGCCCCCCCTGGGTCATTGGCCCCGTCGTGAGATTGGTATTGGTTGTCACGGTCGCTTGCGCGCTGCTGGTGTCCGGCGGCGATCCGCCCCCCGTCAGTCCCCCGAGGACCGGACTGACGGCGGCCAATAGACCGGCGAGAGCCATCGTTTAGCCTTTCAATAGGGCTTTCAAGGCGAAAAAGCCGAGCACGATCACCACGATCTGCCCAGCGGTGATGGGGGTCCCGACCGCCACTTGCTCCGCGACCGTCCCCTTCGTCGCCGTCTGCTGCGCCACCGTGCCGGTCACGGTCTTATCGAGGTTCTTCTGCGTGCTGGTCGGGCTGGCTGTGATCCCCCTGGTCTCCTTGATGATCTCGTTGGCCTTGCCCACCGTGCCGGCGATGACCGTGCCCCAGTCCATGATGCCCTTCTGGATGTCGTCCAGTGAGAGTCCCATAGCCACACTCCTTGTTTTGTCCGTACTGAATTCGCAGCTGCAAATTCACCGGCGATTGAATACGTCGGTATTAGCCGGCGACGCCGTCGTGGATCTCCTCGCACACCACGCTGTATCCGGCCCCGGGTGCGGTGGACCACGTCGGCAGGACCTGCCACTCGACCACGCCCGCCCCGAGCGGCTCATAGCCGTTCAGGTCGTTGGAGAGCGCGAAGTCCAGGTGCGTGTACGTCGCCTGTGGCGTTCGCCCCGCCCTGTCCTGCTGGATCTGCATGACGTTCGTATTGACATTTTCGAGGATCGTCTGACCGTTCTTGATGACCGTGATATTGGTGCAGACCCCGGTTGGTGCCCAATGGTAGGCGAGCACTCCCACCTGGGTCCGCGGGAAGTCCACGATCCGCTCCTGGCTTACCGCCGTATGGGATTTCGTGATCTCCAGCGTTCGCACGTGCAGGCCGGGGGGCTCCGGCGCGTAGCGATCGTGCTCCACGTAGACCTCGCCCGTGGCGGCCGTCACCAATCCCGCGTTGAATACGACCGTGTAGCTCAGGGTGTGCAGCTCGTAGTTGTTCGGGTCGGCGTTCTTCTTCATCCCGAGCGCGAAGGCCCGGCCGATGTCGAAGGCGGGCATGTTGGGCCGGATGAACGGCACCACGATGCAGCCCAGGGGGGCGCCGAGGGCCCCAAACTTGTCCCAGTAGTATTTGTAGATGTCGAGCAGTTGCGTCGTGGTGGCGGAGACGATGGGCTCGGCACCCATCCGAATCTCGATGCGGGCCACGTCCGTGATGAGCTGGGCCCGCGTGAGGACCGCACCGCCGGCGGCCCGAAAGAGGAACGTGAGAAAGTGCAGGTTGTTCGCGATGCCGGACAGGACGTTGCTGCCGCGTCCGGAGGCCGCCACGTTCGGGACGTTCCCCTGCTGCCGCGTGATCAGCCCTGTCGGCGTGTAGATGTTGTTTGCCATCTTGGTGCTCCCGGTCGTCAGGTTCTGTTTTCGCGGGCCGCCCGACCGCGTGTACCGCGCTGCACATCCCCATCGTCGGCCGATCAGGCCAGCGTAGGAATGTGCGGCTGGATCATGGCCGGCAGTTTGGCGTATGTGAACTTGACGAGCGCTTTGATGATGATGAGCGCCACCAAAATGCGCACAATCTGCTTCCAATCGGTCGGTAGAAATTCTCGCAGCTTCATACTGTGCCTCCCAGGCTCGACAAAACCCCTTAATTTGGAGTCGGGGGGCAAGGGGGAATCGTGTGTCGGGCGGAACCCACCTTGCCGCCCGACAGACGACCAATTTGCACGAAGTAGCGACCATGATATGCATTGTCAAGAGAATTCTTTGGAATTTTCCGCAGCGGCCTCGGGCGCCGCCTCCACGATCGCCGATCCAATGTCCGTTGCCAGATGATCCGCCGCGTCCAGTAGATCCGAAGTGTTCATTCCGGCAAAGATTGGCTCCAACTGATTCATGGCTCTCCTTTGCATCTCCACCAGCTCCTCCACGCTGGCGGCGAGCGATGCGACCGCCTCTCGAAGCAGCTTCAGCTCCTCAAACTTCATAAGCTCGAGGGCATCGCCAGCGGGCAGACCTTGCGTCTGCGCAATCATCTGTACTTCGCCCAGGTTGTTCACCACGCGAAACGGCGGGGCCTGATTTTCTGGAACGCTCATGTCATCTCCTTTTCGCCTTGTTCTTCTGTTTCGTCAGGGGCTTCTTGTGCCAATTGATCACATCCTCCACAGACCGGACAACATGGGGCATCCGCTGCGAGAACATGATAAACCACCTCTGATTTATCCCCATCCCAGCCGCATCTTCCGCAAACGTAATGAATCATGCCTTTCCCACCTCCACCTGGCCCGTGTTGAGCCAGTGCACGTGCTCATACTCCTTCAACCGGTCGATCGCCAGCCGAGCGGCCAGGCTGAACCGGTCCTGCACGTAGTCCAGGTCCGCCGGCTCCTGCAGGTGAAAAAGGTATGCCTCACGCGACTCGCTCGTCACCTCTCGCGGGATCCCAAAGGGCCTCTGTGTCACCCAAAAGGCCAAGACCCCCCGTGTCCGGCCCGCCGTAAGCAAATTCTTGATCCCCTTGTATTTGTCCACCGTCATGAAGATCCGCGAGGACAGGTACGACGAAATCTCTTCGGCGATAAATACGCAATCCCCGCAGGCGTAGACCAGGCGGCAGAATCTGTCGAACTCCTCCGCATCAAACTTGTCGGCGGGCCGGTAGATCAAGCGAAACCGCCGGCACTTCTTGTTCGCGTAGTACCACCACCAGCAGAACGCCTTGAACCCGCCCGGCTCCCTCCCGTTGAAGTAGACCCCCGGGTAGCCGTGGTCCTCGATCTTCGGCAGGTACACGACCAGTCGAGGGACATCCGTAATCCATTTCTGGATGGCAAAGGTCTTGCCCGACCCCGTCTGCCCGGCGAAGAAGACGTTCCGTCCCTCAAGAACCATGAATGACCACCTCCATGCGTCTATTTGACGGGCCGAAAGACTTCGGCGTCATTGTCCCAGGCGATCTCGACCCGCATGGCCCGAAAAACGATCTTCGGGCCGCAGTAGGTTAACCAGAAACGGCCGTCGTGATCGGCCTTCTCGAGGATCGCGTTCAGGGCGTCACAGATCGCCTGCCTCTCCTGCTTCGTATACTCTTTCATACTGACTCCAAGTCGGGGGCGGCCGGAAAGACCGCAAGTCAGAACCGGCCGTCCCTATCGGTACGTGCAGCTCGTTGCACGTCTCTCTCAATTCTCCGTGTGCAGGGCATCG
>Ga0315294_10003034_pt1 | contig 18249 bp, 14 predicted proteins | sample YL17G13_40_MG_FD_203626 | JGI IMG/M metagenome (GOLD analysis project Ga0315294, IMG submission 203626) | Sediment microbial communities from Yellowstone Lake, YNP, Wyoming, USA - YL17G13_40 | ecosystem: Environmental > Aquatic > Freshwater > Lake > Sediment | place: USA: Wyoming | collected...
TTGCATGCGTTGCATTTGTTGTATTTGTTGTATTTGTTGTATTTGTTGATCGCAAACACGCGCAAAGCCCGTTTGTGCGCTCTCTTGCGTGGGGGGCGGAAGGGGGGGAGCGCCCTTCTTATTTAGTTTCTCGAACTCATCCAGAATGAATTTTATTTTGTACTCCAGCGTTTTCTTGTCGTGCTTGTTCAAGATTTCTTCCATCACCATTTCGTCTTCGTTGCGGTCCTGGAAGTACTGCAGTATGTCGGCCACGAACTCCGGGGGGCACGCCTCCGTCGGCACAATCAGCCCGATATCGTTCTCCTCTATGAATGTCTTCGGATTGAATTTGTACTTGATCAGGTAGTCCTCGCGTTCGTAGTACTTCCGATTTATTTTCTTCCCGTGGAAGTAGTGCCGAATGGTGCCCGGCACGTACCCCAGCGTCAGTCCCGCCATTTTGTCTTGGAACTCGTTTACAAACTCGAAGTAGCCCGCGTCCATGCCCTTCTTCAGGGTTTCCGGCGCTTTTTGGGTGAACGTGTGGCACATGATGTTGTCTCCCGACCCCATGATGCCCGCCTGGAAGATGCCGCCCATTTGCTCGTACGCCGTGCGGTTGCACGCCCACGCAAACCCGGGGTGCCAGTAGTTCAACCCCGACCCCTTCTTAAACCCCTTGCAGAACTGGTACCCGAACCCCGTGAAAATGTTCATGATTTGTTCGTCGAAGTTCATGTCGATGCAGTGCGCGAACAGCTGCACGAAGTCCTTGCCGTCCTTGTGCCTCGCGTTCAGCAGCTTCAGCGTGTCCGCGGCCCAGTGCGCGCTGTCGAACTCCACGTCCGCGTTAATCCATGCAAACGCTTTCCAGCTGGCCGGCAGCAGGTGGCGCACGCCTAAATTGATCATGTTCTCCTTGTGCCACAGCGGGATTTCGCCCCGCAGCTGCAAATGCCTCGGGTTGTCGGCGGATGTCACGGCAAAGTCTTGGTCGCCGTACACCAGCTCAACCATGTAGAGCGTCACGTCCGGCTCTTTTTCCATGCGCTTGATGAACTCGTTGGTCAGCTTGTACCGGATCTTGTAATTGCACGGGTTGGAAACCACCGCAATCACGTGCAGCGTGTCTTCGATTTTCTCGTTCCGCAGTATCGCGGTTTTCACCTCGTCCATTTTGTCTGGGTCTTTGTGCTTATTTACTATAAAATGAGAATATTAATAAATTTGCATACATTTATCGCAACCGACGACTTTTATTCTTGCGTCTGCTTAACGCCTTGCTTAACGCATTGCTTACACGCCTTGCTTGACGCCTTGCCTGACACGGTGGTCACGTTGGTCTGTGGTGGCTCCAATGTCGTGTTGGCGAACTTAATGGGTAAACAGTTGCATTTATTGCCTTAGTGTCCGCAGCAGATGCCGTCGTCCAGGTCCGAAATGATGCTGTGATACGGGTAGAGGAAGTAGTAGTCGTCGTCTTCGAACGACATTGGGCAGCTGGCGCCGTTGTCGTAGATTGCTTCAATGATGGCGGCAACGGTTGCGAACGACAGCGGGGTGGCGTGCTGAATGGTGGCGGTCAGTTGCAGGTTGTACGACACGGGTGGGGTGGGGGTCAGTGATGCCCAGCTGCCGTAGTCGCACGACGTCCATTCGCCCACTTCCAGTGATTTGAACCAAATTCGTTGCATCTGGTTCAGGTTATCCAAATCGGACAGCTCTGACAGCACATTGCACATGTGGCATTTCAATGCAGTGTGGTTGGCACTTAATTCGGTGTTGTCCATTTTTCTCTCGCGCGGTCCATCATTGAACCCCATGTTGAGTTGCAGAATCACGTCGGTTTCCAATGTCATGTTGTTGCTGTTGTTGCTGTTGATGTTGTTGCTGTTGTTGCTGGTGTATGCTCTTGCAGTCGACATCGTTTTCAATTTTTTACGCTATTCGTGATTTTTTACAGATCGTGTCAAATCATCGAACATGTATTGACTTGGGTCGCATGTTTCGCCGCTCGGCTGCAAGGACTCGGTGGGTCGTCGTTTGAAACAGCACATGCAGCATGCGAACGGGTTTTTCAACATCTTGGTTTTACATTGCGCCGTTATTTATTTTCATACTCGGCAACCCTAAACCCTAAACCCTAAACCCTAAATGCACTATAAACCCTAAACCCTAGAAAAACCCTTGAAAACCCTGGACCCCCTGAAAACCCTAAACCCTGATAATCCCTTATTTATAATTATTGAGGAATGGCTCGCATTATGAGGTATGGCTCATGTTCTGAGGAATGAATTATGCGCATATCTCTCGACCATGCGGCCCCCAAACACATAATGGTCAAACATTGTTCAAACTGTTTGATTCTTACAACATTGGTGTTGAGAGATATTCATTTAATTGCATGAAAATAATATTGCACAACTTTATAATTTTAATGGGAATATTGAGTTTTATTCGTGGCAAGTCTGAACCCGGTTGGGTGTCATCTAAGGAGCTTGAGGTTGGGAAAGATTACAAGTATTTGGCTGAATATGCTGACCGTCGTCGGAAAGGGATTACGAGTTGCCGGACGTTGAAGCGGAAGGTGCGGAGTAAGAGCAAGGGTGCGAAGGTGCACGATTTTGACATGAGGTTTGACGCGGACAAGAATGTGCGTGCGTTATTTTTTGTGCGAACTGACAAGCCTATATTTAAGAGTTGCAAGCGGCGCAAACGATGATGTGGATATGGTGGTGCTTTTTTTTAAGCTAGGAGGAGAAGACGATTAAAAAAAAGTGTATACCGACGACAGGTGTCGATCCTGTGGCCTTGGAGTTATGAGCCCCATGCGCATCCCGCTGCGCCATGTCGGTTATGGTTGCTATGGTTTGATGTCCAGCTTCTGCAAAGTCATGGCGAAGTGGAATTACACCGGTAGCAAGCATCGATCTTGCATTTTGGAACCGCTCGTGAGCTCCACGTGTTACCGAATTACACTATACCGATTGAACATTGTGCTGTAGTGTCAGCGTTGCAGTTCTGAAACTGCAAATTGTAAAATACCCCCTACAAGTTTCGATCCTGTGACCCCCAAGTTATGAGCCTGGGTGCTCTTCCACTGAGCTAAAGGGGTGAGTGTCCCTCATGTTTTTGGTCGCGCGAGCTATGACCATCGGTTTCTTTAAAGCCGACAAATGGTAGTGACCGGCGAGGTGATTTGAACACCTGGCCTCGGGGTTATGAGCCCCGCGCGCTTCCTCTGCGCCACACCGGCGAAAGGTTGCTCCAGTGCCTTTATGCACCATTGCGATGTGATTGATTAATACCGGAGACAGGGTTTGATCCTCGGGGTTATGAGCCCACAAAGTGAAACGGCGCTCTTCCTTTAAGCTACCCCGGTGAAAGGTTGCTCCGTTTTACGTCCAGGTTAAAGATGCTACGTTTTACGTCAAGCTTGACGTGTGGTATGATGACGTTTAACGTCCGCATCTAGACGACCAGCTTCACTCCGGTATTACATGCTCATGTTTGTGGTCCCTCGAGCTATGACCACCAGCTTCTTTAAAGCTGGCGAATTGAAATTTTGCCGGCAACAGGTTTCGATCCTGTGACCTTCCGCTTATGAGGCGATAACCATCAGTCTTTCGGACTTTTAATGAGTCGAATGGGATGACCGACGGTGTTTGAGACGCTCTGCCGCTGAGCTATACCGGCGTTGTCTTGACTGGGAAATTTTCTGCTGCACCCCTAAGAATTCATTGAAATGGGCACTACCATTTTTCCCTTCTGTTTCGCAGTTGCACTCATTGGGGGCTCGAAATTGCGACTTTTGTCTTGCTAGACACATCGTCTGCCAACTGAGCCATGTGCTGACACCTGCTTGGAACATCATGTTGCGGAATGCATATACTAACATGTCGATTCCTGGATGACCCCTCATCCAGACCCATTGCATGCCCTTGGGTTTAGTTTCTCCGCTTGTCGCATCAGTCCCGCGTCCAACATCGCACCCCATCGCACCCCATCGCTCCGCTTGTCGCATCAGTCCCGCGACACATTGTTGTAAAAAAAGTGTTAGATTCATATGCACAATGAATGGGGTGGGGGGTGAAACTTTACAACGTCATTGCTTCTGTCAATTTCATCGGTTTGTACTCGGCATCGCATGCTTTGATCTTGATGGGGTCAGTGTCCGGTCGAATGATGACAACAAATCGGAGAGTTGCGCTGTTTGTGGTGTCGACATAGCATGGATAGCATGTTCGGTATGTTTTTTCGCCATGGTTTGTTCCATAACCACTTTTGACTTTCATGACTGCGCTGTTCAGAGATGCCACGCCGGTTTTGGCGTTCAGAGATGTTTCTTTGAAACCGGCCTCGTTGGCTGGTGTTGAGCGGTAGGTGTAGCCGAGCACCTTGCATGCATTGCGAACAACCTCTTCATCTTTGTAAATCCTGCACATTTGGATGGCTTCACTTTCGCTGATTTCTGCGGCTTTCAGCTCTTTCTTGGTCACCAGATCGAGTTGTTGAATCTTCACCATGCGCGCGATGTTGATTGCGATGTTTTCTTGTTTCTCGACACGAGAGAATGTGGCATAGTTGGTGTAAACTTCCACTGGTTTGTAGTTCGGAATGTTGCCCACATTTCCAAACAAGCGTGCCATGGTCTGATATGCTTCTGCTGCGCATGCGATGGGAGGGATGATTCCGTAGTCAAACATGAACCCGTCGTGCACGCCTTCTTCTGGGCCGCATTGGAAGGTGACACCCCGCTCCACGCAATAAAATCCCGTGATTGCAAGAGGAAACCGCGACCAGTTGTTGGCCTTGTAGAGTTTGGCGAGTTGTGCGTTGAACTCTGTCGGAACTTCCCCATTTCCGACGGTCAAATAGCATCGCAAGTCGATTGGGTCGCAGTCTGGAACCAGGATTTCTTTGCGCTCGCCGTTGATGATGATCACCACGAATCGGTGTTCTTTGTGAAGGAAATCTGCGATTGCGTTGTGGCTCGCTTTCCCCAGAGAACCCGGGATGAAGGCGCGCATGCCCGGCTTGGTTAGGTTGACGTTTGTTTTTATGACCTCCCCCACATATTCCGAGGCAGACCCCACAAAGTTGATTTCGTGGCGCACCGCACTTCCAACCTCGCCCGCACTTCCCAAACCGCGATAACATTCCGGGTGAGTTTGGAAGTACGGCAGAACGCACAGACTCTTGTATTTTGCCACGACTGTGTCGAACGTTGCGCTCACGAGGGTGACCTGATTGATGCAGCGCATGTTTGCAATGGCGGTTTCGTATTTCGACCACAAGTTGATGCTCTTGTCGGCTTCGTCGATCCAGATGTTGATTCGCTTGGTGAACATTGGGCAGGCTTGAAGCATTTCAAGAGTGCGCAATAAATAACGCAGGCGAGTTGCGTGAGCGCAAATGACAACCATTTCAATTTCTCCCAACATCCGAAATGCAAGCTCGGCCGAGCTGATGTTGCTCTCCTTGGTTCCTGAAGTCCAGCTGAACACGCTGCCCTGGATGCATGCGTCGTTGGCTCCTTCCTCGCTCTCGGTTCCCAGGTCCTTCGTCATGCGGCTCTTCGTTTGTTCCACCAGCAGTTTGTTGTTCGCTGAAATGATAATGTTAATGTCGACAGGGTCAAACAACTCACCTAGTTTGTATTGCTTGATCAGCTCCTCCATTTTACGTGTCTTTCCGCTCTGGGCTGGAAGATAGAGGCACTTGCACTTTGATTGTTCGACTCCCATGTTTTTCGTAAATGTATATCACTAGATGAATCACTGTCTTGAACCCCTCCCAGAAAAAAAAGCAATTCAATTTTTTTCTCATCATATACGTTTTTGAATTGACATCGGATGAAAACCACCAGACATTAATCATACCATGCACCCATCATACACCCATCCATGACATCCTTTCACACATGCATGCACACAATCATGAACATTTTTCATTCTTACAACACATCAATCGAGAGAAATTCAAGATAATAATACCCCAATCATTGCACAATTATAATTGTTGAGAATTGGCTCATGTTATGAGGCATGGCTCATGTATTTATGTGGCGGTCAGTCCCGCGACCAACATCGCAACCGCATCAGTCCCGCGCCAATCGCATCAGTCCCGCACCAACCGCATCAGTCCCGCGCCAATCGCATCAGTCCCGCGACCAACATCGCAACCGCATCAGTCCCGCACCAATCGCATCAGTCCCGCACCAATCGCATCAGTCCCGCACCAATCGCATCAGTCCCGCGCCAATCGCATCAGTCCCGCGCCAATCGCATCAGTCCCGCGACCCATTGCACACCCATCAATCCACCACATGAACCTCCATTTCAACACATCTGCATGCATTCTTTCATCTTTTCTCATTCTTCAAACATTGCAAACGAGAGATATTCAAGATAAATAATCACTGCATATATGCTCTTATTATTTATTGAGAAATGGCTCATGTTATGAGGCATGGCTCATGTATTGAGGGATCGCATCAGTCACGCGACCAACCGCGACCAACCGCGACCAACCGCGACCAACCATATGTTCATCACATTTTCATCCGATGTCAAATGCTTTTTACATATCAATTCCAAAAAATTGATTCCATTTCTTTTTCCCCCTTTTCTCTCTTCAGTGATTCCCTATATTCGTTCTCGAGTACAAACATGTCCTGCTCCATATGTCTTGATCCATTCAATGCGTCCAATCGCAAACCCATTCCCTGCCCTTTTGACGCTTGTACCAAGACTGCCTGTCGCTCTTGTTATGAGACCTTCCTCTGTGGCGACGGCGTCTCTGTCGCAAAGTGCATCTTTTGTAATACTTCCTTTACACATTCTCAGGTTCAGCATCTCGGATTTACCAAGTCTTTCCTCACTGGCAATTTCGCCAAGCACCAGCAGGACATTCTCTTCGCTCAGGAACAGGCCATGCTTCCGGCTGCACAGGCGGCTGTTGCCCATGACCGTCTTGTTGCCGACATCAATGCACAAATCAAGGACGTCATCGCTCAAATCAAGCAACTACAAGAACTCAAGGATGATTTGCATCGGGCCAAAATTCGATTGGTCAGCCAAGGCTCTGACAATATTGAAACCGTTCAGCAGTTCGTTCATCGCTGTGCTGATTCCGACTGCAATGGCTTTGTGTCTTCCGCTTGGAAGTGTGCCACTTGCGACAAGCACACCTGTGCGCATTGCAGGGAACTCAAGGCCGCCAGGGATGATGAGGCACATGTTTGCAATCCCGACACGCTCGCCTCTGTCGCTTTGTTGAAGAAGGACACAAAACCCTGTCCCAATTGCAAGGTTCTTGTTCACAAGACCGAGGGATGCGACCAGATGTTTTGCACGCAGTGCAAGCGCCTTTGGTCTTGGAACACTGGCCAATTTGAAACTCGCGGACACAATCCGCATTATTTGCAGTGGATGCGGGCCAATGGCGCCGTTCCTCGCGAACTTGGCGACGTTTTGTGCGGACGCGAAGTTGACCATGATTTCATCCGACAACTTCATGCTTCTTTTGCAAACCGATTGAAATCAGTTCACGATCACAATGACATGCTCAACCTCGCTGCACACCGCATTCCATGGCTTCAAAAATGCGACACCATTTCAAAACTACTTTCCGGTATTCCTCATTTGCGATTTCATGATGCTCCTCGTTTCCAGGTTGATCACGTTGCCGTTAATTTCAATTCTCGCAAGGCTTTCGTCAACAACTCCATGACATTGCTTCGATTCAAGCAAACCATTCGCCGCAATCATGTTACTTCATTGAAAAATGACAACATCTTTCAAATTCTCCAAGCTGTCATTCAAGCTGCCACCGACATCTCCTTTCGACTTCTTCAACACATACCCTCTTCCTCTTTGGGTTCTTTCGATTCATTCATTCTTGAATTCAAAAACCTCATCGCATATGCAAACAACGAACTTCACTCCATTCACAACGACTTCCTTTCCACTCCCATGCAACGCACTTTCTTACATCCTAGCTCTTTCGCACTTTTAAACTTCACCTCTAACCCTTCTTTATAACTCTTCACGTTTTGCAGACTACACACTCTTTCATAACACACTCTTTACAGACTCCTCGACACACGACCAGACTCTTTGCGACACTTTCAGGTTTTTTTTTTGAGTTCTTCATATATAAATCATGTCTTCATACGCCCACGGTTTAGCAACAACCACCATTCACTGTGGAAAAAAAAGATGCTGCTGTTGTTCTGACAATGGCACGGTTGGTCCTCCCGGTCCTCCTGGTCCTCCCGGTCCTCCCGGTCCTCCCGGCCCTCCCGGCAACACTGGAGCCACCGGTTCGACTGGTCCATCCGGTCCCACTGGACCACAAGGTCCCACTGGCCCGCAAGGTCCCACTGGCCCGCAAGGTCCTACTGGCCCACGAGGGGCTACTGGTGCAACTGGCGCTCAAGGCCCTCCCGGCTTTAATACCCCCGGCAATTGTTATTCTGATTATTTGTATTGGAACACCACCACTAATTTATGGACTCCTGGCGGGAGTCAAGTTCACATTGGTTGTGGCGCTGCATCTTCCACCACGCAAGGCACTAATGCAATCGCCATTGGCGCTTCTTCTGGACAAACCAATCAAACACAGTTTGGCGTTGCCATTGGTTCTTTCGCTGGACAAAACAACCAAGGTGAAAGTTCCGTTGCCATTGGCAATGATGCCGCGACATTCAATCAAGCTGCCAATTCTGTTGCAATCGGCAATGGCACCGCATCTCTTGGTCAAGGATTGAATGCCATTGCCATTGGTTTTGCGGCTGCTAATGGCGGTCCCACCACATTGGTTCAGGGCGACAATTCCGTTGCCATTGGCAATTCCGCCGGCTATGAATCTCAAAAGGCACGTTCCATTGCCATTGGTCTTATTGCTGCTGAATCTAACCAATCTGCGGATTCCATTGCCATTGGACATTCCGCCGCCAATCTCGACCAAGGGGTTAAATCCATTGCTCTTGGATTTTTCTCGGGCGAGACCAATCAAGGTGCCAGTTCTGTTGCCATTGGGGATTCCGCCGGCAAGCAAACTCAAGGCACCGAATCCATTGCCATTGGGCATTTAGCTGGCGCTCAAAATCAGGCGGGCGGGGCTATTGCCATCGGCACTCAAGCTGCCGGCGATGTTAATTCTCCTCCTGTTCCCGGTCAAAGCGCGCATGCCATTGCCATCGGCACACTTGCTGGATTTCAAGAACAATCCACTCATTCCATCGCAATCGGATTTGAAGCCGGGTTGAACATTCAGGGCGGTGAAACCGGCAGTGCCATTGCCATTGGCGATTTAGCCGGGCATTCACAACAAGAGGCTTATTCTATTGCGGTGGGATACAATGCCGGCTTCACCAATTTAGGCGAAAACAGTGTCGCAATCGGCTCGTTCGCCGGTCAAAACTTCTTAGGTGAAAATTGCATTGCCATTGGAAATAAATCAGCATTCAACAACACAGGAGATAGTACTAGTGCTACTAGAAACAATTTCATTTCCATTGGGAATGAAGCTTGTTTCAACACCGCTTATGCGGAAGGTGCTGTTATAATCGGAGACCATGCTGGTTATTTTCCAATTTCTTTGGGACTCACAGGAACAGCTGGACCCATTGCAATTGGAGAATACGCGGGAGGTTATGCTTCGCAAACAGACCTTCCTTACATCACAAATGGTTCTGTGTCAATTGGCAGCTATGCTTCTTATAAATACGCTGCCAATGGCTCAATATCAATTGGCGCCAATGCAAACAGAGAAGACAATTTTGGAAGGGGTGTCATAGGAGAAGGAAACATTGCCATTGGACAAAATTCATTCTGTTATGGAGAAATGGGAAGCAATGGCCCAATTTCCATTGGACGAAATACTCAAATTTATGGTGTGGCTGGAAGCTCAGTGGTAATAGGAGCCGACGCAAAATGTTTTGGATTTGCCGGAGATTGTGTTGTGTTGGGAGCAAGAACAATAAACCCAGGACAATTTGCTGGAGGCGCAGCCACTGCATTTTTCATTAATCAAGTGAGATATGAAAATCCTGCAAACGATGATGACCCAGATCGAGCAAAAGCAGAGATGAACGACCATATATTGTGGTACAAATTGTCTGATGACATAACAATAAAAGGGCATGAAATTGTGCACGGACCTATGCCTGGAGAGTGGAGCCCATTTTTTGTCACGGAAGTTGATTTTGCAAATGAACGTGTTCAAACACAACAAATACGTTATAAAACATTCGTCATCGACCATCCAAAAGAGCCGGAAAACAAGCATCTGGTGCATGTCTGCTTGGAAGGACCCGAGGCCGGCGTTTACTACAGAGGGAAGGGCGAAGTGACCAATAATAAAAGCGTGGAAATCAGTTTGCCCGATTATGTTCCCGGATGGGCGCACAGTTTCACAACTCACATCACCGCAATTTATGATGGCAAAGTGAAAACGTATGCAGTGTCTGAGGTTGATGCGAATGGAAAATTCAATGTTTACGGAGAGAATGGCGCATTTAATTGGACTGCAACCGGAAAACGGGGCGACATTGAAGTGGAACCACTAAAAACAAACACCAATGTAAAAGGGTTTGGACCATACAAGTGGATGGAATAACATCGCAAAAGCATCACAGCCAATGCAACATTTCATTCGTCATCGCTTTTTTACTCACCCATTATATATAACTAATTCAACCAATTATTATCATGGAATGTGGTTTCTTCATGAAGTGCTTCTCACAAGAATTGGAGTTACATATGGATCAGACAACCATCGCGACATTCGGTCGAATGATTGTTTCGTGGTGTTTCATTTTTTGAAATTGTTTAGTGTTGATTTTGAACAACTCGTAGCCTCTGTCAAAAGTGCTCTTACGAAATTGTATGGGAAACCATTTTGCGAGTCTCATTTTAAACATGGTTGCGTCATAGATGGTTCATGTTCCAATCTTGTCTTCAGCAGTGACGACATTCGTGAATCTCAAATGCCGAATTTGGTTAGTTATAGTGATGCAAATGGAAAAGACCCGGTTGCCAATTTGCTTATGAAAGCTTCCGGATGGCCCAAAGCGACTATTATAAGTTTTGACATCAAAGAACGGGATGCATTTGAAACCATTCCACGCTCACGTAGACCTGATTCAAGTGCTAGTGCTAGTGCTAGTCCGGCACGTCCGGCCCAATTGAGATACGTTGTTATTCCAAGCATTGGAATCCTTTGTGCCTCCAAAAATGTTGATGAACGGGTTTAATCTACCTTCTGTTCAACCACCTCTGGACACCACACGTTCCACGCTAAGTATGGAAACTGTTGGTTCACCACCAAGGAAACGGCATGCAGTTTCTCCTGTTTCTGTTGGTAGTGATGATTCAGATGGGGGTGGTCTTAGAAAAAAAAGACGCAAAATCAGGAAGACGACAATCAGAACCAAGACTAAGACTAAGACTAAGACCAACAATGCCAATGCCACTAAAACCAGACACAAAAAAACCAATATAAAGAAACAAAATTAAACACACCATCATGAATGTAAATGCAAGATGGCACATGGAAAATGGATCTCTGCATACTCTCTGCCTGGTTAAATGTTATTCAAACCAATATAAAGAAACAATGTTAATATTGCACAACCAGACCACCAGAAACACACACACGCACACAAGATGATCACCAAGGCCGACGTTGTTGCCAAATTCAAGCAGTTGCACAAGGACCATTATCAACCAAGGGCATACTTGATTTCAAATGTTCCAGATGAAATCACTGAACAAACATTTGCAGATGCGGCATGGCGTGAAGTGTACAACCGGTATGCATCGGACCGCGTGAACATTCGTTCGACCAATGCGATCGTGCCCTTCATGGGGCACGAATTCAAAATTCAATTTCACAGGCCGCTTGTCATGGAGCATCGATACGAGTTTGAAGCGTACTTTGGATTCGGAGGACACTGCAACGGCTTCAACATGAATCGCACCATAGCGTGTTTCCCAACAAAATTTGACGAGACGATTGACATTGACGAAATCTTGTTGAAAGACCAGTGCGGCACAGACCCGGTCGATGCCGACTATGCAAAACATGCAATCATCCTGCTTGCGCTGGGCGGCTACGTGAAATTCTGGAATTCACTGCATGATTTCGAGCAGTGGTTTGTGGATGTCGCGGGCATCCCGGAATGCAAGGATTTCAGTGAATCCAAGCAACTCATGACGCGCATTTTCGAGGTCATGATACTCGAGACCGCCCTCGTTGAGACGACTCCATGATGCAATACATTTCGGACATATCCGCAATGCACACACTAATGCATGAACAATCGCTCGATTTTGGTTCTTCATCCGTGTGCACGCATCTTGCGCGACATCGCGCATTCGCAATGAACGCATCCACTTCGTCCCTCGTTTTCATGAGTTGACATTTGTCCGCACAGGAACCGGTGCAGTCATTTATTGGTGGCCCGCCATTCGTCATCTTGCATTCCAACTGGGCCCTTGCCTTCGAAAAGCTGCGCATATGCAACAGCGACAAAAAACGAAACATTTTATTTGGTTGTGATAAATAAAATGTATGCATTACTTTTATGTCCGTTTTTTAGTAGATTTATTGCATTTTTGAATTCAAATACTAAATACTGCATCAAAAAATTAAAATCACAATGAAAGATATAGCAATTTTCATTAATGGCTGAATCCATTGATTACAACACGGATTTAGAGCAGTTGCTGAAGACGCACGCGGAGGAGTGCGAATCTCTCTCCATCCTGCACCGCAACTCGTATGAAAAATACAACGGACGGTCCAACTACATCAACATTCCGGTCATCATCCTGTCATCGGCGATTGGGTTCACAACTGGTATTGACATTGGCTACGCCAACATGAACATCATTCTGGGTGTGAGCAGCATTTTCGTGGGCATCATCAAGTCCATCGACACCTACTTCCAATTGGGCAAGCGCGCCGAGTCGCACCGACTCTGCTCCCTGCAGTTCCAGCAAATCAACAAGAAGATCCAGATTGAGCTCGCGCTCGTGCGTTCGCAGCGCGTGGATGCCAAAGACATGATGAACATCATCAAGACTGACATCAAGAACCTCTTTGACATTGCACCACTCATTGACCAGGACGTCATCGAGTCCTTCCAGAAGAAGTACGGCCACCAAGTGGCAGACACCCCGGGCAAATACACGTTTGACGCGCACACGCCCAACTTGTGCAATGGGCTCAGCATTGTCACCGTGAATTCCGCGCGAAACAAACAGGACTATGAAGAGAGAACCAGCCGAAAAAGCAGCCGAGACGGCAGTCCGTCGAGAGACAATGATAATAACGGCAACAATGGCAACAATGGCAACAATGGCAACAGCAGTGGCGGCGTAACTGTGGTCATTGACAATGCATCGGTTGCCAAAGAAATACAAGAGCAGAGAATGCAACAGTATCAACAACAGCAACAACAACAACAGCAACAACAACAGCAACAGCAACAACAACAGCAGCCATTGCAACCTTTTCAAATGAACACGCTGACACAACAGCTGCAACAGCTGCAACAGCTGCAACAACAACAGCTGCAACAACAACAGCTGCAACAACAACATGTTCCAGTTATCATTGAAACCATACCAGAATCCAACAACAACAACATCATCCACTCCAATTCATTTCGTGCTTCAGCCGATTTTGTAAGAGCACCATCTAACCCGGCTCGTAGCGTTTCTCGCACTCCCGCCACGCTTCAAAGCGCAGCACCAAGTGTAGCACCAAGCGTAGCACCGTCGGCTCACCAAAGCGTAGCACCAAGCGCCGCACCAAGTGTAGCACCAAGCGTAGCACCGTCGGCTCACCAAAGCGTAGCACCAAGCGCCGCACCGTCGGCTCACCAAAGCGCCGCACCGTCGGCTCACCAAAGCGCTGCACCGTCAGCCCATCAAAGCGCCGCACCAAGCGTAGCACCAAGCGTAGCACCGTCCGTGCATGGCGACTCCACCCCCAGCATCCATCTGGAACTGCAAGACTACGCACAGCAGTCCGAAAACACGGCATCCGTCCTTCAACTGACACAGGAACAATTGCAGCAATTGATTGCATTGCAGCAACAAATGATGCAAGACTTGGAAGGCCAGGATGGCGAAATGATGTGAGCCACCGCTCACGCGTCTTTAAATTGTTTTCACAATATTTTTAAAAATTGATTTAAAAATATCATCGAATGAACCATAACCACACGCTGAAGAAATGGAACGCAGAATCAACGCCCGGGTTGACGCCTATTTGATTACATTGAAGCAACAAATCGCCGCCAAATTTGACGCAGTTCGCCAAAAACACATCGATCCGCTGTCTGCCCCGCCACCCCCAGCGGTTGCAGAACTGCACAGGGACTACATGGAGATCATGGGGTTCATTTATTCCGCCGACAAATTGAAGCTCTCGAAAGACGACTTCATGAAACGCAAACGCATCAAGAACATGGTTCCCATTTACGACCGATGCCATGCCAAACGAGCAAACGGCGAGCAATGCACTCGCCGCAAAAAGGAGGGTTGCGTCTGCTGCGGCACGCACACCAAAGGCACGCCACACGGCATGTTTGACCTGTTGGAACCCGCCACGACCAATGTCAAGGTGGAGACGTGGGTGCAAGACATCAAAGGCATCATGTATCACATCGACAACTTGGGCAACGTGTACGATCCGGAGGACATTGTTGCCAACACGATGAACCCCAACATCATTGCGAAATACGTGAAGAATGCAACCGGGGAATACAGCATTCCGGTTTTCAATTGACCCTCACCCATTCACTTGCACATTCGGAATCATGACTACAGCACCAGCAATTTAAAGAAAAGAATCTTCGAAATTGAAAACAAGTTGAAGTGACCCTGGTGTTCAAATAGTATTTTATTTTTAATGCATTTAAATACATTCGCATGCATTATGTATATCATCAACATGGAAACATTTGCACCGGATTGGGAAGAATGGATTGACCTGAATTTGCGTTTGGGAAATTGCAAGCAGATCATGTTTCAAAAATCGCTTGATGCGGGATACAGTTACGCCTTGTTGAAACGCAAAATTGGCATTGATTACGCATTGCCACGGGCATCATCGTCGACGGAATTGTCTATACCCGTCGCCATTGCGCTCAGAACTGCGCAGCGACTGCAAGCGAAAAATCTTGAGATTTTCAGGATTGACGGGTTTTTGACAGCGCATGAATGCGAGCAAATTATTTCACTCATCAATGCATCGGAACTGTCCACATCGTCCACTTACAACGTAACAAAGCCCAAGGAGAGCATTGTGAATTCGGATAGAACCAGCAAGACCTGCCACTTCAGAGGCAACAATCCATTGATTGAGGATGTGGAGAGCCGCATTTGCAAAACGCTGGGAATAAACAACCGACATGCGGAACAAATCCAGGGGCAGAAGTATGAAGTGGGACAAGAATTCCGGATTCACACCGATTATTTTGACCCCGAACTGTTGAAACGGGACCCGTCCATTAATGGGCAACGCACGTGGACGTTCATGATTTATTTGAATGACGTGGAAGAGGGCGGATACACGTCGTTTCCACGTGCTTTTTGCTCGTGCGCGCCAAAAACGGGAACCGCAATCGTTTGGAACAATTTGTATTCGCAGTCGTCGTCATTGAATGCGGGCGAGTGGGGAAAAGAGAACCAGTTTTCATCGCACTGTGGCATGCCCATCATCAGAGGGGAAAAATACATATTAACCAAATGGTTCAAAGAAACCGAAATCAATCCGAGCATTCCGAATGAAAGTTGCGAGCATCATTTTTTGCCGGTGTTTCATCCGGTGGGGTTTGAGAAAATGCACATGCGACTGGACTGCGTGGATGCCGTGAAACGCTGGATGAATGATGCCGATGAAAGCAAATGGACCGACGAAGCTCTCAACGACGGCGTGGAATCGGGCATGAAAACAAAGCATTTGAACATTAATGCCGCTCCGGCGGAAGTGCTGAACGGGCTGCGCGACACGTTCAATGCCATTCTTACAAAATGGATTGAATACAAGTCGCCATTGACACACGTCGCAACATACGGCATTCGTAAGTATCTGCGCGGAAGCCATTTGGGCAACCACTACGACAAAAAAAACACACACGTCATCAGCGCAATCATTCATTTGGACGACGCGTCGGACAAACCATGGAACCTCTACATTGAGGACCATCATTTTCGGCCGCACAATGTGACAATGGAGTACGGGGACATTTTATTATATGAATCCACCACCTGCTTGCACGGCCGTCCAGAACCGTTTGAGGGCGAATCGTACTGCAACATGTATGTTCATTTCAAACCGGAACGATGGTAGCGCGCCAGCGCTCGCTTCATCCCATGACCATGTATAAAAACACCGGCACGCTCAGCATCGCCAGTATGATGAAATACATGTTGTCGTTTATGCCAAGCACGTGCATGAAAAAAGAAATGAACTTTGAAATGATTATGAACATGATGGGTGCAATGAGGAACCGTCTAAACAGCGGTGAATCCATTTTTTATATCGTGTTGCGTGGTGTTACTATAAATAAATATATTTAATTTACACATGTGTATTGAATTTACACATGTGCATTGAATTACATGACGACGTAGTTCGTGAAATCCGGATCATATTCGTCTGGCACGGTCGTCATGTCAATTTCATGACACGACATCGGAATTTGATTGTCATACTCCTTAATTGTCCATCCCGATGCGCGTTTTGATTTTCTCTCGTCTGGTGTATCAAAATCATATTCCCCCACATATGCGGCATTGAAGTATCTCGTCCAATCCCCATTGATGTCGCGCAATGCCAGTTTTGCCATGACCAGCGGGTCCTGCTTCGCCCAGAACATGCTCAAATCCGAGCGGTCTTCCTCTCCGTTCATGAAGAATGCCCGACATCTCCCCAAAAACACGGCAAACCGGGCAATGCCGCCCCTGGTGTGTTTCCCGTATTCATTCACCGTCAAACTGGTTCCATCCGCCAAGACATGCGGGTTAAACTGCAGTTGTTTTTGGTGTTTGCCAATCGTTTTCTCCATGTGCGGAGCACGAATTGAATAACACGCGTGCTTCATCGACTCCATAAACCCCACAAAATAATAATACGGCCCGAAGTGTGCCCGCGTTGACGCCTTTTTCATGCCAAATGCCGCCATGTACGAGACATAATTGAAATGCTTTCCGGCATAGCACGCAATCGGCGATTCCAATGGTTTGTCCCCCATTTTCAAATGCATTATTTCCGGATGTCGATTGAAAAATGCAACAATTGAATCCGACACTGGGTAATTCATCATTCGCTGTTCATTGAATATTTCACTTGACAGTGTCCACCACCAGCGGTTTTTTGAACTCATGAATGGAATGCGGCTCTCCTCGCTGTCGTCCCGCGATTGATTGAAAAAAAGCACGCATCGCTTCTCGCGCTTATGGTGCATGTATCCACTGTATCTGATCGTGTGTTCGTCAAACAACGCGTGCAGCGGCGCACTGCATTGCTCGACCAATCCGCCTCTGGTGTGTTTTGACAATATGTACGGGAATGTCAATTGAATGCCGCCCTTGGTTTTTTTGGTTCCGTCCAAATAGAGCAAAAACTCCAAAAAAGGGATGGTTTGTTTGCTCTCGTGGATTCGGTAAATGCACATTTCCACGCGCGAATCCACCGGCAAGTCCAGATCATCCACATTTGTTTTCAATCCGTCCATGAACGGATGCTTCAAATGCTCCAAGCCATCATTGGGAATCACTGTGTCAATGTCGATGCTGTCCACGTAAATGTCAGGTTCGAGTTTCATCGATGATGTCCTGTATCTCTTAACATGTGCAACTATTTATTTTTGAATTTTTCGGCGAATGGATTCCTTAACCTTTTCTTGGCGCGAATCCATGATGAACTCGCTGAGCTTCTTGGCCGCGTCTTCGTCATTGTAGTGTTGCATGAGTGCGGCAAACAAGTTCGTCTTATTGATTGGCACTTTCACCTTGGTCTTGGCATACACCAGCTTGCCGTCGTTGATGTCAAACACGTCAATCTCGTTGCTCTTCATGACATTCACCAGCGCATCGGTCAGCGCCTTCTTATTATCTCTCAGCGTCTTCATGTCCTTTTGCAGCTTGCGCATGTCGTTGTCCACTTCGATCCAGGATTTGATGTACTGCACCAACTGTGCCTTGGTCTCGGGACCTGCTTTAGGCTCTTCAGTGGCTTCAC
>Ga0315294_10003036_pt1 | contig 18239 bp, 13 predicted proteins | sample YL17G13_40_MG_FD_203626 | JGI IMG/M metagenome (GOLD analysis project Ga0315294, IMG submission 203626) | Sediment microbial communities from Yellowstone Lake, YNP, Wyoming, USA - YL17G13_40 | ecosystem: Environmental > Aquatic > Freshwater > Lake > Sediment | place: USA: Wyoming | collected...
ATCGTGTTGTCCGAGACCTGATAGATGAGGTCGATCTTCTTGTTGACCAAAACCTGGGCGGCGAGAAGGACCTCGCTCGAGTTCGTCACCGGAACGGCGACGATCTCGACGTTCAGCTCCGCCGCCGCCGCGCGCGCGAGTTCGAGATAGTATTCCGAGTTGCGCTCCGACGGTGTCCAAAGCGTCCCGATGCGTTTGGCCCGGGGCAGGACTTCCCGGATGAACGACAGCATGCGCCGAATGGGGACCGCGGAGTCCGAGGTGATTCCCGTGACGTTGGCCAGGTGCTCGGTCGGGGATACGCCGGCCCGGGTCAGGTAGGGATTGGCCACCGAGGTGAAGACGATCGGGATCTTCTGGGTGGCGATCAGGGCGGCCTGCAGGCCGGGCGTGGAAACCGCCACGATCATATCTACGTTCTCGGCCACAAAATCCTGGGCGATCCGCTGGACCTGGGAAATGTCGCCCAGGGCGTTGAGGATCTTCAGCCGGACGTTGACGCCGTCCTTCAATCCGCCGTCTAGAAGCGCCCGGATGAACCCGCGCCGGACATCGGCATTGGTCATGGATTCGAGGAGTTGGAGATAGCCGATGGTGTAGAGCGGCTTTTCGGGGCGGCGGCATCCCGGGACAAGGACGCAACCGGCCAAAAAGAAGAGGAGAATCTTCCGCGCCTTCATGTCCTTTGAATCCGTCAATATCCCTCCGCTCGAAATGATAATCAAAAACGGCGGCCGTGGCAAATGCTTTGGAACCGGCCCGGGGAGATGTTCCCTCCGCTGGCGACGAGAACGACCCGGCGCCCCCGGAACCGGGCCCGGTATTTCATCATCGCCGCGAGGGCCAGCGCTCCGGCGCCTTCCACGACCTTGCCATGGACCTCATGGATCAAGCGCACAGCCGCCGTCAGACCCTCTTCACTGACGGTCACGACCTCGTCCACATATCGCCGGCAGAGGGGAAAGGTCACGGAGCCGGGCTCGATCCCCCCGGCCACGGCGTCCGCCAGCGTCTTTTTTTCCTTGACGGCGACCAAACGGCCGGCCCTGAGCGAAGCTTTCATGAAGGCCGAACGGGCCGGCTCCACACCCCAGACGCGGACGCCCGGCGCTCGGCATTTTAAATAGCCGGCGATACCCGCGATCAGTCCGCCCCCGCCGACGGGGACGATGACGTCCTCGACGCCGGGCAGTTGGTCCAGGATCTCCAGTCCGGCCGTTCCCTGGCCGCCGATGATCTCCCGATCATTATAGGGTGAGATGAAGACGCGGCCGGAGGACGCGGCCTCGCTCCGGGCATGCGCCTCGGTCTTCTCGCAGCTCGTCCCGAAAAACCGCAAGACCGCTCCCGCCTTTCTGAGCCTGGCGATTTTGGCGGAAGCCGCGTTCTCGGGCAGATAAAGGACGAGGTCCACGCCTTCGATGCGGGCCGCCCGGCACACCCCGAGACCATGGTTTCCCGTCGAGGCCGAGACGACGCCTTTTCGCTTCCGGGCGGAGGAGAGCGTCCGGAGCTTGTTCAGCGCGCCGCGGAACTTGAACGATCCCGTAATCTGATCACACTCCCATTTGAAATAAACGTGAGCCCCGAAGACAAGGCTCAGGAGCGGCGAATATTCCAGGGCCGTTTCGATGATGTCAGGGCGGATCCTGGCGTAGGCGTTCTCCACGCCGGCGGCTAGAAGGCGGGCTTCCCGCTCTTGGTGGGACATGACCGAACCGTTCCCATTATAATAAGGTCCCCTCCGAAAGAGTAGTCCGGCCGCATTTCTTTCTTGGACATTTCGCCCGGTTGACCTAAAATAGGAGCGCATGGCGTCCTATTATTTCGGAACGGCCGGCTGGAGCTACCCGGACTGGGAAGGGATCGTTTACCCGGCGCGGACCGGCGCGCGGCTCCATCCGCTCGCCTATCTCGCCGGCTATATCAACATCGTCGAGGTCAACAGCACGTTCTACCGGCCGCCGGCCGCGACGATGTCCCTGTCCTGGACGAAGAAGCTTGCGGACTATCCGGATTTTCTGCTTTCGGTCAAGCTCCATCAGATCTTCACCCATGAACGAAAGAGCTTCACCCATAAGGATTCGGACGGCTTCAAGTTCGGCATCGAACCGCTCGTCGCGTCCCGGCGGCTGGCCGCTCTCCTGGTCCAATTCCCCTGGTCCTATAGAAACACCGAGGAACACCGGGATTATCTGGCCGGGCTTTTCAAGCTGTTTTCCGGGTATCCGCTCGCCTTGGAGGTCCGCCATTCGTCCTGGAACGAGCCGCGGTTCTTCGATCTGCTCAGCGAGCACAACGTCGCCTACTGCAACATCGACCAGCCCGTGATCGGCGACTCGCTCGCCCCGAGCGCGATCGTCACCACTCCGGAATTCTCTTACGTCCGCCTCCACGGCCGCAATTATGAAGATTGGTTCCGGAAGGACGCGGGCCGCGACGACCGCTATAATTATCTTTACGCGAAGGACGAGCTCGGCGACTGGATCCAAAGGATCAAAGAACTCGGCCGGGACAGCGACCGGGTCTATGTCATCACCAACAACCATTACCGCGGCCAGGCCCTGGCCAACGCCCTCCAGATCAAGAACATGGTCAGCGGAGAAAAGATCGAGGTCCCCGGCGGCCTGCTCCGGCAGTATCCCATCCTTCAAGACATCGTTAAAAGGATCCGGGAAGGCCAGATAGACCTATTCAAGAAAGATAGTATGTCAGATGAAAGCGGCGGGAAAAAAGGGAGCTGAACAAATGGCCTGGTGGGAGAACCGGTTCTTAAACATCAAGCGGGGAAAGCTTTATTTGGGAGGTCGGCCGGCCACGGCCGTCGCCGAAGAATTCGGCACGCCGATTCTCGTTTACAGCCGCGAGCAAATCCTGGCCAACTTCCGGAAACTCGCCGAATCCTTTGCCGTCCGGACCGACACGGATGTCCATATCTGCTACGCTATGAAGGCCAATCCCAACCGGCGGATCCTCCGCCTTCTCAAAGAGGCCGGCGCCTGGATCGACGCCGTCTCGCCGGGCGAAGTGCGGGAAGCCCTGGCGGCCGGCTTTCCGGCCAGGAAGGTCCTTTTCACGGGGACGAGCGCCGGCGCCGACGACATGAGGGCGGCCTTCGCCGTGGACGGCCTCACGGTCACCATCGACGCCCTCGAACAAATCGAGATCATGACGCGCGTCCGCGATCGATGGTTCCGCGGCAGGAAGATCCGCGTTTGCGTTCGTTGGAATCCGGGGATCGGCCTAGGCTTCAATCCCAAGGCCATCACCGCCGGGAACCGATCGAGCGACGGGACCCCCATCAAGTTCGGCATCGAAGAAGCCAAGGTTTTCGAGGCGTTCGCTAGCGCGGCAAAAGCCGGATTCGTTCCGGTCGGGCTTCACCAGCACCTTGGTTCCGGGTGGCTCAAAGGGGATTTCCCGCCGGCCACCCAGGCCGTGGACAGGATGATCCGCATGGCCGCCCGGCTCGCCGGCCTGGGCTACGCGCTTGAATTCCTGGACTTCGGCGGGGGATTCGGCCCGCGCTATACGAAGGAACAACATCCTTTTCCTATCGATCGCTACGCCGCTTTTATCTGCCGGCAGGTCCGAAGATCCGGCCTTCGCCTCAAATATATCGCCGTCGAACCCGGCAAATTCCTGATCTCCGACGCGGGCGTTCTGCTGCTCCGCGTCGAATACATGAAAGAGAGCTACGGCAACCTGTTCGCCTGCGTCAACGGCGGAACGTTCAATACGCTGCCGCGGCCGGCGATCTATGCCCAGGCCCGGCATCAGGTCATTCATTGTTCCCGCGTCGACGGCCATCCGCAAGTTCCGATCACCGTCGCCGGGAATCTCTGCGAGACGGGCGACGTCTTCGCCAAAGAGATCCCCCTCCCCCGCCCCGAACCGGGAGATATCCTGGCCGTCCTCCATGCCGGGGCCTACGCCCGGAGCATGGCTTCGAACTTCAACCTGCGTCCGATCGCGAGGGAGATCGTCATCTAAATTGAACCATCTTCCTTTGGCCCAGCCCAAACCGGACGCCTCCCGATTCATCGCTGTTCTCATGGGCCGCCTGATGAACGCCCGGCCGCCCCTCGTCGAATACCTGGTCGACGCGGCGGTCATGAAACCCATCGTCACGGAGATCCTCGGACGCGCCTGGACGGACTATGGAGGAGAGTGGGAGTCCCGGACGGCCTATCTGGACAATTTCATCGCTTTCTGGCACGGATTGGGCTACGACGTCGTCCGCTTTGAACTCGAACTTCCCTTTCCTAGAAATCAACTCTTCGGCTTCGACGCGACCTCAGCCGCCGGCCGACAGAGAGCCTGGGCCGATGAGCATCGCGGCCGGATCCGCACCTGGGAGGACTTCGACTCCTACGCCTGGCCTAAGATAGGGGACATGGATTTCTTTCCATTCGAATACATCAGCCGGAACCTTCCCGACGGGATGGGACTCATGACCTGTCATGCCGGCGGCGTCTTCGAGCACTTGTCCTGGATCATGTCTTATGAAGGTCTGTGCCTCGCGCTCAAGGAGGATCCCGCCCTCGTCGGAGCCGTTGCCGGCCGCCTCGGCGCCTTGATGACGGCCTTTTACGAGCATCTGCTCGATCTCGACAACCTCTGCGCCGTTTTCCCCGGAGACGACCTAGGCTTCAAGACCGGCCCTCTCATCTCCCCCGCCGATCTGACGACATATGTCCTTCCCTGGCATAAAACGTTCGCGGCCATGACTCACGACCACGGACTTCCCTACTTTCTCCATTCCTGCGGACAGATCGAGTCGATCATCGACGATCTCATCGACGACGTCCGCATCGACGGCAAGCATTCGTTCGAGGACGCCATTCTTCCCGTCGAAGATTTCCAGGCCCGCCACGGCGGCCGGATCGCCGTGCTCGGCGGATTGGACGTCAACATCCTCTCCGCCGGCTCCGAGGACGACGTGCGCCGGCGAACGCGGGCTCTTATGGATATTTGCGGCGAGCGAGGCCGCTATGCCGTCGGCTCGGGCAATTCCATTCCGAGCTATGTCCCTGTCCGCAACTATTTAGCGATGATCGACGAAGCGCTCGGCTGAACTTCTTAGGGGGAGGTAGCCGTCAGAGAACGGCCGGTATCCTTATCGATCATACGGGCCGCCTTGTTGCTTCCAAATATTGTTCCCGGCCGTTTTTATTTTTTGAGGTCGAGAGTCAACTTCGGTTGACGAGATCTTGTCCGGATCCGGCCATTCGAACCGGGCTTCTTTCAGCCGGTGCGAGAGGATGTTCCGTCCCCATATGCTTTTCGGGCGTCTTTTTTCGTATATTTCGCTGGAATTGACATCGCCGACCGGCAGGGAGTATATTCCCGGCGTGGTCAAACGGGGAGATTCATCGGTCGGAGCGAGAATTCGTGGTGTACTGAGAAAAGCAAATTCTTAGCCACTTAGCCACCAAATTCTTAGCCACTCAAATTCTTATCCACCGCAAGCAACGCAACGGACCGTGGCGCGGGCCAGGAGGTGAGCCGGGATGAGCGACACCGATTGGCTAGGCAAGCTCGTCGGGCACGTGCGTGTGGTGGACGTGCTCGGGCACGGAGGGATGGGCAGTGTCTACGTCGGCCACGATGAGAAGCTCGGCCGGAAGGTCGCCCTCAAGTCGATCCGCGACCAGGATCGGCTAGACCCGGCGACACGCGCGAGGTTCCAGCGCGAGGCGCGGGTTCTCTCCCAGCTGGATCACCCCAACATCTGCCGGATCTACGACTACGTGGAAGGGGAACAGACGGACTTCCTGGTCCTCGAGCTCATCGCCGGGAAGAGCCTGAAGGACGTGATCCGGGAGGGCAAGACCAGCCACGAGGAGCGGCTCGCCCTGGCCGAGCAGGTGGCCAGCGCCCTCGCTCTGGCCCACGAGCGCGGGATCATCCACCGGGACATCAAGCCCGCCAACATCATGGTGACGGATGCGGGGGTGGCGAAGGTGCTGGACTTCGGTCTGGCCCGCGCCGCGCGTGACCAGCACGCCCCCACCCTGACCGTGACCCCGGGCGAGCCGCTCGCATCGACTCCGGAGGCCCGGGCCGAGTCGGGCTACGTCGTCACGAAGCTCGGTACGCTCGTGGGCACGCTCGCCTACATGAGCCCCGAGCAGGCACGCGGCGAGGCCGTGACCCCGGGCGAGCCGCTCGCATCGACTCCGGAGGCCCGGGCCGAGTCGGGCTACGTCGTCACGAAGCTCGGCACGCTCATGGGCACGCTCGCCTACATGAGCCCCGAGCAGGCACGCGGCGAGGCCGTCGCTCCGGCGAGCGACATGTACTCGCTGGGCCTCGTGCTGCAGGAGCTCTTCACTGGGCAAGTGCCCTTCGACCTCGGCGTCCCCGCGCCCGAGCTCCTCCAGCAGGCGCGGGAGGGTCGGACCCGACCCGTCGCCGGGCTGGACCCCGATCTGACGGCGCTGCTGGGGCGGCTCAAGTCCATCGCGCCCGGGGCGCGTCCCTCTGCGCGCGACACGCTCGAGCGCATCCGCTGGATCCGCTCCGCGCCGGCCCGGCGGCGCAAGAAGATGCTCGCCGTCACGGCCTTCGCCGCCCTGGCCGTGCTCGCCGCCGGCCTCGGGGTAGCTTCCTGGCGGGCGAACCGCGAGGCCGCCCGGGCGAACCGCGAGGCCGAGACGGCGCGGCGGACCTCCGAGTTCCTCGTGGATCTCTTCAAGACCAGTGATCCCGGCCGGAGTCGCGGCAACGTCGTCACCGCGCGGGAGCTGCTCGACGCCGGTGCCAGGCGGCTCGACAACGAGCTCTCCGATCAGCCCCGCATCCAGGCCCGGCTCCTCGACACGGTCGGCAAGGTGTACATGGCGCTCGGCCTCTACGAGCAGGCGCAGCCGCTCCAGGAGCGGGCTCTCAAGATCCGGCAGGCGACGCTGGGAGGCGAGGACCCCGAGGTGGCGGAATCGCTGGCCGGGCTCGGCATCCTGGTGGGGCGCCGCGGCGACGTCGAGCGATCGGCGGCACTGCTGCGCCAGGCGCTCGGGATCCAGGAGAAGGTGCTGGGGCCCGCCCATCCCCGCGTGGCCATCACCCTCAAGGCCCAGGGCGTGGGTGCCCGATACCGCAGCGACTGGGCGGAGGCGGACCGGCTCTACCGGAAGGCCCTCGCGATCCTGGAGAAGGCCCTCGGCCCCGAGGACCCCGAGGTGGCGTCCACCCTCAACAACCTCGGCGTCAACGCCCGCGACCTCGGCGACTACGTGGAGGCCGAGCGGCTGTGTCGCAAGGCGCTGGCCATCCGGGAGAAGGCCCTGGGCCCGGATCACCCGGACCTTGCTGACACCCTCAACAACCTGGGCGTGATCGCCTCCTCCGGCCGCAGCGACTACGTGGAGGCGGACCGGCTCTATCGGAGGGCCCTCGCCATCCGGGAGAAAGCCCTCGGCCCAGACCACCTGGCCGTGGGCGAGGTGCTCAACAACCTGGGCGTCAACGCCCGTGACCTCGGCGACTACGCGGAGGCGGACCGTCTGTACCGCAGGAGCCTCGCCATCCGGGAGAGGGCCCTGGGTCCGGACCACCCGGCTGTGTCCGATATCCTGCACAACCTGGGGGTCAACGCCTGCGAGCGCGGCGAATACACCGAGGCGGAACGGCTGTTCCGGAGGTCCCTCGCCATCCAGGAGAAGGCCCTGGGTCCCGATCACCCGGACCTGGCCATGACCGCCTCCGAGCTCGGGTGGACGCTCCGCAACCAGGGTCGCGACAGGGAGGCGGAGCAGATTCTCAGTCGGGCGTTCCGCGCGCTGGAGGGGTCGTCTTACGGCCCCGGTCACGAGCTCACGCTGGAGGTCGCCGTCAACCTCTCGGACGTCCTGAGGCGTCGAGGCCAGCCCTCCGAGGCTCTCGGCCTGGCGCTCCGCGCGATGGAGGCGGTGAAGAAGGCCGACCCGTCATCCCAGGAGCGCCTGAGCGCCGCTCACGCTGCCCTGGAGGCCGGCCTCATGGCGCAGGCCCGCGGCGATCACCAGGGTGCGGTGAAGCTCTGGGAAGAGGGGCTCTCCCGCGACCTGGAGCGCCTGCTCATGCCGAGAGGCCCCTCGGTCAAGGCGAGCCTGCTCCTGCTGCTGGGGCGACCCGCCGAGGCGCGTCCGCTCCTCAGCCCGGCCGCTCTCGCATACGACGTGGAGCTCGCCACGCGGGCAAAGTAGCAGGGGCTATCAGCGGTTGGCCCTTCGGGGTCGCAGGCGGAGGCGAGATAGGCCCGGCGCGACGCGGCCCCGGCAGCGAGTGGAGTAGCCGTCGTGTAGCCCGACCTCAGCAAAGCCCCGAGATTCTTGGAAAGCGGTTTAACTCTACCTTGCGGAAAATCCACTTATACCCCCTATCCAGTTTTAACTCCTTCCTCAAGTTTCATGAGGATGGGAAGATAGACCAGGCAGGCCAAGAACAAATAGTAGCCGGCAGCCCGAGGCCTGCTCGCTGAAGCGAGCAGGATGGTACCCGGCAGCCCTTAATCTCCAGGTATTGCGTCAACTCCGGTTGACGTTTTCTTGATCTGATTCGCCCTTCCGGGTCGCTGTCATCGCCTCTTTCCAGGGGGACGCGGCTCGATCCATGACATTGGCCCGTTTCTTGAGGCTTTTCTTCTGCCATGGCGGGAGTCTATCATCCTCGACATCCGGAGCGGCCCGTCCTCTACCGGGTGCTTTTGCATCATTTCGAGCGCTTCGTCGCGGAATACGAGGAGCGTTTCGAGAAGGCCTTATTTCGAAGTCTTGACTGGGAGCGCGCTTACGCCCGGTCCCGATGGTCTGTCCGAAATGCGGCGGTCAGATGAAGGTCATCGCCTTCATAACCGATTATCTGGCCGTGGACCGGATCATCGACCACCTCAAGCTCGTGTTTGTAGCGGAGAAGCCTTAGCCTTGCAGTCCTCATGGCTTCCATGAGGGCCGCCGTCAGGCGTCTTCGAGCAGGTCGCCCTGATGGCGGCCGCTTCGGCCTGTACTCAAGGAGACGTGTTTGCGGCTCCATGAGTGCGGCCGAAGAGCGGGCGGAGTATTTTTAGGACGAGTGATTTTGATGGGAGATGGGGGTCTATTGTCTTTTAGGCGCATTTGTAGTCGTCCGGCTTGCTGAGCCGGCCCATCGGCCTCTTTAGTGGTAAATTTCTTGTTCTTGACTCGATCCGCGTCCGGGATTATCCTTTTTCGTGATGGGGAGCGTCGATTCCCCGCTTAATTGGAGCGTAAGTCGTGCAGAGCGAAAAAGCAAATCCTTATCCCGTATGAATATTGGTTTCAAGAAGTGGATTCGGAACGTCCTGGGCGAGTCGTCTCGAGGACGGCAGAGAGCGGCGGAGGGCGGGTGAATATCGACTTTCCCAAGAATGGGGGGAAGTTCATACACTTACTCGAGAGATAGCCTTGTCGAAAGGGCTCCTCGCATGAGACAGAAAAAAATAATTTCACTTATAATAAAAAAATATGCCGCTCGGTTCTCTCTTTAAGGGGATTACGAACCGGTTTTGAACTCTTTCCAATTTCGAATTCTGTGCCGTACGATCAGCTGTTCGTCCGTTTCCGGATCGCGGCGAACTTCGTAGACATAGCCGGCCTTGATGAGAAAAGGCTTGACCGGCATCGTCAGCCGATAGAGGGCATAGCCGTTCCGAGAGAAGACGTCGGCCGTGTAGGGAGAATCAGGGTCGAGAACCGGCTTGATTTTTAAGGCGTAAATCCGGCCGAGGTTATCGGAGAGAAGGCGTTCAAAATAGGGCCGGTGGTCCGGGAAAATCATTCTCTTCCGCGGATCGAGCATATCGCCGCTCCCCCAGGCGAGGAGGGGATTTTTCTTCCTGATCCAGTCTTTTTCCGGACCGGTGATCTTTGTCGGATTCTCATCCTTTTCGGCGATCAGAACCGTTTGCCCCGAGGAATCGGCGAAACGGATACGATAGTCCGACGAGAATCCATAACAGAATGAGGAGACGTCGATGGGAGCAAGAGACGCTCGTGACGTGTAGACATGGACGACATAAAGGATCTGGCCTTCCTTGAATTCGCCGCGAAAGCGGTCGATGACTTGAGGGACCGATGCATCCGGCTCGATTTTCTTCAGGCTTTCCATGAAGCCTCCAGACTCGTGGCTAGCGAATTCCATCCCGAAAACGGCACCGGAAATGCTAATGAAAGGGAAGTTGAGACTTGACTTCAGGGCGACTTGTCGGGAAAATCGACCGCTTTTCTCAAAGATATGGATTTTAAGAATATCGAATACGCAGAGGTTCCCCGATGGGTCGAGCAGCAATTTGCCGGGAGACTGAAACTCGCCGGGACCTTGGCCTTTCCGCCCGAACGTTCGGATGAATTTTCCAGTTCGGTCATACATCTGAACGCGGGTGTTGCCGAAATCCGAAACGAAAATGTTGCCTTCATCGTCGACGGCTAAGCCCGTCATTCCCTTGGGGAAATATGATTCCTCTTTCGTCGGATCGCCTCCTATGGCAAGGTCCTCTTCGAGGTCGAAGATGAATGTTCCGTAAAACGGATCAGCCGGATTGCGGACGACCTTGATTCCGTTCTCCGTTGCAATCGTCCCTTTCCATTTTATTGGGGGCAAATTGTCCCCGGAGGCGGCCATTCCAAAGGCTATCAAAACGAAAATTGCCCAAACGGTACGTCTAGTTTTCATTTATCCCCCGTTGTTCCCGAGCTTTAATCTCTTCATCATCCAACGAAAACACTGACCTGTCCCCGATCAATGTACCACCCTGAGAGTGAATATTTCAAACATGGGCGCCTCACCCCAAAACTGGTCCAGCCAAAAATGAAGTTTTTTGGCTTTGTAGACTCATCGCGAATTTATCAACGAACTGTGGCGTCAAGTCTCCGAGCGCGCTGTGCGGTCGAATAAAGATTTATGAATGGAGTTTCAGAATAGCGATGGCAAGTCATCTCGGGAAAAAACGGCGCTGGCGGCTGAATATTGATTTCTGGATATAGTTTGAGAACAAATTTGGCAAATCCTTCCCCAACAGCCAACATGTCAGACGGGATGGGGATGCGAATTGAGATGATAATGGCGTTCAGATTATCTTGCCGTTGAAAATAACGCAGCTAAATTTTTCTTTAAGGCCTTTAATTCCCTTGTCATCGTAAATATTTCGGGCGATTCCCGATGCCCAATCGCAAGCTTGGATATGGATGCTCTCTTTAGAGTCCAATTCCTCGACTCGCCCGCGATAGAAAGTTTCTATGCCGCCTTTATCATATTCCAGGGTCTCTTCGATAGTGTCAAAGCAATTTTTTATTATTGCCGTCGATTGTTCGTGGCCTCGGTCAAAGAACCTGTCGCTGGAGATGGTCTGCTTTAGCATTTCTTGGTGATATATCGGCAGAAGAGGCAAGAAATCGGCTTCATATGTAAAAAACTGTTCTATTATTTGTTTCATTGTTTTCGGCTCGATTACGTCGATGAAAGCACTGCATGATTTCGCGGCGAATTTGATAACTCCCATAACTTCCTTTTTGCTATCCTTCTTGTCGATAAAGGAAAGGATGTTTTCGGGAGAAAAGAAATTTGCCTTGGGGCGCAGAAGCGGGATCTCTGCAAGAGAAAAGTTAATTCTTGTGATGGGCGAATCAATTAAAATAAGTTCTGACACGTTTTTCTGGAGGAGCTCATTTATGGCTTTGAACTGTGCGTGACTCCGGTCAAAGAGCAATTCTTTCCCTTCATATCGGAATTTAAGGCTCCCGTCCGGCATAATAATAACGCCTAAGTTCTTTGCGTAGTCTTTTGGGTCTTGGACAATAATTATTGTGTCTTGAATCTGTTGCCAAATCCGTTTTCTTATATCTTTGTCCAGATTATCCATTAGGTCAATGACCATATATGATTTGAATTCTGTTAGCTCGGGATGCTCGCGTTTCAATTTCGAGAGCAATTCATAAAACCAATCAAGATTTTGGTTGAGGTTGATGTGAGCTAAGATTAGGTGCGCAAACCAAAAATTAGTTTTCCAGCTTTCATCAGCGAAGGTGGCACTCATTTCCTTTTAGAAACACATTATACCATTTGCAAATATAGCCAATGCGCTCCAGAAACCGAGCCGAAAATATTCGAGATAGGGCAGTATATCAGGGACGGCGAAAGGAAATAGGAGAGCATCACCGGGCGGCTGAATATTGATTTCTGGATATAATTTCAGAACATCCTTGGCAAGTCGTCTCGGGGAATAGCGGCGGCTGGCGGCTGATTGAATTAGGATCAAGGAGGAAAAGAGTGGGACGAGGCTTAGGAAGGGAAATTAACGAGGGGGAGATTGGCGGAAATTATATCTAAGTGGACGTTAGATAAGTTTTTGCAGGCGATTGTATCTCGATCACTATTTCTCGGAGAGTTCGTATCTCCTCATATTCTTTTAATTCATCGGAAGTCATCCGAACATCAGGTTCTTTTAGTAATCTGTCGAGCTCGTCAAAGATAATTGTAAAATTAGATTTCTTCTCAACCATAATAAATCTCCATACTTTTACACTTAGACTATTTTTCTCTTAGACTGTGATTCTAGTTGAATTCTTATCGTGCTCAAATCGTTTCGAGCTTTACATGCTGGACAGATTAAAATATTGTCCTTAGGAAATGGAATTGCACTTTTCTCTATAGGAACACCTGCTTTCAGGTTTGCCTGAATTCTCGTTTTCGTCTTACAGTTGGGACACTCGAATTCAATGATTGCCATATTGGCCTGCTGAGGACCTGATACAACAGATGTCTGTGGGATAGCAAATCGATAGATTTGTGATTTTGGGGTTTCATATATCTTGAAAATGTTCGTTTTATCAAAAGACATCTTTAAGAGCATATAGTATCGACGAATTGCCTCGCAAAGTTCTGCGTTTTCACTATAATCAGTTACTTTAAGTCTCATCTCGCGAAGATCATTGATCGTAATTGACCGCCCATGGGTCAGCCATCGCCCATGGTTACACAAAATCTCTGCAATTTCCTGTGCTCGCGTCTTCTTTTCTTCTTCCGTCACCGGCTTGCTAGTGCTTGAATGGGTCTTCCAGAATTTGAATTTATATTTGGAAAGCCACTCTGTCACGAGGGTTTTGGCAAAGCTAAGCGCATTCTCGCAATTTTGTATCTCCCCGGGGGATATATTCTGAAGAATCGGAATATAAGCACGATTTAGATGACCCTGATTTTCAATTTCCTCCTTTATCTTTTTGAGGCCTTCCAGGAATGCATGGGCGGAGAATCGTTTTCCTCCTTGAATTATTTGTGCATCAATCGGCCCAAGGGCGGAGGCTGGTTCCATAAGAATTTCATCACCAGCCATAGCCATAATCGTCCCCGCACTTTTTGCATAACCTGGAACGACCATTGTAACTTCAGTAAATTTATTTCTTATGCACTCGACTATATCCTCAACGATCTCAGCGCTGCCCCCGGGTGTCTCGAGAATAACGTCAATTTTATTTCCCTCAAGATTGCTAATTTGATCTTGCAGAGGAATACGATCGTCATAGTCAATAGCTATAGGAGCTTCCTTTGTCATTGCTGCTGCAAATGTTAAAATAGCTCTGCCGCCTCTTAATTGTCCGATTCGAGTGAGTTGTTTCTTACGTTCGGCTTGCAACGCAGGCCAATCAAATGATTTGTCTAAATACTCAGTATAAATACCCATCTTGATTGCTTCTGCGATTATCTTTCAACAAATGATTATATCACTTTTTGGGCAACAACATGCCTTTTCTTTTAATATTGAGGGACTCCCCATGGTTAGCACTGTAAAGAAGCTTGGATAAGGTACATTTTAAGCCTGCTTGTTTTGTCCTTGATACATTTTATCCCTTTTTAAGGCTAAAAACCATTTTGTGAAGAAAGACTGAAAAAACGGCTTCACCATTTGGCCAAGGGCGACGATCTCGGCCCCCGGCCTGTGTTATGCCACGACCATTTTCTAGCATCAATAAGCAAATCGTCGAGGAAAAGAGCGGCGACGGGCGGGTGACTTTTGATTTCTGGATATAATTTCAGGGACTCAGGGCAAGGCGAGAGGGAGGCAAAAAGGGGTCAGGATAGCGAAGGCAGAGCTAGAAAAATATTAGCTTGGAGAACGAATTAAAATATAATGTAAAGGACCATGGAACTTTATAAATATGTTTTTCCTGCAAGAATTGACGTACTTCAACGCCGACAAATCAGGTTCACTCGACCAAGCGAATTTAATGATCCTTGGGAGGGGCTGCCAAATTTGGATGCATTATTCCAGCCTAAATCTGTCGGTGACCTCAAAGAAGCATTATTCCACGAGGGCCGGCAGGGTAAGTACGACGAGCTGCTTGAAAAGGCATTCATAAAGCTAAAAGACGAACGCGGGATTATCTTGGATTCAGAAAAAAAGCAATTAATTGAATCGGAGTTCATAAGTAAGTTTATTCCTGAAGCGGAAGAAAAAATAAGCCAGATAGCAGATTCAATCTTGGGTCTAAAAACACAGGATTTAAGGTCGCAGTTTAATAAGGTTACTTTTGAAAGGCTCGATAAATTAGTCGGGATTCTTTGCCTTTCTGAAATTCCAGATAGTCTTCTCATGTGGAGTCATTATGCAGACTCACATAAAGGATTCGTAATCGGATTCGACCCGATGCACGGTTTCTTTGACCAGCGGATAGCCGAGGATGATGTGATACGCAAAGTTAAGCCTGTTCGTTACACAAACGAAAGGCCCTCATTCATGGGATTTTCGAGAAATCCTGATGAGGCCGAAATAATAAATTTTGCAGACCATATGTTACTTGCGAAGGCTGATGTTTGGGGATATGAACGTGAATGGCGAATGGTCAATATCCTTGAAGCAGCAAGCGAACACATTGGAGATTTCCCTTCAATATGTCTTTTCACTTTGCCACCTGGGTGCATCAGCTCAATAATCCTCGGCTGTAGAATTGACGGTCAAACTGAAACTTTAATTCGCAATATTCTAGCAACGAAAGAATTTTCCCATGTATGTATTCTCAGGGCAGAACAAGACAGTATTCGTTACAAGTTGAATATAGTTGAGTCGGATAGAAAGAGCTAAGTATTTCTTGACTTACAAACGACGATCTCAACTTGGGCCATAACAAGCGCCGGCCTAAGGCCGTCGCAATTAGCCAGAAAAAACGAGGGCAAGTCGTCTCCAGGGGAGAGCGGCGCCGGGGCGGGAAAATTATATGCGATTCTCGACCAACTTAATCAAAGATAGAATGAAGCGGACCAAGGGCTGGGCGGCCATGATCCGGAAATTTTACGAGGTCGACCCGATGGTCTGTCCGAAATGCGGCGGTCAGATGAAGGTCATTGCCTTCATAACCGATTATCTGGCCGTGGACCGGATCATCGACCACCTCAAGCTCGTGTTTGTAGCGGAGAAGTCTCAGCCTTGCAGTCCTCATGGCTTCCATGAGGGCCGCCGTCAGGCGTCTTCGAGCAGGTCGCCCTGATAGCGGCCGAAGAGCGGGCGGAGTATTTTTAGGACGAGTGATTTTGATGGGAGATGGGGGTCTATTGTCTTTTAGGCGCATTTGTGGTCGTCCGGCTCGCTGAGCCGGCCCGCCGGCCTCTTTCGTGGTAAATTTCTTGTTCTTGACTCCGATAATAAATCCACTTTCCCCTTGACAGAAAAGAATGGGAGGATTATCTTATATATGGTTTGTGACACAGACCAGTTTGCAGGAGAGAAAACGATGAAAAACGAGATGGAGAAGATCGAAAAGCGGCCGATTCAATACTGGTATGAAGACGGATTCAACGAATTGGCTTTCGGCTTTATCGGACTATGCCTAGGCTTTTATTTTTGGATTCACACGCGGATCCCTGCGGACTCGGCGTGGCATGTCCCTTGGGCCGTCGTGATGTTCCCACTCCTTTACTTCGGAATCCGACTCCTCAACAGAATGATCAAGGCGCTGAAAAATAAATTGACTTATCCGCGCACCGGATACGTCTCCTACCGGCGTCCTGAAAGCAAAAGAAAGAGGTTCGTGATCCTGGGCGCGTTCGTCGGACTCAACACGTTTCTCGCCTATAGGATTCTGAGGTCGGACGCCCTCTCGGGATGGGGCTCGATCGCCGGGATACCGCTTGTCACCGGCCTCATCGGAGCCGGGGTATCTTTCTGGATCGGCACGAAAACGCGCGTCTTCCGATTTTTCGCGATGGCCATGATCTCCGCCTTGGCGGGAATCGCTCTTTCCCTGGCCGGCCTCGGAGAAATGGCCGCCCTCGGAGCGTACTGGGGGATCCTGGGGGCAAGCAGCTGCATCTCAGGGGCTTTCGTTCTTCTCCGATATCTTCAGCGGCATCCATCCCCCGGAGCGGATCCCTCATGAGCCGCGGCGGCTTGACGATCGAGGGCATTGACCGGTTGATCCACGAGCCGGCCCGGCTCATCGTCATGATGATTTTGAACGCCGTCGAGAGCGCCGATTTCCTTTATCTCCAGCGGGAGACGGGCTTGACGAAGGGGAATCTTTCCGCCCATCTGGCCAAGCTGGATGCGGAAGGCTACATAACGATCGAAAAAACTTATAAGGGGAAGATCCCCTTGACGATCTGCCGGTTGTCTGAAGCCGGCCGGATCGCCTTTGGCCGCTATCGAGCGGAGTGGGAAAAATTCATGAAAAAAACGCGCTTGAAAAGGGCGTGAAGAGGGAGGGATTTGACGGCGTCTTGGGAACGGTGTGGCGGAGGATCCTTTGGCCCAGCCCAAACCGGACGCCTCCCGATTCATCGCAATTCTCATGGGCCGCCTGATGAGCGCCCGGCCACCCCTCGTTGAATACCTGGTCGACGCGGCGGTGATGAGGACGACGTGCGCGGGCGTTTTCACCTTCAGCCATTTCTCGGCGTCCTCGGCCTTCGCCTTTTTTGTCGATCAGACGGACGGCGGCGTTGAATAGCCGTTCAGAAAAACATATTTTTCGAACGGGAAGCGCTCGGGCCGGGTCTGTTCCTGGGCGGTCTGTTTCTCGGAAAGGACGGGATTCAACCCAAGCGCCTTTTTTCCGACAATGATCAAGGCGATGACCTGGTAGTCCTCGGGAATTCCCAGGATCTCCTTTGTTTTCTTTGGGCTATAGCCGGCAATCGGATGAGCGACCAATCCCAGCTCGGTCGCCCGGAGGATAAGGAAGGCCGCCGCTAATCCACAGCCGAATTGATGGTATTCGCGGTCCTTGATAACGCAATCGTCTTCTTTCCGGCTGAAGACGGCGATCATCATCGAGGCGGAATGGGCCCAGAGATTGCCGGAATTGAGGGCCGTTTTCATCTCTTCGAGTTTCGCCGGCGCAAAAACGAACACGAACCGCCAGGGTTGGTTGTTGTTGCACGACGGTGCGAGCTGGGCGTGATGAGCGAGGTCCCGGATCAGGTCCTCGGCGATCACCACGGGTTCAAGGGAACGATAGGCGCGTCTGAGATCAATGGCTTGTGTGACGTCCATGGCGGCCTCCTCGCCGACATTATAGGGATTTCGGCCGGTTTCTCCAACAGGCCGCGGAAGGACGCCCTTCAGAACGACTTCAGGAAGGCGCAGCCGTAGATCTTCATGACGCCGTTGCCGTCGGAGCGCGCCTCGCCCCGCACGCAACAGACGGGCGGCTCGCCGATGGTCAGGCATTTCCGCTCGCCCACGCCCTCGAGGATGCCCGTCTCGTCCTCAAAGAAATAGAAATATTTCCGGCCGCCGTTCGTCTCCTTGCCCCGGGCGTCCACGACCCGGACGACGAGTTCGACCTGCCGGCCGGCGTGCTGCCGCAAATCCTTGATCCGGAGGTCCGGCCGCTTCCCCTCGTAGAGCTCCAGCGGGTCGCCGTCCGGGCTGAAGCCGAGGGCGTCGACCAGCATCTTGGCCTTCTCCCGCGGATCGAGGTCGGCGGCGACCTCGACGCTTTCGATGCCCTGGAAATAGCGCAGGATCTGGCGTGTGCGCCGGGCCTCGAGCGAGTCGAGGACGCCGGCCTTGATCAGGGTGAAGAGCTCCGACTTGGAGACGCGGACGCGGGCCAGGAAGTCCTCGATCGACCGGTATTCGCCGCCGGCCTTGCGCTCGTCGATGACCGAGTCCACCGTCCGCAGGGACAGGTTCTTGATCGAGGTGAAGCCGACGCGGATGGCGCCCTCTTCGACCTCGAACTCGCGGCCGCTGCGGTTCACGTCCGGGCCGAGAATGCGGATGCCGAGGCGCTTGGCCTCTTCGA
>Ga0315294_10003038_pt1 | contig 18236 bp, 11 predicted proteins | sample YL17G13_40_MG_FD_203626 | JGI IMG/M metagenome (GOLD analysis project Ga0315294, IMG submission 203626) | Sediment microbial communities from Yellowstone Lake, YNP, Wyoming, USA - YL17G13_40 | ecosystem: Environmental > Aquatic > Freshwater > Lake > Sediment | place: USA: Wyoming | collected...
CGCAGGTTCGCCGTCGAGAAGGAGGTGGACCTGACGGTGGTTGGTCCGGAGGGCCCCCTTTGCGCGGGCATCGTGGACTCGTTCCAGACCAGGGGGCTGAAGATATTCGGCCCCACGCAGAAAGCCGCCCGCCTGGAGGGGAGCAAGGTTTTCACAAAGAACCTGCTGGAACGCCACGGCGTTCCCACGGCAGCATTCCGCACCTTCGACTCCGCAGAGCGCGCGAAGGCCTACGTGGAGATGATCGGCGTCCCCGTGGTCGTCAAGGCCGACGGCCTCGCCGCAGGCAAAGGCGTCATCATCTGCAGGACGGTCGAGGAGGCGTTGGACGCCATTGACCGCATCATGATCAACGGTGAGTTCGGCGCGGCGGGCGAGCAGCTCGTGGTCGAGCAGTTCCTCGAAGGCGAGGAGGCCAGCGTGCTCGCGTTCACCGATGGCCAGGCCATCGCCGTGATGCCTTCGTGCCAGGACCACAAGGCCGTCCTGGACGGCGATAAGGGCCCGAACACGGGCGGCATGGGAGCCTACAGCCCCGCGCCTGTCATCACCCCCGAGCTGGCCGCCGAGGTCGAGCGCGAGGTGCTCGTCCAGACCGTCCACGCGATGAACCGCGATGACAGGCCATACCGCGGGGTGCTCTACGCGGGCCTCATGATTAACGAGGACGTGCCGAACGTGCTCGAGTTCAACTGCCGCTTTGGCGACCCCGAGATGCAGCCGCTGGCCATGATGCTCAGGAGCGACATCGTGCCCGCTCTGCTCGCCACCGTGGAGGGGAGGCTTGAGGAGTGCGAGATCGAGTGGCACGACGGCGCCGCGCTCTGCGTCGTGATGGCCTCGGGCGGATACCCCGGCAAGTACGAAAAGGGGAAACCCATCAGCGGCCTCGAAAAGGTGGAGGGCATGAAGGACGTGATGGTCTTCCACGCGGGCACGCGGGCGGAGGAGGGACAGGTGGTGACGAACGGCGGGCGCGTGCTGGGGGTGACCGCGCGCGGCTCTACCATCATCGAGGCCCAGAAGCGCGCATACGAGGCCGTCGAGCTGATTCACTTCGAGGGCGCGCACTGCCGCAGGGACATCGGCTGGCGGGCCATCGCACGGCAGCAGGCGCAGCAGACAAACGGCTGACGGCCTGAACCACGAAGTTGACCCGCCGTTGTCCGCCACACGGATGGCGGATAAATCTGGCGGGGACACGAAGAGAGCCCTGCGCATAAGAGCCGCTCGGCAGGTGTCTATAGTACCGGAGGCGTACGGTCGTCAGGCTCTCAACTGGGGACATCACACGTGATGAACGACAGGGCGCTTCTCGAACTGTACGCCAAGAACGAGGATGCGGACGCCTTTGCGGAACTCGTCCAGCGGTACAGCGGGCTGGTTTACAGCACGTGCATGAGGATCACGGGGGACCCTCACAGTGCGGAGGACGTCGCGCAGGAATGCTTCCTGGCCCTCGCACGGAATGCGACCGCCATCACCTCGTCCGTGCCGGGCTGGCTGCACGCCACCGCCACGGCCCGCGCCCTGAACGCCGTCCGCGACGCCGCCACACGCAAGCGCCATGAGGAACAGGCCATGGGAGCGAAGGACGAAGCACCTGAGCCGACGTGGGAAGAGATAGCCCCGCACGTAGACGAGGCGCTGGGGGAGCTGCCGGACGAACTTCGCGTCCCACTCGTTCTGCACTACCTGCAGGGGCGCACGCAGACGGACATTGCGTCCGAGCTTGGCATGGACCAGTCCACAGTCTCCCGCCGCATCGAGAAGGGCACCGAGGAGCTACGCGAGAAGCTCAGGAAGATGGGCGTGGTCGCATCGGTCGTTGTGCTGGCTTCGCTGCTTGCGCAGAACACGGCCGTGGCCGCCCCGGTAACGCTCACGGCTGCGCTCGGCAAGATGGCCCTCGCGGGCGTCGGCAAGGGCGGAGCCGGCGCGTCCGGCGGCGCCGCAGGTGCGGCCGGCGGAGGGACCGCTGCGGCCACGGTCACGGGGGTCGCTATTGGCGCTAAGGTCGCCGTTGCGGCCGGCGCTCTCCTCGTCGCGGGCGCAGCCGTCCTCGGATACATCGCACTCAGAGACAACGAACCCAAACCGCCGGCCCGTCCGCCCGCGGCTCAGGTCATGCCACAACCACAGGAAGGGGCACAGACAGCCATGAAGAGACCGGATTACTCGAAACTTGTGCTCGAAGGCAATGGCCACACGCAAGACTCGTTCTCGCTGGCGATCCAGGCCGCCGCAAGACTGCTCGGCCGCGAAGCGGACTACGAGACGGTCTACTGCCTTTCGTCAAACGCATTCTCGCCAGCGATTGACCTGGGCGAGAACTGCACTGCCTGGTGGCACGTGCAGGGCTGGCAGGGCGACGAGTGCATTGGGACCGTCGCTGGTGCGGTCGGGCTCCACGCCGAGCGTCTCGATCTGCCGCCGCATGGCCTCAGCCCCGAAGACCCGGAGGAGGTCTTCCAGCAGAAAGCAATAGAACACCGCAAAGCCTGCGCCAGTATCCTCCGCGCGAAGATGGATGCGGGCGCAGTCATTCTCACGACCGGCGGCTGGAAGGTCCGGACGGAGGAGGGGTTCGCACCGTGGTGCTGGTGGGGCATCGTGACCCGCGCGACGGACGACGGCGACCTGCGCGGCGCGTGCCTGGGTGCTGACCCCGGCAAGGCGACGGGCTTCCGCGACCGGCCGCTCGATTTCCTCGGCGACTGCTGGATTCTCTCGGTCGCCAAGGTCGCCATCAGGCCCGACGAGGCCCGCACTGTCGCGCTCCGCCAAGCCATCGCGCGGATTCGTGGGCGTGGCCTTTTCAGAGCCGAGAAACGGTCCGTCTACGGCCTCGACGCGATGGACGCGTGGATCGCGCAAATGGCAAGAGTCCCGTTCTGCACGTCTTGCGCGCACGCCGGCCCGCAGGGGATGGCGGGCTGCGCGGTGAACAACGTCCAGACAACCAGCGCCGGCGCAAGAGCCGCTGCTTCGTACCTGCGCAAGATCGCCCTGGACTGTCCGGAGTCGGCGCGTCCGCACCTGAACGAAGCAGCGAAGCGCTACGATCGAATTGTGGCGTTGCTCGCGCCGGCCACGTGGGGATTCTACCGCGACATGCTGAACGACCCCGAGAAGCAGCAGGCCCACGCCGATAACGTGCTCAAGCCGATCAAGGCCGAACTCGCCGGCGCTGCGGACGAGATGGAGAAGGCCCTGGAGGCTGCGAAGATGCAGCGCCTGCGCTTCACGGTGTCCGAAGACCTGTGCGAGCCGAAGTACGTCGGCGCACTGCGCATGAAGGTGACGGAATTGCTGGGCACCTCGCCGCGCGTGGCACCGGGGGAGTTCTACCTCGCTTACGGCGAATATGAACTCAAGGAGCCGGGCATAGAGTGGATTCACCTTTCCAATCAGGGCCGGAGCGCCGGACGCAAAGGCTCCCTCAAGCGCGGCAAGGGGACCTTCGAGATCACCGCCGAGCCACTGGAGGTCGTCGCGGGCAAGGAAAACATCCTCGACATCCTTTTCGTCACGCCCGACGATACACACCGTCTCCGCCTGCGGCTGCTGGTGGAGGGGGTCGAGACGAAGGCGCGCGTGAAACGCGAGGGCGGCAAGGTTTGGATCGAGGGTGTGCCGGAGATCAAGATGAGCGAGAAGCAGATGCGGCTGCAAGGCATGGAGATCCTGCTCAAACATCGCGGGGAGCAGACGAGCCTTGACGAGTTGCTCGTCTACTCCGGCGAGGCCTTCCACCTCTGCCACGGCACCAAGTGGGAGTTGAGAACCGGGCTGAACACGCCTGTCAACCCCTGGAACGCGGCGGCAGAAACATACGGCTACGCCTGCTGCTGGACGGAGCCAAGCTGGTTCTTCGTCATGACGGGGCTTAAGACGGAAGACCGGTGGAAGAAAACCAATGCCTTCCTTGACCAGATCTGGGCGGAGATTGACGCGGGTCGGCCCGTGCTGCTCGGCGGGTGCTATGGCGAGTGCGATGCCTGGCGCGTCGTAGTTGGCTATGACCGCGAGAACAAGAAGGTCTGCTACATGGGCGCGGAGAAGCCCTACGAGTGGACCGACCTGACAGATGACAAGGTCAAGGAGCTTGGTTTTTGGGACGCGCAGGTGCGTGGACCCATTGATGCCAAGACGTTCGGTTACGGCGGCTGGCTGGCCAACGCAGCCTTCCTGCTCGGCGAGAAGGAGGCCGACCGGAGCGAGAAGGAAAAGGGTGTCATGGCCCTGAAGAGGGCCGTCAAGATGTTCCGCGCGGACGCCTTCCAGACAGGCTGGTACGGCGGCGTGACCTATTACTTCGGCGAGAAGGCGTACGAAGCATGGGCAAGTGAGCTATCAGAGCTCGACTACCCCGCGGACCTCAAGAAGGCAGGTCCAAAGCCGTCAGACGCCTATGACATGAACACAATAGACGGGCAGGTCCAGACCATCGTGACGGGACGCACTGCCGCGGTGGAGTTCTGTGAAAAGGCTGCTGCGCAGTTCCCTAAGGCGGCGCAGGATCATCTGCTCGCAGCCGCCGGGCACTACAGGGAAGAGGCGGCGATTGCGCGGCAGGCGTTTGAGCCGTTCACGAAGGCCATAACCGAGGAGGCGCGGGCGGCCTGGCTGTCCGATAAAGCGAACCGCAAGGCCGGGGCAGCCGCCATCCGCCGGATGCTCGCGGAAGAGCGGCTAGCCATCGCCGAGATCGAGAAGGCCCTCGCGGCCATCGGCAAGTAGGCGGCGACCGGGGCAGACGGCGAATCGCCTGCCGAGAGGGAAGGAGAACGCGAGAGCATGGCTGAGCCGAGGTATCGAGCGGGCATCATCGGCCTGGGATTCATCGGCGGCGCTGACCAGGTCTCCGGCGACGCCCTCGGCCAGAAGGTCGAGAACCTTGACGGCACCCACCTGGCCGCGCTGAGCGGCCATCCTCGCATCCAACTGGTCGCCGGCAGCAGTCGTGACGAGGGGAGGCGTGAGCGCTTCGCCCGCCGCACTGGCGCGGCGGCCTACGCCCGATGGGAGGAGATGCTGGCGAAGGAACGGCTCGATATCGTCAGCGTCGCCACATACGCCCCCTTCCACGCCGAGATGACCTGCGCGTGCGCCGCTCGCGGCGCGCGTGTCGTCTACTGCGAGAAACCCATCGCCACCCGGCTGCCCGACGCAGAGAGGATGGTGAAGGCGTGCGACGAGGCCGGCGCCCTTCTCGTCATCAACCACCAGCGGCGGTTCCATCCCTGCTACCGCAAGCTGCAAGCACTCATCGCCTCGGGGGGCCTGGGCGAGCTGACCTCCGCCAGCCTCCAGTGGGGGAACGGCCGGCTCGGCAACGTCGGCACGCACATGATAGACGCCCTGTGCATGCTGACCGGCCGGGAGGTCCGAGCCGTCTCAGCCACTCTTGACCTGTCCGGCAAGCCCGACTGCCGCGGGCCGCAGTTCAGCGACCCCGGCGGCTGGGGCGTCTTCCGGCTCGACGATGGGCTTATGGTCACGATGGACGCGGGAGACTACGGCGCAGTCCCCGCACGGATCACCATCAACGGCAAGTTGGGCCGGGCAAACACAGGCGGCCACGACGTCACGCTGGAGCACTGGGATGGGCGGCGCGAGCATTGGCCCCGGCCCGACACGAACGCGTCCTCCATGGACCGGGCGGTGGCAGAGATCGTGGCCTGGCTGGACGAGGGAACGCCTTTCCCTTACCCCGCCAGGCAGAACGTCCCCACGCTTGAGGCCGTTGTGGCCTGCCACGCTTCTCACGCAAGGAACGCAGCCTGGACCGGGCTACCCCTTTGCAGGGCAGACCGCGACATTGAGATTCGCAGCGGGTGACGTTGGGGGGACTGCCGGCTCACCGCTTGCTCTGCGCCGCCTGGATAACATAAAGGTCCGCAAAGCGGTCAGCGAACAGGTGATAGACGGCCGCGCAGAGCGACTTCCGGTTGCGCTTGAGCGCCTCATCGTCCACGTTCACGAACACCTCCTCAAAGAAGTCGTGCATCTTCCTGGCGAAGACGGAGGCGTAGCGCTCTGCGCCCTCGACATAGCGCCCGGCATCGAGCAGTTCGGCGACAGGACCCGCATTGTCCTTCAGCAAAGCCCCGACCTCGCGCTCCAGCGGCTCCTTCAGAAGCCTGTCAGTGAGAGCGGCGGGGCCTTCGAGGTCGCGCTGGATGCGGTAGGTGCGGTCCACGAGTTCGACGAGCGCAGGCCACCAGGGTTTCTTCGAGCATTCCGAAAGCGCCGCCATGCGCTCCCAGAACCCGCGCACGTATCCGTTCAGGCGCTCGACCGGCGTGGGCCTGTCGAACCCCGCCGAGAGCACCGCGAGGACGAGGTCGTGCGCGTATCCGCGCTCGATGGCGGCGTGGTAGAGCCTGTCGCGGAAGAACTCCAGCGCCTGCGGCTTCGGCACCGCCAGTTCGCCCGCCGCAAGCTCCGGCGCTTGCTTCTCCAAAACGTCGCATGCCGCATCCAGAAGCTCCGGAAGCCTCAGCTCGAGGTCTTCTGCTTCGAGGATGAGGAGCACGCCGAGGGCGTTGCGGCGCAGGGCGTAGGGGTCCACGCTGCCGCTCGGCAGATGGCCGAGCGCGAAACAGCCGGATATCACGTCCAGTTTGTCCGCCAGGGCAAGGGCGACACCCTCTGGACTCGATGGCAGCGCGTGGCCGGAGCCGGCAGGGCGGTAGTGCTCGGCGATAGCATCGGCGACGGCCTTCGGCTCGCCGTCGCAGAGGGCAAGCTCGCGCCCAACCATTCCCTGAAGGCTGGGGAACTCGCCGACGAGGCCGGTGACGAGGTCTGCCTTGCAGAGCAGGGCGGCGCGACGTACGTTCTCAATCTCCCCCTTGCCCAGGCCCATCATGCGCGCGATGCGGGCGGACACCTCCGCCAGCCGCTCCGTGCGCTGGAGGTTGTTGCCAAGCCCGCCTAGGTAGACGACGCCCTTGAGCCGGGGGACGCGGTCGGCGAGCGGCGCCTTGCGGTCCTCGTTCCAGAAGAACCGGGCGTCCTCAAGTCGCGCGCGCAGCACGCGCTGGTTGCCCTCGCGCACGGTGTCGGCCTGCTCAGGGCCGCGGTTCGAAATGATGATAAAGCGGTTGAGCAGCTTCCCCTTGTCGTTCCAAATGGGGAAGTAGCGCTGGTGCTCAATCATGGCGGCGCAGACTACACAATCGGGAATCTCGAGGAACTTCTCGTCGAAACTGCCTTCGACAGCGTGCGGCCACTCAACAAGGTTCGCCACCTCTTCCAGCAGGTCTTCCATGGACAGGCGCGGGCCGTGAGGCCGGAGCATCCTGTCAACCTGCTCACGCACGGCCGCGCGGCGCACCTCCATGTCAACGATGACGTGCCGCTCCTTGAGGGCGGCGGAATATACGTCGAACGAGGCATCCGTCAGCTCAATGGGGCCGGGAGCGAGGAACGGGTGGCCGTACGTGACGCGGCCCGCCCTCAGGCCCGCAATCTCGACGGGCACAACTTCCGCGCCGAGCAACGCCACCAGCCAGCGGATGGGCCGCGCGAACCTGACCGCCGCGCTCTCGCCGCCCGATGTCGGCCAGCGCATGGACTTGGGGAAAGAGATGCCCAGAGCAGCCTGTCGCAGCACGCCCGGCAGAATCTCCATCGCCGAGGCTCCCGTACGCTGCACGACTGCTACGGCGTAGGGGCCTTTGGGCGTGTCTTTCACCTTCAGGCTCTCGACGGGCACGCCCCGGGACTTGGCAAAACCGAGCGCGGCCTTCGTGGGCGCGCCGTCGGGGCCGAAAGCGGCCTTCGCAGGCGGGCCGACAATCTCCTCGACCATCGATGGTTGCACGTCCGGCACGCCCTCAGCCGCCACGGTGAGCCGGCGCGGCGTGCCCGTGGCCGACACGCGGCGGGCGGGCAGGCGGTGCTCGGCCAGCAGACTCTCGACAGCCGCCGCGAGCTGCTCGATGGCAGGGCCAAGGTAGCCCGCGGGGATTTCTTCAGTGCCTATCTCGAAAAGGAGATCGCTCATGAGACCCAATGGAAACTGGAAACTTGAAACTGGCAACGGCGAACGACACCAGCCGCAGATGGACGCAGATGAGACAGACGATGAAACCCGAAATGGCAAACAACGTCGTCATTCGTCATGCGAGCTTCGTCATTGATTCGTCATTGGGTACTTCGTCATTCGGGCTTGACTACATCGGCATGCCCGTCACAACGCCCTCGAATGCCATCTTGCCGTTCACGAACGCCTGGACGTCGAAGACTGCGCGGCGCGAGCTTATCTCAGCGCTCTTGGCGACGATGATGAGCCTGTCTCCGGGCACCACCGGCGCACGGAACTTGACAGCATCCAGCCCGCCGAAGCCCACGAACCGCTCCGTCTGGCTCAGGCGCTTGTAGCAGTAGCTGCACAGTTGCGCGGCGGCCTCGCACATGAGCACGCCGGGGTAGAGGGGACGCCCCGGGATGTGACCGCGCACCCAGAACTCATCCGGTTTCACGTCCTTGAAGCCCACAGCGATGCCCTGCTGTGCGTCGAAGTGGATGATGCCGTTGAGCTGCTCGAACTCGTAGCGCTGGGGATTGCACTTGCGGATGCCTTCCGGGCCGTCCTCAATGCGGTCGAGGTCCAGCGTAGCGAGGTCTATGAGCGGTTTAGGCGGCATGGGCGCCTCCCGTGCGTGGAAAGAGAAAAACCACGGTTGTCCCAGATGCAGGCCAATTGTAGCTTTGGAAGTAACAGGGCGTCAAGCGGTTGCGCTCACTTGCCCTGTGCGCCCGCGCCCCCCGGCGGCTTGACGAGGCCCGGCCCGGCCACAAGCGCGTCAAGCTCACGCGTGAGCTTCTCCTTGAAGTCGTCCCCGAGTCCCACGTGCGCCGCCTGCACCGTGCCGTCCTTGCCGACCACGACCACCTGCGGGACGCTGCGGACCCCGTAGAGGCCCGCCACCTTCCCATCAGCGTCAAGCGCCACCTGCACCTCGAGGCCAGCGTCCTCCAGGAAGGCACGAATCCTGGCCGCCGCCTCTCCCTGATTCAAGGCGAGGAGAACGACGCCCTTGTCCTTATAGGCCTTCGTCACCTCGACGACGACGGGCATGGCTTTGCAGCAAAGCGTACTCCGGGAAGTCCAGAAGTAGAGGACGACGACGCTCTTGCCCTTGTGGGCCGCCAGATCCACCTCGCCGCCGTCAAGAAGCGGGAGCTTGAAGTCTGGCGCGGCCTGCCCGAGCAGCTTGGCGGACTCCGCAACTGGCTCCCGCGGGGGTGGCCCGACCTTCTTGGCATCGGCGGGCGGTTCGAACACGAATTGCTTGTCCGGCAATTCCGCGTTGACGGCCCAGTTGCGGTAAACCCAGCAGACCTCCATCTTCACGCTCTTGCCGGCATCCCCGCCCCTGGCAGCAAGAAGCTTTGAGAGGTCCGGGGAGACCTTGCGCACGAGCGCCTTGTCCCCGGTCTCCACCCACATGTCCCAGTCGTAGTCCTTCCGCGTGAAGCGCACGTGTTGACATTTCACGCCGTCCACTTCCTCCTCGCCCACGTAGCTGCCCGCGGTCACGCCGGACATAACGGCGTCATAGGGCTTGCTCATCATCAGCGCGCCGGGGGTGGGGCCGGCAGAGGATCCTTCCTCGATGCGCAGGGGGGCAATCCTGCCGTCAGCCAGGACAAGGTCGAGGGAGGGAGGCGCTTCACCAACGGCATACGTCTTTCTGCGGGGCAGGTAGGTCGTGAGGTTCTTCCCGTCATAGAAAAGGCTCATCTCAAGGGCATCCCCTTTGACAGACAACTGGAGATGGTCAGGCTTGCGCACGGCCATCGCCAGCTGCAGCGCCGACTCCTGTTTCTGTCCCTCCGCCTCAATCCTGTTCGACAGGGTCATCTCAACGGTGAAGCTCTTGAGCCCGGCGTAGTAGTCAGAGAGTTGACGGATTACCTTGTCGGCCTTCGGGTCAATATCCGCAGGTTTCTCTTGCGCTCCGAGCGGAGACGCCACAAGCACAAGGAGCGCCGCCATGAACGCGCGTGGGCTCGCCTGAAAGCGGACTTTCACCCTCAACTCCTTTCACTGAGACCCGTCGGGGAAAGCAGGTGTGGTCCAGCCGCCCAGCCCGCGAACTCCACCGGCGAGGCAGGAGCGGGTCAGGAACCCGCCCCTGCGCCCCATCGCAGATCTCGCCCCGGCTCCAGCCGCGCGTGCAAGAAGCCGCCCGCGCGCGGCCGTCACTTGCCCTCCGTGTTCTTAGGCGGGAAGGGCTGCCAACCTGTAACCTTGAGGCCCTGGTCATTCCAGTTGAGGACGGCCGTGGAGACGAACAGGTACTTCTCGAGCGTCTTCCACTGCGGGAGGGTCACGTTCTCGTGAGGCACGTACTTGTCCACGAGCTTGTATATCCACTCACCGACGTAGCGCTGGTCGGCATAGATGACGCCTTCGGGACTCCTAGGCAGATGGCCCAGGGTGTCCTTGAACTCGGCCTTGTCCAGCAGCGCGCTCTTGCCCTGCTTGCTGAGGCGCACAGTCTGCTTGGCCATGGCCTCGCTTGTGGTGAGGACGAACGTGTTGCCGAGGAACATCATCCTGAGCGCCGTCGTCTGGAATGGCCCCTCTTGCCCGAAAGGCGGCGTCTCATAGATGGTCACGCCCATGAAAGGCACCTGCTTCATACCCTGGTCAGGGGGCATCATGGCCATCATCTGCTGGAAGAACCTCTGGAACGCGGCCGTGTCCTTGAGCTCCACGGCGATCACCACGTTGATGTCGCCCGGGCCGCCCTGGGGTTGAGGCACATAAACCTCCTTCGGCACGTAGACGTACCAGTGCGCGCCGAGGGCGTTTATGAGGTCGCGCTCAATCTGGATGGGCGACTGCGGGTTGTTCAGCCGCATCTCCATCATCTGATGCATCTGAGGCGCCGTCTTCTTGAGAGCCTCCTTGAACTCGGCCCAGAACACGGGCACGTCGAAGTAGAGACCGGCGTAGAGAGCCGCATCGCCAGCCACAAACGACGGCGGCTTAACGTTCACCTTGTCACCGGGAACCGCGGCCTTCATAACCCCCTGCCTCGGCGCGGGGACGAGCAGGAACGACTGAGACGAAATGCCGTTGTCTCCTATCTTCACGCCACCGCTCGTTGCCTTCATGCTGAAGACGCCCATCTCCTGCATAAGCTGCCCCACGTCGAACGGCATGAAACCGCCGCCGCCCGCTTGCTTGACCCCTTCCCACATCCAGGCGAAGCTCTGGAAGCTGACATAGTCGCTGAGCGGATCTATCTGGCCCATGACGGTCTTGTACATTTCAGACTCGCCCAGGGGGCGGATGTCGCCGCCGTCACGCAGCACCAGGTGACGCTCCAGCAGAGTCCTGTCCTTCCCGAACGCCACCGCCAGCACGCTGCCCTCCATGCTGATGTAGACTTCCTGCGGCTTGACGGCTGCCTGCCGCTTGGCCTGCATTTCCTTCATCACCTCGCGCAGCTCGGGGTCGAGCTTGTTCAGCTCTTCCTCCGTCATCTGCTTTATGGCTTCCTGCTGCACCGTAAGCTTGGTGATCTTGTGCGTCTTGAAGTCCTCCTCCGTCACGACGACCTTCTTTTGCTGCTTGCCGAACTCCACGGCGCGGTTCAGCATGTCCTTAGCCTGGGGCACGTTCGGTCCCAGGTCCACCAGCAGCAGCCCCGAGGTGAAGGCGCCTTGCCCCGGCTCACCGCCTGCCGCACCCGCAGGAAGCTCCTGGATGAGGGCGAGCGCAATCTCGCCGCTCAAGACCTTCTCGATGTCGGTAGGCTCGAACCCGACCGCGGTCTTCATGTCCTGGATGTTCTTGCTGAGCGCCGCCAGCCCCTTGTCAATGAGCGCCTTTACCTCCGGCTCCTGCATAAGGGCGTAGTACGGGCTTGCCTTGAGCTTCTCCTTGAACGCCTTGTAGTCAACGAGGCTCAGGAACTGCGTGACGTCCTCGGGCACTTGCTGGTTGAACGGTTTGTTCTCCGCCCCGGCCGCAACCGACATCACGGCGAGCGCAGCGCAAAGCGCAGCAGCGGCCAGCCTACTTGTCCTTCTTGTCCGCGCGAGCATCCGGTTCTCCTTTCTCCTGCCCGTCCCTGTGCGGCGGGCTCAGGTAGTAATGCCCCGTGTTGGGGTTGTCCTTGTCATAAGCATAAGCTTCACGGAATTCCAGGAAGTCCTTGACGAACTTGATGGGAATGGCGAATCCGAGCCCCTCGGCGATGAATGCCACTTTCATGTTGGTGACGCCGATGACCTCGCCGCGCATGTTCAGCAGCGGCCCGCCGCTGTTGCCCGGATTGATGGGCGCCGTCGTCTGGATGAGCACTATCCCCTCGTGCGCGCGCGCCTTCGTGCTCACGATGCCCTCCGAGACGGTGCGTTCCAGCCCAAGCGGGTTGCCGATGGCGAACACGGGGTCGCCGGTCTTCACCTCCTCCATGTCCCCAAAGCACAACACCGTGAGCTTCAGCCCCTCGGGCGGCTTCACCTTCAGCAGCGCCAGGTCCAGGAACGGGTTGACGGCGACTATCTTCACGTCGTCAACCTTGCGCTTGGAGAAGCTCTGGCCCTCGCGCAGGAACAGCGTCACCGAGATGTCGGTCTCGCCCTGGATGACGTGCGCATTGGTGATGAGGTAGCCTTCCTCGTTGATGACGAACCCGCTGCCGAGGGCTTTTGGGGTCTTCACGAGCACGATGCCCTCACCGAACTCCGCCACCAGCTCCTTCACTGTGCGCACCTTGAGCTTCGCCTGCCGATAGAGGACCTTTTCGTCCGGCTTGGCCGGCTCCACCGTCTGGCCCTTGCCCGCCTTGCCCTTCTCCACGCGCAGGACCTGTTTGGTCGGGACCTCGAGGATGGTGAAACCGAGGTCGAGCGCAAGGAACTCCTGCTTCTCCGCCACCACGGTGCCCGTGATGATGTTCCCGTCGCGCAGGTAGACAGTGTCGGCGAGGCACACGGGCGCAAGCGCGAGCACCAGCAGCAGGGCAGGGGCCAGAACGGGCAAACCCACCGGTCGGCGCACGGCCATGGATGATTGCATGATGAAGTCCTTGAGCAGAGGCTCCCCCGGGGCACGTTCTCGCCCCCTCAGCCGGGGCAGCGGCCACAGGCAGATAACTATAGCGGCGGGGGGCGAGAATTGCAATTCCATTTTGGACTTTGGTTCCGCCATCTGCTCCGGCATCCCACCCGCGAATTGCAGCCACAGCAGGCAAATGGTAACTTATGTACATTGGCACTGCTGCCTGAGCGCAAAACCGATGACAAACCGACCACTACATGTGCGAGCCCTGCGCGTCTCCATCACGCGCGCCTGCGACATGCGATGCTTCTACTGCCGCACCGGGCACGAGAAATCGGGCCACGACGCGCTGTCGCTCCCGTTCGTCGCGCGCCTGTGCGAGGCCCTGCGCCGCAGGTTCGGCCTGCAGCTCGTGCGACTGACGGGCGGAGAGCCGCTCTGCCGGCCGGACGTCGTCGAGTGGGTGCGGCGCCTTTCCACGCTCGGGCCGGAGGTGGCCATGACCACTAACGGCCAGCGCATGGCGCACGTGGCCGCGGCCCTCCACGACGCCGGCCTTGTGAGGGTGAACTTCAGCCTCGACACGCTCGATGAAAAGACCTTCGAGCGGATGTCCGGCGGGCGACTCGCCGACACCATCCTGGGCATCGAAGCAGCGCTGAAGGCCGGCCTCTCACCGGTCAAGTGCAATACGGTGGTGATGCGGGGCTGGAACGAGGATGAGCTTGCGGACCTGGCCGCGTGGTGCCTCGAGCGCGGCATCGAGCCCCGGTTCCTGGAACTGATGAACGTCGGGGTCGCGCACCGGCACCACGCCCGATGGTTCGTGAGCGCAGAGGAGATACTGCGCCGGCTGTCGGAGAGCTACGAGCTGCGTCCGCTTGGGAGGTCCCCCGGCTGCACGGCGGCCAGGTACGTCGCCGCAAAGGGCGGGCGCCCTATGGGCACGCTCGGCATCATCGCGCCGGAGAGCGAGCCGTTCTGCGAGGACTGCGCGCGCCTGCGGCTGTCGGCCGACGGCCAGCTCTTCGGCTGCTTCATGCAGGACCGCGGCATAGACCTGGCAGAGTGCCTGAGCTTGGAGGGGGCGGCGGACGAGAAGCTGCTCGACAGGCTCATCCTGAAGGCCCTGAGCTGCAAGGCCGGCATTCGGTCGCTGCGCCGGCGCCGCGCCGTGGTCGAGATAGGCGGATGACGGGCAGCAAGCATCTGGCCGGCCGTTTGTCGTTGCTGGTGACTGACCCCTCACCCCTGACCCCTGTCCCTACCGCCCGAAGTGCTTCTCGAGTTCCTTGCGCGAGATGAGGATGGCGGTGGGGCGGCCGTGCGGGCAGGTGTCGGCCTGGATGTGCGCGGCCTGTTCAAGGATGAGCTTCATCTGGCGGGGGCTTAGACGCTGCCCCGACCTGACCGCGCCCCGGCAGGACATCAGCATTACGATGCGGTCAAGCCGGCCGTCCACCTTGCGCGCACCCTCGGGACCTTCGAGCTCCGCCAGCAGCTCGCGGAAGAACGTGAGGCCGTCGAACTTGCCGAGCACCTGCGGAAAAGAGCGCACGATGACCGTGTTCTCGCCGAAGGCCTCCATCTCCATCCCAAACCGCGCAAGGTCATCCTTAAGCTCCAGCACGGCGAAGAACTCCGCCTTCGGCAGCTCCACCAGGTCGGGCACAAGGAGCCTCTGGCTTGCCAGCGGCCCGCTCTCGATGCGACGCCTGATGTCCTCGTAGAGAATCCGCTCGTGCAGCGCGTGCTGGTCAATGACGCGGATGCCGTCCGGGGTTTCCTCCACGATGTACGCGTCGAGCACCTGCATGAGGCCGCCGTAGCTGACCTCCATGGGCGGGCCTTCAGCGGGCGGGGCCGGGGAGGCAGCAGACGGCGCTGCAGGCTCCCGGGGCTCGGGAGAGGGCACCGCGCGGCGTTGGTCCAACGCGTCCGACCTGTCCGACGCGCCCGCCCTGCCGGACGCAGCTTCCCGCCGGCCCGCAAAGAAATCACCCAGCGCCCGGCGGACAGACTCGGTTCTGTCCCCCGGCTTCTCCGCCGGCGGGGTGAGAGAGACCTGCGGGGTGAGCTTCGCCTGCCGCAGCGCGTCCCGTGCCGCAGTGAGCAGACGCACGTGAACGTCGCGGCCCTTGCGGAACCGCACCTCGATCTTGCTCGGGTGCACGTTCACGTCCACCTCGCGCGGGTCAACCGTGAGGAACACGAAGCACACGGGCCGCCGCCCCGTCATGAGCAACCCGCGGTACGCCTCCTCGATGGCGTGCATCAGCGTGCGGTCGCGCACGTAGCGGTGGTTCACAAAGGTGTACTGCATCGTGGCGTTCGCGCGGTCCACCGAGGGCGGCAGCAGGTAGCCCTCAATCTCGACCTCCGGGAAGCGTGCAGACACGGGGATGACGCCGTCCGCAATCTCGCCCCCGAAGAACGCGCTCAGGCGCTGGCGGCAGTCATCGGCGGCGGCCAGGTTGAACACCGTTCGCCCGTTGTGGGTGAGCACGAAGGCTATGTTCGGGTGGGGGAGCGCGAGGCGCGTGACGGCCTCGGTGATGTGGGCCATCTCGGTGGCGGGGGTCTTGAGGAACTTGCGGCGCACGGGCACGTTGTAGAACAGGTTGCGCGCCTCGACCATCGTGCCGGGCGGCGCACCGCAGGCCTTCACGGGCCCGATCTCGCCGCCTTCCGCGCGCACCTCGTGGCCCGCCTCCGCCTCATGAGTGCGCGAGACAAGCCGCGCCTGCGAGACGGAAGCGATGCTCGCAAGCGCCTCGCCTCGAAAGCCCATCGTGCGGACGTTGAACAGGTCGTCCTCGCCGGCCAGCTTGCTCGTGGCGTGGCTGACGAAGGCGAGGGCCACGTCGCCCTCGTTCATGCCGCAGCCGTCATCCCCGACGCGTATGAGCTTTGCGCCGCCGTCCTCCAGCTCGACCTCGATGCGTCTTGCGCCAGCGTCAATGGAGTTCTCGACAAGCTCCTTGACGACCGAGGCGGGGCGCTCGATGACCTCGCCCGCGGCGATCTTGTCAGTCAGCCCTTTTGGCAGGATGCGGATGCCCATATGGTGCTCGCCGTGGGGAGGGGAACACTGATTTCTCCGTACGGCCCGTGCCCGCGAGCCGCCGTTATTCTTCCCAATCCTCAAGCTCGGCGAAGATGCCTTTCAGGCGGGTCAGCGGCCCCTTGCCGCACGCAGTGATGAGGAACTCCCGACTCGACTCGCCCACCATGCGGATGGTCACCAGGAAGTGCTCCTTGGGCAGGCACGCGGCCACGTGATTGGCCCACTCGACCACGCTCACCCCGCCGCCCGTGAAGACCTCCTGGCAGCCGATTTCCTCGAGCTGCCGGGCGTCCTCCAGCCGGTAAGCGTCAAAATGGTTGAGGGTGACCTTGCCCTTGTACTGGTGCAGGAGCACGAAGGTAGGGCTTGTGACCGCGCGCAGGTCTTTGACGCCAAGCCCGCGCGCCATGCCCTTGACGAAGACCGTCTTGCCGGCGCCGAGGGTGCCCTGCAGCCCGATGATGTCGTTGGGCCTGCACATCTTGGCGAACTCTGCGCCCAGCTCCATCGTCTCCTCAGGCGAACCTGTCACAAGTCGGATAGGTTCGACGTCTATGTCTTCAGATGCTCCCATCCTCCGCTCCGCAAAGCGTGACGTGTTCCGTCAGGAAGAATGATGTTATAGGTAGGGCTGGCGCCGACCTCGCCGATGAGGGTCACCGGCACGCCCAGCACCCCGCTCTGCACGGCCACTTCCGCGTCCTTCTTCGAAAGGCAGAACAGAAGCTCGTAGTCCTCGCCGTCGTTCAGCGCGTGTTCCAGCGCCTTCTCGGCGTCCCCACCCGCCAGCGCGCGGGCGTCCTCGTGCACCGGTATGCGCGCGGCATCGAGGGCCACGCCCACCTTGCTCTCCTGTGCGATGTGCAGCAGGTCCGTGCTCAGGCCGTCGCTGATGTCAATCATCGCGTGCACGTGACACCGCTCGGCCAGTTCGACGGCCTCGGCCACGCGCGGGGGGAACGTCAGGTGCCTGCCGCGCATGGAGCCGCCCAGCGCGCCAGTGACGCATATCGCGTCTCCCGCCTGCGCGCCCGAGCGGGTGATGGGGCCGCTGCTGCCGGCCAGCCCGAGAGCCGTCACAGTGACGACCAGCCCGGGGCCGCTCGAGATGTCGCCGCCCACCAGCGGCGCCGACAGTTTCACGGAAGCGTCCCACAGCGCACGGCACAGGCGCCGGGCGAACTCCGCGTCCGTCCCGGGCTTCATGCACACCGCGGCGAGCACGCAGCGCGGCCGCGCGGCCATGGCCGCCAAGTCGCTGACGCTGCGCGCCACCGCCTTCCAGCCCACCGCTTCCGGCGGCGTGCCAGGCTCAAAGTGCGTGCCCTCCGCCACCATGTCCGTGGTCAGCACGGCGCGGTCGCCGCCCGGCAGCCTCGCCACCGCAGCGTCGTCGCCGATGCCGACCTCCAGCCAGGGAAGGTCCTGCCCGGCGCGCAGCGCCCTGATGAATTCTATGAGTTCACGCTCTGCCAACTCTTCCGCCCTCCCGCGGACCTGCCTGATAGAGCCTCAGGACGGCCTCCGCCGCCCGTTCCATGAGCGCTTCCGCTCCCTCCATCGCGGCCTCCAGGGACATGGGCCCGTCACAAATCGAGAACACGGCGCTCACGCCGCACTCGTACAGCTTCTCATGGCCCGGCCCGAGCGAGCCTGCGAGCACGACCACCGGCACGCCGTGGCTGCGGGCAAGAGCCGCGACGCCGGCGGGCGCCTTGCCGAAGGCCGTCTGCTCGTCCACGCGGCCTTCGGAGGTGACCACCAGATTGCTGCCGCGAATCCTTTCAGCGAGGCGCGAGGCCTCGATGACGGCCTGCACCCCGCTGGTCATTTCAGCGCCCAGCAGGGCGACAAGTCCGGCGCCGAGTCCTCCTGCGGCGCCGCCGCCCGGCATCCGGGAGATGTCACGGCCCAGGTCACGCGCGACCACACGGGCGAAGTTCTCAATCCCGCGCTCCAGGCGCCGGACCGCCTCCGCATCAGCGCCTTTCTGCGGGGCATAGACGCGGGCGGCGCCCTGCGGCCCGACCAGCGGGTTCGTCACGTCGCAGGCCACCGTCAGCCGCACGCCGCGCAGGCGCGCGTCCAGCCCAGAGGTGTCAACGCGGCGGATGTCCTCAAGCCCTCCGC
>Ga0315294_10003039_pt1 | contig 18235 bp, 14 predicted proteins | sample YL17G13_40_MG_FD_203626 | JGI IMG/M metagenome (GOLD analysis project Ga0315294, IMG submission 203626) | Sediment microbial communities from Yellowstone Lake, YNP, Wyoming, USA - YL17G13_40 | ecosystem: Environmental > Aquatic > Freshwater > Lake > Sediment | place: USA: Wyoming | collected...
CCCGCCGGCGGCGCCGACAGCACGGCGATGCACGCGAGCATTCCCGCCAGCGTCATCGGCGCACCGTTCCCGTCCATCGCTGGCGGATGAGCAGGGGGACGCCCGGAACCATCATCACGAGGTCGCGGACGACCGTCCACCAGGTGGCGTTGGACGGCTTGTAGAAGGGCAGGTGCTCGCCCAGGAAGTCAAAACAGCCGCAGTCCATCTTGAACCCCCGCAGGAGGGCGCTCGCGATCCCGAAGGTGTAGGCCACCAGCAGCCCGGTCACGATCAGCTCCGCGCCTTCCACCGCCGCCTTCCAGCGGCCCGCAATCCTGGGCGGACGGACCACGGCCAGCAGAAGCACGATGGCCGCCAGCATTTCCACCCCCGGCAAGGTTGCCGCTGCCAGCGGGACCAGCCCCTGCGGGAGAAGCTGGTAGTCTCCGACGGAACGCATGAAGGTTCTCGGGTGCTCGAGCCCGCCCGCGGCGGCGAGCGCGAAGATCACGGCGAGGATCAGGCGGCACAAGGAGATCATCGCGCGGAGGCTCCCCTCTCCTGCGGCAGGCCGGAGTCCTCCCAGGCCTGCCAGCCCGCCTTGAAGTGCATGAGCCTCGTGTAACCGCGCTTCACGAGCTCCTCCAGCACGATATCCGACTCATCGCAGTCCGCGGACTCGCAGTAGACGACGACGGCCCCGTCGGCCGGGAGCGACGCCTTGACCATGGCGAAGGCGGCCGGGAAGTCCGCCGACGGGATGTTGACCGCCCGGGGAATGTGGCCCGACGCGAACCGAAGGGCGGACCGCGCGTCGACGAAAACCGCCGCCTTCCTGCCGGAGAGCGACCGGGCCTCCGCCAGATCGATCACGCGCGGGGTCGCGGGAGACGCCTTCGCCTCCGCCTCGGGCTTCGCCGCGGGCCCTTGCACCGGCTTCACCACCGGCGGAGCGACCTCGTTCACCACGGGTACCGGAGCGAAGACGCCCCGGGGACCGAGCGCGTTGTAGATCTCGCCCGCCGCGGCTCCCGCGCACCCGATCAGGATCGCGCCCCAGATCCGCGCCTCGACGTCAGCGTGCAGGTTGAATCGCCGTGCCATCCGCCACCCCCCTAGAAGCTCGCTATCCCGAGCCCGACCTTGCGGTAGACGATCCGACGGTCGGCTGCACCGGATCCCGCCTTGCCCTTCTTCGCCGGCGTCTCGTCCGTGATCAGAAGCAGTTCGAGTCCGTCCGCCGTCGTGGCTACCGACTCAACCTGGCGCCCCTTGAAAGCGTCCCGGCGGTCCAGGTCGACCTCGGGCGGAAAGCTCGTCCGGTTTCCGCCGCGCAGATCGGAAACCATCATGTAATTGCCGTACGGAAACACCACCTTGGCCGCGTACGGAAGGAACGCCATGACGTCGCCGAGCACGGTCCCGGCGGGATCGGTCATCACGACCGTTCCCTTGCGAGTACGGAGATCGAGGGCGTTCAAGGTCCGCTTCTTGCCAGACCGGGACTTTGCGATCCAGCCCAGCCGGCGTCCGTCGGGGGAGAACCAGTAACCGGTGACCTGGGCCTCCGCAGGGCTCTTCCAGGTCCAGGGCTTCCCCGTCCCGCTCACGGTCAGCTTGAGCGTCTTGCGCTTCGCGTCGAGGACGACGGCCCAGCCCTCGGGCGCGGACGGTGCGGGGCCGCGGTCGTACCGGTACACGAAGTGCCCGGGGGCGGGCCGGTCGGATACCGTTCCTTCCTCCCGGACCACGGACGCGGCCTCGGCCTGCCACAGATCCTTCGCCTTCTTGTAGCGGCCCAGAAGCGCCTCGAGGCCGTTGCGCACCTCGTCCACCGTGATCCCCTTCTTCATCGCCTCCTGGGCCAGCGTGACGCCGTGCTCGACTTCGCCCGCGTAGTAGAGGCCCATGGCCTCGAACTGCCAGACCGCCTCGAGCCGCACCCAGATCGTCGGGGCCTCCGCGCTCTTCCCGTACCGGGCCAGGGCGTCCTCGTAGACGCCCTTCGCCGCCGCCCAATCCTGCATGGACTCGTGCAGGCGGCCCTGCGCGACCAGTGCGCTCACCGCTTCCGGCGCGGACGCGCAGTTCCGGCAGAGCACGCCGTAGGTCTCGAGCGAATCCTTGTAGGGAGTTCCGGCGTGCTCCAGCACGCGGCCCAGCCTCAGGAGGACGGACGCGAACTGCGGCTTCCCCTCGGTACGGGTCCGGAGATCCTGGAGGTAGGCCGCGGCCTTCTGCCAGTTGTTGAGCCGCTCTTCGTAGACCGCCGCCGCGCGCGCAAGCGCCTCCAGGGCCTCGCGGGATTTCGGGTACTTCGTGAAGACAAGTTCGTAGAGCACGACGGCCTCCGGGTACTTCCCGTCCTTCTCCAATGCCTCCGCCTCTTCGAACTTGTACTTCGCAGGCCAGATCAGGGAACAACCGCCAATCAGACACAGGGCGACCGCAAGGCGGAGGCGGGAAGCCGTGCTCACTTCAGGATGTCCCTCAATCTCGCCACTTCCTTGTCGACCGACTGCTTCATCGAAGGCCCGAGCCCTTTCTCGACTGCTTCGAGCCTGATGACGAGCAGGTCGGACATGGCGAGTTTCACCAGCTGGACTACCGGCTGACCGGCGAACGCCTCGACGTTCTTGACGAGCCGCGTGACCTCGATCTCACCGTTGTCGAGAAGGTCGCCCGACGGACTCCAGTGCACGTTCTTCAGGATCGGATGCGTCTTCTGCGCCCGGTCGAGCGACCAGGCGAGCATCTTCTTGGCGACCTTCTCCGAGATGAACGGGGACAGGACCTGCTCCATCCGCACGCGGCCGATCTCGAACTGGTGGCCGAGATCGTCAACGGCCTTGAGGTCCTCCGGCGACACTGCCGCCGGTGCGGGCTGAGACGGCGCCGCAGCCGGCGCTGGAGTTGCAGCCGGGCCTGGCGGCGCCGACGGCACCGCAGGCTGCGTTGGGCTGGACGGCGGCCCCCCCGGCGCCGCAGGGGCCGTCGGCGGAAGAGGAGGCGGCGCCACGGGAGCCACCGGAGCTGGCGCTGCCGCCACAGGCGGAGGCGCAACGGCCACGGGCGGAGGAGGCGGCGCCGCGGCCACCGGAGGCGGTGGGGGCGGTGGCGCTGCGGCCAACGCCGGGGGCGCCAACGGTTGAGACGGCACCGCAGCCGCCACTGGGCTAAGTGCAGGCACTGGCGGTGCCGACGGTGCCGACGCAGACCCTCCCGGGGCCATCATGCTCTGGAAGATCTGGAGGAGTTCGTCCTCGGAGAACTTCTCGGTAGGCATGCCGGTCAGTTCCTCCCCTGCGGGGCGCCGGTGAGCCGGGCCAACTTGCCCCGGTACAACGCGATCTTGCCATCGAGCTCGGCTATGCGCGCGGCCAGCCGGCTGTCGGCCGCGGCGGAGTCTCCCATCACGGTACTGCCCGGCAGGGCCTCCACCAGCGCGTGCCGGAGTCCCTGCTCCTGCACGAGCTGGTTGCGGTCCGCCTGCATCCGCGCGATAACGGCCTCCCACGCGCGACGCTGGTCCTCGATCATCTCCTTCGTCCAGGTCGCGCCCCGGGGAATCTCGATCGGGATCGGGATGGCCGGCGTGAGGGCGTTCATCTTGCCCTGGTAGGTCCGCCGTTCCCGGTCGCACAGGAGGACCGAGTCGGTCAACTGCCGCCTTTCGGCGGACGCGGCCCCCGACAGCGCGGTCGAGGACACCGGCCCGGCGAGGTCGCGCAGGCGGACGAGGTCCTCCTCCATGAAGGATTCGTATTCGGCCACGAGTGCCGCCGCGGCGGCGAAGGCCTCGTCCCGCGTTTCGGCCTGCTTCTCTGCCAGCCGCTCGATCTCCTCCAGGCGGACCCGGCCGCTTGCCAGGAGCTTCTCGAGATCCCTCTGCTCCATCCAGCTCCGGTTCGGCTTCGCTTTGAGAGCGTCCACCTGTCTGCCCAGGGTCTCGGCCTCCTTCGTCTTGTCCCGGTGCGCCGCCACGAGTCGGGCCAGTTCCCGCTCCCGGCCCGCGAGGAACGTCTTCAACTCCTCTACCCGCCTGAGCTTCTGGTCTCGGCTCAACCCGGCCGGGCCCGCCGCAGGGACCGCCAGGGCGTATCCCCGCGTCAGCGTCAGCACAAGCAATACGCTGATTATTGTACCGTGCGATTTCAGCATCCGACAGCCCGTCTCACGCGATCAGCCCGTATTTCTTCATTTTGTACAGCAGGGTCGTCCGGTTGAGGTTGAGCCGCGCGGCCGCCCGGGAACGATTGCCGCGTTCGAGGGTCAGGGCCTCGATGATCGCCGCCCGCTCCTGGTCCTCCCGGTTCTTCGCCAGCTCGGCGCCCGAAAGCGACAGCGCCTCGTCGCCGAGCCGGACGTCCGCCGGGAGGTCCCGCGGCTCGATCCAGTCGCCGTCCGACAGGGCCAGCGCCCGCTGGATGACGTTCTCGAGCTCGCGCACGTTCCCCGGCCAGGGGTACTCCCGGAGCAGGTCCATCGCGGCCGCGCTGACGCCCCGGACCTCGCGGCGCGCGTCCGCGCGGTACCTTTCGACGAAGTACTGGGCCAGCACGGGAACGTCCTCCCGGCGCTCCCGCAGGTTCGGGATCCGGACGTTGACTACGTTCAGCCGGAAGTAGAGGTCCTCGCGGAACTTCGGCGTCTTCGCCAGCTCCTTGAGCGGGTATTTCGTCGCGGCAATGACCCGCACGTCCACTCGCACAGGCACGGTGCCGCCGACGCGCTCGAATTCGCGCTCCTGGAGGACGCGCAGGAGCTTCATCTGGACCAGGGGAGGAGTGTCCGCGATCTCGTCGAGGAAGATGCTCCCGCCATCGGCAAGCTCGAACCGGCCCTGCCTGCGCGCGTGGGCGCCCGTGAACGACCCCTTCTCGTGGCCGAACAGCTCGCTCTCGAGCACCCCCTCGGCCAGCATCCCGCAGTGCACCTTGACCAGCGGATGCGTGGCGCGTTCCGACTGCGAGTGAATCGCGTGCGCGACGAGCTCCTTGCCCGTCCCGCTGTCGCCCTCGATCAGGACCGTCGAGTTCGTCGGCGCGACCTTCTTCACCAGGTCCATGACCTCGCCCATCTTCGGCGAGCGCCAGATGATCCGGGAAGGATCGTAGTGGAGCGACAGGTTCGTGCGCAGGATGCGGTTGTCCCTCAGCATCTGCGCCCCCTCGATCGCCTTCTTGACCCGCGCTACGAGCGCGGGGGCGGAGAAGTCCTCGCCCTTGGTCATGAAGTCGAACGCCCCGACCTTCATCGCCTCGACCGCGACATCCACGTCCTTGTACGCCGTCATCAGGATCACGATCGTGTCGGGGTCGGTCGCCTTGACCCTCTTCAGCAGCTCGAGTCCCGCCCGGTCACCCCCGGTGCCCGGCATCCGGACGTCCGTGATCAGGAGGTCGAAGTGGCGGCTGGCCAGCAGGGACAGCGCCTCGTCGGCGCTCCCGACGTCCTCAACCTCGAATGACTCGCGCAGGAGGTACTCCCGGACGACCTTGCGCAGGCCCTCCTGATCCTCGGCGACCAGCACGGATGGCATGATCCCCTATCCTCCCCTGACGGGGGCGTCGGACACAATGACGCCCGTCCTCATGCTACGAGACCTCGGGCGGCGGGGCGCCCGGCAACCAGATTTCGGCGCGCGTTCCCTGCGGCCGGGAGGCCAGTGCGATCGTGCCTCCGTGCGCCTCCACGAACTTCTTCGCCAGCGACAACCCCAGCCCGGTGCCCTTCGCCTTGCTCGTCACGAACGGCGTGAAGAGCCTGGGATAGATCGCGGGAGGGATGCCGCTGCCGTCGTCGTCCACCGTCACCCGGACTCCCCCGTCCGCCGCCGCCGCGCCGAGGACGACCCGGCCGCCGCGTTTCGAGGCATCGAGGGCGTTGCGGACGAGATTGGTGAGCGCCTGGGTGACGGACCGGGCGTCCGCGCGGATGACCGGGATGCCCGGCGCCACCGCGACATCCACCGCGACGCCTGCGGCGTCGAACTCGGGGCGCATCGACCGCCCGATCCGGTTGCACATGGCATTGAGGTCCACGTCCCCCAGCTCGAGATACGAAGGCCGGGCGTATTGGAGGAAACTCCCCACGATCTTCTCGGTGCCCCGGACCTCCTTGAGCAGGTCGTCGAGGTACTCCCGGGACTTGCCCTTCCCGTCGAGGTCGGCGCGAAGAAGCTCGGCGAATCCCTGGATGGCGGCGAGCGGGTTTCGGATCTGGTGGGCGACCTCGGCCGCCATCTCGCCGATCGCGGCGAACCGGCGCTGGGTCTCGAAGGCGGCCGTCAGCTGCTCGATCTCGGTCACGTCCAGGAACGACACCTCGGCCCCTCCCGTCGTGCCGTCCGGGTCCTGGAGGACCGAGGTCGAAACCTGGAAGGTCCGACTGCCGGCCGGCCCCGTGATGGTGGCCTTCTCGGCCCGCAGGGGCTCGTCCCCGGCGAGCGTCTCCTCCAGCGCCTGCGCCAGCTCCGGCGGGAGCAGTCCCCGGAACGTCCGCCCCTCGAGGGCGCCCCGGCGCTGGCCCAGCAACTCCTCTGCGGTCCGGTTCACCTCCGTGACCAGCCCCGCCTGGTCGACGGCGATCAGCCCGTTGCTCATGTTCTCGAGCAAGAGCTCGCGGCGCACGTTGATCATCTTGGCCATCCGGTTGAACGCGCCGGCCAGTTCCCCGACCTCGTAGCCGGCCTGGACGTCGGCGGTGGCGCCGTATTCGCCCCGCTCGAGCCGCTCCGCCGCCACGCGGAGCTTGCGCAGCGGGCGCGTGATCGTACGCGCGGTTAGCCAGCCGAGGAGACCCGAGAGCAGGATCATGACCAGGCCGGCGATGGTGTAGTACTTGCGCAACTGCCAGACGCGCTGGAGGAACTTGGCCGACGCCTCCGCCCCGACCGCCAGCCGGACCTCGCCCCCGACCCGGACGGGGGCGTACGCGGAGAGATAGAGGTTGCCATCCTCCCCCTCGTAGACGGGCGAGTAGGCCAGCTGCCCCCGCCAGACCTTCGAGAGCTCCGTGCGATCCAGCCGGAGCAGCATGTTGGGATCGCGGAACTGGTACTGCCCCCGCGCGTCGGCGAGGACGAGGTACTTCGGGTCGAACACCGTCAGGTTCCCGATCGCCGTGCCCTTCTGCATCGCCCTGAGCCGGACCCGGGCCGCGCGCACGATCTCGCCCCCATCCGCCCCCGCCCGCATCGCGTAGGGCAGGGCCTGCACCTTCTCGTCCTGGGACGCGAGCTCGGCTATGGACGAGAGCTTCTCTCCCAGCTCGTCCCGGAGCACCATCTGCGCCCGCCGGGAGGTCAGCCACGCGAACGCGACGATCACTATCCCTGAGATGGCGACGAAAGCTATCGCGAGCCGGGTGGCGAGCCCGGGATTCGCGAGCCAGCGCGGGCGCGTCACGGGCGCGCCGCCACGGCCGCGGCCGCCCGTTTCATCGCCCGCTTCGCGTGGAGCGCATCCTCGCGCAGGACCATCTTCCGGCGCCGCCGCTGGTAAGCGTTCACGTACCGGTGCGCCTCGTCGCGCGCGCGCTGGAGCAGATGCAGGGCGGGCGAATCGCTCGGGAGGGTGACGGGCGCGTCCCGGCCGGGTAGATACAGGAGTTCCTCCCGCTTCGCAAGGGCCACGAGCGGCACCTTCACCCCCGCTTCGGCGCAGGCCTCCCCCGCCGCCTTGAGCTGGCCCGCCCCGCCGTCCAGGAGCAGTAGGTCCGGCAGGGACACGCCCTCCTCCTTGAGCCGCCGGAGCCGGCGTAGAACGACCTCGTGCATGCTGGCGTAGTCGTCGCCGCCGCGCGCGGTCTTGATGAGATAGCGCCGGTGTTCGCGGTTCGAGGGAAGCCCCTCGCGCAGCACGACCACCGCCCCCACCGCTTCCTCGCCGTGCAGGTGCGAAAGGTCCACGGCTTCGATCCGGTTGGGCGGGCCGATAAGCTCGAGGACCTCGGCCGCGCACGCGAGCTGTTCCTTCGCCTCGTCCGGTCCCACCCGCCCGCGGCTCACGAGCGATGCCTTCGCGTTCGCCTCGGCCAGGTCCAGGAGCTCGCGGTTGAGCCCGCGCCGGGGCGACAGGATCTCGGTTCCTCCCTCCCGCCGTGCCGCGAGCCAGCCCTCGACCACTTCCCGCGACTCGAGCTCGCAGGGAATCAGGACCCGGGCGGGCGGAGTCGCCACCGCGTAGTGCTGTTCCACGAACGCTTCGACCAGCTCCGCGTCCGGCACGTCGGCCGCCCGCCGCACGACGTACTCCTGCTTGCCCAGCAGCTTCCCCTCCCGCACGGTCAGCAGCACGATGCACCCGAACGACCCGCTCCGCGCGAGCCCGATCACGTCCGCGTGCCGCTCGTCGGGCGCGATCACGGCCTGGTCCTCGTGAAGCATCCCGACGGCCCGGATGCGGTCGCGGAGCATGCCCGCCAGCTCGAAGTCCTCGCGCGCCGCCGCCTCCGCCATCTCGCCCTCGAGCTGGGCGACGAGTTCCTTCGTCCGCCCCTCGAGGAACATGCGCGCCTGCACCACGAGTCTGCCGAACGCCTCCGCCGTGATCTTGCCCGCGCAAGGCGCATCGCACCAGTGGATGTAGTGGTACAGGCACGGCGTCTGCTTGCCGTCGAGGTCGACCGTGCACGAGGGCACCCGGACGTGCTCGTTGATCAGCCGCTGGAGGTGGCGCGCCGCCCCCGCCGTGTACGGGCCGTAGAGCTTGCCGCCCTTGCGCGCCTTCCGCCGGGTGAAGTAGATGCGGGGAAACTCGTCGGCCAGCGTCAGCTCCAGGAACGGGTAGCTCTTGTCGTCGCGCCAGCTCACGTTGAAGTGCGGATGGTGCTTCTGGATCAGGGTGGCCTCGAGCATGAACGCCTCGAGCTCGGACCGGGTCACGAGCGTCTCCACGGTCGCCGCCGCCTCCACGATCTCGCCCTGCTTCGGGATCTGCCCGGGGGGGGCGTAGGACCGGAGCCGGTCCCGGAGCGAGACCGCCTTCCCGACGTAGACCACCCGGCCGTCGGCGTCCTTGAAGATGTATACGCCGGGCTCTTGGTTGACCGTGGCCAGGAAGGAGTCGAAGGCTTCCGCTTTCACTTCAGCCTCATTCTATCAGGGTTCCGCGAGGTGTCAGGCCTTTGACACCTTCCCATGATCCGGTCAGCGCGGGGTCATTCCGTCCACGAAGGTCTTGAGCCCGGGGTTATCGGGGCGAAGTCGCAGTGATTCCCGGTACGACGTGAGGGCGCCCGTCTTATCCCCCTTCGCGTACTGGCAGTTGCCGGTCAACTGCCATGCCTGCCAGTTCCCCGGGTCGGCGTTCAGGATCTCGACGGCCTTGCGCCATGCGCCGTCGTAGTCGCCGGCCGAGTACATGGCCGACGCGGCTTGGTACATCTGCGCGGTGTCTACCGCGGGCTGGACCGTCTGCGGCTGGGCTGACCGGGTCGCCGGAGCGGCCACCTGCCCCGTCCCCGCCACCTCACGCCGGCCGAATGCGTAGCTCAGGCTCACGCGGTTCGAAATCCCGACGGGATGAGTCGAGAAGGCGTAGTCGAACCCGATACCGGAGACCCCCGCGGACAATCCCGCCGTGATGCGCAAACTGTCCGCCGCGATATTGGCCCCCGCACGCACCCCGAACTTCACCACCGGCCACCATTCGGCCCCGATCCCCACCGCGGAGCCGTAGTACCAGGGCGCCGCAAACTCGGCGCCGAGGGTGACCCGCGGCGAGTTCAATGCATATGCCACCCCGGCCCGCACCTCGGAAGAAAGCGCCACGTCGATGTTCTTATCTTCTACCTTCCCCATGCCGCCCAACCCCATGTTCCGGAGAGAGGCGCCGGCCGTGATCGCGCCGAACCTGGCCAGGACCCCGGGATCGACGGCGAACGCAGTCATGGATTGGCTCGCGAGGGATTCGGAGACACCCTTCAGCGTGAGCCCCGCCCTCAGCCACCGCCACTTCATAGCCGCACTGACGCCTCCGGCCAGGAGCGAGTGCGATATGCTCCCGACCTCGTTCCCGTCCGGGTCCACTTCCTGGGCGCTCACCCCTCCATAGGAGAACAACGCGCCGATGGTCCAGTCTTCGCCCAGCCGCCATCCCCCGCCGAGACCGCCGGCTACCTGTCCGCCAAACAGTGCGCCTCCCGTGATCGCGGCCATCCCCTGCGCCTCCTGTTCGGCCAGCAGGGCCGGATTGCACCAGGCCCGCAGGACGTCGGATCCGGCAACACTCACGTCACCCATTCCCAACTGCCGTACGCTCAACGGCACCGACACCCGGTCCGCCGCCGGGCGCGTCTCCGCCGAGACGGCCCCCGCCGCCGCGCATGCCGCCAGTACTGCGCCGATCCGGCAAGCCTTCATCTCTTCAGGACCACGAAGAACGGCTTAGTCGCGTTCACCCCTCCGCCGCTGGCAACGGCGTAATACGATCCCGGACCGGGCTTCCAGCCGTCGATCCCGTCTGCCGAGTAGGTCGCCATCCCATTCCCACCCGCGCCCAGATTCACCTTCAGCATCCCCATCGACCGGCCCGACGACGTGAAGATCGCGACTTCAGCGTCGGCTCCCGAATCGCCGCCAAGAAAGAACCGCACCTCGGGCGCGATGGCCGACAGGTCCATCACGTTAGGAGCGATGGTCATCTTCCCTCTTCCGACGAGGATATTCGCCTGCCGGTACTTAATGGTCCGGAAGTTGTAGTTGAGGCCGCCGGACGACAACCCCACCACATACACATAACCCGACGAGTCGACGGCGATGCCGGTGCCCTCGTCAAGAAAGCCACTGTCGTAATCATTCGTCCATACGGTGTTTCCGGCTGAATCGTACTTGATGGTCCGGAAATCGCAGTTGGGAACGCCCAACGAGGTCCCCGTCACGTACACATTGCCTGATGAATCAACGGCTACACCGCCGACCTGCTCATCAAACCCGCTGGTGCAGGTCTCGTTCCAAAGGATATTCCCGGATGAATCATATTTGACCGTGCGGTAGTCGAAGACAACCCCACTGCCGGACCTTCCCGTCACGTGCGCCTTACCGGACGAGTCCACGGCAATCCGGAAGGCTTCATCTTCCACGCCGCTGTCATAGATCTTGTTCCACACCACGTTCCCGGCCGAATCGTACTTTATCGTGCGGATGTCAATGCTCGGGTAGTTACCGGATGATCCCGTCACGTAAACGCAACCCAACGAGTCAACGGCAATGCCGTGGGCCGCGTCAGCAACGCCACTATCGTATGTCTTGTTCCACACCACGCTCCCGGTTGAATCGTACTTGATCGTGCGGAAGTCCTGGTTGATACCGTTCTTCCATAGCCCCGTCACGTAAACGCAACCCAACGAGTCAACAGCGACGTCGAAGGCCCCGTTGTCCATTCCGTTGTCGTAGGTCTTGTTCCATACAACGTTTCCGGATGGATCGTACCTGATCGTACGGTAAGCCCAGATGGAGCCGTTGTAGGACCACCCCGTCACGTACGCGTTGCCTGCCGAATCAACGGCGATGCCGGAGGCCCGGTCGTCAAAACCGCTGTCGTAGGCCTTGTTCCACACCGCGTTTCCGGCCGAATCGTACTTGACCGTCCGGTAGTCGTCGTTGGAGCCGTTGCCCGAGTATCCAGCTATGTAGACGTTTCCCGAAGAGTCAACGGCGATGCCGGAAGCCCAATCGTCAAAGCCGCCGTCATAGGTCCTGTTCCAGACCTCGACTTCCACCGGGTTGTCCGGCCAAACCGGTCCCGCCGCCCAGCAGAACGCCAACGCCAGGATGATTCCTTTCCTTACCATCCATCCCAATCCTATCACCAGCGCATCGCTCCTTCGGGTTCGCCCAGACCGGCTTCGCCGCGCTCAGACCATTCTCAGCCGCCGCGTGCCGATCCACGGAGGCGACGGGCCCGGTAGGTTTCGTAAGGGGTTCCCGTACCCGGTTTGAAGGACTTCAAGGCACTGCGCACCTTGTCGATGTCCTTCCGATCGTCGTGCAACGACCTGTCAACCACATCGCGGGCAACTCGGCGCAGCGCGACGCGACGGGCGGTCTTCATCACCGCGACTCAGTCCTTGGGCACCCTCAGCCGGGCGAACCGGCGCTTGCCCACCTTGAGGACGGACCCGTCGTGGAGGGGGTGTCGGCCGTTTGACGCCCTTCCTAGCGGACCCGGCGGCCCAGCCTCTCCCAGCGTATGTGACCGATGAAGTTGTCCCCCGGGCCGCCCCCGGCGGCATTCCACGAGTAGTAGATGATCATCACCTTCCCCTTGATCTTGCGCGAAACCACTGCCCCCCACCATCTTGAGTCGTTACTGTTGTTCCTGTTGTCCCCCATAACGTAGTACATGTCGGGCCCCAAGGGCGTCCGGGATTCCCAGTTGGTGCCACCTGTCGGGGACCTGGGCTCGCTTCCCCTGAACACCGCATAGGGCTCGTCCAACGGCGTTCCATTGATGAAGACCGTGCGACCGCGAATCTCGATCATATCGCCGGGCAATCCGATGACGCGCTTGACGTAGTCCTTGTTCTCTGCCGAAGGCGGGTTGAAAATCACGACATCTCCGCGCTTTGGCCTCCACCGCAGCTTCGGAATCCCGCTCAAGAACGGAAGACGGTTCCCAAGGCAGTGAAGCGAGTCGACGTAGATGCAGTCACCGACCAGAAGCGTGTTCTCCATGGAACCCGACGGAATCCTGTATGGTTCGATGAAGCAGTGGAAGATCCAGCTCACGCCCATGATCAGGACGACAGCCTTGGTGAACCTCATGGAAGCCGCCAGGAAACTGCCGATGAGCTTGCCACGGTAGATCCTGCGCAGTGCCCAGAACATGCCGCCGAAGCACGCCCACATCTCCATCAACATCGGGGACTGCCAGAACCCCACCATAAAGGCCTGAACGCAGAGGAGCCCGAGCAATCCCATCCGAACCATCCTCGCCCCCACGTTGCCGAGCAGCACGGTCGCCCGCCACACCAGCCAGATACCCCGCCGCGCGGCTGTCTCGACTGGGACCCGCGGCGTTATGCTGGTTGCGAGCCCCCTCAGCTCCTGTCTCCTGCGCCTGACCCTCCTGCCGATTCCCTGAACGACTGCCGCGGCCCACCCCAAACACGCGGCCATGCCCCCCAGCCCGACTCCGAAGTAGAGCGGATGGACCAGCAACGGCCCCCACGGCTTCGCCAGTAGTGCGTCCGTCCGGGAACTGCCCAGCCGCCACAGAACTGCCCCGCTCGCCGCGGCGATCAGGCTGAGCCCGAGGGCCTCCCGCCATGGCAGTGGATCCCGGGTACGCAACGACTCGGGCGCTGGCCCTTCAGGAAGCTCTGAGGTCACCGGCGCATGCTTGCCTTGATCTCAAGCAGATGCAGGGCCGGACCGGAAACAACTTCCCGGCAGCCTGCGGATCACGGACTCTTGTGCCTACCGGTACTGGACCGCGTTGGTAAGAATGCTGTAGTTCGCGCTCGGGGACGGCAGGCGGCAGTTGCCCTGGCTGATCCTGAACGAGATGAAGGTGGCCGCCGGATCAGTGTTGACGATGGTCGTGCTCTTCCCCGGCTTCACGGCCTTCCCGTTGACGACGATGTCGCACCACGCCTTCTCGCCATTCATGATCTTGACCGACTGAACCCTGAGGCGCGCCTCCCGACTGCCACACACGCAGACCGTGTGCGACTGCCGCATCCAGACCGTAGCGTCGAAAGTGCTCTCGCCTGGATCGGTAACCACGAATGCCTCATCGCAGAACCGCGGGCAGTCCGCCGCGAACGCCAGCATCGGAATCGCCAGTACTGCTCCAGTCAGTATCTTTCGCATCTGCCACTCTCCTTCCCTCTCAACCGGACACCGCAAGATCTCTTTACCCGTTGCCCATTCTAGCATCACCAGTCATGTTCCCTTCCAGCTCGTCCGCAACCTCTCTAGTGTACGATGGGAACGCCATGCCTGACCGGATTCCGGTGCCGCCAGGAGGATCCAAGCCCTGCCGGCACTGCGGGTTTCCGAACCGTCTCGAGAGCGCCTTCTGCGGCGGATGCGGCAAGCCTCTCCTGGTACATCTGGCTCAAGCGAGGAGAAGGCTCGTCAAGTTCATCGCGGACCACGGGCGGCTCATTGTTTCGGATCATGACGAGTGTACGAGAGTGCTCGAGAGGAATCGCGGCTCCTGCGCGGCTGAGTTCGCCGTACTCGTGCGGGCTCTCGAAGCCGGCGTTCCCGAGGCCCTGGCGAACATGCCGGCAGGATCGACGGCGAGCCGGCTGGACATGAAGGCGAAACTCGCGAAAGAACTCGCCGACGCCGGCATGGACCATTCGACCGCCACGTGGGCAGTGGAGAGCTGGGCGCTGGCGCTGGGAGTGCATCTCGGCACCACCGACGAGCTTCCTGACCTCGAGACGCCGATGCCGGATCCACGCACCGCACCCGTGCCGGAATCCCCCCCGGCAGCTTCCGTCGTTCGCGAGCCCGAGCCTGAAAAGCCATGCGAGCCGGGACCCCGGAGATCCGCAACGGTAGCCTTGACCTGGATCCTGGTCTTGCTCGGCGTGGCGTACGGCGCCCAGGTAATGTGGAACCGTAGCGCCCTGGAGCGAGCCAGGTCACAGCACGATTGGGTGGCAACAGGGGGGGCGGTCGGTGCGAGCGTTCCCGTGAGTCCTCCTGCCGAGAACGGCGGAGCTCCAACGCCATCGACTCCTGCCACCACGCCCGGTCCTGACACTAACGCCCCTGCACAACCTGCGGAAATGCCACGTGAGATTCCTGGTGCAGACGGCGCTTCCATGGTCCTCATCCCTGCTGGCGAATTCATGATGGGTAGCGAGGATGGGCACGATGACGAGAGACCCATCCATCGGGTTTCGCTTGGCGCGTTCTACGTGGACAGGTACGAAGTGACGAATGCGCGGTATGCTGCGTTCCTGAACAAGTGGGGCCGCGAAGCTGATGAGAATGGAAAGCCGATTGTCTTCCACGACAAGGATATTGGTGTGCAGCAGTCGGACGGCAAGTGGGTAGCCAAGTCAGGATACGAAAGCCATCCCGCTGATGACGTCCCTTGGGCAGGTGCAGCCCTGTATGCGAGAAGCTATGGAAAACGCCTCCCAACGGAAGCCGAGTGGGAATGCGCGTGCAGAGCTGGATCTGCCGGCAAATGGTGTTGCGGCGACGATGAGGGACCGCTCGCCGAATACGCATGGTACGGGTTGCAGCCTGGTACAGTCACAATTCCCGTGGGGCAGAAGCGGCCGAATTCCTTCGGGTTGTTTGACATGCATGGAAATGCCGAAGAGTGGTGTGCAGACTTCTACGATCGCGGCTACTACGCCGTGAGCCTCGCCCAGGATCCCCAGGGTCCGTCCACCAGGGAGCTCCACGTCATACGGGGGGGCAATTGGGCGAGCAACGCCTATCTATGCCGCTCTGCCCGCCGCGCGAACGACGATCCGTGGTCCGGAAGCACCGTTGCCGGATTCCGTTGCGTGCTGTCTGCTGGAGCGAGGCCGGCCGCAATGAGGTAGACTGGCTTGTCCCGGCTATGACGAACACCAAGCCCTGTCGGCACTGCGGGTTCCCCAACCGTCCTGAGAGCGCCTTCTGCGGCGGGTGCGGGAAGCCCCTGCTGGTCCATCTGGTTCAGGCCCGAAACAAGCTGGTCCGGATCGTCGCCGACCGCGGACGTCTCATCGTTGCGGATCGCGACGAATGCGGAAGGATCCTCGACAAGAGCAAGGGCTCCTGCGCGGCTGAGTTCGCCGTACTCGTTCGGGCTCTCGAAGCCGGCGTTCCCGAGGCCCTGGCGAACATGCCGGCAGGATCCGCGGCGAGCCGGCTGGATATGGAGGCGAAACTCGCGAAAGAACTCGCCGACGCCGGCATGGACCATTCGACGGCCACGTGGGCAGTGGAGAGCTGGGCGCTGGCGCTGGGAGTGCATCTCGGCACCACTGACGAGCTTCCCGAACCTGACGCGCCAGCGCCCTACGCGGTTGCTGACGACTCTTCACAATCCCAGGACGCCACTGCCGCTGTCGATGATCCCTACAGCACGGATGAACCGGGCCGGGCCGCGAAGCGATCGCCGGCTTCCTCCGCCTTCAGACGAGGGATGGTGGTTCTGGCCTGTGCCCTGTTCTCCGTCTGCGCCGTGTATGCGGTCAGAAGCCTCACCGTCCAGAACCCGTCGGCGGGCGCGCCAGCGGTCCCGGCATCTCAACCGGCGCCCATCCCTCCCAGCCAGCCAGACACGCCTCCCCCACCTGCTCAGCCCGAGACCGAACCCCCCAGCCCTCCCGAGAAGCCGGTTGCCAGGCTTACGGAAGAGCAGCTTAGGAACACCTGGTACGACACCCCTTCCTCCGGGAAGCACGTCAAGCTGGAGAACGGGGTCTATGAAGCCGGAAGCAGGGAGGAAGGCAACTACGCGTATGTGGGATATGATCGGGCGGTTTTCGGCGACCTCAACGGAGATGGCGTGGATGAAGCGGCGGTGCTGATGTGGGAGAGCGGCGGTGGAAGCGGGGCCTTCTACTTCCTGTGCGTGGTGGCGAACAGGCAGGGAGAGCCGGTTTGCATTGCGACAACCAAGGATGACTTCTACGACCGCACAAAGGTGAATTCGGTCGAAGTCACCGAGAGGAAAGTCATCATAGATGCGATCGTCCACGGCGAAAACGACCCGCTCTGCTGTCCGACCAAGCCGGCCCGGATCACGTGCACGCTGGTCGGCGGCGAAAGGCTGGAAGTGAATCAGGAGTAACAGGGATACATCAGCGACGGAGATCTCGGTCTTCCGCCTGATCGGCGCGGGCCCCGTTGTACGATAGGAACGCCATGGGCGACCAGACTTCGGATCCCTCGGGAGGAACCAAGCCGTGCCGGCACTGCGGGTTCCCCAACCGCACCGAGAGCGCCTTCTGTGGCGGATGCGGCAGGCCTCTGCTGGTCCATTTGGCGCAGGCCCGAAGCAAGCTGGTCCGGATCGTCGCCGACCACGGACGTATCATTGTCGCGGACCACGACGAATGCGCAAGGATTCTCGACAAGAGCCGGGGCTCCTGCGCGGCGGAGTTCGCCGTCCTCGCCAAGGCGCTGGAACTGGGCGTCCCCGACACGCTGGCGAGCATGCCCGCGGGATCGTCATCCGAGCGTCTGGAAACCGCGGAGAAGCTGGCAGGGAAGCTGGTGCGCGGGGGCGGAATGGACGACGCGACGGCACGATGGGCGGTGGAGAGCTGGGCGCTGGCCCTGGGAGGGCATGCTGGCGCCGCCGAGGAGCCTGCCGAACCCGACGTGTCGGCGCCGTACGAGGTGGCCGACTGGTCCCCCGAATCCCGGAACGCCGCCGCAGCGGTCGATCCTTCCCACGGTGCCGCCGAACCGGGCCAGGCGACGAAGCGATCGTCATCATCCACCGCCCTGAAACGAATGATCCTGGTTCTGAGCGGTGGCGTGCTCTTGCTTGCCGTGGCGTATGCGATTCGAAGCGCGACCACCCGGGACGCTCCGCCGCAGCCGCAGAGATCAGAAGGGCCAGCCAATCCCGGGTCGGGCGCCGCGCCGACGGTCCCGGCGACTCAGCCGGCACCCATCACTCCCAGCCAGCCAGACACGACTCCCCAGCCCGATCAGCCCACGACCACTCCCCCCAGCCCACCCCAGAGCCCTGAGGATCGCCTTGTCGGCCTATGGCTCAACGCGGACTACATCAGCGGACTTAGGGAGAAGATGTCACAAGCCAGATCCGGCTACGGTAGGTACTGGGCCGCGCTCGAGGTCAGCAGGAATCCCAGCGGACAGCTGGACTTCTTCGTCCATAACTTCCATGAAGGCATGCATCTGAAAGTTGCCAGCATCGAGCCAACCGGCACAAGCGGCACCTACGCCGTTCACATCGACAGTCAGGGGCACAACGAGTACGTTGTCACCATCGGCATTGACGAGCCGGTGACCGAACTTGTCTGGGATCAACGGTCTGGCGCGGGTGAGAACTTCCATGTCCGGTGCAACATGGTTCGCGTCCCAGACTCGACCCCCGCCCAGTACATCAACCGCACGTTGCTGGTTGGCGAGTACCGGGACGATGCCGGTCAGCGATACTCCTTCTCGGACACGATGGTGGCAGAGTGGCCGGATGGGAAGTTCAACTACGAGATCGGCCTCGACACCCTGACGTACGATGGGCTCACGCTGGTCAGCAACCTGAACACGGGAGAATCATCGAACAGGCGCATGGCATTCTCCCGTCGG
>Ga0315294_10003043_pt1 | contig 18223 bp, 8 predicted proteins | sample YL17G13_40_MG_FD_203626 | JGI IMG/M metagenome (GOLD analysis project Ga0315294, IMG submission 203626) | Sediment microbial communities from Yellowstone Lake, YNP, Wyoming, USA - YL17G13_40 | ecosystem: Environmental > Aquatic > Freshwater > Lake > Sediment | place: USA: Wyoming | collected...
CCTGGACGCCGAGATGGATAACCATCTCGGCTATACCAAACACGATCCCAAAGGCAAGAACTCGGGCAATTCCCGCAACGGCAGAGGCAAAAAGACCGTTATCATCGATTCCGAGCAGGTAGGTCTCGAACCGCCGCGGGATCGTAACGGAAGCTTCCAGCCGCAGCTTATCCCCAAAAGGCAAAAATACTTCGAAGGCTTCAACGATAAGATACTGGCTATGTATGCCCGGGGTATGAGCGTACGTGATATTCAGTCGTGCCTTCTCGAAATGTACGGAGTCGATGTATCGGAATGGCTTATCAGCCAGGCGACCGAAGGTATTATGCAGGAGGTCAAAGCCTGGCAGGATCGTCCTCTTGATAATATTTATCCGGTCATTTTTCTGGACTGCATCGTGGTCAAAAGCAGGGAAGACGGCAGGGTTTCCAATCGCAGCGTATATCTTGCCCTGGGCATTAATATGGAAGGGCATAAAGAGCTTTTAGGTCTCTGGATAGCCCAAACCGAAGGAGCCAAGTTCTGGCTTGGTGTGATCACAGAGTTGCAGAACCGGGGCGTTAAGGATATTTTTATTGCCTGCGTCGATGGCCTCAAAGGCTTTCCAGAAGCGATTGAAAGCGTTTTTCCTCAAACGCAGGTTCAGCTTTGCATCGTGCACATGCTCCGCAACTCGGTTAAGTATGTAAGCTGGAAGGACCGCAAGCAAATCTGTTCGGACCTTAAGAGGATTTATAGCTCATCGACCGAACAGCAGGCTCAGGAACAACTGGAAACTTTCGCCGAAAAGTGGGATGAAAAATATCCGACCATCAGCCAGATGTGGCGTCGTCACTGGGAATATGTGATTCCGTTTTTTGATTATCCATCTGAGATTCGCAAGGTGATTTATACGACCAATGCAATAGAGTCACTGAACCGTTCTTTGCGGAAGGTCATCAAGGCCAAAGGCGCTTTTACGAATGATGCTTCGATACTGAAAATATTTTCTTTGGCGCTTGCAAATATCTCTAAGAAATGGACAATGCCGATAAGGACATGGAAGACGGCCCTCAGTCAATTTGCAGTCCGATTTGAGGGTCGTTTCCCAATATAATGGAAAGATCATTTACACAGTTCAATGAACAGACCCAATTCGATTCTTCTTACCTCCGTTCAATCGTTCAGACCTTTTCAAAATCCTGAAGCGATGCTGGGCTTTTACAGCTCTGGTGATCAGCGACAATCATTCTTACCTTCCGGCGACAGTTAAAAGTTCCGGATATTAGTCGGAAACAATAAGCTATCTGGATTTCCATAAATCAGGAGATTTCAGATGGTTACCGACTTACAGGTAAGGAGATTGTTCGCTATGAAAAACAAAGTCAAATACCTCTATCAGCTCGCAGACAAGGCTGGTATGAGTGCTAAAACCGCCCGCAAGTATCTAAAATCCGGCTCTCTGCCGAGTCAATGCAAGGCCATCCATGACTGGGCCACCCACCCGGATGCATTTGCCCAGGACTGGCCCTGGGTTGAAGACTTCCTCAAAAACAACACCGGTCTTGAATCCAAATCACTTTTTGAGGCTCTTCAGCGTGAATATCCCGGCAAATATCAGGATGGCCAACTCCGCACTTTCCAGAGACGAGTAAAACAATGGAAGGCATTGTGTGGTCCCGGCCAGGAAGTTTTCTTCCCGCAAATCTATAAACCAGGCCATTGGTGTGAATCAGATTTTACAAGGATGAAGAAACTTGGCATTACTATCTGCGGAGTGCCTTTTGATCATATGCTGTATCATTTTGTGCTGTGCCTGTCTAACTGGGAAACTGTCACAGTATGTTTTTCGGAAAGCTACGAAAGTTTAAGCACCGGCCTTCAAAATGCCCTCTGGAAGTTGGGCGGCATACCCAGGTATCACAGGACAGACAATTTAACCTGCGCGGTTAACAAGGTCGGCAGTCCTGAGGAATTCACGGCCAACTATCAGGGCCTTTCTGATCATTATGGTTTTACAAGCTGTAAAATTCAGCCCCGCCATCCGAATGAAAACGGTGACATAGAGCAGAGACATCACAGGTTCAAGAATGCTATAGAACAGGCGTTGATCCTTAGAGGCATACGGGATTTTAACAGCAGAGCTGAATACGAAGAGTTTCTTGAAAAGCTGCTCGAGCAACTCAATGCCGGGCGTACAAAACTCCTGGCAGAGGAGTTGAAAGCTCTGCGGCAATTACCAACTCGCAGGCATGAAGATTTCACCAGGGATAAATGCAGGGTCAGTCGTGGCTGTACCATCAGGGTTCTTAAGAATAGCTATTCTGTGCACAGCAGGCTTATTGGGGAAAATGTTGACGTTCGGATATATGCCGAACATATAGAAGCCTGGTATGCTCAAAGAAGGATTGAAATACTGCCCAGACTGCGCGGTGAAAACGGCCATTACATTAATTACCGCCACGTTATAGATACCCTCGTCCGCAAACCCGGGGCCTTTGAGAACTATCGCTACAAAGATGATATGTTTCCCACAAGTCAGTTCAGAATCGCCTATGATATCCTGCGTAACCAATATGGGATTAAGCAGGCCAATAAGCAGTATCTGAAAATCCTTGAATTGGCCGCCAAAGAGAATGAAGCATCTGTTAATGAGGCTTTGCGGTTCTTAGTCAATCATGCAGACCAGATTGATTTTGATACGGTAGAACAAATGGTCAAGTCCGAACAACAGCCACCGTCTGTAACTGATGTTTATATTGGCGATATCGACCTGGACAGTTATGACTATCTGCTTGAATCAGCGGAGGCATTATTGGTATGAGTAAAAATGATTTGCATAAGCAGCTTATAAATCTTCTCAAGGAACTTCATCTGCCGATGTTCCGTGAATATTACGCTGAGTTTGCCCAGAAGGCTATCGCCGAAGATATGGGTTACGCTCAATATCTGTTCGAGTTGGCTCAGCGTGAATGTGAGGTTCGCAGAGCCAACAAGATAGCAAGGCTTGTTAAGGCTTCAAAGCTTCCGATGGAAAAGACGATGGCAAACTTTGATTTGAAGCGTTTGCCCTTGAAAATCCGTCAGCAGGCAAAGATATTGCTTGAAGGCTCATTTGTTGACAGAACCGAGAACATATTGGCCTTCGGCAGGCCGGGCAGCGGCAAAACGCACCTGTTGTGTGCTATATGCCATGAGCTTACCCGGCAGGGAAGAAAGGTTTACTTTACTATATGCGATTCGATTGTCCAGCAGCTTCTCAGGGCCAAAAGGGACCTGGAACTTGATAAGCTACTGAAGAAACTGTCGCGGTTCGATGTGATGATGATAGATGATTTTGGTTATGTAAAGCAGGACAGAGATGAGATGGAGGTTTTGTTTACACTGCTGGCTCATCGTTACGAACGTGGCAGTATATTGATAACCAGCAATCTGCCATTCTCAAAGTGGGAGATGATCTTTAAGGATCCGATGACCACAGCGGCGGCAATAGATCGGCTGGTGCACCACAGCGTAGTCTTGGAGTTGAATGTGCCGAGTTACCGGGCCGAGCAGGCCATGAAGAGGAAAAATAAGGATAAATAATATCGCAATTTTTGCCCCCCATGGGGGGCACTCCCTAACGGTCATAAGCTAAGAATAAGTGTTAAGAAGAAAGGGTAGAAAAAACTGTCATTGAAGGGAAATTATAATTGACGCCAGACACCGATCCATTCGATTGCCATATCTTCTTTGAAAACAGGGCCGCAGATCACCCAAACAGAAGCCCCACTCGTATCTACTTTTTATGAGAGAAACTCGGTGATTCTGCCAGAATATTGTTGATATAATGAGATGAAACTATATTATTATAAAACTTAAAGCTTGCAGGAGTGTTTCAGTGGAATGTATATGGGAAATCGCGGATAATACAACCGTGATAATATAATAAGCTCATATAGAACTGCACAAAACTCTTGAGCTGCTTCAATGAGCCCACTGCCAGGGATTTTTATGTACGGATTGTGAACTGAGTTTATTGTTTCTTAAACAAAGCTGGAGGATCGTATCATGCGAAGGATTAGAGGATTCACCTTAATCGAGCTTCTCGTAGTTATTGCTATAATCGCCCTTCTACTTTCCATTCTTATGCCTGCTCTGGGCAAAGCCAAAGACCTCGCTATGGGAGCGGCGTGCAAGGGAAACCTGAAAAACTATACTATGGCGGTGGCGATGTACTGCGACGACAACGACGGCAAGTTCCCCCAGGCCGAGAGATGCTATTTCTCACAGCTAAGTCCCTATCCAGTCGAGTCTGGTGTCGGTAGCAACCATTTGCAACTTCGCTGGTGCAATGGAGATGTCGACTTGAAGAGCCATCCCGAATACGGAGGGCAAATGTTCACATATCTTATGGATGCGAAGGCTTTCATCTGCCCCGCGTTCAAGCGTCTGGCTGTCCGAAATTCCGAGGACCATTTCTTTCGGGATTACGGATCGAGCATTCGAAATTACGAGCCCTGGTACAACTACACGATGAATGCTTACGTCGGCAGCGACAATTCGGGTGTCAGACAAACACGGGTTGTAAATATCTCCGAAGTCAAACATCCCGCTACGACTTACTCGTTCACCGAGGAGAGTTCTTACGTAGATACGGAATACAATGTCTCAGGTCTCAATGACACCTTCATGGTCCCCGGCGATGATTCGATGATACAGGGCTGGTTAAGTCAGGTCGGCGGAAATCCCCTTCTGATAGAGCCCGGCCCCGAGGGTGTCGGACCGTTTTGGGATGTCATTGCAGGCTTCCACCACGCACCTACAGGTAACAAGCTCGGCGGCAGAGGAAACTGCGCCTTTCTCGACGGCCATATTGACTCCCACTATCGCAGAGAGACCTTTTACCTCGCCTGGCCAAGATAAGGATAACCCCTAAATAAATTGAGGGGCTAAATAATACGTTTTTTTGGTGGGAATTTACATATAAAAGAATTCACCCATAAGTAGTATTCAATTCTTCTCATCTTCATTTTCCTTTCAAATTGGTTTTTCCATATAATTATGTATATCCTCACTCGGCTATGCCAATGAGCTTTTTTTCTAGCTAATAGGCTGTAGCATGGATGCCTTAAAGAAAATTTCTTGTGGCGACGGAGATAGGAATCGCGGCTGAGAGGTCGCAACGTGGATGCCTCAAAGAAAAATTTTTGTGGCAACAGAGATATTATTGTGGGATCTTGAGCTTCTACTTGTGATCCCGGAACTGTCTAATAGAATAATTCATCTCCATGAGATCAGCGTAAGGTCTATTCTGTCTGTTTTTCCATGCTACACTTATAATATTGTGTGGAAACCTATCCGACCCCTTACGACATGTCGCAAAGCGCCTGCCAGGAGGTGACGTAGTCTCTCAACCAAGCCGATGTCTTCAGCTCTCTCCCATTCTATGTCACAGCGAGCCAGCCAATTCCAACTTTCTTCAGCGCATAACCTGTCTCACGAAGATGGTTTCCATAGGCCACCATCCAATGGAAGCCCTTGACCTCGTCGAGCAGGCATTCCCAATCACCGATGATTTGCAGATCGAGCTGAGTGCGACAAATGGGGTAAAAGGGAGTATCCAGGATTTCCGCTTCGAAGCCCAGCCATCGCTGGCTGTTGAAGTCTGCGTTGATGACAGTGATCCGCTGGCCTTTCTTCATATCCACCTTGGGGGCAGCCCCAAAATCGGATTCGTAATGGGTCACGATCCTCGTCGGCTCCAGTCGCTTTCCATCCATTCTGGCCGGCGCCGTGCAATGCGACACCGTGACAATCCCGCGATGCGGTAGCGAGGGATTGCCAAGGAAGACAGGCGTGCCTGAAATGTAGTGCAGCAGAATACCGGCTGGAATCACCACGAAGTCCGACTCGCAGAAGGCTAGGTAACCGTCGTTGTTCAAGAGGCTCAAAGGCAGGCACGCCGTGGTCTCTGAGATGGGCATGATCGTGCTCATGCAAGCGTTAATTGTGATTGCATCAGCTTGGGCCTCGTCCAGCAGGTCACGGAACACTTCCGTAAGCAGGAAGGCCCGATCGACAACCTCGCGTGCGATTTCTAGGGACACACCCTGTTGCGTTACGTACTTCTGCGCCTCTTGGTGGCAGCGGTCAACGAGGGTATGGTCCTCGCGGGCCTTTTCGATCCGCTCACCAAGTTCGGAGTAGGAGACCGTGCGGATGTCCAGTTTCCAGAGGTCTTGGGCCCGCTTTGGAGCCTCGGCACCATCAGCACCCCAACCGCCTGGCCCTCCCACGGCTACGATACGCTTACCCAGCAGGTTCTTCAACGCGTAGAGCGCCCGCAATCGCCAGAGCAACTCGCCATGATCGTCCACCACAATGTCATGGGCGTCCATATTGGGCTGTCCGAAGTCATCGCGCCGTTTCCGCAGGAAGTGCGTATGGGCACCAATGTACATGTAGTAGAGCGGGCCGGACTGGTGGCGTACGAACATAAGGTTCCACTTGTCATTAGTGGCTAAAGCCTGCAACACCGGTAGGTTCCGCCTCGCCGCGTAGATCACCAGCACGTCGAAGTCGCCCCTGGCTGCGGCAGTTGCTTGGTCCACGTCGCGTACCGTAATCAGCGAGCACAGTTCCAGGGGAAAGGTGGCCGAGGCGGCCATCTCGGTCAAGTCGCGGCGAATCCGGGCCTCTTCCTCCCGGAGCTCGCCCTCATCCTGGATCGCCCCGGTCACGCGCCAGCTTGTGGCGGGCTTTTGCTGGTAGATTTCACAATTGAGGACAGGCTGGACTCGTAGTGGCACATGGATCGGCTGCTGGCGATCCCTGGAACTCGGCCAGCTCGAAGACGTGGCATGGAGAGCTGGCATCGCTACACCGGCTGCCGCCATACCCGCGGTGGTCAGAAAGGTGCGGCGGCTGAGGGCTTCGCTTTTTGCGAGGCTTGCCGACCAGTTGCAACAACAGCCATCGATCCTACAAAATGATGTCTCGGTGTCTTTCGGTTTTCTCATGGTGGATTTCTCCCAAAGTAGCCATTCACGGGGTTTTTACCTTTGCCGTGGCCACCGGAACCCCACAGCGGTAACCCAACATGTATGATTTTCGCTTAAGTCTTGGGCTTGTCAAGTAGTCCCCCGGAGAATTATGACGCAGTCGAGCTCGATAAGCTACAGCACTGGACTGAACTGTCGTGACGTGGATGCCTCAAGGAAAATTTTTGTATCAACAGGAATTTTAGTGTTTGACTTTGAGTTCTTCATAGGTGGACTTCGTCAAACAACTAAAGGGCTGATAATTCTTTAAAGCAACCAGCCCCTTTCACGATATTGGACATTAAATTCTTTTCTATAGAAGTCTACCGATATCTTTTTACCAGCTTCAGTTTGATAATTCAAAATAAATATTATCAACCAAAACGTTTCCCCCAGTATATTCTCCTTCGTTATCCTTTGGATTCCACAATGCAAAAGGTATATGTAAGTTTTCCAGATGAAGGCCCAGTGCAACAAAATCGGCTAACGGTATTGTAAATTTATCGAAATTATTGTCTATTGGCTCAGAAGGATAATCTAATAGATTAACAGAACCAAAACCACCGGTACTTTCAAGTTTTACTTCAAAATCAGCAATATTTTCGGGAACATCCAGCATAACTACCAGGTTCCCGTTTTCGTATTCACTCATGTCAATTGGCGAATCCAGTTCAAACCAAAAGCCTCCCCAATTTCCACCGCTGTATACTGCCAAAATACTTGTTTTCCCTTCAATTGAAACAGTAGAGACTGATATGTCGGGGCTGGCAGGGCCGTACTTAACGATTTTAATATCATGAAATGGGGTAAAATCACTGTTAATTGCTGCTAAAGCAGAAGTGGAACCAAATCCCATAGTTTCTTCTTCAACATCTAAAACTGGTTCAGCAGGAATGTCTATTAAGTTGGTGTCCTGATAAATTCTTATATAATCAACATACATTCTTTGCGGAAATACCGATGTTTCATCTGGATATCCAGGCCAGTATCCGCCTACAGCGATATTTAAAATTAAAAATTGACTTCTTAAAAATTCCTTCATATCAGCTGTAATTTCTATTTCATGGAAATATTCACCATCTACAAGCCACTTGATATTTCCTGGAGACCATTCTATCGAATATATATGATAATCATCGCTGTATTTCCCTTCATCAATTATGCTGAATCCAAGATCTTCATCATGTTCATGATCAGAATTAACATAGTGAATATTTCCATACACTGTCTCTTCAGCCCCTCCTAACATTTCCATAATATCTATTTCACCACAACCGGGCCAACCGATTTCCGGTTTATTTGAACCAAGCATCCAGAATGCAGGCCAAATACCCTGGCTGTATGGAAGCTTTATTCTGGCTTCAACCTTTCCAAATCTGAAGGTAAATAAATTCTCAGTAGTAAGTTTTGCTGAAGTATATTCCGATTCTCCGACATTCGTCATTATCGCTTCAATAAATAAAACAGAATTACTCTCATCATCAATAATAATTCCGGAATTGGCTGGATCATCCGTATAAAATTGTTTTTCATTATTGCCCCAACCAGGCTGTTCCCCATAGTCAGTTCCATCACCAATCATGTGTGTCCATTTAGTAAAATCAATAGATTCACCATCGAATTCATCACTCCAAGTTAATACCCATTTGGATTTGACTTCTACAGTTTCAGCCGGCGGGTATTCCTCGAATAGATGTTCGGCAAGGACTATCAGGTCTTCGACATCGACAACGCCGTCACCCCAAGGCATTGGGCCAACATCACACAATTTGTTGTCTGTTCCCCAGTGGTCAACGACAATGCACATATCAGCAGCATCGACGATGCCGTCGGCATTGAGGTCAACTACTGGCTCAATTGATACTTGCCAGATATCGTTACCGCCAACTCCATCAGGTCGTGGATTACGCCAAGGATAGTCACAGAAATACAATGTTTTACCATCATATGAAATGCAAGGGGCAATTTCGTCGTATGGTGAGTTGACGGGTTGAGCAATATTTACTGGCGGTAACCATTCAGAATCTATTGTTTTCCGAGTTGTCATGTAGAAGTCGAAATTACCAAATCCACCAGTACGTGTCGACTCGAAGAACATTGTGAGTCCGTCGGCTGAAAGAGATGCAGCAGCATCACTATAAATAGTATTTAGAACACTGAGGTTCACAGGCTCACCCCATTCGTCCAATGTGCTTATGCGTCTTGAGATATATAAGTCAGGATCTCCCAATCTGTCGGAATCAAAATATAACTCAAGACCATCGGCAGAGATGCATGCTGCACCATCATCGGCACTACTGTTAATTAATGCCCCAAGATTCACCGGTTGACTCCAGTCGTCATTTACTGTTGTTCGAGTTGTCTTCCATATATCACCGCTGCCATATCCTCCTGATCTTGTGCTATAAAAATAGAGCGTCAAACCATCTGACGAGATACTTGGCCACAAGTCAAGATCTCTCGAATTAACATTTGACCCGAGGTTTACTGCTGGTTCCCATCCGTCTTTTGTACTTGTCCGTTTTGCTACCCATATATCGTTCTCACCATATCCGCCAGGACGAGTAGACACAAAATAAAGAGACAATCCGTCAGAAGAAATATTGGGAAGCCCCTCATTAAAAGTAGTGTTAATCGGTGTCCCAAGGTTCTCCGGTTCTCCGAATATAAAATCACCATTAGCAAATCCTGTAAATAGACCCAATATTAAAAACAATACTTGTACAATTTTCTTTTTCATCTTAATACCCTTTCGAGATAGACGTATTCTAACGACGCATCATATATGCGTATCTTGAGCGTTAAAAATTTATTTTTGACCAGATTCCGCTGATTGTAAGCCACATGGAGTTTCTCCTCCAAAAAGCCTATATTACGGTTGATGAAAAGCTCCATTCATTATGAACAAATTAACTCAGTTTGTCAAGTGTGGTGACTAAGTATTTTATGAAAGCCGGAAGAAGCTGAAAAGTGGCTAGTAAAACTGCCGCAAACAGAAGCTGTGGTAGAGTGACATAACAACACCAAAATAGCCCTATTTTAACTCGTAAAACCAATACAACCAGGCTACAACCCGAAACCCCCTTATCTACATATTCCCAAAAAATCATAACTCCATAAGCTATTATTTATAAAGGAATTAGGTCATGGCCAAAAATTTGCAATCGTATTCAATGGCCGTTGCAACCTCTTATGCAATAACCTTGCAGCTTTTGAAAATGAACGGGGCCTATACCGAGTCAAACAGCATAAGCCCCGAAACGACGTAAATTTATTATGTAAACGACTCAATCCTAAATCTCAGCTTATGGTTCCGGCTTAAGCAGCCGGATATCGTCAAAGTACATCTTGCCCGAACCGCCTGGTATCGTCATATTACCCTTAGTACCCAGGCCAATAGCCATCCTGTCAACGTTAGTCAGATTGATGCCCTGATCGGCAAAGGTCTGCAAGGGGATGACCCACTCGGTCCATGTGTCAATCTGTGCCGCGGCAGGATTATCATGTACCACAACCACAGGATTTCCGGCGCTGTTGGAAACCGCCACGTACAGCGGCTCAGGAGCGTTGCTTAGTATTCCGATGTCCTGATGCGCCCACTGCTCGCTGACTGAGCCTGTAGTTGTGACGTTGGAGAATACGGCCTGGCAGGTTAAGGCGGCGTCGTGGCTGGTCACAGCCAAACCGATATAGACGTTCGAGCCCATCGATATGGTCTCTGTGCCCTGCATAGTCCAGGTGGATCCGTTGGCTGAATGAGATGCTGTAAAGGTGCCGGAGATACTACGCTCCAATTTCACCCAGTATGGTGTAGTGATACCGTCTGTAGTAGTATCGACGCTGGTAGCGCCGGTACCAGGTCGTCGCTGGAAGGAAATACCTGAGCCGGGAGTCACGACCATAATCGCGTGCGCCGAATCAGGATTGAGCGACTCACGAATCATCACACCGGCCTTGGCCCAGACATCTGTGTTTTCAACGCTCACGACTCTTGCTACAATCGATCCGGCACCGGTGAGCATCTTGTAGGCAAAGTGGAACTCATCGGCTTCCACACCATTTACCGCCCAGATGTCCGTGCCGGAGCCGGTCATCGTGTAGGTACCAGCCGGGGCCTCGACGAAGCTGCCGATTGAAGCAGGATAGCCTCTGAGCCACAGTGACAATTCCACAACGCCTTCTTCGGTCCAGTCACGAGGATATTTCAACGTCAGCTCTGTCTCCGAATACTTGGAGTAGCCCTGCTTGTTGTTGTCGTAGACCAAAGGCATAGACTTGGTGCCGCTGTGGATAATGGTTTCCTCGGTATAAGACAGGGTCGTCTCATCGCCCACAGCCGAACCAGTCCCATTACCTGAGTAGGCCGGTTCATTATCGTGTGCGGCATAGCCAAGTCCGTCTTTCCAGGACCACCATATTTCGTTGTTGCCGATGTCGTAGTCCTCGAAATCGTCTATGACGAGGAAATCACCGGTCGTAAAGCTCCAGAGATTGCCTTTCCACGGGCTGTCAGGATTCAGATCGTTGACTTCATCGATTCGCCAGTAATAAGTGGTAAACCAGGCGAGTTTGCCGGGGTCGTAGCTCTCGTCGCCGAGCGCCTTTGTGCCCTTGTACTCGGGCGAGGACTTGTCGGCGTTTGCGACTGCGTCGGCGTCGGTTCCGAAGTACACCTCATGCGATGTCGCGGACACACCAGCGCCCCACGTTAGAATCGGTGTCATTTTTGTGCCGGTAGCCCCGTTGAAGGGACTCGGTCCCATGGCTCTTACAGGCGGCGAGAACGCAGCCTGTGGAATAATCTGTTTGGGAGTACTGGGACTCAACCAGCGTAGTTCGCAGCCGGCACCTCCATCGTGCTCATACATCCAGAGTTCAATAGAGTACCTCTGACCGGCAACAAGGTCAATTGTTCCCCGATGTTCGACCATTCCCTGTTGTACCCACATATCGGTGATGGGTTTACCGTCCACCCATAACTTCTGGCCGTCGTCTGTCATCAAACAGAATGTGTAGGTTTCTGTGAATGACGCCTCAACTTCACCGGTGAATCTGCAAGCGAAGTCATCAGCATTGACCAGAGGATGCGGTGAGCCGGAATCGCCCCAATTCCAGTTGATTTCGGGTACTATTTCGGTCGTTACAAAAACCTGGAACGGCTCCGGCGGAGGAAAACTACCGCTCCAGTGATAATACTCGGCTCGCAGGCCGCCGCCCACTTTCGCGGTCGTAAAGCTCCAGATGTCGCCTTTATGCGTTACGGGAGCCTCGAACTCATCGACGCGCCAATAATACGTTTTCTCCGGTTCAAGCGGCCCGGGGCTGAAGTTTGTAGCTGCCATGGATGAGCCACCAGTGGCATTGGCCACAGTATCATAGTCGTCGCCAAAGTAAACTGTATGCAATTTTGCGCCAAAACCGGCAGTCCAGCTCAGAGTCAGGTTTTCCGAGTCAACAAATCTGCTGCCGTCAACGGGGCTTTGTTTGTAGGCCTTCTTTGGAGGAATCATAAAGCTCCAGACTTTGCCCTTCCACGGACTGTCCGGATCGGCCTCGTTGACCTCATCGACCCGCCAGTAGTAAGTTGTGCCCGGAACAAGACCATCCGGGTAAGGATATCCGGGAAAACCGGCTATAAGGAAAGTCGAATTCAGGTCCTGGTTGCCTCTGAATATTTCAGAGTCCCGAGTGCCGTCATTCACATCATCATAGTTCTCGCCGATGTAAACATCATGTGAAACTGCAAAATCTCCCGCCCGCCAACTCAGGCTCACCCACGTATCTGCATTAACCACACCGTCCGCCGGGCTTGGTGTAGAAGCGTACGGATACTCCGGACCTCGTATTACAACACTAATATCCTGCTTCGTAAGCGCCCGGTCGTATATGCGAGCGTCATCCAACATCCCATTAAGCGGCTCGGGCGTATTACTTAACCTTACGCCGGAAGTGGTGCCTAAAACACCTGATAGTTTTTGGCTGGCAATTTCCACGCCGTCGAGATACAGACGCTGTGTGTTTCCATCCCAGGTGCCCGCCACATGGAGCCACCGGCCTTCTGTAAGAACATCACCGACGTAAAGGTGACGGAGACCCCCGCCGGCATTGATATAGAAGTGCAGTCGGCCATCCGCCTCCTTGCGAATCACCGCGATTTCCGGCTCTGCCGTTACGTATCGCTCGACCTGACCGGTTCTGAATGCTTCATGCCACACCCAAGCACATACCGTGATAGCGTTGTTACTATAGACAAATCCACTCCTCTGTCCCTGCCCTTGGCCGGGAAAGTGTACCGCGCCCCCGAACACACCATCTCCCCACAGGTTATCCTGCAGTGGTATATCGAATTCATTGCCTGAAGAATCATTAGCAATATCCCCTGAACCCTCATCAAACTTCCACCAGCCGACAAGATTCGGGTCGGCAGCTTTGGCTCCGGTCGTTACAGTCATTCCCAGTGCCATAACAAAACAGACTAAACAAATTAATTTCTTATACATAATAGCCCTCCTGGAAAAAGAATTTAGCATGAAACTATTGATTACTTTCTTGTTATCATTAATGTATCATCTACATTGTCTAAGGCGAATATTATCTCTTCGGTTTGATCGTTACCTCCTTCACCTTATAAACGGAAAATGATAATGATATGCAAATACTAATAATTCTACTTATACCGTATTTATCGCCTTCCCGTCAAGGGAAATTGTTTTTTTATCCGGATAAACGAACGGGGCTTATGCAGCAATTACTGGCACAGGCCCCGGGATCACACAAATACTGCTGTGATTAACGCAAAAGCGGTTTTACTCTTCAGCAATCTCAGCTTCTCTCGGCTGATACAGCCGGATGTCGTCAATATACATCTTGCCCGAGCCGCCGGGGATTGTCGTATTGCCCCGGGTACCGAGGCCAATTGCAATCCTGTCAACGTTGGTCAGAACGATGCCCTGATCGGCAAAGGCTGATAGTGGGATCACCCACTCGGTCCAGGTGTCTATCGTTGCCGCTGCCGGATCGTCGTGGACCACTACTGCTGACGTGCCGGCACTATTGGAGACCGCTACGTACAGAGGTTCTTCGGCGTTGCTCTTGATGCCGATATCCTGGTTCGTCCACTGCTGACTAACCGTTCCGGTAATCGTAACGTTAGAAAACTTAGCCTCACAAGTTACTCCGGCGTTGTGGCTGGTCAATGCCAGGCCGATATAGACATTCGAGCTCATCGAGATGTTCTGCGGATTCCACGACATCTGCTGCCAGGTAGTACCATTGGCAGAATAATAGCCTCGGAAGTTGCCAGTGATGTCACGCTCTATTTTGACCCAGTAAGGAGCAGTAATTGCCGCCTGCCCAGCGGTGACCACAGAAGTATCGCTCGTGGCATCAATGTCGGCATCCGTTCGCGCCTGGAATCTGCATCCGTTGCCGGGTGTTATATATACTGCGGCAAATTTCGAACCGGCATCAAGTGTTTCGCGAATCATCACACCGGCTTTGGCCCACGGGTCCGTGTTATCGACGCGGAGTACCTGGGCCTGGATCGAGCCGACACCAGTGAGCGTCTTGAAGGCAAAGTGGAATTCGTCCGCCTGGTCCCAGATATCCGCGCTGGCGGCGGTCATAGTATAGGTTCCGACCGGGCCTTCAACAAAGCTACCTACGGATGCCGGATTGCCGCGGAACCATATTGACAATTCCGCAACACCTTCTGCAGTCCAGTCGCGTACAGTACTCAATGTAAGCTCAACTTCCGAATACTTCGAGTAGCCCTGCTTGTTGTTGTCGTATGAAATCGGCATTGACTGGCTACCGCTGTGAACGATAGTCTCCTCGGTATAAGAAAGGGTATTTTCATCACCTACTGCAGCGCCAGTGCCATTGCCAGCAAAGTAAGGATCGGTTCCGGGCGCGCCATAACCAAGACCATCGTGCCAGGTATACCATATCTGATTGTCACCAGCGTCGTAGATCTCGAAATCGTCTATGACGAAAAAGTCGCTTGTTGTAAAGCTCCAAACGTTGCCCGTCCATGGACTATCGGGATTGACCCCGTTGACCTCATCAATACGCCAGTAGTAAGTTGTGTTCAACATAAGCCTACCGGGATCGAAGCTCTCCTCGCCAAGGGCTTTTGGCCCCTTATATTCAGGTGAGGCTGTCGTTGCATTCTTGACGGCATCTACATCAATCCCGAAGTAAACATCATGCAATTCGGCGACGGCACCCGCATCCCAAATAAGAATCTGTGCCGGATCTACATCTACAGCCCCATTGGCCGGATTTGGACCACTGACAGCGCCTTCGGTAGTAAAACTCCAGACTTCTCCTTTAACAGTCTCGATGCCATCGGACTCATCGACACGCCAGTAGTAAGTCTTTGCCATTTTTAGTGCAACGGGGGTAAAGGTAGTAGTTCCCTGAGGAAGGCCGCCTGTTGCACTATCCACTTCATTAAAACTTTCGCCGAAGTAAACAGTGTGCAGTTTCGCACCGTAACCTCTTGTCCAGCTGAGCTGTACATCGACACTTACAGACTCAGCGCCATCAGCCGGATCGGGAAAGCATGCAGTCTTCGGGGAAATACTAAAGCTCCAGACATCACCCTTCCACGGGCTGTTCGGCTCGGTGTCATTGACCTCATCGACCCGCCAGTAGTAAGTTGTACCCGGAACAAGACCATCCGGATAAGGAAATCCGGGGAAGCCGATTACTAAAAACGCTTCACCCTGGTTGCCCACAAATGTGTCTTCGGCGCCTTCGTTCACAGCATCAAAGCTTTCACCTAAGTACACGTCGTGCGTGACCGCGAAACTCCCCGGTCTCCATGAGAGACTCGCCCAGATGGCTTCAACCACAGCTCCTTCTTCCGGATCCGGGTCAAAAGCCAATTCTGGGACGCCGTCTTCTTCGTCAAATTCTCCCTCATAGAAACGGACATGGTCTAGCCATATTGTCGTCTTAGAGTCCACAAACGAGAATAGAAAAACCACGGGGGACAACGTGGCATTCGCCTGAAACGTATGGTGAATTCTTGTCCACTCCCTCGTCACCGGCAGGTCTGTCACTCGAACCAAACGTGTCCACGGATCTTGATTCAGTAGGGCATCGATAATCAGCGTCCGATCTGCCTCTGCCTTCGTCCAGAAGTCCACGGTATAGGTTTTATTCGACTCGACGGCGATACCGGCATTGTTGTCGAGCGTCAAATTATGGACCGATGAACCGTCGCCAACGTCCGTAATCTCAATCCGTGCTGAAGCCTGGCCGACTCTTTTCTCATTTGTGTCAATCGTCAAAGTTGCCGCTGCCGGCGCACGTCTGGAAAGACTCCATCCTAACACATGCTCCTCAAAACCGCCGTCCATTAACAGGTTTTCAACTTCCTGTGAAGAGGCAGATGAAGTCAAAATCATGCCTATCACAAACGTGATGCTTAGAATGTGTTGGTATATGCGTGTCTGATTCATCCTATTTCCTCCTGATTTTAATTGTAGATGACAGGAAATTTCGCTCCGGCCACATACCGAAGCATGTGGTGTTCTCAATAATCATTTCAAATTCTTCTACGTTAATTGAAAACTATTTACAGTTTGCCTTTACCGCCTTTCTTTAAATACCAAATACGAACCGTTTACTAAAAATATAAAAAAATCTGAGTGTGAAGCACATAGTTACTACTTAAACCTTATACTTTGGGTAATACATAAAAAGTCCTCCTCTATCGAAAAATACAAAGAATTGTGCCCACTGGAAGAACTTAAAGCCATGGATACCCGACCTGCGCAGGCACAAGCTTTACTAAATATATTTATACCAGACTATCTACCTTCCCGTCAAGGAAAATCCCTTGATAATACACAATGGTAAGTACACTTTTTACGGTCTTTGTGGCACACCATGTATTCATTATGAGGGTACCAGATCATCAAACGTTTTATAGACCAGTCCTGCCAGTCAATATTTACCGAAATGGCCAAAAATTTGACATCGTTCAATGCACATCGTCAATTAGTAAGTGACATTGACTGAAACCTCGTAACGTAGATGCCTCAAAGAAAAATTTTTTGTGGCAACAGAGATTATCGTGTTTGACTTTGAGCTCTTCATAGGTGAACGTCGCTAATTAGTGAGTGACTGTAGCTGATATGTCGTAACGAGGATGCCTCAAAAAAAATTGTGACAGGGATTTTAGTATTTGACTTAGAGCTCTTCATAGGTGGCCGTTGCTTATGTTCCTTAGATTGCTGATGTCAGCCCTCGAAGGGCAGGAAATCCCAGTTGATACTTGCTGAGCAGACAGATAGAATAATGGAATGGATAAATTCGTACCGATATGGAGATAAAGTCTGGTTTTTTGCGCGGAGGCACTTTATGGCGCATTACTCGATGTGTATCATCTTGGCGGTGCTTCTTGCGGGGCCTGTGAGCAACGCTGGTTCGGCTATTGAAGAGCTACCGAGGCTGACACCGGGCAAGACAGCATCGCAAAACGCCCTGTGGATTGAGAACCCGCTTAGCGTACGGTTCAATTCGTCCAAACGTGTGGTCGTTGCGGATATCAAGGGGCCTGCGACAATAACAATGATTCACTTTGCGATGCCGGCAGTCCTGGAGCTGAACCGAGACCTGCTGCTGAAGATGTACTGGGACGGGGAGACTTCGCCGAGTGTGGATTGTCCTTTGGTCGATTTTTTCTGTGACCCGGCGGGGCTGCGGGAACAGGTCAATACGGCGCTGGTAAACAAGCGGCGCGGATTCAATGCGTACTTTCCGATGCCGTTCCGCAAGTCAGCCAGGATCGAGCTTGTCTATGATGGGCCGGTCGAGCCGGGCGAAGAGCTTTGGCAGATGATGCCGTGTTATAGCTATGTTATGTATCGCACGGCGGAACGCATCGCCAACGACGCGGGTTACTTCCATTCGTACTGGCGTCAGGAAGGGCTGCTGTTGGGTAAGCGCGACTACCCGGCGCTGGAGGCAAAAGGGAAAGGCAAATTCGTCGGGTGGAACGTAACGGTGCGGCGGCCCGGGCGAGCTGGATATCCTGTCGACATGAATGAGAAGTTCTACATCGACGGCGAAGAGAAACCATCTGTTGAATTTCAGGGCATCGAGGATTCGTTCGGCTTTAGCTGGGGCTATCCGGAGACCGAGAGTGTGTTTCCGCTGACAGGATACTTCCCGTTCCTGAAAGGGGCGTTGGGATACCGCTTCTTCAT
>Ga0315294_10003045_pt1 | contig 18220 bp, 7 predicted proteins | sample YL17G13_40_MG_FD_203626 | JGI IMG/M metagenome (GOLD analysis project Ga0315294, IMG submission 203626) | Sediment microbial communities from Yellowstone Lake, YNP, Wyoming, USA - YL17G13_40 | ecosystem: Environmental > Aquatic > Freshwater > Lake > Sediment | place: USA: Wyoming | collected...
TTCACGGCCGCGGCGCCCGCGGTGCTCGCGGGCGCCGCGGCAGCCTACCCATCGCCGGTCTGCGCGGGCGGCGCGATCCTCGTCACCCTCACGGTGACCAACACCGGCGGGGCCGCCGCCAACGGGGTGGCCGCGCCGGCGTTTGTCGTGGGCGGGCCCGGCGGCGCCGGGGGCGCGACGGGACCCTCGCCCGCCTTCGGCGGTGCGCTCGCGGGCGGCGCGTCCGTCACGTATTCCTGGACCTTCACCGCCTCGGCCGCGGGGCCGGTGGACTTCACGACGACGCCGACTGCCACGGACGCCGTGTCCGGCCTGGCCGTCACCGGCAACCGCGCGACGTCGGCGCCGGTGACGGTGCAGACGCCGGGGGCGCTGGCCGTGGCGGCCGCCGCCACCCCGCAGGTTTCGGTCGGGCAGTGGATTGCGGTCGCGCTGACGGTGACGAACACGGGCGGCACGGCGGTCACGGGGCTGACGGCCACGGTGTTCGTCGGGCCGGGGTCGGTGACCTGGGAGACGGGCGCCGTCCCGGCCGGCCCGCTGACGCTGAACGCCGGGAGCGCGGTCACGTTCGTCTGGTCCTATTCGGCCTCGGGCGCGGGCACGCCGGTCTTCTCGCTGACGGTGACCGGGGTCACGTGCGGCGGGCCGGTCTTCGCGGGAACGACGGTGCCGGTGACGGTGCAGACGCCGGCATCCCTTGCGGCGGCGCTGGCCGCGGTGCCGTCGAGTGTCGGCGTCGGGCAGTCGTTCCTCGTGACGCTGACGGTGACGAATACCGGGCAGGCCGCGGCGACGATTGTGACGCCGGCAGTGGTGCGCGTGTGCGGGCCCGGTGCGGCCTCGTTCCTCGCGGGCCCGGAGCCGGCGCCGCCCGTGCCGCTGGCCGGCGGCGCTTCCGTCACCTTCACGTGGACCTACAGCGGGGCGGCCGCCGGGACCGTGGACTTCTCGACGACGGTGGCGGGGACGGACGGCAACGCGGGATGGGCGGTGGCGATCGGGCCGGTGGCGAGCGGGGCGGTCACGATCGCGCCGTCCGGGAATCTCGTCTCGCGGGCGACGGTCTCCTCCCTGCCGGTCTCGATCGGACAGTGGATCACGGTCGAGCTGACGGTAACGAACGAGGGGGGCGTGCCGGCGAACGGCGTGACGCCAGGACTCGTGAACGCGTCGACCGCGGCGCTGTCGCTCGTCGCCGGCCCGGTGCCGGCGGGGCCGGTCGTCGTCGCGGCGGGCGCCGGGACCACTTTCGTTTGGACCTTCTCGGCGTCGGGGGCGGGGTCGCTGACGTTGAGCCTGACGGCGACGGGGACGGACGGCGGGACGGGGGATCCGCTCTACACGTTCCAGTCGCTGGTGGTGCCGGTCGCGGTCCAGACGCCGGCGTCGCTGGCGGCGTCGTTGGACGCGTGGCCGAGCCCGCGGGATACCGGCCAGCCGTTCCTCGTGACGCTGACGGTCACGAACTCGGGGCAGGCCACGGCGACGGGGGTGAACGCGTCGGCGTTCCTGATCGAGGGGACGGGCGCGGCGTCGGCGGTCGGCGGACCGACCCCGGCGCTCCCCGCGACGATTCCGGGCGGGAGTTCGGTCGTGTTCACGTGGACGTACGCGGGGACATCCGCGGGAACGGTCGTCTTCACGACGACGGTGGCGGGATTGGACGGGAACGCTGGTTGGGCGCTGACGACGGGGCCGGTCCAATCAGGGGCGGTCGCCATCCAGACCCCGGCCGCGCTGGCGGCGGCGGCGGCGATACTGCCTCCGCAGGTGAGCGTCGGACAGGGGTTCCTGGTCACGGTCACCGTCACCAACACGGGCGGGGCGACGGCCAATGGTGTTACGGCGGCGCCGCTCTTGGAGGCCGGCGCGGGCGTGACGGTTGTGGGTGGTCCCTGGCCGGCAGGGCCGGTGAGCCTGGGGACGGCCGCGGCGGTGACGTTCACGTGGAGCTTCACGGCCGCGACGGCCGGAACGGCCGCGTTCACGGCGACGGCGACGGGGACGGACGCCAACACGGCGGCGGCGCTGACGACGGGCCCCGCGTCGGTGTCGGGTCTCATCCAGACCGCGGCCGTGCTGTCGAGGTCCCTCGACGCGTGGCCGAGCCCTCGGAACACGGGGCAGGGATTCCTCGTGACGTTGACGGTGACCAACGCGGGTCAGGCGGCTGCAACGGGGGTGGCGGCATCGAGCTTCCTCCTGGAAGGGACCGGCGGGGCGGCCGTGGTGGGCGGGCCGACGCCGTCCCTGCCGGCGACGATCCCGGGCGGAGGCTCCGTCGTGTACACCTGGACCTTCTCGGGCGCGTCGGCTGGGAACGTCGTGTTCACGACCACGGTCTCGGGGTCGGACGGTAACAGCGGCGCCGCGCTGACGACGGGGCCGGCGCGGTCCGGTGTCGTGGTCGTCCAGACCCCGGCGGCGTTGGTGGCCGCGGCCGCGATGCTCCCGCCGCAGGTGAGCGTGGGACAGGCGTTCCTGGTGACCATCACCGTGACCAATACCGGCGGAGCAGCGGCTTCGGTCGTGGCGGCGGCACCCCTGCTCGAGACCGGCGCGGGGGTGACACCTGCGGGTGGGCCGTGGCCGGCGGGGCCGGTGAGTCTTGGGAGCGGCACGGCGGTGACGTTCACGTGGACGTTCACGGCGGCGTCGGCGGGGACCGCGGTCTTCACCGCGACGGCGACGGGGACGGACGCGAACACGGCGGCCGCGCTGACGACGGGCCCCGCGTCGGTGTCGGGTCTCATCCAGACCGCGGCCGTGCTCACGGCCTCGCTCGACGCATGGCCGAGCCTGCGGAACACCGGGCAAGGTTTCCTCGTGACGCTGACGGTGACCAACGCGGGTCAGGCGGCTGCAACGGGGGTGGCGGCATCGAGCTTCCTCCTGGAAGGGACCGGCGGGGCGGCGCCGGCCGGGGGCCCGGTGCCGGCCCTGCCCGCGACGATCTCGGGCGGGACCTCCATGGTCTTCACGTGGACGTATTCGGGGTCGGCGACGGGGAGCGTCTGGTTCACGACGACGGTGAGCGGGAGTGACGGGAACGTGGGGTGGGTTCTGGCGACGGGGCCGGCGCAATCCGGGGTCGTGATCGTGCAGGCGCCGGCGGTGCTCGCGGCCTCGGCGGCGGCCCTTCCCGCGACCGTCGGGGTCGGGCAGGCCATGCTCCTGACCGTGACGGTCACGAACACCGGAGGGGCGACGGCGAACACGGTGGCGCCGGCCGCCCCGACGGTGGCCGGGACAGGCGCGCTCTCGGTCGTGGCCGGTCCGTTCCCGGCCGGCTCCGTGAGTCTCGCGGGCGGTGTGCCCGTGGTCTTCACGTGGACGTACGACGGGGCATCGGTGGGGACCGCGTGGTTCACGACGACGGTGACCGGGACGGACGCGAACGATGGCGCGGCGCTCGCGTCGGGCCCGGTGACCGCGGGTCCGGTCACGGTCGTGCCGGCGGGGAGCCTGCTCCCGGCGATCGCAGTCTCGCCCCTGCCGGTCTCGGTCGGGCAGTGGATCCGGGTCGCTCTGACGGTCACTAACACGGGCGGGACGGCGGCGAACGGCGTGATGCCGTCGCTCGTCAGCGGCTCGACGGCGGCGCTGACGCTGATCTCGGGCCCGGTGCCGCCGGGGCCGGTGACGCTTGCCTCGGGGGCGGGCGCGACCTTCGTCTGGACCTTCTCGGCTGCAGGGGCGGGCAGCGTGGCGCTGAGTCTGACCGCGACGGGGATCGACGGGGGTTCGGGTGATCCGCTCTATACGGCTGCGGATGTGGCCGGTTTGGTGCAGACGCCGGCGACCTTGGCCGCGTCGGTCGCGATGCTTCCCGCGCAGGTGAGCGTCGGGCAGGCCTTCCTGGTCACCGTGACGGTGACGAATACGGGCATGGCCGGAGCGACTTCCGTCGCCCCGGCCATGCCTGCCGTGAGCGGAACGGGGGCAGCCGTGCTGGTGGATGGCCCGTTCCCCCCAATCCCCGTTCCGCTCACTGGAGGCGGGGCGGTCACATTCACGTGGACGCTGACGGCGGCGACGGCTGGGCCGCTCGGGTTCACGTCGACGGTGACGGGCGCCGACGGGAACGCCGGCTGGGCGGTGACGACGGGGCCGGTGGCGGCGGCGGGGCTGGTCCAGACTGCGCCTTCGCTGACGGCGTCGCTGGACGCGTTCCCGAGCCCGCGGAACACGGGGCAGGCGTTCTTCGTGACGCTGACGGTCACCAACACGGGCGAGGCGGCCGCGATGGGCGTGAACACGTCGGCGTTCCTTCTCGAGGGGACGGGCGGCGCGGCGGCCGTGGACGGGCCGATCCCGGTGCTCCCCGCGACGATTCCGGGAGGCGGGTCGGTCGTCTACACCTGGACGTTCACGGGCGCGGCGGCGGGTAGCGTCGTGCTCACGACCACGGTCGCGGGGGCGGACGGGAACGCGGGGTGGGCGGTGACGACGGGTGCCGTGCGGTCGGGCGCGATGACGGTCGAAAGCCCGGCCTCGCTGGTGGCGGCGACGGCCATGCTGCCGCCTCAGGTGAGTGTCGGCCAGCCGTTCCTCGTGACGGTGACGCTAACGAATACCGGTGGCGCGACGGCGACCGGCGTGACGGCGGCGCCCCTGCTCGAGACCGGGGCGGGGGGTACGCCCACGGGCGGGCCGTGGCCGGCGGGGCCGGTGAGTCTCGGCGGCGGCGGGGCCGTCACGTTCACGTGGAGCTTCACGGCGGCGACCGCGGGCACCGCGATCTTCACCGCGACGGCGACGGGGACGGACGCGAACACGACGGCTTCACTGATCTCGGGTCCGGCGTCGGTGGCCGGCCTCGTCCAGACTCCGGCTGCGCTCGCGGTCTCGTCCGTCCTGTTTCCGGCCAGCGTGGGTCAGGGGCAGGCGCTCTGGCTCACGGTGACCGTGACCAATACGGGGCAGGCTGCCGTGACGGGGGTGACGCCGGCGGCGCCCGCCGGGTCGGGGACGGGCTCGGTCGCGCTCCTCGCGGGGCCCTGGCCCGCGAGCCCCCTGGCCCTGGCCGGGGGGGCGGCCGTCACCTTCACCTGGACGTACTCCGGCGGCGCGGTCGGGAACGCGGAGCTCACGACGACGGTGACCGGGGCGGATGGGAACGCGGGATGGCCGCTGGCGTCCGGGCCGGTGACCGCGGGCCCGGTCGCGGTTACGCCATCCGCCGCCTTGGTCTCGGCGGCGACCGCCTCGCCGCTTCCGGTGTCGGTCGGGCAGTGGTTCACGGTGACGTTCACGGTCACCAATGAGGGCGGGACCGCGGCGAACGCGGTGACGCCCGCGCTCGTCAGCGGCTCGACCGCGGCCCTCACGCTCGTGACGGGCCCAGCGCCGGCGGGGACGCTGGCGCCGGGGGCGGCGGCGACCTTCGTGTGGGCGTATTCGTCCCAAGGCGCCGGGACGGTGGCGCTGAGTCTGACCGCGACCGGGACCGACGCGGGAACGGGTGCGTCGGTCTACACGACTCGGATCGTCGCCGGAGTAGTGCAGACGCCGGCGGCGCTGGACGCTTCGTCGGCCATGCTGCCGGCGCGCGTGAGCGTGGGGCAGTCGTTCCTGGTCACCGTGACGGTGACGAACACGGGGCAGGCCGGAGCGACTTCCGTCGCCCCGGCCATGCCTGCCGCGAGCGGAACGGGGGCAGCCGTGCTGGTGGATGGCCCGTTCCCCTCAATCCCCGTTCCGCTCACTGGAGGCGGGGCGGTCACGTTCACGTGGACGCTGACGGCGTCGGCGGCGGGGCCGATCTCGCTCACCTCGACCGTGACCGGCGTGGACGGCAACGCGGGCTGGGCGGTCACGACGGGGCCGGTGACGGCGGCGGGAACGGTGGAGACGCCGGCGGCGCTGGCGGCGTCGCTCGCCGCGTTCCCAAGCCCGCGGAACGTGGGACAGGGCTTCCTCGTGACGCTGACGGTGACCAACGCGGGCCAGGCCGCGGCGACGGGTGTGAACGCGTCGGCGTTCCTCGTGGAAGGGACCGGCGGGGCGTCGCTCGCGGGCGGACCGGCGCCGTCCCTGCCGACGGTGATTATTGGCGGCACCGCCGTGGTCTTCACGTGGACCTTCAACGGCGCCTCGGCGGGGACGGTGCGGTTCACGACGACGGCGGCGGGGATGGACGGGAACGCGGGGTGGGCGCTGACGACGGGCCCGGCGGTCTCGGGCGCGGTCGTGGTCGAGGGCGCGGCGGCGCTCGCAACTTCGGTCGCGGTGCTCCCGAACCGCGTGAGCGTGGGCCAGTCGTTCCTCGTCACGATGACGTTCACGAACACGGGCGGCGCTACCGCGAACTCCGTCGGCCCAGCCGGTCCCTGGCCGTCGGGGACGGGTGGCGTGCTGTTCGGCCCGGCCGGCGCGTGGCCCGTGCCGCCCGTGACTCTCCCTGCGGGGAGCGCGGTCAGCTTCACGTGGACCATGACCGCCTCGGCCGCCGGGGGAGTCTCATTCACCGGGACGGGTACGGGAGTGGACGCGAACTCGTTCGCGTTCCTGACTGCGACGCCGCCGGCATCGCCCGCCGTGCTCGCGATCGAGACTCCCGCGGCGCTTTCCGTTCAGCTTGCGGTGTCCGCCACCACGGTTCAGGAGGGGACCGCGTTCCGCGTGACGATGACCGTGTCGAACTCGGGTGGAGCGTCTGCCGTGGGAGTGCCCCTGCCCGTCCTCGCGGTCTGGGGCTCCGGCGGCGGAACGGTGGCGGCGGCGCCCGGCGGGTTCCCGGCGTCGGTGCCCGGCGGCGCCACGGTATCGTTCACGTGGACGGTGACGGCGGGCTCGGCCGGGTCGGCTGGGCTGTCCCTGACCGTGACCGGGGCCGACGCGAACGCGGGCAGTCCGTTGGCGGTCTTCACGGTGGCGCCCGCGACGGTCACCGTGCTCCCGGGCCCCGCACTCATAGTGGATTCCGTGACGGCCACCCCGGCTTCCGTGCGCGCGGGGGAGACGATCACGGTGACCGCGACCGTCCGGAACTCGGGCGGCCTGCCCGCCGCCTCCGTCTCGCCGGTGGCCGGGGTCACTGGTAGCGGGCGCGCCGACGCCGCGACCGGGCCAGTGCCCGCCGGCGCGGCTTCGCTGGGTGCCGGGGAAACGGCCACGTTCACGTATACGTTCGTGGCGGCCGGCGCGGGGACGGTGTCGTTCACGGTCCGGGCCGTCGCCGGCAACGCCCCCGCATCGGCCGAAGTGGCCTCGGCTCCGGTCACGATCACGGCGGGAGGTCAGAACCCCTCCGACGTCGTCGTGGGGCCGCATCCGTTCCGTCCCGCGAGCGGGGGATCGCTTACCTTCAGTTCCGTCCCCGCGTCCTCCACGGTGCGCATCTTCACGATCGCGGGCGAGCCCGTCGCCACCGCGGCGGCGGATTCGGGCGGGACGGCGACCTGGAACGGCCGCAACGATGCGGGAACCGTCGTGGTCTCCGGCGTGTATATCTTCGTGGTCGAGGCGCCGGGCGGGCGCCGGTTCACGGGCAAGTTCCAGGTGGATCGGTGATGCGCGCGCGCGCGGTCCCGTTCCTCCGCCTCCTTCTCGCGGCCGCCTGGCTGGGGCTGGCGCCCGCGGCGGCGCTGGGGAGCGGCGCGGGATCCACCGGCGCCAACGGTGTCAAGCTGTCCGCCGGCGCCCGGCCCGAAGGCATGGGCGGAGCCTTCGTCGGGCTCGCGGATGATCTCTCCGCGCTCTTCTGGAATCCCGCCGGGCTCGCGCTCCTCGCGTCGCCCGAGGGGAGTTTCATGCACACGGCGTACCTCGCGGACACGGCTTACGACGTCCTCGCCTACGCCCAGCCGCTGGGGGGCGTCGGGACGGTGGCGGGCGCCGTGAACGTCCTCGACTACGGGACCTTCCAGCAGGCTTCCGCGCTGGGCGGCGGGGTCATGGATGCGGTCTCGCCCACGGACGTCTTCGTCACCGGCGCGTGGGGGAGGCCCTTGCCCAAGGTCTTGGGGATGGAGAACCTTCGGGTCGGCGCATCGGTCAAGATGACCTTCCAATCCCTTTCGGAAGGGACCGAGAGCGGGTTGGCGCTCGCCGGCGGCCTGCTCTGGGACACTCCCGTCGAAGGGCTCCGGGCCGGCACGACCGTGGACAACGCGGGGATGCTGGTGACGGGGAGCGGGATGCTGCCGCTCGCGTGGCGGGTGGGCACCAGCTACTCGCGCCAGCTGGCGGCGGGCTTCCGCGGCACGGCGGCGCTGGACACGCTGGTCCAGGTCGATGCGGGGTTCCACGGCGGCGCCGGGCTCGAGGTCGCGGCCTACGACCTCGTCGCGGTGCGGGCGGGCTGGCGCGGCGGCGGCGCGGAAGGCGGTCCCACCGGCGGGCTGGGCGCGCGGTATCCGCTCCGGGTCCTGAACCGCGGTCTCCTGTTCAAGCTCGACTACGCGCTGGCGTCGCACGGCGTGCTCGGGACCACGCACCGCGTCCAGCTCGGGATCGCGCTCGCCGGGCCGTCCCTCGGGCGGATCCGCGACCTCCGGGTGGAAGGCGAGGCCGCGCACCCGCGGCTGGCGTGGTCCGGGACGGGGCCCGCGTATCTGGTCTTTGCCAGGAAGGCCGACGAGCCGGCGACCTCGTTCCGTCGGCTCATGGAGCGGCCCTTGACGGAGTCCGCGTACGGACCCCGGGAGCTCGCGTCGGGTTCGTACCGCGTCCGGGTCGCGGCCGTCGATCCGGATCGTCCGAACGACCTCGGGCCGGCCAAGGAAACGGACCTCACGGTGGCGTCGCCGCCGGCCCCGCCCGCGCCGCCGCTAACCCTCTCGCTCGTTCGCGACGGGATGACCGCGCGGCTCGTCTGGGCGAACGGCACCGGTCCCGCCTATGACGCCTTCGTCTCCCTGCCGGGGAGGCCCGAGCCGGTCCGGCTGACGGCCACGGCGACGGCCGAGCCGTGGTGCGCGCTCGGGGAGTTCGCCCCGGGTACCTACGCGTTCCGGGTCGTCACCGTGGATCCGGCGCGTCCCGGCTGGCAGGGGCCGGCCGCGGACGCGTCCCTGGCCCTCGAGCCCCCGCCCGCGGCGCTGGGCATCGAGGCGATCCGGACGGTCCAGGCGAGGCTCGGCAAGATCGCTTTCGTGACGGGCAAGGCCGAGCTCGCTCCGTCGTCCGGGGCGCCCTTGCAGGAGGTCGCCGAGCTCATGGCCAGGTTCCCGCAGTTGAACGTCATCGTCGAGGGGCACACGGACGCCACCGGGGGTGCGGCCCGGAATCTCGAGGTGTCCCGCCAGCGCGCCGAGGCGGTGGTCGCGTTCCTCGTCCAGAAGGGCGTCGCGGCCGCGCGGCTGTCGGCCACAGGCTACGGCGGGTCGAGGCCGATCGCGGACAACCGGACCGAGGCGGGCCGGGACGCGAACCGCCGGGTCGAGTTCGCGGTTTCCGCGGCAGGGGAGGGCCCGGCTTCCCCGCCGCCCGCCGAACCCCCGGCGCCGCCGGCGCCGGCGTCGGCCACGACCGTGATCCAGCCGGCGTCTCCCGCGCCCACGGCGGCGGCGGAGCTCGGGAGCGTGCAGTCCCGGCTCGGCAAGATCGTCTTCCGCCTCGGGAAGACCGAGCTGGATCCGAAGTCGGAGCCGGCGCTGGCGGGAGTCGCCGAGATCCTCTCCCGGTATCCGACGGTCAGGGTCGAGGTGGAGGGGCACACGGACAGCACGGGCGGGGCCGAGTGGAACGTCAAGGTGTCGCAGGCGCGTGCCGAGGCCGTTGTCAGGTTCCTCGTGGAGCGCAAGGGCATTCCGGCCGCGCGGCTGTCGGCGAAGGGCTACGGTGGGTCGAAGCCGATCGCGGACAACCGGACGGAGGCAGGTCAGGCCGCCAACCGGCGCGTCGAGTTCCGGGTGGTAGGGCCCGGGAACTGACGGCCCGCCATGCCTGACAGGCCCCTTCGGGGGGCGCCGGGCAAGTATTGGCGTCCGGCCGCAGAACTGGCAGAATGAGGAACGAGATCGGCAAGATGTTCCGTCCCGGCGTCTCCATCGTCTTCGCCCTGGCCGTGTGGCTTCCCGCGCACCCGGTTTTCGCCGGCGGACCCGGGAGCACCGGGAGCGCCGGGCTCAAGCTCCCGACCGCCGCGCGTCCGACCGCGATGGGAAGCGCCTTCGTCGGGCTCGCGGACGATCTCTCCGCCCTGGCCTGGAACCCGGCCGGGCTCTCGAACGTCACCGCGCCCGAGCTCTCGCTCATGCACACGGAGTACCTGGCCGACACCTCCTACGAGGTGCTCGGCTTCGCCCAGCCGATCTCGGTGCTGGGCACGATCGCGGCGTCGGTCCAGCTCATCGACTACGGGGACATGCCGCGCACCCTCGAGCGTTCGGACGGCATGTACGGCGGGATCTTCGGGAGCTCGACGCCCCAGGATCTCTTCGTGACGGTCGGGTGGGGAACGGCCATGCCGCCGGTCCTGGGGCTCAATCATCTACGCGGCGGTGTCGCGCTCAAGGGCACGTTCCAGCAGTTGTCGGGGGGAACCATGCTCGGGATCGGGATGTCGGCGGGCGCGCTCTGGGACACGCCGCTCGAGGGCTTCCGGGTGGGCACGCTCGTGGACAACCTGGGCACGCTCACGGACGAGGGGCGGCTCCTCCCGCTCGCCTGGGCCGCGGGGTTGAGCTACGGCGTGGACCTCAGCGGGTCCTTCCACGCGGTCTACGCGATCGACACCCGGATCCAGGTCGACACGACTCCGCAGGGCAGCATGGGAGTCGAGCTCGCGGCGTTCGACATGCTCCTCGCGCGCGCGGGGTGGCGCGGCGGCGGCTCGCTCGCGGGGCTGACGTTCGGCGGCGGCGTCCGCTACCCGATGACGTGGTTCGGCAAGACCCTGATGTTCAAGCTCGACTACGCGAACGCGGCCACGGGCGAGCTCGGGGCGACCCAGCGGTTCCAGCTCTCGATCCAGTTCGGCGGGTTCTCGACCAACGTCCAGCTCGGCTCCGCGCGGGTCGGATACGAGGGCACCGACCCGGTCCTGAGCTGGAAGGGCCGGGGCCCGGCCTATACGATTCTCATGAAGCGGGAGGGGGAGACCGAGTTCACCCAGCTCACCGACCGCCCGATCGAGGAGACCACCTATGCCCTGATCGGGCTCCCGCCCGGCCGCTACGTCTTCCGGATCATGACCGTGGACCCGTACCGGCCCGGCTGGCGCGGCCCGGTCTCGCGGGACCTCGAGCTCACGATCGAGGGTTCGACGGAGGCCCCGGCGCCTTAGTTCTGTTCAGTATCATCTGGGACTTGACGTCACGGCGTCTACGCCCTACGATGGCGGCCCGGGCACGGAATACCGATGACCAGAAGGGTTCGATCCCGCCAGCGGGCCGCGGATGCAGGCCAGGCATTGACTGAGTTCGTGCTCGTGGTCCCGCTCTTCCTTGCCATGCTCTGGGGCCTCGTCACGCTGATCTCCCTCGCGCGTGCCCGGCTTCAGGTGGCGATCGTCGCTCACGCCGTGGCGCGCGAGGCGCAGGCGGGCGTGCTGGACGCGGACGCGCTGACCTCTCTCGCGAAGAGCTACGGCCGCGGATGCGGAATGAGCCCTGCCGCCGCCGACAGCCTGCGGGTCGAAGTCGGGAACTCCGTCGGCGGGCTCGGCCTCGGGGGCACGAGCATGTTCGGCGAGGTGATGGAGCTGGCGTCCGGGTGGGTCCGGCTGAGGGTGAAGGCGCGCGTGCAGGTGCCGGATGCGTTGCGCTTGCTCACCGGCCCCGTGGAACTCGCCAGCGAGACGACGTGCGTCATCGGCACTTGGAAGGCTCCCTGGGCGTTGCTCGGGCGGCTGATCAGGATGCCGGATCCGCGGGCCGAGCAGGGGAACCGATGAGGGGGGCGTCCGCGGTCATCGCCGTCCTCCTGGCCGGGCGAGCCGCCGCGGGAGGCTGGTTCGGGGCTCCGGACCTTCCCCGGGTCGAAGGGATGACCCGCGTTCTCGAGGGAGAGGTGCGTATCAACCTGAGCCCCGCCCGCTTCGTCATCTCGGCCGGATCGGTCCTGCATCTGGTGCGCGTGCTTGACGCGGCTGCACGATCGGCAGGCTGGGTTCCGGACCGGAGTCGCCGCGTTCTTCCCGTGCCTGGCGGCGCGCTGGACCTGCGCACGTACCGGGCGGGGAAGCGATGGCTCATGCAGGGGTCCGTCGGCGGACGAACGGGCGAGCCGGATTCGAGCGTGACCGTGCAGGCGCTGTTCGACCGGCTGCCGTCGTGGGTGAGCGCCGAGGGGGAGGCGCCGGGCCGCGATCCCGCGAGGTGGCCGCGGCTGGCGTCGGCGCGCCGGCTCCTGCACCTGGGGGGGAGAGGATTCGAGGCCGCCTGCTACCTGACTCCCGCGTCGCCGGCGGTTCTGCGGGCCGACGCCGCGCGGCGGCTCGCCGCCGCCGGGTGGCGGACGGAGCCGCTGGGCTCGGCAGGGCTGTCTGCATCGCGAGCCGGCCGGCCCGACACCGTGCTGTGGGCGCGGCCCGATGGAACGGGAACCGTCTTCGTCGTGATCGCAACGGAGGAGGTCAGATGAACAGCCGGATGACCATGATCGTGTCCGCAACGGCGGGCGTACTGGCCGCCATCTTCGCCTACGCCTGGTTCGCCGCCCGGGAGCGCGCGCTCCTCGAGATGTCGTCACCCGCCCCCGTCCTGGTGGCTTCGCGGTACATCGCCTGCGGCGCCCGCGTGGATCCGTCTGCGGTTGAGATGAAGTCTTTCCCGCGCGCCTTCATCCAGCCGGGGGCCCTGGCGGCGGTCAAGGATGCCGACGGCCAGCTCGCGCTGGCTCCCATCGCGCCGGGGGAGCAGGTGCTGGCCAACAAGCTCACGAAGAGCGGCGTCGCGCTCTCCCTCGCGGTGCCGCCCGGCAAACGCGCGGTCACGGTGGCCGTGGACGCGGCAGCCGGCGTCGCGGGACTGCTCAAGCCCGGTGACCTCGTGGACGTGGTGGTGACGACGGGCGAGGGGGGGAACCCGCGGACCTCGGTTCTCATGCAGGCCGCGCCCGTTCTCGCGGTCGGGAAGTCGTTCTCGGCCGAGCCGTCGCGGAAAGAGGAGGAGGGTTCCCTGCTCGGGGCGCAGGCGGACACGGTTACGCTGGCCGCTTCCCCGTACGAAGCTCAGGCGCTCGCGCACTTCGAGCTGGCCGGCCGGGTGAAGCTTCTCCTGCGCGGCCCCGGTGACCTCCAGCGGATTCCGCTGGCGCCGGTGACAGGCCGGGGCGTGCGCGCGGCGCCCGCCGGCGAGGACGAGGAGGTGAGGAAACGATGAGAAAGCTAGCGTCAACGATCGCCGCCCTGGTCGTCGTTCTGCCGTCCCTGGCGTCCGCCGAGGACATGATCCAGGTGGATGTCCAGGTTCTCGAGATCAACAAGACCAAGCTCTACCGGGTCGGGCTCGACTGGACGCGCCTGCTCGAAGGCGGGGCGGCCGGGGGAATTGCCGCGGCCGCCGGGAACCCGATCAGCCCGGCCCAAGTGATCGAGACATCCCCCGCGCTCACGTACTTCGGGACGTTCTCGCGCGGTCAGGTGGACCTGTTTCTCAGGATGATCGAGGGGAACAACTACGGGAAACTGCTCGCGAAACCCAAGCTTCTGGCCGTGAGCGGCTCGCAAGCCAGCTTTCTCGTCGGGGGGGAGCTTCCCGTGGTCTCCCAGGACTCGCAGGGGCGCACGAGCGTCGCTTGGAAGGAGTTCGGGGTGAAGCTGTTGATCAAGCCCGAGCGCAAGGAGCAGTCGATCCGGACTCACGTACGGGCCGAGGCGTCCACCGTGGACGCGGCCAACGCGGTCACGCTTCCCAACGGCACCTACATGCCCGCGATCAAGACCCGGTGGGCGGAAACCGACGTCGAGCTGGCGCCGCGGTCCACGGTGATCATGGCCGGACTGGTGCAGACGGAGACATCGCGGATCACGACCGGCCTTCCCGTGTTCATGGATCTCCCGCTCCTGGGCTGGCTGTTCCGCCACACGCGGGATGAAACCATGGAGACCGAGCTCGTCATCTTCGTGACGCCGAGCTTCGCGACCGCGCAGGCGGGGACGGCGGGGTCGTGACCGACGGCCCGTCCGCGGGACCCGGCCCGGCTGCGGGCCGACTGGTCGTGATTGTCGGCGCCAAGGGGGGCGTCGGCACGACCGCGATCGCGGCGGCCCTGGGCGCTGCGCTGGCCCGCCGGGAAGAAGCGCTTCTCGTGACCCTGCCCGGACCGGGCGAAGACCTGAGCCTGTGGTTCGCGGCCGCATCGGCTCCGGGCGGGAGCTTGGCCGATCTCGAGGGGAGCCTGGCATCGCTCACTCCCGAACTGCTCGAGGCTTCGACCCGGCCGGCGGGGCCGCGCCTGCGTCTTCTGACTCCCGGGGGAGGAAACTGGTCTGCGGCCGACACCCGGGTCCTGCTTGCACTGGCGCGGGCACGGTATCCCTGGGTCGTCGTCGATGCCGGAGCGTGGCGCGGGGGGGACCCCGATGGGTCGCTTGCAGGTGCGGTGGCGGAGGCCGCGCTGGCTTTGATCGTGTTCACTCCCGATCCCCTCGCGATCCGGCGGGCGCGCGCGCTCGGCGAAGCCCTCCGGGTGGCGGGGCGGCCCATCCGTGCGCTCCTGAACCGGGCGGCGGCAGGCGGGTCGCGGGGGCGGGAGGCCGCCGGGCTCGACGGGATTCCCGTGCTCGGCACGGTGGCCGAAGCCGCCGAGTTCGCCGAGGCCATGCTCCGCGGCGAGCCGGTGGGGTGGGGAGGGACGAAATCGCCGGCCGCGGGAGAGGTGGGCCGGGTCGCGGATGCCCTTGCCGAGTACGCTCCTGCCGCGACGGAGGAATCCCGTCCCGACGCGGCCGGGGGAGACGGCGAAGCGTACCGGACTCCGGCGTTTCGCGCCCTAAAGCGCACTCTGCACGCCAAGTTCCTGGACCGGATGCGCGAGCGACCCGGGATCGGCGCCGACCCGGCCCGGGTGCGGGCGGAGCTGGCCGACCTGCTTCAAGGCGAAGGCGTGCCCGATCTGACGGCGGGATTCCGGGAGCGGCTCCTGAAGGAGCTCGCGGACGGAGTCCTCGGGCTGGGGCCGCTCCAGGTCCTGCTCGACGATCCCGAGGTAACCGAGGTCATGGTCAACGGCCCCGACGAGATCTACGTCGAGCGGAAGGGCAAGCTTTCCCGCGTCCGGCAGTCGCTCGACGGCGAGGTCGAGCTCCGGGGGCTCATCGAGCGCATCGTCGCCCCCTTGGGGCGCCGCATCGACGAGTCCTCGCCTCTCGTGGACGCGCGGCTGGCCGACGGCTCCCGGGTCAACGCCATCATCCCGCCGCTGGCGCTCAAGGGCTCCAGTCTCACGATCCGGAAGTTCGCGAAGCGGCGGATGACGATCGAGGATCTCGTCAGGAGCGGCAGCCTGACCGAGCCCGCTGCCCGGTTCCTTCAAGCCTGCGTGGCGGGCCGGTTGAACTGCCTGATCTCCGGTGGCACCGGGTCGGGCAAGACCACGCTCCTGAACATCCTGGCATCGTTCATCGGCCCCGAGGAACGCATCGTCACGATCGAGGACGCCGCGGAGCTCAAGCTCCCGCAGGAACACGTGGTATCCCTCGAATCGCGGCCGCCGAACCTGGAAGGCAGGGGCGCGGTCACGATCCGGGACCTCGTCCGCAACGCGCTCCGCATGCGGCCGGACCGCATCGTCGTCGGCGAGTGCCGGGGCGGGGAGTCGCTCGACATGCTGCAAGCCATGAACACCGGCCACGACGGGTCGCTCTCGACCCTGCACGCGAACACGCCGCGGGACGCCCTCGCCCGGCTCGAGACCATGGTCCTGATGTCGGGCATGGACCTGCCCCTGCGCGCGATCCGGGAGCAGGCCTCGAGCGCCATCGATCTCATCGTCCAGATCGCGCGCCAGCGCGACGGCGGCCGGCGCGTGGTCCAGATCACGGAGGTCTGCGGAATGGAGGGCGACGTCTTCCGGCTCCAGGACATCTTCATGCGGCGCGGCGAAGGGGCGCTCGAGTCCGCGGGGCTGATGCCGCGCGTGGCGGAGAAACTCGCGGAGCGCGGCCAGCCCCTGCCCGCGGGGGTGTTCTAGACCGGCACCTTCTTCCCGTCCAGAAGCACCGTCAGCGGATCGCCTGAGAGCAGAACGAGCGAGGTGCCCGAGGGCGTAACTCGTACCTCGATCCGGCGGCCCCGGAAGGCGACACGGAAGGAAAGCCCCGTCCAGTGCGCGGGCAGGAGGGGACGGAGCGAGAGCATCCCGGCCTCGGTCACCCGCAGGCCGCCGAAACCGTTTACGACCGTCTGCCAGGTTCCGCCGAGGGACGCGCCGTGGATCCCGCTCTTGGCGGTCCCGAGCTCGTCGGCGAGGTCGAGCCGACAGGACTTGCGGAAGTACTCGTAGGCGGCCTCAACCCGGCCCAGCTCGGCGGCCACGATGCTGTGGGTGTTGTACGAGAGCGACGAGTCGTGCGTGGTCATGGGCTCGCAGTAGTCGTAGGCGACCGCCTTCTGATGCTTCGTGAACGACTCGTTGAGGAGGTACATGAGCAGGACGACGTCGGTCTGGCGCAGGAGCCGGACCCGCATGATCCGCTCGTACGGCATGATCTCGACCAGGGCCTTGGTCCGGGCGGCGTACTTGCGCAGGTCGTCGGGCTCCTTGTCCAGGAACGTGTCGTCCTGGATCAGGAGGTCCCGCTTCCGGTCCCAGTTGAAGTACATCTTCCTCCTGACGTTCCGCCACTGCGCCACCTCGCCGGGCCGGAACCCGATCCGGGCGGCCAGCCGCTTCCACTCCCGCGGGTGGCGGGAGCGCATCCGGTCGACCGCCTGTTCGGCCAGCTCCAGATTCCGGCAGGCGAGGTAGTTCGTGAACATGTTGTTGTTCGTTATCGAGCAATACTCGTCCGGTCCCTTGACGCTCAGGAGCGTGTACCGCTTCCGGCGGGTGCTCCAGGCCACCCGGCCGGCCCAGAACCGGGCGGTCTCGATGAAGACCTCCGCCGCGTGCTTGGCGAAGAACACCTCGTCGCCCGTGGCTCGCAGGTACTGGTCGAACGCGTAGGCGACGTCGGCCGTGATGTGGATCTCGCACCCGCCGTACTCCCAGCTGTCGCACTGCTCGGAGCCGTCGTGCGCGCTCATCCACGGGTACATGGCCCCTGGGAGCCAGTGCTCCTTCGCCAGGCGGCGGGCGGCGGGGAGCATCCGGTACCGGTAGCGCAGGAGCGTGCGCGCGGCGTGCGGGTCGGTGTAGACGAAGAACGGGAACATGAAGATCTCGGTGTCCCAGAAGCAGTTGCCCTTGTACCGCGTGTGGCTCAGGAGCTTGGCCGCGAGGTTGACCCCGGCATTGTCGCGGGCGTTGGCGCCCGAGAGCTGGAACAGGTTGAACCGGATGCCCTGCTGGGCGCCGGGGTCGCCGTCGATCCGGATGTCCATGGCTTCCCACCGCTCCCGCCACCGGGCGGCATGCGCGGCGAGCAGGGCGTCGAGCCCCGCCCTCGAGGCGGCCGCCACGTCCCGGGTGGCCAGACCTCCGATCCGGCCGGGCTTGGCATCCCGGGAGGTCCAGACCGAGACGAACTTGTCGATCCCGACGGTCTCGCCCCGGCGGGCCGCGAACGAGGCGGTCTGGATGACCTGCCGGCCCGCGCGGTCGGTCCGAACGCGTGCGCGGCCGAGCGGCACTATCCGGGCCGCCTCGGCGATATGGACGCCCGTCGTCTTCGTTCGGACCAGGAGCCACCCGCGATCTTGGGCGTACCGTCCTCCGGCCACCCAGTCCAGGTGGTCGTTCCGGATCACGGTCTTGAGCGGCGGCCAGTCGCGCTGGCGGCGGTTGAACGCGTCCCCGTCGAGGACGGTCCGGATGACGATGGGCCGGGCATGGTTGACGGGCGTAACCCGGATGCGCAGGCAGGCGAGGTGGGGCGAAGCCGCGCTCAGGAACCGCTGGAACAGGAAGGACGTCTTCAGCCCGCCGGGAGATTCCCACGTGAACCGGCGCTCCAGCCATCCTTCGCCCATGTCGAGCGTGCGCGCGTAGTCCGTCACCTGCCCCCTAGTCGGCGCCATCGTCTCGTTCCCGACCCGGATCGCGGCGTCGAAGAACCCGGGGATGTTCACGAGCTCGACCAGGTGTCCCTCGAAGCTGTCGAAGACGCCGGCCACGTAGGTACCCGGGTAGGTCTCCATCTCGGCGGGGAAGCCTTCCTCGGGGC
>Ga0315294_10003046_pt1 | contig 18218 bp, 12 predicted proteins | sample YL17G13_40_MG_FD_203626 | JGI IMG/M metagenome (GOLD analysis project Ga0315294, IMG submission 203626) | Sediment microbial communities from Yellowstone Lake, YNP, Wyoming, USA - YL17G13_40 | ecosystem: Environmental > Aquatic > Freshwater > Lake > Sediment | place: USA: Wyoming | collected...
CGCGTGGCATGCTGGTGACATGCGGCTTGGAACCGCCATGGCGGTGATAGAGTCCGTCAGCGGCTTTGAATGGCGCACGGTGGGCAATCTTTTCTTTCTCAGCCCGGATGCCCGGGGAGCGGCAGTGACGCGCTGGTACGAGCGATATGCGGCAGCGAAGAAGGCGCACCTCGCCGGCATTACGGAAAGTCGGGTCAAGGAATGGGTCTACTACATGATGCCGTTCCCGCCGAAGGTAGATTCGCCCTGGCAGCTTACGCCGCTCCAGCGGGAGCAGCTTGCGTACAGCCGGTCGCTGCTCCTCTTCACAATGACTCCGCCTCAGCTCGGCTGGCTCGGCGCCGCGCTTTCGACACGAAACTATCATACGGCGGAGGGGCGAACCGTGATAGATCAGATGGCCGCGGACTTGTTCGAGGTACCGCTGAAGTTTAGCGCGGCCATGGTGATCCACGCGCCGTCAGGCGATTTCCTGGTGGAGATGCCGCTCTCCCCCGAGCAAAGAGTTCCCAAGGAGCCGTCGCCGAGGAAGCCGGCGAAGACGGAGCCTGCATCTCCCGAGCCGGCAAAGGAAGAACCGAAGAAGATCGCCTTGAAAGGCGAAATGAAGGCGCTGTGGGTGATGGGCGGCGACCTCCGGGAAGTGCCCGACCTGCTCAAGAAGGCGGAGTCGAAGGGTTTCAACGCCGTGTTTCTGCCGGCGCTCAGGTGCGGCCACACGATCTATCCCAGCAAGAAGTTTCCGCGGGAGCCGGCGTACAAGGATGCCGACGTCCTGAAGGAGACGATCAAGGCCGCGGCGGACCTGGGACTGAGCGTCCACGCTGTGCTGGAAGCTACTTTGTGGGCCGACGCGGAGCATCCGGCGCCGCCTGCCGCCGCCGACTATCCGCTCGTCCACGAGCGCAATCTGCTGGCACGCACCTATGGCGAGCAGGAGAAATGGCAGCGCGCCGAACTGAGAGCCCTGGAGCCGGACATCCAGCCTGCCGCAAACGAACCGCCTGCTCCTGAGGAAAAGCGCGTCTATCTGTGCCCGGCGTCGTCACAGGTGCCCAGGCTTCTTCGCTCAGCCGTCGAGGAGATCGCCGCGGATTACAAGGTGGCCGGAATATGCCTGGACGGCGTTGACTATCCGAGCAGCACGCCTTTCGTCCTGGCAGGTGAGGATCTCTCGCCCCCGTTCGGATACACGCTGGAGGTCCGGCGTGAGATGATCCGGCTGCACCAGATTGATCCGATAGACGTTGATGCGTCGGGCGTGCGCACGGAAGGCGACGCGGAGGCATTCGCGCTCTGGGACACGTTCAGGCGCGGGCGGCTTACCGGCCTGGTGGAGGAGGTATGCGCGGCCTTCAAGCGGGCGCGGCCGGACGGCATCTGCTCCGTGGCGCTTGACCTGGCATCCGACGCGCCGTCTCCCGCCCACTGGTCGAAGATCGGCGCGCTCGACGCGCTCGTGCCTTTCGTGGAGATACGCAGGCCTGAGGGAGAAGAGGAGTTCACGTACCCGGAAGAGGAAGGCGAAGCGGTGGCGTCGCTCCACCGCGCGCTCCTGAAGAACGCCGCCGTTATCCCGGCAGTCGCGGGTCTGGAGGCGGACTCGCTCGCGGACGAGGTGACGGCGCTCGCCGACTTCACCAAGCTGGCGAAGGACAGCGGCTTGAAGGGCTACATTCTCCGCGGGGATGTGCAGTCCCTGGCCTCGGCGGTGGAAGCGCTGGGGGAGTAGGTGGCGGAGGAATACGGCTAGCGCTCGGGTGGAACCCACTGCGGACGAGCGGCGATCTTCTCCACCACCGCCTGGGAAGCCGGGCCGGTCGCGCGGATCTCGAAGGCACGTTCCTCGTTCTCGCCCACGATGCGAATCTCCAGGCGGTCCGGCGGCAGCAGCTTCAGGATCTTCTCCGCCCACTCGATGATCGTTACCCCGGCGCCGTAGAAGTAGCTGTCACAGCCCAGGTCTTCAAGCTCCTCAGGGGTATTCAGGCGGTAGAGGTCGAAGTGATACACCGGCAGTCGGCCGAGGTGCTCGTGGATGAAGGTGAAGGTAGGACTGTGGACCAGGCCGGGAACGCCGAGACCACGGGCGATTCCCTTCGTGAGCACGGTCTTGCCCGCGCCGAGTTCGCCGATCAGAGCAACTACCATCTCGGGTTCGAGCGCCTCGCCGATCCGCTCTCCCAGAAGTTCGGTCTCCTCCAGGCCAACGGTGTGGAAAACAACCATCTCAGCGCGGTATGCGGCTCCCATTCACCCGTTCTCCCTTTCTCCCATTCCGCACTCCGATTTACGCAAAGTGCTCCCAGCCGCCTTTGAGAGGCTTTCGAGTTCCATCCGGATAGACGATCTCCACCGGACCCTCCGCGAACTCTCCGATCTCGGTGACGCGGCTGCCGGTGCGGTCTTCCACGGCCTCCGTGACCCTGCCGACATCCTCCGGCGCAGCCGCTATCAGGAGCTCGAAATCCTCGCCTCCGCCCGCGGCCAGATCGGTCGCGTCGGCCTTGAGCAGTTCGGCCGCGCTGTGGAGATCGCCGCTAATGGGAAGCTTGTCGGCATAGACGACGGCCCCGACGCCGCTCGCCTTGCACATCTTCGGCAGGTCGGCCGCCAGACCGTCGCTGATGTCCATCATCGCCCGAACGGCGTCTGTCTCGACGGCCGCTCTGGCCTCCGATACCCTGGGCACGGGCGTCAGGTGCGCGCTCACCAGAGGACCACCGAGCTGCGCAGCTCTATCAAGGCCGTATTGCAGGAGCAATTCCAGGCCGCCCCGGGAATTGCCGAGCCAGCCGGTGACGAGCAGGCGGTCGCCGATCCGTGCGCCCGAGCGGAGTGCGACGCGGCCGGGCTCAATCCGCCCGATCTGACTGACGCTGATCACCGCGTCCCTCTCCACAGCATTCGTGTCGCCGCCAACGACAGTACTGCCGAACCTGCCGGCGCACTCCGTCATCCCGCGGTAAAGCGTATCTACGAAGCTCACGTCGGTGTCAGGCTTCAGCCCGATGGAGACGAACGTCCAGGTGGGCACGCCGCCCATCGCCGCGACGTCGCTGATATTGGCAGCCACGCACTTCCAGCCGAGCTGGTAAGGAGTCATGAGATCGAGGCGGAAATGCGTGCCCTCGACGAGCATATCGGTCGTGACGATGGTGAGCATCCCCTGACCGAGGTCAAGAACAGCAGCATCATCGCCTACGCCGACGATCAGTCCGGGGCCGGACTCCGGCAGGAGGTTCTTCTCCACAATTCGCTCTATCAGAGCCTCTTCGCCGATCTCGGAGAGCTTCATGGCCGTTCCTGTGGGCGTAGGGGCGAGGCATGCCTCGCCCCTACCATAAGTCATTTCCTGCGCAGGAACTCGTCCACAACTTTCATCGCGCAGTATTTGCTGCACATGGAGCACACGTCTTCGGACTTGGTCGCGCGTTGGGTCCGGAACTTGCGGAACATGATGGGGTCAATTGCGAGCTCGGCCTGCTTCCGCCAGTCAAGGGCCTTCCGGGCGACCGACATTTCGCGGTCCCAGTCCATCGCGCCCTTGATACCCTTCGCTATGTCCCCGGCATGGGCTGCGATCCGCGCGGCAATCACACCTTCGCGGACCTCATCCGGTCCGGGCAGACCGAGATGCTCGGAAGGCGTCACGTAGCACAGAAAGTCAACGCCCGCCGCCGCTGCCATCGCTCCTCCGATCGCTGAGGTAATGTGATCGTACCCGGGCGCAACGTCGGTCACGAGCGGCCCGAGCACGTAGAACGGCGCGCCCTTGCACAGCGTCTTCTGAATCTGGACGTTCGCGGCCACCTGGTGCATCGGCACGTGGCCGGGGCCTTCGACCATCGCCTGCACGCCCGCCTTGCGGGCACGATCAACCAGCTCGCCCAGGATGATCAATTCCTGAACCTGCGGCCGGTCGCTCGCGTCCGCCAGGCACCCGGGACGCATGCCGTCGCCCAGGCTGAGTGTGACGTCGTGCCTGCGGCAGATAGCGAGAAGGTCATCAAACCGGGCGTAGAGCGGATTCTCGCGCTCGTTGCCCAGCATCCAGCAGACGAGGAATGCTCCGCCCCTGCTCACGACATCCGCGACTCGGCCCTGCTGCTGCAGCCGGCGGATGGATTCCATCGTGACGCCGCAGTGAACGGTGATGAAGTCAACGCCATCCTCCGCATTCCGCTCGATCACGCGGAACAGGTCGTCTTCCGGCATGTGGACGACTGAGCCGTTATCCGCGGCCTTGATCGCCGCCTCGTAGATCGGAACTGTGCCGAGAGGCACGGTGCAGTTCTCGATGATCGCCTTCCGGACGGCGCCCAGATCGCCGCCGGTGCTCAGGTCCATAACGGTGTCCGCGCCGGCTTCGACAGCGACCCGGAGCTTCTCGAGCTCGTCCTGAACGTTCGAGAAATCGGCGGAGGTGCCGATATTCGCATTGACCTTCGTACGGAGGCCCGCGCCGATCCCGCAGGGCTTCGCAAGCTCGCGGTTGATATTCCGAGGGATGACGATGGTTCCGGCGGCGACGCCTTCGCGCACGAACTCCGGATCCACCCGCTCCCGCTCGGCGACTATCTTCATCTCGGGCGAGACCTCGCCCGCCCCGGCGATCTCAAGCTGTGTCATATCTATACTCCAAATGCAGAACACAGAGGACACACAATGAAAGCGGAAGGCACAGAAAGGGAGAATCCATAAGGAAACCGGGAAGGCAGGAAAGGAAAAGCAGATCCTTCCCTTCGGTCAGGATGACATTATTCTTGGTTTCCTGGCTTCCTCATAAGAATTGCTTTTCTCTGTGTTTCTGTGTTCTAAAACAAGAAAAACGCCGCGGAGGAGGGACTCACGGCGTGATTCTTCGTCGCATCCGCTTCCCTACGCCGGCATTACCCGAAATCAGGTTCCAAGGGTTGTCCCGCCTGCGGCGGGACTCTCAGCCCCGGAAATCATACGTGAGGAGTGATAAGTGACGAGCGCCTTAGCTCACTCATCACGCATCAGCCTCCGGAGCACCCCCAGCGGCCGTATTCAATTCTACCTGGAGTATACCACGCGGAGCACGAACTGTCAAACATTGCGATGCTTGGCTCGCGAGCGAGGGCTGAGCAGACGGGCCGGGCACATTGTCAGAGCCCCGGATGACGTATCCTATCGCTCCGGCACAGTTTCGCGTGGTGCGGGTAAGGAAAACACGTTAAGCGGCTTGTGGGTAAATCTGGAGTCCGCTATCAACGCATGTCGAACAGCTTGTAAGCCGCCGAAACGGTGAACGCGCTGAAGTCGAGCCCCGCGAACTTGTCCATGAACTCGTAGCGGGCTTCGAGCGACCAGCGCTTCTTCCATATCACGCCTGCCGTGGCATTCGCGTTCAGACCCCAGCCACTCTTGTTCACTCCGAGGCTGGGCGAGCTTACGTCGCCGTAATACGGACCGACGCCTACCGAGAAATACGAGCGCCTCTTGTCGTTGCCCGACCCGCGCAGCAGTCCCACCGTGATGGGAATGAGCGTCACTTCGTCACGATAGAGCAAGTCCGACATGAAATAGACATCGTGCGACATCGTGTAGTAGCTGACGTCCCACGACCACAGCCAGCGATGCGGGACCTCGATCAGCAGTGGTCGGAAGCCCACTCTCATCCAGCTGTCCCCGAAAACATCTTTGACGTGCGAATCCATGGGATAGTACATCCCGGCCATCAGCCCGACGCCGACCCGCTGCTTCCGAATCTCCTTTTCCGGCTCCTGAGCGCCCGCGGTTGGCTCAGCCTCGGTCGCGGTCACTGCCGACTCTTCGGCCGCGGGGCTCGGCTGGTCTGCGACGCTGCTGGCTGCCGGCTCTTCAACAGCGGGGCCGGGCTGATCCTGCGCATACGCCGCTCCAACGCTGACAACAGCAATTATCGCCACGAATACAAACAGCCGCTTCATGTTTTTCCACCCTCCCGGAAATGCGGTATAATTCCCTCGCTCCTAGTCTACCTCAACAGTCACCGAAAATCAAGCACTAATCTTGCCCGGCAATGGCCGGTGCGTCATTCAGCCTTGCGAAAGCCTCTGATTTCACCCCTCGACCCTCTTCCCGTCAGCAGGAGATAAGTCGCGGGTCATGCGTAGAAAAGGCATCACCGTGTCACGACACGGCCGATGTCGCCGTCTCGGATGGCTAGGGATTTCCGAATCCCCACCCGGCCAAGCCCCGCGGGTCGGTTCTTCCCATCGAATTGAGCGCCGGTGTCATGACGAGATGGTTCGGGAGGGCGAGGGTCCTCCCGAGCCGCCATGTCACGCCAAACGGCTCAGCAGGAGCTTCGCCCTCCCCTGGTGCTGCCGCCCGACTGCCGCGCCGGTTATCATATGACGAATCGCGAGCATTCCGCCTCCTGCCGCTATTGGGCAATCTCCACGCAGTCCATGCCGAACTTGAAGCCGCCGGATGCCTCATTCTTGCCGACGACGTCGAAGCGCAGGCGATGGTCTCCCTTGTCGAGGTCTACCGCGCCGAGCGTCACGCATCCGGTCGGAATCACCATGGGCGAGTAGGCATCGAGCGGCTCACCGAGCGGCTTGTCGTCGAGGTAGACCTGGATTCTGCCGAAGTCGAACGACTGCGTCGCATAGAGGTTCAGCCGGGCCCGTCCCGATTCCTGCACCGGCAGGAGGAAAGTTATCGAGCCGCCTTGCCCGAAACCGCAGAAAAGCTGCTTGCCCCCGCTCCAACCCTCCGCACACCACGGCGACATGTCTTGGACAGCCTCGCCGCATTCGTGCCTGTCGAGGACCTTCAACGTCTCCGCCTCGATGGGTGACGCCGCCCCTGTGTTACTTGGGCGGGCCATGCCGTGACGCATGCGGATGCCGAGGTACCACCTGGCCCTGGCGATCTGCTTCCTGGAGAGGCTGTCACGCTCATCATAGTAGGACATGATATTGCGGCGCGGAAGCTCGAAGGTCATCCCGTTCAGCACCAGGCTAGTCGTCGAGCGGTCGCACTCCGTGGGGCGGATGGAGGGGTCGGGCGGAGTGTCACTCAGCCCATCACCGTCGAGGCACGAAGGATCATTGCCCTTTTCCTTGAGGTAAGCCTCCACCTGCTCCACATCGGGGAAGACTCCGGCGAAGGTATGCGCCAGCCCGAGGTAATGACCTATCTCGTGCGCGAGTCCATCTAGGCTGGAGTGGCCGCAATGGATGGCATCCTCGAAGCCCGGCATCACGACGAAGGCGTAGTCCTGTGACGAGAATGCACCGCCCGTGGCATTCTCTCCCGGACCGTGACGGCAGAAGACGGTGATCTTATCGGGATACCCCGCCGCGATTCGGCTGCCCAGCCGCCTCTCCTCGTCGCATTTCGAGTCCTGTGTGGCCGTCATGTTGTTGAGAAGCGTGCTCTTGAGGGAGCCGAAATCCCCCTCCTTCCGGCTGAAGAGGAAGCGAATGTCCGCATCGGCATAGCACCGATTGGCGAAATCCACCCATTCCTTGAACTGTGAAGGCGTGACCCTGGCAGGGCGCCCGCCGTCGTCATCGGACACGCGGATCGCCTGGATATGCACCGTGATGAGCGGCGTGCTATCCTGCTGAGCGGCGATGCCGGCTGATGAGAGGAGAATGAGCACCGCCAGAGCCTGCAGGACTGTTCGCATTTGCGCCCTCCGCAAGGTCGTATGGCTGGATTCAGTATACCACCGCCACCTCGGAAGTAAAAGTGCGGATGGAAGCGCGATGTGCCGGGGCTGTCGGGGTAATGGTAATGCAGCTGCTATCCGCCTAAATCCAGCCGCACGAGGGAGAAGGTTCCCTGGGGGGAGGCCTTGCTCGCGATTATCCTGAATCCCTGTGCCAGGTAGAGCCGCGTCGGGCCGGAGCAGTTGTTGTCCGAGTCATCGCGGGCGAAGGTCTCGACGGCCTTGCAGCCCCGATTCCTCAGATCCTCGATCACGTCTTTCAGCAGCCTCGGACCCAGGCCCTTGCCGCGATGTCCTTCGCGGACGAACAGGCACGAGATGAAGACGCCGTCTTTGTCCACGCGAGCCGCCAGTTCCTCGTACTCCAGGATGCCCGGCACGCACTCCGGCGGGGCATACTGGCAGTAAGCGGCGGGCTCATCATCCACGTAGAGCAGCTTCCCGCAGGGGTCGAACTGCTCCGCCGTCGCCCTGAACCACCCGGCCTTGAGCCGTTCCGCCTCCTCAGGCGGCGCCTCGCGGAATTGCCCCGGCCTCTCCCAGTACACACACGCCCGGCACGGGAGGAAGAGCTCGCCTAGGGTGCTGCCATCGATGTTTACTATTGATGTTCCAGTATCTGCTGCACCCATTCTACGACCACCTCCGCGAGCCCCCACGTCACGCGGCATAGACCTCTTCGCCCTCCTCAAGGATCGTGCGGTAGATCAACCCGATGTTGTCGCGGTGTTTCTCCAGATCCGACGGTGTGGCCACCACAATGTCGTAAGGCACCTTCACACCACTGATAACGCCATACAGATACTGAGCTGTCTTGCGGCGATGTGTGCCGTCCGGCATGACTACCAAGACATCAACATCGCTGTCCGGGGTCAGTTCGCCGCGGGCGGCGGAGCCGAAAAGGATGATCCGCAGGGGGTGAACCGCATCCACAATCCTCTGAACCAGCTTCTCGATTTCCTGATCTACGGTGTCCATGCCGCTTCCTGTATAGCTTTCCGCCAAGCCCGGTCTATGTTGGCATTGTATGGCATTTCGGCCCGCGTGGCAACGTCAAAACGCCAGCGTCGGGTCGCCCGCAGGCAGAAGGGTTGGGAGGATCCCGCCCCCACAGGAGATCGGGAGGCCACGGAGGGCCTCCCCTACATCCATTTCGGCTGCGTTCTCACAGGTAGGGCCTTCCGAATCCCTACCTCCGCAAACCCCGGGGGTCAGTTCTTCCCGTTGAATTGAGCGCCGGTCTCATAGCGAGATGGTTCGGGAGGGCGAGGGTCCTCCCGAGCCGCCATCTCAGGACAAACGGCTCGGCAGGCCTTCGACTGGCCTCAGGCCAGGGAGCTTCGCGCTCCCGGGGCCAAGCCGCGCATCGGCGGCCTTTGGAGTGCGGCGATGATTCGCCGCTTTCGAAAGCGGCAGCTTCGCTGCCGCACTCCATATGGCTTCGGCAACCCTGGGCTTCCCTCAGGAAAAGCAGTGACATGTGATATAATGGCTGTGAGATGCAGGATTGCCTGGCTCAGCGAACAGGTGCGGGCTAGGCAAGCTGCCGTAGTCGCCGTTGAGGAGTGACGGATGGACGTTCTGTCTGCATACAAGTATCTCCCGCAGGTTTACCCTGCCGATTTCATCAATTCCCTGGGTCAGTCGAAAGACGGGGAATCCGTGTTGCAGAGCATACTCACCTCTACCCAAGCACCTGCGCGCGAACTGTGGCGACAGCACCTCGAAGCATGCCTAGCAGTAGCTGATAAACACCACTTGCTAGAGGATTCCGCGTTCCTTTCGCGACTAAGGTGTAAGGAGCTTAGAGAGTCCCAAGCGGCGTTCAGCGAATTGGGAGCAGCGTTATACTTCGAACAAGCAGGCGCAGAAGTGGAGTTCCCGCCTCCCAGTAGCACTGGCAACAGCTTCGATTTTCGGGTAGCTGCGGCAGGCGGCAAAGTGGTCAACGCAGAAGTCAAGGCAATGCTGGAAGGGAGTCTTGATGAACTCCATAGGCGAGCTATGCGCTGCGTAAGGGAGTGCATCAGCCGAGTCAACCTGCCCTTCGACATAGTCGTCAGCCGGGTTAAGCCAGACCTGCGGTTCAGCCGCAAAGACCTCCGCAGATTCCTGGAGGGCCAACTCGGCAAGGTTCCGAACGACGGCCAGCAGTTGCCCAGGCACTTCTTCCAATTGCCACGATACATCAATGGTTCCGGATTCCGCGCGACGTTCTGGGCCGCGCGGAATCCGGACGCCGTGCACGCGCGGTTTCTGACGAGTTCCAGAGGGATATGGCTTTCCGACGATGGCGCTAGGGTGGTCAGGGATCTTAAGGACGCGCGTTCCCAGTTGCCGAGGGGGAAGGTGGCGAACCTCGCCATAGTGGACACAACTCATACGATGTGGCTTCATGGCAAGGAGGTTCTAAGCGGCCTGTACGGCGGCGATAACGCAGACCGAGGCCAAAGACCAGGTGAGTTCGTTTTAACAGGGCGTGGTTCGGGATTCTGGGGCGGAGGGAAGAATACCAGGGTGAGCGGCGTGATGCTGATCCGATGGCTAGTGCTGAAGCCGACGGTGCCGCAGGCATACGTGCTCCACAATCCCTGGGCGTTAGTCCGGATTGGGCGAACATTCTTTCCCACCAATGCAGTGCAATTCGAATTCTGCCCTGATACCGCTGCGGTGAGCTGCGACCCTGCCGCCCGGCGCGAGCTTTGGTTCTGATGAAGGGCAGGGAGGCCGCGGACGGCCGCCCCTACATCCAGTCCGCCTGCGTTGTGATAGGTAGGGATTTCCGAATCCCTGCCTGCGCACAGATGCCGGAACACCGAATACGTCCCAAGCGTGTCGATCCTTCAGCACGCTCAGTCACACCATTCGGGCCTGATCCGCCAATCTGTGGAAGCCAAGAGGGATGCATCGGGCGTTATGGCCGTGGTCGCACGTGGATCGCCCATCCACAATGAAACCACGTAACGTCCGTGCCACGAGGGCACAGGATCGCTGGGCGCCGAGCGGAAGAGTAGCCGAGTGAGGAATTCCTTAGAGATAGCGGCAATCTCATGTAGGCGCCTCCAAACAAGCTCCTCATGCTTATAATCAAGGAGCGTAACCTTTCCGTGTGCGAGTTTGCCACGGATATCGCTGAGAGAGCAGCGATCTGGACCCTTGCGGAACAGCAAGTCGAGATACTCGTGCCTGGCGCCAAAAACTAACTCGGCCACACGGCGAGTCTTTTCCTTCAGCCCGACCACACACTCCAAGTAAGCGCTGTTGACAAATCCTATTGGATCTTGCGAATAAATGCTTTTATGCTTCCGACTTATGCACTCCACCATTTGCTGTTTGCGCTGGCGTTTGCTCTCGCGTGAATAGCTCAGGCCAAAGTCGCCTTTGCCCTCTGCCACCGCGATAGCTACGCTTTCTAGGGCTATGTAGTAACAGAGAAACGCAGTGAATACGTTGGGCGAGGCCTTGCCCCGATTGTACCAGTCTATCGCAGCGTCCAGTATAATGCCCTCGTTAGCACTTGGGAAGCTACGAAGCATTGAGTCCAATATGCCGAGTTCCTCCTCGGTGGGGGCTACACGCGCCTGTGGGTCACTGCGCATCGTATACTTCAGCCGCCAATCCAGCGGCAAGTTGTAGGCAAAGGCCACTCTGTTCACGCGGATGCCAATCTCGGCAATGGCTCTCCTGATGTACTTGGGGTCCGTAGCCTGCAAATCAAACCAACCATCATACACGCAAAGGTTCTCGCCCCACGGGGACGCGTCATCAAGTGCAGGGCACTTCCAAAGGTGAAATCTCTCACCCAGCGTGATACTTTCCGCTGGCAGATCAATTGCCCCGCGTACAACGAATTCAATTACCCGATGCCCTGTACACATCATGTAAAAGAGGACCCCCTGCACCTTGGTATCCGGCGACAGGGAACGGGCTTCTTGCTCCAGGGATCTGAAATCCACTGGATAAATGATCGGTTTCCACTCGCCCAGCTTGTTGTAACGCCCCGGCAAACCTATCTCGTACAGCCGCCTCTCCCCCACCCGCCACTCGTCCCGCAGCCGGTCTGGGTCACCGACGAAGTAACGCACGCCATCCTCCCACCACACATTGATACACTCTGTGGATTCCGGCCCACGAGTACAAGTGGCATGCTCCCCGTTAGAAAAGTGTAGGTGAAACCCATTAAGCCCGAATTCGTCGTCAACCAACAGCTCGAGGACTGTAAACCGGGGGAGCTTGTATAATCTAGTAGGCTGCTCCCTAAATCCCAGACGAGCTGCAAAGTAAAGCTCGAGAAGCGCAGCCAAGAAGGATCTACAGTTCTGGAGGGCAACCCGCACGCGCGCGAGTGGGACGGAGAGTTCCGTGCAATAGCAGTTCCTGATGACTTCTTCACGGTAGGCCTCAAGAATCATCCGGGCTAAGCTAGGCCTCCGGGCTCCCTGAGCCATGCATGTTACCTCTTGCACCATTTGGGCTGGTGTAGCCTTAACGCGGTGTGGAAAGGGGCCCGTGTCAAGGTGGAGGAAGGGGAGCGGATTGTAGGGTCGGCCCTGAGCACAGTCAAGCAGATTGGCGACCAATGACAGGGGTTCATCGACCATGTCGAGCAGGGAACGATACTGAGCCACCCCCTCACCATCATCTGAAGCCACCGCACTCTGTTGCAGTAGCGATCGCAGTTCTAGCAGAGGATCGGGCACACCGCATGTCATCCCCCTCACCCTGAGCAGGGTGCAGACATAATCGAGTCCTCCTCCAGACTCTGCCTTGGCAAAGAGCCTCTTCAGCGGAGCCGAATTTCTCATTCGCCCACCTGCACCTACACGGTTTGGAGTATCCCACGGCCTGGCACGGAGGCCGGCCCCTACATTATACACGAATCGCAAGGCGGTTTGCTACACCACCTCCGCCTCGACCGCCCTCGCGAACCTGAGCTCCCCGTCCGCCTCGTCAACCTTCACGTGGTCGCCTTCGTGGAACTCGCCTTCCAGCATCTTCAGCGCCAGCGGGTCCTGAACCCGCCGCTGGATCGTCCGCTTCAATGGACGCGCGCCGTAGACCGGATCGTACCCCTCAGCCGCGAGCTTTTCCTTCGCCTTGTCCGTCAGCTCGATCGTGATCTTCCGCTCCTCGAGGAGCTTCTTCAGGTGCTCGAGCTGGATGTCCACGATCTGCTTGATCTGCTCCGGGCCGAGTGAGTCGAAGATGATGATCTCGTCAACCCGGTTCAGGAACTCGGGTCGGAATTGCTGCCGGAGAGCGTTCATCATACTCTGTCTGAAGTCGGCTGCGGCGTCGTGCGACCGGAAGCCGAGCGACGCGTGCTCGCGGATCAGCTCCGAGCCGACGTTCGAGGTCATGATGACGACGGTGTTCTTGAAGCCCACCGTGCGACCCTGGCCGTCGGTCATCCGCCCGTCATCGAGTATCTGAAGCAGCGCGTTGAAGACGTCCGGGTGCGCCTTCTCCACCTCGTCGAACAGCAGCACGCTGTACGGGCGCCTGCGGACTGCCTCGGTGAGCTGGCCGCCTTCCTCGAAGCCGACGTATCCCGGCGGCGCGCCGATCATCCGCGCGACGGAATGCTTCTCCATGTACTCGGACATGTCGAGCCGGATCATCGCCTTCTCATCGTCGAACAGGAACTCGGCCAACGCCCGGGCCAGCTCGGTCTTCCCGACGCCGGTCGGGCCGAGGAAGATGAAGCTCCCGATGGGCCGATTCGGGTCCTGGAGGCCGGCACGCGCCCGCCGGACGGCGTTCGATACGGCGGCAATCGCTTCGTCCTGGCCGACCACGCGCATCTTCAGCCGCCCGTCCATGTGAACCAGCTTCTGCATCTCGCCCTCGAGCATCCTCGAAACCGGGATGCCGGTCCACTTGCTCACGACCTCGGCGATGTCCTCCTCGTCCACTTCCTCCTTGAGCATCTTGCGGTCCTTCTGGATCTCCGCGAGCTTTGCGGTCTGATCTTCGAGCTCCTTCTCGAGACTGAGAAGCGTGCCGTAACGCAGTTCCGCGGCCTTCTGCAGGTCGGCGGCGCGCTCGGCGGCCTGCTCATCGGTTCTGGCCTGCTCGATCTGCTCCTTGATCTGGCGAATCCGCTGGACGATCTCCTTCTCGTTCTGCCAGTGAGCCTTCATCTCGGCGCTCTGCTCGCGCAGGTCGGCGAGCTCCTTCTCGACCTTCTCCAGGCGCTGCCTGGCGGCCTTGTTGGTCTGCTTCGACTCGGCGGCGGCAGGCTTGAGCGCCTCGCGCTCGATCTCCAGTTGGCGGACGCGCCGCTCGACGGTGTCAATCTCCGTCGGCATGCTGTCTATCTCGATGCGAAGCCTGGAGCCGGCCTCGTCTATCAAATCAATCGCCTTGTCCGGCAGGAATCGGTCGGCGATGTACCTGTTCGAGAGAACGGCGGCCGCCACGAGGGCGGAGTCGTTGATCTTCACGCCGTGGTGGACCTCGTACCGCTCCTTGAGGCCGCGGAGAATCGCGATCGTATCGTCAACGTCGGGCTCTCCGACGACAATCGGCCGGAATCTTCGCTCGAGGGCGGCGTCCTTCTCGATGTGCTTGCGGTACTCGTCGAGAGTGGTCGCGCCCACACAACGGAGATCGCCGCGTGCGAGCATCGGCTTCAGCATATTCGAAGCGTCAATCGCGCCTTCGGCGGCGCCTGCGCCGACGACCGTGTGCAGCTCATCTATGAACAGGATGATCTGCCCCTCGGCCTCCGCGATTTCACGCAGGACGGCCTTCATGCGGTCCTCGAACTCGCCTCGGAACTTCGTCCCGGCGACCATGCCCCCCAGATCGAGCGCGATGATCCGCTTGTCCTTCAGTCCTTCCGGGATGTCGCCGCTCACGATGCGCTGGGCCAGGCCCTCCACGATGGCGGTCTTGCCGACGCCCGGCTCGCCGATCAGCACGGGGTTGTTCTTCGTCCTTCTGGAAAGAACCTGGACTACCCGGCGGATCTCATCGTCCCGGCCGATGACCGGGTCGAGCTTGCCCTTGCGAGCCGCCTCGGTGAGATCGCGGCCGTAGCGCTCCAGGGCCTGATACTTCTCCTCCGGGCTCTGGTCGGTGACCCTTGCGCTTCCGCGCACATCCGCGAGCGCCTGGTAGATCTTATCCTTGGTCGCGCCGAGGCTCCGGAGGGTGTTTCCGGCCTCGCCCTGGGACTCGGATATCCCCACGAGCAGGTGCTCGGTGCTGACGTACTCATCCTTCATCCTCTGGGCCTCATCCCAGGCCTTGTCGAGAACCTGCTTCAAAACGGGGGAGATGTACTGCGTGCCGGTGACGCCGGATATCTTCGGCATCCGCTGGAGGACGGCTTCCACCTGCGATTGAACTGCCCGCGGGTCCACGCCGATCTTCTGAAGCACAGGCGTGACGACGCCTTCCCCCTGCGTGAGCAGTGCGAGCAGAAGATGCTCCGGTCCGATCTCCTGATGGCCGTTCTGGTCGGCGATGTTCTGCGCCTCCATCATCGCTTCCTGAGCCTTGATCGTAAGCTTGTCCAGCCTCATGGGCGTGAACCCCCGGTTGCGCCGGAGTATTGGAGTACTGGAGTAACGGGTACCCCATGCGCCAGACTCCTCCCAGCGCAAGCACTTGTCCCTGGCGGGCGGACCCAGAAACCTGATTCTGAATGCATCATACCACCTGATAGTTACGTTGTCAAGTGGCTCTCCGAAAAGTTGGAGGATGGATTCTGGGGCCGTTGAATAGGGAGGTTGCGCAGGGGTCGTGGCTGAGGCAATAGTACAGAACGCACCTCAGGGCAGGCCCCCATTTCAGGCGTCTGCAAGGCGTGCTTCGGAGACAACATTGTGTGATGAGCAGGTGGAGCGGAAAATCACACTGCTTCGTCCGCAGAACATGCGTCAACGGCGTTGGCTACGTCGCTGACCGAGATACCGGTCAAGAAATCCTGGATTTCCACGCGCGATAATTCCTGTTCCAAGAAACCGCGAATTTGGCCTTCCGGCATACTTTGCAGCTTATGCTTGAAACCCACATGATCTCGCAGGCGGTTTGCCAAGTCCTTTGGCCAGTATCTCATGCTCATCTGAATTATCTCAGCGCCAATGTTTTCAGCAGCCTGGCGCGTCTTGCCCGTGGGCGGCAACCGGTCTACGACTATGAACGTGTGCGAGGCATGCGCATTTCCGGCGAACTCGAGATGGCTAGCGTATCTTGTCAGCTTGTCCTTGGAGATTTCGGGGTTTCCCGGCCCTATGAAACCTATGTCGAAGCGGACTACTTTGCCCATCTGATAAAGCAGCGTTGCGTCACATTCTCTTACATCAGAACTGTCAGAGAGCCAAAACACCCGCTCTGGCTTAGTATTGGTCGCCCGATCAACCCTCTGAAAGCCGAGTATCGTGAGTACAGAACCCAGCACCAGCCGCTCAAATAGCTTCCCGTATATGGACTTATCAGACCCTCGTATCGTGAGCGTCAGGCTCCCAATCGCGGTGGTCAAACGAGTAATATCTCTCCAATCCAGTTCTACGCAACGGCCCAGGCCCCCCCCATCCTGAGCATAGCCCAATGTCATTCTCACATCTCCGAACTCTTGGCGGCACCCCTCTGAGGCGGCGGCGATGGCGGTCTCAAAGTCAGAGATGTACTGCCTCCGCGCCTTGGGGTCGCTTCTAAGAACGTTTTGGACCGATTTCCCAGTAAGGCCCAGAAGCCACTGTGCCAGCCAAAGACTAGCACGATCGTTTTTCCGCGCAGCAATCTGCTTCTCTGCCATGTCTGAGAGGCGCTGACCAAAATCATCTAACTCGGACAGTCCCCGCATGAACAGCACTATCATCGCCCCGCTCACCTGGGCAATACGGCGGCGCGTCAGCGGTTCGGTTTGCGCACGGACATTCTCCCCCATGAGTATGCCAAGAACCACATTCTTGGCGGCCTCTACCCCGATCCGCTCGATAAACGCCTTTCCTCCGCCGGTGAGTAGAAGGCGACTGCCCTTTGGGAACAGGTGGTCGATAGTGGGTATGGGCATAGTCTGTTCACTCAGAAGTATACTCTGCGCGTGCCTCAAAGAGACAGGATGGCGGTGGCCCCGCCTCGCAGTTGATCCACAGCACGTCTTCAGCGGCCCTACCAAGCCAACCGGCAAGCGATTCGCGCATTATTTCGATAAACTTTGGGCTGATATCAAACAGTACAAAGCGTCTTCCCAAACCTGCCGCAGCTGCGCCAACCGTCCCAGAACCAGCCATCGGATCCATGACCACATCACCCCTGAAGGAGTAGTAGCTTACCACTTTCCGAGCGAGTTCAACTGGGAATGCCGCCGGGTGCTTGGAGTTAGTAGCAGGTTGAATTCGCCACACATTGGTACGCTCGTAATCGTCGCCGATCTTCGAAGCAGCGACGGCCTGCCTGTCCGGGTGGTTGCGAATATGCCAGTCTATCAGCAAGTCGGTTCTCTTTCGGTAGACCAATACGTACTCCGTTACCGGGACTGCCTTGTACTGGAGAGGGTTTCTGTCGGCGGCAAACCGCCTTCCGCGGCCCGTGGCCCAGCCTGCTCCTTCCGGCTTAAGCCATATGATGTCCTCTATGAAATCGTAACCTTCTTCAACGAAAATGCGGTGTAGATCGAAGGGGACGGCAATACGCTTGGACGCTTCGCTTCGACTGGCGCGCCGCAACAGGACTGGAGCGGTATTCATCACGAAAAACCGTCCGTCGTTGAGTACCCTGTGAGCCCGCCTCATCACGTGGCGCATCTTGTGCAGATACTCTTCATATTGCTCGTACTCGCTATACTCTGGCCGAGCGTTAAAATAGGGGGGCGATGTAAATATCAAGTCCACTGAATTGGCAGGCATCGTTTCCATGAGATCGACGCAATCTCCCAATCCGATGGTGTTACGAAGAGGCGAGATATGGTACTCAGGAGCCTCGCGAGGCTTGCGGACAATCCGACCCTCACCTTTGTGGAGCAACCGCGCCTCAAGTATGTGTGGCTTGGTCGTCTTGTCAGCAAGTATCTCCGATGTGTACGCATCAATAACCAGTTCGCCAATTCTCACACGTTGCTCGTTACACAGTGGAACTCGCCAGACGTGGTAGCGGTCGTCCACCTCAGGCAACCCAAGTGTGACCGCCCTGACGAGGTCAATCTCGGACAGCCACCCTTCAGTTATCGTCCTAGCTTGAGCCACGGTCGTGACCAAGTAGTTCCGCGATTCAGATACCAATGCTCTTTCACGTGCCATCTTTTCATTGTCCCATGGGTTACAGAAGATGATCGTATTAGGCCTCAAAAGACCAGCGCCTGATCTGTTTCGGAGCAATCTGGCTTCTGCGGCTTTCATGACAGTATACCCTAATCCCTGCCTCCTGTCCAGCCGTCCTGGAGAACTATGTCTTCGTTTACCATACATGTGTTACACATTGGGGTTGCGGGAGAAGGACGCTCTTTGGTATCTGTTTAGTCGACACACAAACCAACCAAGGAGGTGTCCTCATCCGGCATGCCTAGTGTACGACA
>Ga0315294_10003047_pt1 | contig 18214 bp, 16 predicted proteins | sample YL17G13_40_MG_FD_203626 | JGI IMG/M metagenome (GOLD analysis project Ga0315294, IMG submission 203626) | Sediment microbial communities from Yellowstone Lake, YNP, Wyoming, USA - YL17G13_40 | ecosystem: Environmental > Aquatic > Freshwater > Lake > Sediment | place: USA: Wyoming | collected...
CCAGCCCCAGGTTCTTTCCGCGGAGCTGGTTGAAGGGGCTGGAATTCACATCCCAGGCCTGGTTCTCGAAGTCGGAGTCGACAATCCCGGCGATGCCATCCTTCCCGCCAGACAACTCCAGCGGCGCGACCACCATGAACTCGTCGGCAGGCGCCCCAGAAAGTGTCAGGACGCTGCCAGCGGAGACGGTGATGGCCTTGTGGGTGTTGTCGACGATCCGATACTTCTCCCGAGGTGCATTGATCTTGTCGGGGTAGAGCGACCCACCGATCAGCTTATCCGCCACGAACGGCTTGTAGGTCAGGCTGGCCACGTCGGCAGCTGCCCACACAGAGGTCCCAGCGGTCAGCGTGAACGGGGGGGTCCACTTGTTGTTCGGCGTGAAAGCCGTTCCAACCGTTCCCGCCGCACCCAAGCTCCCGAACTTGCTCGATACCGCCGTGAACGCGGTTGGCGCGGAGAACGTGAGCGTGATCGTCTGCTCGACCATGATATCGGTGGTCGTTCCTAGAGCCGCCGTGCCATTCCCATCGCCTACCTGCGCTGGATCGAACTGGTGAATCACGGCCGTGAGCAGGGTGGCGGTGACCGCGGAAGACACGCCGTAGTGGTTCGCCGGACGAACGTCGTTGTTCACGGCCCCGGTCCAGAGGTCGACAGCTTCGACTTCATCGTTCCGCCCGTCGTTGTTGACGACGTTCTCCCAATACCGGGAGGAGGCGGGATCGATGGAGAGATTTTCCCACCAGATGGTGAGCTTGCCGTCGACGTAAATGAACAGCCCGAACTCGCTGGCGGGAAGTTCGATCCCGTCCCGGATCTCGTAGGAAAGCTGCTTCCCTTCGTTGTCCAGGGCGAGGTAGTACCGCTTTGAGGGATCGGTGCCCAGGTCGGTCTTCATCTTGCTGTCGGTGGCCACCGAAACTACGCCAGCCGCCGTGTTACCCAGGATCGGGTATCGCTTGTTCGCAACGCCCGCCAGCTCCAGCCAGCCACCTTTCCACTCGTCCTCGTCCCAGGTGGAAACATCGGTGTCCAGCGTGGTCTCCAGCAAGTCGCCGGCAGAAGCAAAGTCCGCAGTGTACTTCGCCTCTTTCCCGCCCCAACGCCCACCGTTCTTGGCCTTGAGGGTACCCATGAGCGTGCGGGTGGTCTTGCGGCAGAAGAGGCTCGCTTCTGCGGGGTGCTCGTTGCCGTCAGTCACCCGAACCAGCGTGAGCCCCCCGGCCCCGGCCGCTTGGCTGTAGAAGTCGAAGCAGGCATCTGGAAGGAGGGAGTCGGCCAGATACCCTCCGCACTTCTTCGCAAAGGAAGCCTTCGTGGGGCAAACGAGAAGCTTCCCGACATCTCCCTTCTCCAGAATGCCGGCATACCCGGCCCACCCAAGGGCTCCAGGTTCTATCGGCTTGTCGCCTTCCAACTCCTGCACACCGACTCCCGCTCCTTGCACCGGACCGTATCTTCTCTGGACCACGATGACCTCCTTAGCTTTCGACGATGGCACTCATTTCGCCGGTTAAGTTGAACCGCTTAACTGCATGAATTTCAACTGCCTCTTTCAATGCGAACATGACATTAACCAAACGCAAGTTCATTCGGGCGGTGTGGACGTCTCCGAGCCTGAGCAGGTTGGCCATATCGAATTCGTCCACGAGCCAAAGGCGGTACTCCTCGTCTAACCCGGGAGAGCGGACCAGCGGATTATTCAAGCAGAACCGTTTCACCTCGTCGGCCATCTTATGCAGGTCCAGACCCTTGTCTGCCAGGAGCAAAACGCTGACCTCCAGATCCCCTCGGAGAGGACTCGGGATTTTCCACCCGTGCCCCGAGTCCTTGTTGATCACCGAGTCGTCCCAACCGACCTCCGAAGCCCTGACCAGATTAACGTCTTCCAGGATGATGGCCGGGGTCTTGGCCACTTCGTGGTATTCGCTGGAAGTGGTAACCGCTACCTCGGGAGCGAAGACGAACTGAATCCAGAGGGTCTTGTTCGCTTCGACGCTCGTGTTCAAGGTGATCACCTTCGTGGAAGGAACGTAAGAAGAGAAGAGGTCCACCAGGTGAGTCGGGTCGTCGGTATGGTTGAAAACCGCATCGATGCTCACCAGGTTATACGGGGTCTCCAGCGGATAGTTGTCCAGGTCGACGGTGGTCCCGGTCGCCGCGAGCTTAATCGGATAGTCGGCAATCGGGCGCACGTTGTCCCGAAGCTCACGAACCAAGAGCCGGTAGATGTAGTCTTCCTGGAACTCGATATCCGAGAGGTAGAGCACCCGGACCCGGATCAACTCCGGGGAGACCGAAGCGTCGGTGGTCTTGAGGTTGGCGATGATCTGGAGCTTTCGAGAGGTGGCCGCGAAGGAGGCGATGTTGTTCGCAACCTCGGCCTCGGTGTTCCACAGGGTAGTGGACGTCACCCAGGTAGTCCCGTTCCAGTACCGCTCGTTCGTCCCGTCGCCGAGCCGGAACTTGATGGAGGTCACCTGGGCGCCATCGACCTGGGGAAGCACCACGTCGGCCTGGAACCCAGCCCACTGCCTGGCGCTCTCCGGATGGGCGATCCAGCTCTTCACGCACAGGTCGTTGTCTGTTGAAAAGCCAGCCAAGGTCTCTTTGAGGAGTACGCGATCTCTGGTGGGGTCCAAGCGAACCTTGGCGTGAAGAGTCAGCCGGGGGCGGTTGGCCTCGGCAAAGTCGAAGTGCTTGATGATCTTCCGCGTCCTCATCTGACCCCCATGGCCTTGGCGATGGCTTCGAACCAAATCGTTTGAATCCGAAGATGGAGGGCAGAGCTTTCAATAGCCCGGCGCATGAATGGTCTCGGAGGAATCACGATCTGAGAAGTCGATCTACTCAACGGGAAAAATTCCTTGGTTTTTGATCGCTCCCAGATCTCTGCTGCTCTCCCGGTCAGCTTCGAAGGGCTGAGCTTTCCTTTCGACGCCCAGAAAAGCAAATCGAAGAGGTTCCGCATCTTCTCGGTCACCTTGATGGTTGCGCCTTCGTGCAGAGCAACGGAAAGGCTGTAAGCCCCGCTAACGAAAAGCACCCCGACCCAGACGGTATAGTTGTCGACCATCTTGTGGGTGATCTCTTTGAAGAGGTTCCCGGTATCGACCAGCGGCTTACTGGAACCCTTGATGGCGATAGTCAGCGGAGCATTCGGGGCGTAGGCGCCGTTCTTGATCTCCTGCCGAATGGCTCGCACCGCATAGAGCCCAGCGATCCCGTTCGCCTTCCTCATGATGGTTGGTCCTGCAGCGACGAATTTCTTAGGATCGATCATTTTGGAGAGCTTTTTCCACCCGGTGGTGAGCTTGATCCTGGCGCCGGCCATTTTAGACCTCCCTCACCATGGAGCGATCCCGGAACCAAGCCCGCAACATGGTCGCTCCGCCCATGTCGGGATAGTGACCGATCCACTGAACTCGCACCACGTACATGTCCACGCTGTTCCAGCCGAGCTTCTTGATTCTGTCGTTGACCTTCAGATCCAGGCTGAGCCCATCCAAATCCTCCTTGAGAAAGAGCACGTAGCCATCTGCGGAAAGAACCGCTCCGCCAGCCGTGTCCTCCAGGTTCTGGCTATCGCGCCAACTCACCTGCCCGGGGATCTCCACCGTCGCTGAGCGAGTCAGCTTCTGCACCGGCTCCCTGGCATCCTCGTCATAGAACGTCTCGGCCACAACCGATGGCTCGATGACCACTACGACAGGATGAATGAGCCGGGGCCTGGTCATTGGAAGCTCCAGTGCGCTGGCGTAGCCACCCCGAAAGGCGCCTTGTAGAGCTTGACGATATCCAGCACCTCTGGGTCCGAGGTCATCCCGCTCAAGCCCAGTTTGCGGTCCTTGAACGGGACAACCGAGTCGTACTTGATGCGATGCCCGTCGGTCTCTTCCTCGATAACCGAAGAGATGATTGGAGGAGGAGGAACCGAAGAGCCGCTGGAGTAAAGCGGAACGGTCAGCTTCTCGATCACCAGTTTGGTCAGCGCCCGCTTGATGAGCTTGGGCGTGCTGCCGTCCTCCTCAGTGAACCCGAAGATGCCTTTCACAACCTGGTTCCTTCTGCCTTTTCGGAACTTGGGCTCTCCGTAAATAAGTGGCGCGGTGTAGATGTCCACCCATTCCTCGGAGCGGGTCAGGCAAATTTTGGGATTGCGCCGGTCGTCCTGCATCGGGTTTCTGCCAGAGTAGACCTTGTAGAGCAGGGTGTTCAACTCGTCGCTCATGCTGTTGATCATCAGGTAGTCGACGCTGATGATCGGAACCCCGAAGAACAGGGTGTCCGAATCGTTCCCGTCGATCTCCAAGATCAGGTTCTTCGGCACGAACCACTGCCGACAGGCCCGCTCCAGGAATGCCTGCCATGTCTCGATGTAGCTCAGCACCTTCTCGTCCGAGTAGTCGGTGTCAAAGAGCCCCTCCGCGCGGATATCGGCGACCTGGATATAGGTGTCGGCGGTTCCACCAGCCGACTGAACCAGCACCTCGAAATCCTCGGCATCGCTCTGGTAGGGAGCAGCCGCGGTGATTTTCCAGCGCCACTTGATCCGGTGGGTCCCGATGGGCTCGCTGATCCCGGGCATCCACCCAGCAACCTCGGCGAGGTCGTAAGCGTAGTAGGAACCGACGCTGAAATTTCCGGCGGTCCCGGTCATCGTCTCCCAGGCATCTGGAGTAGCTGGGAAAATCTGCACCCCGGGAAGCCCGCCAGAGATGTCCCAGATCTGAAAGCCAACCTCGAAAGCATCGGTGAGAATTCCGTTCACCGTGATGAACCAGTTCAAGATCGACGGACTGTTCTCTTGTTCCCGAGCAAGCGCTGGCATCTTTCAGTTCCTCACGGATATGCATCGGATGGGTGAAACGGAGACCCCATCACGTTCCCAATCCCAGGCACCGTGGAAAGCTCCTGGTAAAAACACGACAACTCGTCTCCAACTTTGGGCGCTGTTCCGAACCTTATCACGTTATCCGATACTTCTGTCCAGCCCCTTCTATCGTCCGTGGGCTCAAAGACCACCCCGTTCCAGATCACCTTGATGGTCCCCGTAACGAAAGCGGTGGGCGTGACGTAGTCGCGCATTGCCCCGTCCGGGGTTCCGATCAATGGAACGATCTTGCTCTCGTGGTACTGGATCACGGGATAGGGCTCCCCTCTTCTTTCTCAAAATCGTCAGTTCTTCTAAGCATTAACCCGTAAACATCCTTTGGCGTCACCCACTGAGGGAACTCGTACTCAACAGGAAACCTTCCTTGCAGAACTCGCCCGATCCACTCCGAGCAGTTCAACCCCTTCAAAACCACTCCCCCCCAAGCCAACCTCACCCTGAACAGGGATACCAAAGTAATCTTGATGGCTTGCATCAAAAGCGAAGGGAAATCATAGGGAGAGGTGATCAGGCCTTGGCAGAGTTGAAGGTCCGGCCAGACATCGAACTTTAGCAGGAACTTCTCATGAACCGTTCGATGAGGAAGAAGTGGAACCGATCTCACCCCCTGCTTCGAGACGGACTCCGAGGTCCAGACGGCCTTCCAATCCGCGCTCTCGTACAGGAACAGGACGTGGTTGTATTTGAACCCGGTGAACTTCCGGATCAACCAGGGTACAACCCCGGAATCCCTCTCAAAGGCGATCCATACCTTCCCCATTACTCTTCATCCTTTCGTCCAAAGAAAGATGCACAACCCATCTCGCCGGCGAACGGGGTGTCGTTTTCCAGCCAGCAGCGGATCTCCATCTTGTAGACACCTTGCAAGGCATTCGCCGCCCGATCGGTGTAGTCGTAGTAAAGGAAAACCCTGGGCTGGGTCGGCATTCTCCAGGAGTCGTAATCCCCTCCTCCACCGCTCTCGATGGCATCTTCCCATTCAATTCGAGAAGCGTCCTTTTTGAGATCGTCCAAGGTCTGGTAAACCTCGGGGGTGGAGATGGGCATCATCCCGTAGCCAACATCGCCCCAGAGCTGAAATAACACGCTGTCGCGCATTCCGACGTTCTTGGAGTATATGACTTTGACGGTGTTCGAGGTCCAGACGTATCCCTCAGGAGTTTGGGCTTTGAACAACGAGGTCCTCACGTAGGAGTAATCAGCCTTGACCACTTCGGTTCCAACTAGAGCGGAGTTGAAAGTCACTGCCCCCGTCGCATAGTTCACCGAGTAGTCCCCGGTCGTTCTCCCTGCCGGGTTTTCAGTCTTGGCGACGTTATCGACCTTGACCACCGGGGCATAATCTTCCCGAAGCTCGCGCTCCCGAAAGACCTTCCCGTGCATCACGTCTACCCAGTGGCGGCTCGTCGCCGGGGTATAAGTGGTGTGATCGCCCGAATCGGTCAAGGTCTCCCCGGTCACCCTCGCGGAGTCCTGCCACCAGGTTTCTTTTTTGCAGAAGTCGGAGGTGTAGCAATCGTGCCGGCGACCTTCCAGCGGTATCGATTGGACCGTTCCCGCAATTGGAAGAACTCCATCTGAATGAATGGCAACCGGCATCCTGACCTCACGATGTGGGTAGCAAGTGTCCCTTCACAAAGCATTTGAAATAGGCACCCGCCGAAGAAAGATTGTCGCGCACGGTCACCTTGACGCAATCGGCGGTTCCAGCTTTGAGTTTGAATCCGCCGCCAATGGAGTAGGTCGCCGCCAACAAATCCTTAGAAGACACGACCCATTCAAATCCACCGGGCGAAGCGAAGTTCACAAAACTCTCGTTCTGCTTCAAGGTGTAGACCGTTCCGGTATGCCCACCCGCGACGATCTCGACCAGTAATCCGTTGGTCAGTGGCCCGGAAACCCCCCCAAAATAGTTGGTCCCGAACGTGATTCCGTTAGCCGAAAGGACGAACTTTAGCTCTTGCAGCGAGACGTCTTCGGTCTCGTGTGCTGGGTAGGTAAAAACAACCGGAGTGCTGCTTCCATTGACCAAAAGAGATTCCGAAGCTCCGTTGAGAACGAACTTGTTGTAGATCCCCGCTGGAGTCGGCGGAACGGACCCAAAAGCGATCGGATCACCGTCCTGAGTGTACAGGGTCATTTTCAGCCGACCGCGCCCCGAAGCCGTGTCAATCGCGTCCAGATGCACCAAACCGGAAGCGCCTTTGCCAATCTTAGAATCAACCGCGAATCGATAAACCGCCCCGTCGAGCAGGACCCCAACGGCATGGCCGTCATTCGGGTCTACCAGATAGATGGGCCACGGAGCGGTGGCTGCTGCTCTTGTTCCCTGGGCGACCTTACCCACCTCATTGGTCCCAGCGGGAATCGAGGATGCCAGATCAATGTTTCCGATATTGTTATCCCCGGCCGGCAAAGGGTCGGCGATCTTCTTCACCCCATTGGTGCTCATGATCTGAGCGAGCGTGGTTTGGGTGGCGAAGTCCTTGCCCGCCAGCGTGGCCAGGTTCCCGCCTTCGGTCGCCGGGTCGATGAGGGTCCCGTCCGAGGCCCGAGCGATCTTCGAGTTGATGGGAACCCGATAGACAGACCCGTCCAGAATGAAGACGATCTCGTGACTGTTCTGGTCAACCAGTACCGCAGCCGGGCTGTCGCTTCCCATCTCAGCTCACCGCAATCGTTCGAGATCGTGATGTCTCGAACGGCCCCGAGTAAGAGAACGTGTCGGTGACCGTAGCCAGCACGGTCGCTCCGTCAGTGTCGTAAACTTTCCAGACTATAGTCGAAGGGAATGCCCCCGACCAGGTCAATTCCTTGCTGACGATCTTTTTCAGTTTCCCAGATGTCTCCCACCAGATGATCGCCGTAGGGAAGACCGTCCCGGTGGTTTCCCGGTAAGCTCCCGAGGCGAACCCCTCTGCAGGTCCTCCGTCTATGAAATGGATCAACTGTCGAAGGATTTTGTGCTGGGCCTCGGTCAGACCTGACCCCGCCCGTAGGTCGAAGACCCCAGTCTCGTCCTTGGCCTTGAAGGAGCCGTTCACGTAGCGAACAGCCCCTTCGACAGAAGGGTTCTCGATCTGCTCTTCCAGAACGATCTCTTCTTCGCCAAGAGATCCCGGGAACCTATCTGGAGTAGTAGGAGTCATTTCACCTTCGTCCTCTTCGCCTTTCCACCTACACGAACTTTCCCGTTGAAGAGAGTCACGGGAGGAACCGGGGAGGCAGTCATGTGGGTTTCCGGTTCCCCCCGTGCTTCACGATCTTCTTCCTCCATTCGCTCATGCCGCTGGTACTTCTGGACCGTATCGGTGAATCGTTTGGCAGCCAGTTCGGCCGCCGCCTTGAGCCCGCTGATCCGCCCCTGCAAGATGAACAGCTCCCTTCGGCTGTCCGTCTCCACGCTCCTGACCACCTCGACCATCCGCTTCCCCTGGTCCATCCTGACCCGGCCTTCTTCGACCGTCATCACCCCTTCGTCGATCTTCTTGTTGATCGCCGCGCACTCCTGGATGAGACGTTGGGCAATCATCGACGCCGAACTTCCGTTCCCCTTTTTCTCGGAGATCATCTTTTCGGTGGTCTGAATGTCCTGGTCGAAGTCTAGAACGACTTCCTGAATCCCGGTCAACTTGGCTCGGGTCTCGGGGTGTTTCACTTCTTCGAGGCTTTGGTTCACCATGTGCTTATCTCCCGTTTGCACAAGGCGGTCAGCGGGCTCCCCTCACCACGGTCTTCTTACTGCTTCAGCACCGCGGAGATGATGACATCTCCCGTCTTGACTCCCTTGGCGAAGTCGACCTTGATGTCTCCGCTTGCCGGTGTGGTGCCAGCGTAGACATCGTTCTTGGTTGTGCCGTTACCTCCGTGAAGCAGACGGCCGTTGAGAAACACGAGTTGGGTCACGGTCCCGATGGTGTTCATGTCGATCGGATTGGCGGTCACATCCTGAACCGCTCCCGGGATGTTGTCGCCCTGTGCGTAGCCGCTGCCCAACACCGTGACCTTTAGGGTCATGTCCACGCCGCCGTGGTCGCCAGCGTACTTGATCGCCGCCGAGATGGAGGCGAAGGACTGGCTCCAGAGAGTCGAGATCTTCCCGGTGGTCGCATCGTCCAGGTCGATCCCACTGGTCTCCAGGTCGGTGGTGAAGTTGACGTCGAGGGCTGCCTTCAGGTTCAGGTCCCCGGTGGTCGCCTCCAGCTCGAGCGCCGTCGAGTCGACCTGGCCGGCGGTCACGCCCACGTTGAGGGCTTGGGTTCCGGAGTCGAAGATCGCTCCGTTCGAGAAGTTGGCATCGGTGGCGTTGTTCACGTCGAGGATGTCGACGTCCAACTGAAGCTCGTCTGCCGCGGAGTCGTTCCGGGTGATGGTCACCAGGGGGTCGCCACCGGCACCAGCCCGGAACACCCAGCTCTTCGTGTTGGCCAGACGGATGTCGACGTCGGACCCATCCACGGTCATGAACTGCCCGCCGTCATAGGCGCTGTCCAGGGACACAGACACCCCAGGCTGCGGGTCGGCGGATTCCAGATCCCCTCGGAAGAACTCCTCGGGGAGATCCTTCAGGTTCTCTCTCCACCCGAAGGCATAGATGACCTTCTGGCCGGCGATGTCCGCCGCCGGGCAGGCTTCGAGGTCATCGTTCGTCGCGTTCGCCCGAACGAAGGAGAGCTGGCCCTGGTCGTTCCCGGACACCCCGAAGGCGTTCCCGTCGGTCGCGGCAACACCGACCTGAAGGAGCCCGTACACCCGGCGGTCGCTGGAGACGATGGCGTCCCCGGTATCCCCGTTGAACAGGTAGACCAGGTTCTTGGGGCGGAGGGGGTTGGAAGCGGCGATCTCGCCGAGGGAGTGGATACCCACGGCGGTCGCGAGCTGGGCGGTAACGGCGCCCAGGTTCGTGGTGGCGATGGCGATGTTCTTGTCGGGCTTGGTCCCGGTGGTCAGGAGGGCGACGTTCCCGGCTCCGTTCGCCATGCCGGTGACCGTGAAGTCCGTGTCCAGCACCGTCTCGGCCATCGGGTAGTTGTTCGTTCCGTTGACGTCGTGGAGCAGGTCAACGGTGGGCGACGTGCCGGTGGAGGCGGTCACGTCGATGGTTGCCAGGTTGATCGCCGCCACGATGACGGCAACCACCGAGTCGGCATCGGTGCACCCGGAGACGTTCAGGCGAACGTGGGTGGCGTCGTAACCAGGGCCTCCCGGGACGTAGGTCCCGGTCTGGTCGAAGATGAAGTGGACCGTTCGGGTTCCGTCGTTGATCGTGAACTCTTCGGCATCGACCAGCTCGGCCTTGCTCACCGCCGAGATCGATCCGGAAGACTTGACGCTGGAGGCCACGGTGATGTCCGTGACGTTCAGCCGGTTGGCCAGGGCGTACTTGGCCTCCAGGGTGGCGCGGGCGTGGAGCGCCTTCAGGCTCGCCTCGGTGGTGAACACCGTCTCGATGTCATCGTGCCAGTTCCCCACGGCATCCCCGTGGATGATCCGTTTGAACTGAGAAAGGACTCCCTTGAGGAAATCCAGGTGGTCGACAGACGTTGCCTCCACACCGGCAATCGTTGCCGCGTCGAGGGTGTCGTCCGGGTCATCGGTCTTCCGAATCTGTTCCAATCTCACGAGAGACACTGCCATGGAAGCACCTCCATTAGGTTAAGGGGTTAAACCTCGATTTGCCCGTCTTCATTGCGGAGACACGGGCCGCCCGTTGTGATTGATGAACCATGATCGCGATCTTGGTGTCATCCATCTGCGCTGTGATCCTCTCCCCACCTTTGATCTTCAGCTCCGGGTCGGCTTGCACAACCTCGGCAAAGAAAAACACCCGATTGAACCCCTTAGGCCTAGTCAAGGAATACTGCACGCCCTTATCGAAAATGGTCAGTGCTGTGATGCAATCCTGGAAAGCTTTCTGCCTCAACCTGGTCAACCACTCCTTGGCCTGCTCTGGGTCATCGAGATCAATGCGAGTTGTCAGTCCATCTATCGTGTGAACTTTCAACAAGTTGGCTACCTCTTGAGCAAATGCCAAACAAGGTTGAGCTTGCTTCTACAAAAACGGTACTGACTGTTTAGGGCTCCGACTCCGGAGGAACATCTGGATCAGGATCTGATTCTATCACGGGCGCTGGCGCCTTGGACAGATACAGACCGGTGTCCTTCAGAACCCACAGCTTGGAGGCGAGGTGGGCGTGCTTGCTGCAAATGTGCTCATACTCGCCTTTTGTAAGAGTCCGGAGGGTGTTCGGCCGGAAGTACAAGGCGCCTTTCACCGAGCGCTCGACCCCCTCGCCGAAGTCGTCCACTTGCTGCGGAGGAATTCCGCTGGCGACCTGGATCAAAATCATCAGAAGCCTCCTTCCCCGACCTTCCCGAAGCGAGGTCAGTCAAACGACCTGTTCCTTTTCACAGCCCGAGGGCTGCGCGGGATCGGCTTCACGGGGGTCCTTTCTAGCGGTTCAGGGCCTTCGGTTTTCAAAGCCTGGGTGGTCTCTCCTGATACGACCTCCAGCACCGCTTTCCGTTCCACCGTGTCTTCTTGAGGAACAACCACGGGGGCTGGCGGAGACGGCGCCGGAGGTTTCGGCTGCGCTTGCTGAACAGGCTGCGGAGCCGGAGCCTGTGGTGGAACCCGGCTGAGATCCACCAGCTCCACCACGTGGAAATTGCTCTGGCTTTTCAGATATCGAATCAGCGAAGCGTCATCGATATACTGTGCAGCATCCTTCTTGAAAACGCGACCTCGCACCATACAACTGAGGCCTTCCCGAAGCTCCACTCTTGCACGTGCCACTTGAGCCTCCTTGCCAAACATGGCAAACGACAATCCGGAAGATGGGTGGTCAGGGCCACTGATCACCCATCTCCCGGAGGACTGCTACGATCAGACTCCCTGGCCGATGTTCTTTCCCTTCACCAGGGCATCCGACTCCTCGAACTGAACCGCGAGTTTCGCGGTGATGGCGTACTGATTCACGCCCTTGTAGATGTCGCGGTCCTTCTCGATCCGGATATCCCGGCCGATGCCCACGATGAAATTGCTCTGGTGGGTCAGCAGGATCTGCGGGTTGGCGGCGTAGGTCACCTTCACCGTCTGGCCGTCACTGATCGCTCCACCCGCCTTGCGGTTGATCGCCCCAGTCGAGGCGACCAACTCGTAATCCGAGTCGAGGATGTACGGCGTGGTCGGAGTCGTCTCCAAGGTGCTGGGGGTCACCACCACGCTGGAGACCGGGGCGTAGCGCAGCGCCACCGCCGTCGTCCCAGCGAGCACCACGTGCTGGACCACGGGGGGAAGGAAGTCCAGCAAGGGGACTTCGATCATCGGCACGCCGAACGGGGAATGCCCGGCGCCGCCGGCAGCCTGATCTCCGAGCGCCGTCGCACGGGTCGAGAGCTTCTCGAAGTAGATCTGGGCCAGGTCGGGGCTGACGAACCAGCGCAGCGCTGCCTTGTTCCGGCGGAACTTGGTCGGCATCTGGCGGAGCATGGCGTTGAACACCGACAGGCCGATGTTCTTTCCCTCGGCGTCGTAGGAGTGCCCGCCGTCGCCCAGACGGAACCAGCCGTCCTGAAGCGCCAGGTACTTGTCCTTGACGTACTTCGCGGTGTCTCCGCCTTCCCGGTAGTCGCTCTCCAGGATGGAGGGACCGACCGTGTCGGCGTTGATGTACAGCTCTTCGATGTCGTTGGCGAACTGGGTGGCCATCATCTTGATGATGTGGTCTTCCACGTTCTCTTCCAGCGCCACTTCCTTGAAGTTGTCGCCGACCTCGAAGGGCACGATGATCTCCCGAGGGGAGAGCACGATCTTGGAGGTGTTGATTCCGCGCCGCAGGCCCGGGTCCTGAGCCTCGGTCTTGGGCAGCGCCGCGCGGCGCCCGATCCCGATCTTGTCGATCTCCATGGTCTCGTTGCGGAACCGCACGACCCGAGCGTTGTTCTTCAGCACGGTCTCATCGACGATGTAGTCGATGAACTTGTCGCTTTGCGCCGGGTTGAGCTTGCCCGCCGACGCAAGGGCGTCTGTGGTGATCACAGCTTTCTCGATCAACTCCCTGTTCTGGATACCTGCCATTGCCGATCCTCCTCGAAAATGGTTGGGGAAGCTTACCGCTTCCTTCGTTTCTTCGTTCCGCTTGGCTTACAGCACGCCCGACCAGAGGCTCTTCTGGACCTTCTGCTTGTCGTCGGTCCCTTCTTCGCTGGCCGACTTGGAGACATGGCGGGTGCCATCGATCTCGGCGAGCCGCTTGGTGAGCTTGCTCACGTCGCCCTTGAGTTTCTCGACCTCGTCCTCGTCCTCTTCCTTGGCCACTTTCTTGGCCGGGGACGGCTGGACGGCGCTGGCGAGGGAGGCGTTGGAGGGGAGAGCCTTCACCTCTTCGATCATCGCCTTGCTGGCGTCCTCGTCGGCATCGTTCAGCATGCGGGCGAGGCTGATGATGGTGTCCTTGAGCATCGCCGTGCGCTGCTCGGTGAACACCTTTCGGCCCTTGGTCACTTGGGCGTTGATCTCGACCGAGCCATCCGCTTTGACCACGACCAGGTTCTCGCTCTTGGTTTTGGGGTATGGGTACTCGTCGCCTTTCCCGCCGGCTTTCTTCTTCGTCTCCAGAAAGCCGATGAGCTTGTCCACCGCATCCTTGGGAGCGCCCTTGATGCCCTCGATCAGGCCGATCAGGGCATTCGGGTTCATGGCCTTTTTCAGGGCCTCCTCGTCTTTGGGATTCTTGGCCTTCTTCAGGTCTTCCTCGTCTTCGGGCTTGCCAGCCTTCCTCTTCTCCTCGTCTTCTTCGTCCTCGCCAGCCTTGCAGGACTCTTCGTCCTTGCCCTTGCCGGCCTTCTTCTTCTCTTCGTCCTCAATTTTGGCAGCCTTGCGGATCTCGTCCTTTTCCGGTGTGAACGCTCCCATTGGATCTTCCTCCTCACGTTTGATGACAAGAAAGGTTCGACGAATCGCAGGTCGGTCCACCAGGGAAACTTCCTTCACTTCGAGGTCCACGATTCGCCTGACTTTGTCCGTTTCCTCATTTGCCATTCGGGTTTTCTCCGCTCTCTACCTTGATTGAAATTTAGGATTGGCAAAAAGGCAAACATTTACACCAAAGTCGCGGAACCGCCGATGGAGAAGCCGGTGATTTCCTTCCTCTGGACGCGTTCCCAGAGCTGATCGGAAAGAACGTGGATGGTCATAAGCCATGATCCTTTCTTCACTTTTTGACCTTCCAGCTTGGAATCCTCCCGGGTAATCCACGATTCGTATAGCTCGACACCGATTCCGCCGAAGAGTCGATGCATCAACCCCATCTGGGTCGCTCGGTTGTAGTCAGCCAGAAAGTGGTGCGCCGCCTGGGAGATCACCTCTTCGCTGATGATATCCAGCTGCGCGTCGATCTCATCTGGTTCAAGCACAATGCCGGTGATCTCGCGTTTCGCTTCGTCCACCTTGGTGATCGGAACTTCGAAGCCGACCTTCCAGCGCTCGTTGTCGCGCTTTTCGGTTTCCGGCGATTCCTGCGCTGGCGCCCAGAGCCATTCGGCGTCGTTGCGGGTCAGAGCAAAAATGCCCTTGACGTGCTTACCGTCCAAGCGGAGCTTGATGAAATCCCCGGAAGCAGACAGCACGCTGGCCTTGCCCTTGTCGAGGATTGCCAGGTTGGACGAGGTGTCCTTGGTCGGGTTCAAGTAGTGCCCCGGCTTGATGTCTCCTTCCAGCTCCATGCTGCCGGGATGAGAGTCGGAAGTCACCTCGGCCGCGATCTGCTGGTTGTCGATGGGTGACTGGAAGAGCTTGATCGCCATCAGCTCCGGCCTGCCGGTATCGACACGCAGCCACCAGACCCGCTTCGACGGTCCAGTTCGGATGACGACCGGACCTTTCCAGGTTTGCTCCTGCAGGACGAATTCCGCTTCCAGCGGGCTGGCCTTCCGAACCTTGAAGATGGCCTCCAGGTCGATCTTCACCTCGCCACTCTTCATCGCTTCGACCAGAGCATCGCGCATGGACCGCGCCTTCTCTTCGGTCAGCTGCTCCCAGTAACGGAACTCGCTGGGGACCTGCGAGCGAACCGCCCGGGGCAGCGCGGAAACCCCGACAGGAGGAATCCAGGCCTTCTTCACCGCCTCCGGGTCGAGCACGTAGGGAAGCAAGTCGTCTGGCCGGATGGCGACCCAGATCGCCTCTCCAGACAGGGCTCCAGCCTCCGGCTCCGACGGCGGCAGCACGACCTTGGCCACCTCGGGACGCATCGAGGCGCCTTCCGGCGGCTCGTTCCAGATCTCGTCTTCCTTCTGGGTCGGACCCAACCTCAACTGCCGGAAAATGATCCGATAGTTCGTCCCGCGTCCATGCAGAAAATACTCATGGAACCATGGCTTCTGAGCGCCGTACTCCGCGTCTCCCTGCGAGACGATCACGAAGACCCCGGGGAAGTTCCTGGTTCCTCCGACCGGCGGGCGTTCGCCTTCCTCTGGCGCCTTGGTCGCTCCTTCGACGTTCAGCCACTCCCAAGGCTCGGGGGCCTTGCGCTCGGCGTAGATCTCCGCGCGGACCAGTTTCCCAGCGCCCGCCTTCGGCCTCTGCGCCCATTCCCCAGTGCGCCAGTCGATCTTGGAATACTCGTCCATGCGCTCGCGCACCACCTCGCGAGCCTGCGCGAGCGTGGTCACCGGCTCCTTGATCGAATCCTTGATCTGGTTGCTCAAGGTCCAGCCGATGAGGAGCTTCCCTGTGGTCAGCCCGACCCTGAGATCGCTGTGAACTCCCTTCCCGCGAAAGTGCTGCTGAACCACGAACGGGTGACGCTGGTCCTCGCCAGGGATCTCCAGGAACGGGTCCTCCTGCTTTTCGACGGCGCCGGTCGGGCGGAAGGAGGTCTTCCCTTCCGCGTCGACGTCCTTCACCTGCAGCACGAGGTTCTTGGCCGCGGTGCTCGCGGCGCTGTCCACGGTGTCTGTTTTCCCAGAGTCCTCACCCAGCACCCTGGGCACCCAGGCGGTGATCTCTTGCCCCTCTGGAGAATTGGTCAGGTTGACCGTTTCAGCCTCGACGAGGATGCCATCGCCGTTCTTCAGGTCGATCTTCGTGCCGAAGGAGTCCCCGACCGGGACGATGTCCTTCCCTTCGACGGAGATGGTTTTCTTCGCCTTCGTCCTTCCGGGAAGGACGCCCCAAGAGTAGACCCAGGCCTTGTTGTCCTTGGTCGCCTTCCTATCGATGACGATCCCGTGGACCAGGGTCGCATTGTGGTACTTGACCCAGGTGTCCGAGGTGACCGGGGCGAGCGGATAGGTCGAGTCAACCTGCTTGGTGACCACTCCCTCTGAGCCAGGAGCGACCCGCAACGAGCGGACTGCCTTCTCCAGCTCGTCCGCGTCTTCCACCTCGACGGAAGGCACACGGTTCAAGCGATACCGGAGGTTGGGCACCGAGATGGTAGCCTGAGAAAAGCGCAGGTCCTCCAGCTCGGCCAACCGCTCCGCCAGGGGTTCCTTGTGAATGTCCTCGTCCAGGTAAAGCACGTCGAAGACGTTGGCGACCAGGAACCCATCGTCTGGCTCGCCCTTCTCGTTCAAGTACCCGGCCACCGCCTCGCGAGGCAGATGTTGTTTCCCCTTCCAGGCCTCGATCTCGGCGTCCAGCACCAGCTTCTCCGGTTTGAGCCGTTGCACCTCGGCCACCAGCCCCGGCAGCCGGTTGGTGTTGTTGTCGCCGTCCTCCGAGAAAATCAGGACCTTATCCCCGATCTTGTGGATCTGGTGCCTGGCGCCGTCGTACTTCTTCTGCACCACCGCCGGCAGCCAGTCCTTGTTCTCCTGGTACATGGCGAGGAACCGCTCGACGCTCTGCGCCTCTTCCGGGTTGGCTGCCCGGGTCGGCTTCGGCTGATAGAAAAACTCGCCCGGAACGAGCTTGTCCTCTTTGCGAGCCCGCTCCGCTTCAACCACTTGAAACCGGGACGCCGCCCGAGACTCCGCCATCCAGAGGTCCTCGGAATCGTCGCGCATCATCTTGATCTCGTTCTTGGGGTTGATGCGCTCCAGAGTCATGTCGTACAACTCGACGAAGTTCGTGAACGGGCCGGAGAACTTGTCGAAGTGGAACTCCACCCGGCTGTTCAACTCGGGAGGCAGCGATCTGCCGATCCGGAACTCGATCATGTGGCGGATGGCAGGAGGGGTTCCCTCGCCCTCCTTGATCAGGATGTCGATGTCGCCCTTGGTCTTGCCGTTAGCGGCAAGCCCGCCCACCAGGTAGACGGCAGGCTTTCGGACCTTGAACGACTTGAAGTACGGCAGCACCTCCTCCAAGGTGATCTCGCGCCCGCGCTCGACCCCGGACGAATGCACCTTGGCGAACTCCACCTCCTCCTTCCTGACCCTCCTCCTGGCCGGGGGAGACCAGTAGTCGGGCTGCTTCTCGGTGTGCTGCTCGAAGTCGCTGGAGATCTCGTCGAGGCCCTCATCGGGAGGAGGCGGGTGCGGGATGTCCCGCTCGAACATCTCGTCCACCATCCGGGCGTGCAGGTTGGAGATGTCCTCGGTGGAGAACCTGTCGGCCGTCGCCTTCGGCCCCTTATCTCGGTAGATCTGGTGCAGCAGCCAGTGGGCTTCCTTCAGCTGGGCATCGGTGAGCTTCGACGGGTCTGTCCCGGGCATCAGGCTAACCCGCTTCTCGACAGACTTCAGCGGGAGCTTATAATTCGTGACCACCAGGTTGACCAGCATCTTATCCCCGCCCACCCCGCGCATGGTGCGAATGGTTCTCGGGGTAAGCACCCGCTTGACGTGAAAGCCCTCCTTCTCGAAGCGCTTGGGAAGCTCGCCGCGGTTCCCATAGGTGACCATGAACTTTCCCTTGATCCCCTTGAGCACCTTCAGAAACCGCTCCTCGTCGAAGTCCTCCTCTCCGATCTGGACGTCGTAGCCGGGGTAAGGCGGATCGAGGAAAAACAAGGTGTTGACGCCATCGTGTTCCTTGATCGGTTTCTCGTAGTCGCCAGAGTAGAGCTTGGCGTTCTTCAGCCGCACGCGATCCGTCTCGATCCTGGCGATGACCCTGGACTCAACCCCTGCGGCGTGCGGGTTGAAGCTCTTCCCTCGAAGCTTTCCGTAGGAGAAGTTCGTGGTGTAGAGGAACTTGTGGAGCTTCTCCAGCTCGCCTGAGGGCTTGGCCTTGGACAGATCCTTGAACAGGTTCTTGCTGCCCACCCAGTTCATCTCGCCCAGCTTCTTGAGTTGATCGTCGGTCAGCTTCTTGATGATCCGGTAGGCTTCGGAGATCTCCGGATCGGCGTCGTTCAGCACCTCGGT
>Ga0315294_10003049_pt1 | contig 18210 bp, 15 predicted proteins | sample YL17G13_40_MG_FD_203626 | JGI IMG/M metagenome (GOLD analysis project Ga0315294, IMG submission 203626) | Sediment microbial communities from Yellowstone Lake, YNP, Wyoming, USA - YL17G13_40 | ecosystem: Environmental > Aquatic > Freshwater > Lake > Sediment | place: USA: Wyoming | collected...
GACCACACCTGATCGGGACGGGTAACTGCAATACCCCTAAGCAAGTACGGATATATCTTGTGCTGCCTGTCCGATATGCTCAAACCACGCTTGCGACGCGGATAAACCGCTTCTAAGCCCATCTGACGCATCAAACGCCGGACACGTTTGTGATTAACATGGTGCCCCTGACGGCACAGATATTCCGTCATCTTGTCTATACCGTAAAACGGCGTCTCAACGTATTGTTTGTCTATCAGCCTCATTAATATCTCGTTATATCCCGTATCGCCGCTGGACTTATAATACAAACTGCTCCGGTTCAATCCAAGCAGTTCACACTGCCTATAAACGGGTATCTTCTTGTGTGTCGGCTCAATGGCGTTACGCTTTTGCTCAAGTGTCAAGACCAGATTTTTTTTTGAGCCAGTCAAGCTCTACTTTTAACTGGCCTATCTGCTGATATAATTCCGACGTCAGCTTTTCCTGCTCCTGCTGGTCGTTTTCTCGTCGCCTGCTGAATATCTCCGGCAGCAATTCCAGCAACTGTTTTCTCCATTGCGTAATCTGGGTCGGATGAACCTCATATTCACTGGCCAGCTCCGCTATGGTCTTGTCGCCTTTGGCCGCCTCAAAAGCAACCTTTGCCTTAAATTGTGCCGTGTGATTGCGTCTTTTGTTTTTCATGAATCTGTCTCCTGAACTTGTTATCGTCTCAGGCGACAAATCCACCTTAATTCACCTTAATTTTGCGCCCAGTTTTTGGGGAGTATTATAAAATTTGATATTCTATTAGAAATGAAGTTCAGTGGTGTAGCTGAGCAATAATATACTGTGTTATATGGGAAATCCCAGGTTAAGGGAAACAAAAGTTAGGATGTTCGCTGCATGACTCTGAGAGAAGAATACGAGCAAGTAGAAATAGATCATCGAACGGCTATTCTGAAAAGAGTAGCAAAAGTATGCTTTAGCGGTTCAACCGCCCGAGTATTAGGAAATAGCAAGCAGATTAAGAAGGCCTTGGGGATTATTAATGTTGATGATTTATTGACTCTCAAGAGTGAAGCCGCTTTCAAGGATTGGTTTGAAAAACAGTTAGCAAAGGTGGTTCATCATATACCAACCGAAACCACGAAGGACAAACCAATTAGTGACGGTGCTCGACAGTGGGGATATGGAGCAAAGATATTAAATCTATTCTTAATGGATGCAGTCCTTCACTGTCGACACTTCACGGACGAAGAAGCTGATAGGATTCAATATCTTCTTTACGTCCCCTTGGATAGTAAGGTAATAAACAGGATTACAGAGCGAGGTGAAGAGTTGCCTTTCGAGAAAATCAAGGAAATCGATTCCTCTAAGAAGTTTTACGATATTCAGTGCAAATTGGGGCAGAATGCGCAGCAGGTTGGTATCCCTCGTATTTGGCTTGATGATATTTGGGCGAACGACGATGATTGACCTTCAACAACAACTTCCTAATGGCTGGCGATGGGCGAGGTCTGCGAAATAATCGCTGGTCAATCTCCCTTTGTAGGACTTTCTCGCTTATTGTTAGTCCCTGTGTCGCATCCTGTTGGATGCGGTTTGAATCGATTATCGATTATTGTCACATCACATATTGTGGTGCGAGCTACCACTTCAGCACGGTTTATGTTGCTTGTTCAGGTTTTGGAATTCTATGCTTGTTGAGAATATCTTCGATTTTTACCGGAATTATTGTCCGTCATAAATTCGCCATGTTTCACTAATTTTTCAAAAAGGCGGGCTTAAAACCCGCCCCTATGTTCAATCAAAATCACGGGCAAGATGCCCGTGCCACATTTACCACTTCAGGACTGCACCTGTGTCTGCGCTTGTTGCCATAGCGGCGTATTTGGCAAGGCAGCCGGTGGTGATTTTGGGTTTTCTCGGCTTCCATTTTTTCTTGCGAGCCGCGAGTTCTTTGGCTGATAGTTTCACATTCATTTTGTTGTGGGGTATGTCGATTTCGATTATGTCGCCTTTTTTCAACAGTCCGATTGGCCCGCCGACCGCTGCTTCCGGGCTGACGTGGCCGATACAGGCGCCGCGTGTGCCGCCGCTGAATCTGCCGTCGGTGATGAGCGCGACCGATTCACCGAGACCTGCGCCCATAATGTAACTTGTGGGGCTGAGCATTTCCTGCATACCCGGGCCGCCTTTGGGGCCTTCGTAGCGGATGATAACTACGTCGCCCGCCTTGACCTTGCCCGCGAGGATTCCATCGCAGGCGTCTTCCTGGCTCTCGAAGATGACTGCCGGGCCTTTGTGGGTGAGCATATTTTGCGCGACGCCCGCCATTTTGACTACAGCTCCTTTTGGCGCGAGATTGCCTTTGAGTATGGCCAATCCGCCTGTCTTTGAGTAGGCGTTTTCGATTGTGTGGATAACCGCGGTATTGTTTATTTTCGCGTCCGCGATATTTTCGCCTAATTTTTTGCCCGTAACGGTAAGCGTGTCGAGATTGAGCAGTTTCGGAACCCTGCTTATCTCCTTGAGTATTGCGCTGATGCCGCCTGCCGAATCGACGTCCTCGACGTGGAACGCACTCGATGGCGAGATCTTGCAGATATTGGGGCATCTGGCGGAAATTTTATTTATCCGGTCAAGGTCATATTTAATACCCGCCTCGCTTGCGACTGCCAGCGTATGCAGAACGGTATTTGTCGAGCCGCCCATTGCCATATCAAGCGCCAGGGCGTTATCCATCGACTTGACGCTGATTATGTCTAAAGGTTTGATGTTTTTTTCGATTAACTGAATGATTTGCCTGCCCGCCTGTTTATAAAGTTCTTCGCGTTTGGGGTTGACAGCCAGGATTGTGCCGTTGCCCGGCAGGGCGATGCCGATTGCCTCGCACAGGCAATTCATCGAGTTTGCTGTGAACATCCCCGAGCAACTGCCGCAGGTGGGGCAGCCCGTGGATTCGAGTTCTTTGAGTTGTTGTTCAGTTAGCTTGCCCGCGTTGAATTGGGCGACGCCCTCGAAGATGCTTATAAGGTCAACGGTTTTGCCGTTTTTGGTTTTTCCAGCCGCCATAGGTCCGCCGGAGACGAAAATCGTGGGGATATTCAGCCGGACGGCCGCCATCAGCATACCGGGTATAATCTTGTCGCAGTTCGGAATGCAAATCATCCCGTCGAAACAGTGTGCCTGAAGCATTGTCTCGACCGAGTCGGCGATGATTTCACGCGAGGCAAGCGAGTATTTCATACCCGTATGCCCCATCGCGATTCCGTCGCAGACGGCTATTGTGTTGAACTCAAAGGGCACGCCGCCTGCCTCTCGCACGGCCTGTTTGACGATTTGCGCCACCTTGTTGAGATGGACATGGCCGGGGACTATCTCGCAAAAGCTGTTGGCGATGGCAATGAATGGTTTGTTGATGTCGGCATCGGCTATGCCGCAGGCGTGAAGGAGCCCGCGGTGAGGCGCTCGCTGAAAACCGCTTTTTATTGTGTCGCTTCTCATTTTATCTTCCTTTCCGTAAAGATTGCCGGCCGAACCGGGCTGTTTTTCAAGACGTATATTGTAACGATTTAAGCCGTCCTAATGAAGAAAAATTGGTTGTTTAAGCATCGAGTGGGGGTATAATGTAATATCCGTTTTAATATGGTTAAGACAAACTAACAAGGAGAACAATAATTATGACAACAAAATGTATTTTCAGGTGCGTAATCGTCGCAGGGATATTTTGCGGTATGTTCGTTTGGGGTTGCGAGCAGCAGGCCAAACCCGGCGGAGCCGAAGCCAAACCCTTGGCACAAGCGCCAGCACAAGCAAAGGCGCCAGCACCAGCACAGGCAAAGGCACAGGTGAAAATCGCGTTGAGACCGACCGTTGGCGAACTGGCCACCTATAAGATGATAACCCAGGTCCGTCGGACTACAAAATGGCAGGGGCCGGTCCCCGATAAAGCGGTCTTCGATGAGAACTTCAACGAAGAACGGGTCGAAATGGTCGTTACACAGCGCATACGAAGTGTGGACCCCAATGGCATAGCAATTGCCCTGGTCACAATCGATGGAGTGAAATGTCGTTATTCAAATAAGAGTACGACCTCGGTGGATTTTGACAGTTCCAGGCGTTCGGACGCCAACAATCCAATAATGAAATTAATCGGCCAAACCTATCTGATAGAATTCAGTCCGTGGAACAATATATCTGCGGTAGACGACCTGCCGCCGGCTATGATAAAGATGAAAGACGGCACCCCCTCCGGACAAGCAGGAATCAGTATTTTGTATCCTGAGACAATAATGGAAAGGCATGGGACGATGCAGTTGCCGCAACCGGGGCAGGAAATGCTTAAGCCCGGCGAGAAGTGGGGCAGAATCAAGACCTTCGCGTTTGGCAAGATGGGCATTAAATCATACGAGAAGGTTTGCACGCTTAAAGAAATACGAGACGCGGAAGGCCGCAAGATCGCGGTCATTGATATGAACGCGATACCGAGCTCCGAAGTTGAGCCAAAATACCGCAGTCAGCAGGCAGAGGTTGATGTGCCGAAAATGTTCGACACGAACGATTCATACACCGGCGGCGGCGAGTTCGATTTGAAAGCGGGCAGGATAGAAAATTACCACGAAGATTTCGAGGCAAGCTGGATTGTCGCGCTTCCGGCAAAGCCAGGCGAAACCGGCGAGCCGGTGGTGCTAAAGATGTCCGCTGCTCGCGTTTACAGCATTGAAAGAGTTAAATAATCGGGTTTGAGCGAAAGGAACCAAAGTTGAGCCGGACAAAGATTCTTGTAGTGGCTTTGATTGTAGGGATTATCGGCGGCTGCACGTCGGCGCAAAAGTCGGCACTGGCGCCCCGCAAAACACTATTGACGGTTGATTTCAAGCCCGGCCAGGCCCTTAAATACAAGTTCGTCAACAGCAGGGATATGGCGGTGGACTGGGGGCCGATGAGGGGTGGGGATCCGAGCAAAACCAAAATCAACAAGTCATCGGAATCGCTGGAGATGGTTGTTTTATACACGCCTGTCGAAGTGGACCCCTACGGGGTTTCGACAATCAGGGCCGATTGTGAATCCGCAAAAGCAAAACGCACGTCGGAATCTGCCCGCCAGCAGAATTGGCAGGATGCGGCGGAAAGTTTCGCCGGCAAGAGCTGGACGTTTACCGTTGACGCCAGGGGTAAAATTGTGGACGGTTCAGGGTTTCGCGACGTGCTTCTTCAGGTGGGTCAGCGGGCATTCAGGGCCGATAGAAGCAAAGGTCTCATTAAAGACCCGGATATGCTTTTCGATGTTATTGCGATGCAGTGGTTCCTGTGGGATTCGGTATCGAGCGTAAGTAACCCCGCCAAAGGTGTTGCCGTCGGCGACAAGTGGAAGTCCGTGCTTGCCGCGCCAGCCACGATGGTTCTGTTCGCTGCCAGAGACGTCAATTACACGCTGTCGGAAATACGTGTTCAGGACGCCAATAACCGGATAGCCGTAATTGATGGTTCCTATTCTCTGCTGTGGCCGAATCCTTCCGAATGGCCCGTCCCTTATACCGAGGCATTCCAGATGAGCGGGATTTATGGATTCCTGAGAGGATATAAAATGCTCGATTTGCAGGGCCAGGGACAGGAGCTTTTCAACATAGACGCCGGAAGAACCGAACGATACAGTCAAAGCTATACGATGCACCTCAGCGCGTCTTTGCCTATGGGAATGGGTGGCGTCAATCCGCAGATAACCATTGACCAGAACTCGACAATGGAGCTTCTTGAACCGCCAAAGTAACTTTTCGCCGCGGAGAAGAAGGATTGATAATCGATTATTGATAATTGATAATTTAAAAACCACGAGCCATCCGCGGAGCATGTTGTTGGCAATAATCAATAATCAATCATCAATAGGAAAGCATTTTGGGGGTTATAAAAAGTTGAAACGAAAGAATCTTTGGGCTCCGTGGCGAATCGGATACATCCAGGGCCTCGCCGACAAAAGCGAGTGCTTCATTTGCAAAAATATCAAAACTCCACAGGATGACGATAATAATCTTGTCCTGTGGCGTTCAAAAAACTGTATCGCGGTTCTGAATCACTTTCCTTATAACAATGGGCATCTGCTCATCGCGCCGGCTCGGCATATTCCCGATTTCAACGAGGCAAACGACGAGGAACTTCTTGAAATGACCAAAATGACAAGAGACGCCCAGAAGGTCCTTTCTCTTGCGATTAAGCCGCACGGCTTCAATATCGGTATCAATTTCGGCAGATGCGCCGGGGCGGGATTGCCCGACCATATGCACATCCACGTTGTCCCTCGCTGGAATGGCGATACCAATTTTGTCCGGGTTTGCAGCGATACATACCTCATCAGCCAGAGCTTGACGGAACTTCTGGCGCTGCTCAAACAAACCAGCGAAAAAAATGGTCTTCCTGTTCTGTAAAATTATTGGCCACAGAGAAAAGAGAATTTTTTAGCCACAGAGGACACAGAGGTCACAGAGAATTTAAAAAAAGCCACAGAGGAAAACAAAATAAATTAAACTGTCGTTCCCGCGAAAGCGGGAATCCAGAAAGTTTTTTGCCACAAAGAATAAAAGGTTTTTTGGCCACAGAGGGCACAGAGATTTTTTTGCCGCGGAAAGGTATGCGAGACATAAGAGTCAAAGGAATGTAAGTGATGCTTATAAAGCCAGAAACATCCAAATTATGGGAAGAAACATTAAAACATTTCAGAAATATCGATGAAATGAAAAAGGTCGGAGATACCAAGAAAGCAATGGAAGAAGCAATTCACGCTTTTATGTTAGGACAACGAGCAGTAGACAAACTATCTCAGGAATTAAATATGCCTGACCTAAAGTTCGTTGCATCTAATGCATTGCAAGATTTTTTTGAAAGAAATTTTCCATCAGAAGGCGGAAAATACTATACACCAAAGGAACAAATTGAATGGGCTCAGAAAACCCTAAGAAGATTATCTGATGAATTGCCACCAGACACATTTCCGCCAGTGAGATAACTAAAGAAAGATTTCTCTGTGTCCTCTGTGCTCTCTGTGGCTAATTAAAAATTTATTTATTTTCTCTGTGGCAGAAAAGTAATTATGCGTTCAGAGCTTGCCCCTTACGCGGTCAGTGAGAAATCCGGCAAAGGCCGGCTGTTTGCGGAAGAGCCGCATCCCTATCGTCTGGATTTTGACCGCGACCGTGACAGGATAATTCACTGTGCCGCGTTTCGCCGGCTCGAAGGCAAAACGCAGGTCTTCACGCCGGGCCTTGATGACCATTACCGCACTCGTCTTACTCATACAATCGAGGTCGCCCAGATTGGCAGGACCATTGCCAGGGCGCTTGGTCTCAACGAGCAACTGACCGAGGCGATTTGCCTGGCGCACGATTTGGGTCATTCGCCTTTCGGCCATACCGGAGAAAGCGTCCTCAATAAATTGATGGCTGGTTTCGGCGGCTTCGAGCACAACAGGCAGTCACTGCGAGTCGTTGACCTGCTTGAGCATCCTTACCCGGATTTCGCGGGACTTAACCTGACTTACGAAACCCGGCTGGGGCTGGCCAAACACAGCAGCCCATACGATAAACCCGAGGACGTCGATTTCCCTGAGTTTAATTGTTCGCTCGAAGGCCAAATAGCGAATATTGCCGACATGATTGCTGTCAATTCGCACGACCTTGAGGATGGTATGCGGGCTGACATGATTGATGCGGAGCAATTAGAAGATACAAAATTGTTTCGGGATGCCAAAGAGCGGGCGCAGGCCGACAGGATTGAGGATAGAATCGTCCGCCGGACAAGAATTGCCAAGGCCATCATAGATAAGCTCGTCGGCGAGTGCATCGAGCAAAGCACCCTGGAAATCCGTAAGGCGAAAATTAAAACGCTCGACGACATATATAGCCGGCGGGAATGCCTGATTATCCTGCCTGAAAAAAGTAACGCCCAATTAGAAGAGCTGGAACAATTCCTTCTCGCGAATTTTTATCAGCATCCTTTGCTGCTTTCTACGGCCAAACAAGTCGAGCAGTGGCTTACCCGGCTTTTCGAGCATCTTTGCAATCAACCTCAGCTTATGCCGGGCTACTTTCGGCGTTTCATTGAGAAACAGGGTCTGCAACGGGCCGTCTGCGATTACATCGCTGGTATGACGGACCGTTTCTGCCTGAAAACATTGAAAGAAATTTAATTGATTATTGATTATTGATAACTGATGATTGAGTGGCATTGAGAAATAATCAATAATCAATCATCAATAATCAATGGCTATTAAGAGATTACTGACATCATGTTTCGGACTCGGCTGGCTGCCTGTGGCGCCCGGCTCGTGGGGGTCATTGCCGTCCGCGATTATCTTTGGTCTTGTTTATTATCTCGGCGGTTCCGGCGTGCTCGCGGTGTCGCTGATGATAGCGCTTATAGTGGCGGGTTCAATCGTTTGCGTCAAGTTTTCAAACGTCGCGGTCGCCGCCACGGGCAATGAAGACCCAAACGAGGTGGTGGCCGATGAGATTGCGGGCCAGGCGTTGACATTTCTGGCAATGCCGTTGATGATGGCTGATGTGTCGGGCCGACAGATTGTTTCGATTGTTGCGCTCGGTTATTTTTTATTTCGTTTATTTGATACGGTCAAACCCTGGCCTTCGTATCGGCTGGAAGAACTGCCCGCCGGCTGGGGGATTCTCGCCGACGACCTGATGGCGGGCGTGTATGCGGGAATCGCCTTGTTCATTTCCGCCAAAATTTGGATTCTCAAATAGTTTTGCTGCTTATTGCGACAGGAATCGTAAATGGCGACAACGGAATATAGCCCCGATATTTGCAGGAAGCTTCAGTTAAAGTATCAGGGTCTTGGTCTCCATCGGGCGATGCGAGTCAGCCGATATGACGCGGGAACCGAGCTGGTTTACAATGTTACCGGCCTTGAAACGCCCGATACCGCCCGTGTGCATTTATTAGTGGAGCGGTTTATCGGCGGCGGATTCGCGGGCCAGGTTTACAGGGTAAAAATCCTCAATATTCAAAATGCGTGGCACGGGCTTCCAGCCCGTGAAGACACGGCCAGGATGGCCGTGCCACAGATAGCAGGCCTTGAGCAGGGGGGTATTTACGCGATGAAGATTCTCGTCCCGCCCTCGGGTTTTGCGTGCCTGTTTCGCGATGTTCTCTATAAGATTGGTTTTCAGGGGCCTTTTCAGCTTCAGGTCAATCCCGCCGCGGCAAGGGCAGGAGCGCTTTGGCAAAAATTCATCCGGCAGGCGGCCAAAATCCGCTTCGGCGATGATAAAACCGTTGTTGATATTCACGCGACCTTCGTTGATGAAAAAATCGGCAGTTGCGGCGAGCTGAGCGAATGGGTCGAGGGGCGCACCTGGCGGCTGGAAGTCGATGACAGGATGGACCTGCTTAAATTCTGGCGACGAGGCAAAATAATTGACGCCCGCCATCTCGGCTCGCCCGAATATCGCGCAAAAAAACAGTTTATGGCTGATTTCGTAAACTTGCTTCACGGTATCGGCGCATACGAATTCGCCAGGCAATACGAATGGTCAACCTGCAAGAGTCAGCCCAACTGCCTCAAACGCAAAGGCACCGACGACCAGCCCGCGAAAGGACTGACCGCGGTTGATTTCAGGCCCGGTCTTGTGCTGCTGCCATTTTTGCCGATGAGTCCCGGCGATTTCTCGCTGATAGCAAAAGGTATTATGCGCGGCTCAATTGTGCAGTTCGACCGCGGGGACGTATCAAAGCTCGAATCGTTTGTGTTTGCCAACCCGGAACATTTCGCGGATATGCGAGGAATGCTCGATGAGCTTAAAGCCGACGAAAAAATATACCGCAGCAGCGTCCCCGATTTCGCACAGAATGACATTCGGCTGTTCTACGACGGGAAATTATGGTCGAAGATTCTCGCCGGCTCGATAACGGGCTGGAAGGTTCGCAATCTCATCGACGACGAAGGCGAGACAAAACTTCGCGGCAAAAAATCGCGGGCGGTGATGTTTTTACTTCTCGGCCTGATACCTTTCCTCGGCACTATTTTCCGCCGGCTCTGGGCGAGGAGCGATTGGCGCAGCCATTACAAAACGATGTTTACAAACCGGGATTATTTTGGCAGGGCGGTCAGGGGGAAAATTTTCGAAAAGACCATTGGCTGGTATCGAGGCGGGCGCATCAGCATCAGCCAGACGTTAAGAATCTATGACCAGCCGTGGCGATTCTTCCTGCATTTGCCGTTCTTGCTCTTTATATCCGCCGGCCTGCATCGGTTCCTGACTGATTCGGCTTTCAGGAAGGAAAAACTGGCGAATATCTTCGTCAGGCCTTTTAAGCTGTATTTTAACGCCTCGCTGCGCGAGCAGTGGCTTCGCGATATGGTCTCAGAAGGCCAGAAAAAACATATTCTCACAGATAATGATGCTTCCACAATTCTTTCGCAGGTAAATGAGCCGTATATTCAGAAATACCTTGTTTCACTCGTCGTGCATCTTATGACTCTGCCTGTTACTCAAATGGTATCGGTGAGTTTGGCTCTCATATACGTTCTGATGCATCCCGAAATGCCGCGGGCGCAGGTTTGGAGCGTAGCGGCCGGCATAATAGCGCTGTTTCAGGTGATACCGGTTTCGCCCGGCTCGTTTTGCCGCGGCATATATGTAGTTTGGCTGGTAGTAAGAGAGCGCAACTTCAAGGATTACAATATTGCCGTATTCCTGGGTTTTTTCAAATACATCGGCTATCTGGCGTTTCCAATTCAGATGACGTATCGCTACCCGGCCCTTGCGAGATTTATGGCGGGGCACTGGGCTACTGAAATGGTTCACATAGTGCCGGTATTCGGTGAGAGGGGGGCGTTATTGGAGCGATGGGTGTTCTGCTTGTTCTACAACTGGCCTTTGACGATTCGCAGGCGTATGGCACGTCGCGCCGAAATTCGCTCGGCGTATCCGATTCGTTACTGGCATGCGGTCGGCTGTGTCATAGCTGCGGTTGCGGCATTTGCTTTCGCATATAACAATTACTTAGACGAATATTGGAAGCTGCCCCGGTTAAGAAACATCTGGTGGCTTGTTATTTTGGCGCCGGTGCTTTGCGGGGCTGCTGTAACCCTCGGCGCCGGCGGGGCGGCACTGTGGAGGCGAATTATTACCGCGACCGTATCAGGCGCGGCTATCGGGATATTTGCCACCGTTGCCGCGGCGATACTTGACCACGGGGCGGCGGCGACTTCGAAGCTGGTCGTATTATGTGCGATGCACACTTTTGCTTCCGCGGTTCTTGCCACAATCGCGGCTATTGTTACCGAAATGATGCTGCCCGACCCGGACTTGAAAATTTGAATTGATACTGCTTTTCACCCTTCCAGTTTTTTATATATTGACACTTGCAGGTCGGTTTGACGTGTGCAATAATTAAATAGAAGGCCGGTACACCTCGGATGTTTTACTGCTGGCCTCGAATTGACGGTTTTATTTGATTAGGGGATACGAAAATGAAACCGGCAGTCATTTCCGCAGCATTGGTTGTAATGGTAAACCAAAAACATTTGCGCAGAATCCTCACAAAAAAAATCGACGGGTATATCTACAAGAGCCTGGTCAACGACGCCTCGAAAGATTTGAGGGCGGTTCAGGAGAAACGGTATCAGTTCCTTTCGGCAATGCTGCATTGTGTGGTCAGGAATATCGACAAAGGTTATGTCTCGGAAAACATTGTCAGGAAGATTATAGATGTGCTTGTTCGCAATAACTTCACCTGTGAGGACCAAAGCTACTACGAAACCGTTAAAAGATACAAAGAAAAATACGGCGAAGACCCTCCCACCTTTATAGTTCTTTCTCCGACTCAGAAATGTAACCTGAAGTGCGTCGGCTGTTATGCCTCTTCGGCGGCGGATACCTCCGCCACGATACCGTATCAATATGTCGACAGGATAGTCGGCGAAATGCACGACTGCTTCGGCAGCAGATTCATAACGATAAGCGGCGGCGAGCCGCTTACGTATCACAGCGAAGACAAAACACTCTTTGATATATTCGAAAAGTACAAGGATATGTTCTTCCTGATGTACACCAACGGCACGCTCGTAAGTGACCGGGTAGCCGAGCGGCTCGCTGATTGTGCGAATGTCACGCCGGCGATTTCAGTGGAGGGCTTTGAGGAACATACCGACCAAAGACGGGGCAAGGGCACACACCGCAAAATCCTCGACGCCTTTGAGCGGCTCAGAAAATTTGGCGTGCCCTTCGGCGTCTCAGTTACCGCCACAAGCAAAAACACCGATTTGCTGTTGAAAGATGATTTTTATGAGTTCTACTTTGAACAGCAGGGCGCCTGTTATATGTGGCAGTTCCAGCTTATGCCCATCGGCAGGGGCAAAGATGAGATTGACCTGATGGTGACGCCGAGCAAACGCCTCGAATTATACAGAAAATGGGAACAGCTTCTCGGCGAAAAGAAATACTGCATAGCGGACTTCTGGAACAGCGGCGCGCTGTCGAGGGGCTGTATCGCCTACGGCAGAGGCGGCGGTTACTTCTACATCGACTGGAACGGCAACGTGACCCCCTGTGCGTTCATCCCCTACTACGTTGACAATATCTATGATCTTTACCGCGACGGGAAAACGCTGGCCGATGCGCTGTTCTCCGACTTTATGAAAAACGGCAGAAAATGGCAGAGAGAATACGGCTTGAATAACCGCAAATGCCCCGAAAACTGGCTGATGCCCTGCTCGATAAGAGACCATTACGAGGTCTTCAGAAATTCCGTCCTGACTAAGCAGGCCAGGCCCGAGGATGAAAAGGCCAGAGAGGCCCTTCAATCGCCGGAATATATGGAGATACTGAGCACCTACGACAAGAAACTGAAAGGCCTTACCGAAAAAATCTGGCAAAGCGAATATCTTAAGGTATAATTATAGATGGCCTCGGATTTGGGGATATCCGCCGCGTTGCGGATACAGCCGGGTCGATGTTTGTGTGTTTTGTGTAGAGGGTGGCTTCAATTATGGCCAATGGATATAGTTCCCTGTGCGATGACTTTTATCTGGATATGTTTGTCAATACTGAGCTTGACCTGCCTCTCCAGAGCGATACCGTTCTCGCGTTTTTTGAGCGGATTCAAAAGCAATATCCCACTATGGGTTGTTTTGCCCGGCGGGAAAACAGCGAGTATTGCCTCGAAGAGGACCACAACAGCGGCCAGTATCGCTGGGTGGCCCTCGAGACAGACCGCGTCGGCTCAGGCATCGTCAACCCGGTGGACTTCGAGGAGGTTTACAGCCAGGACAAGTTTGTCCTCGGCCTGGTTCCGTATATGCTGGGGATAAGCCACCTCGACGTGGACTCTTTGGATATCACCTACGCTATGGATTTTTACTGCGTCGGCAATCACGACCAGATTATCGCCGAGGCGCTTGGTTCCTCGGCGTTCAACTGCCTGCTGGACCTGCCGCTCGCGAAGGCAATCGACCATTCGCCTTCGATAGTAGTGGCCCTGTCCGAGGACTGCCGGACCCAGGCGAGAATCAGCGTCGAATCCCGAACCAGTATTTATGACCCGGACAAACCGCCGCAGACGCTCGAAGATGCGATAAGCTTGTCTTTTACCGTTCGCCAGTATCGCGCCGCCTCCGGCAAATTCGATACGCTGGAATCTTTTGACCGGCAGTGTATGCTCGCCGATGAGCTGATGGCGGACAAAATTGTCCCAAATCTTGTTCATCCGCTTATCAATGTTATCGCGCAAAAACGATTGACTTAAAACATTGAAAGAGATTGGCTATGGCACTGGTAGCTCCCATAAGCAAGTACAAGATAAAAACATACCTGATTTATATGGCTGTCCTGGTCGGCTTCGGTGCTTATTGTTATTACGACGGCCACTACAATCAGTCGTTCATAGACAAACATACCGTTGACGGCAAACCCGACGGAACGATGGTCTTTAACCAGAAGGCCCCTGTTTATCTTGTTGGCGCCGCGGCGCTGATAGGTGCGTATCTGCTTGTTATCCGCAATAAGAAAGTTGTGGCCGATGACAACGCCCTTGTAATCGACGGCAAAGTCAGCATCCCTTACGACTCAGTCCAGAAAATCGACAAGACCGATTTCGACGCGAAAGGGCATTTCACCTTTACTTACAAATCCCCTGACGGAAAAGAAATCGACCGTAAAATCAGCGACAGGGACTACGACAACCTGAAAGCCATACTGGACCATCTGGTGGCGAAAATAAGTTGAAACTCGTGCTGGAAATGGTTAAGCTTTTTACCGCTAAAGACACAAATCCTTATTTTCTATTGATTATTGATGATTGATAAATCGTCGAAGCAGTTGTTAATTATCAATAATCAATCATCAGTTATCAATTTTCGTGTCTTGGCGGCGAAAAAATTAAAGAAAGGAACAGCATGAATCGTTGCGTTATAGGATTACAGTGGGGCGATGAAGGCAAGGGCAAAGTCGTAGATATCCTCGCCGAGGACAGCGACGTCGTCGTTCGTTATAACGGGGGCGCAAACGCGGGCCATACCGTTGTGGTGGGCAACGATAAATTCGCGCTACACCTTTTGCCCAGTGGCGCGGTCAGGCCCAAAACAATGTGCGTAATCACAAACGCAGTCGTCGTTGACCCCGAAACGCTCCTTGGTGAAATTGATACCCTTGCCCAAAAAGGCATCAAATTAGACAATCGACTCTTTATCAGTGAAAACGCGCATTTGGTGCTGGATTACCACAAGAAAGAAGACCAGCTTCGAGAAGAGTCGCTTGGCAAAAATAAAATCGGCACGACCATTCGAGGCATCGGCCCCTGCAACGCCGACAAGATGGGCAGAAGTTACGCCGTTCGCATGGGCGACCTGCGTGACCTCGCCGCACTTGAGATGAAACTGCGAACGATTGTGGATTACAAAAATAAATTGTTCTCGGCGCTGTATAACGCCGAGCCGATGGATGCAAAGGCGATAATCGAAAAATGCAAATCCTACGCCCAGAAGCTCCTGCCCTTTACCATCGATACGACTGAATACGTGCACAACGCTATCGCCGAAGGCAAATCGGTTCTTTTCGAAGGCGCACAGGGCAGTATGCTCGATATCGACCACGGCACGTTTCCTTTCGTAACCAGCGCAAACGTCAGCGCGCTCGGTATGCCCGCTGGTTCGGGTGTGCCTGCCAAGATGGTCGATAAGTTTGTCGGCGTCTCCAAAGCATATACGACAAGAGTCGGCGCAGGCCCATTCCCCTCGGAGCTGGATAACGAAATAGGCCAATACATTCGCGACAAAGGGCACGAGTACGGCACTACAACCGGCAGGCCCAGAAGATGCGGCTGGTTTGACGCCGTCGTTGTTTCTTATTCCGCAACAATAGGAGGAATCGATTCAGTTGCGATGATGCACCTCGACACCCTTACCGGTCTCGATGAGTTAAAAGTCTGCGTCGGCTACGAAATCGACGGCAAACAGACCGCGTTTTTCCCCGCCAATATCGATAAGCTGGAAAAAGCCAGATGTATCTATCAGGCCCTCCCCGGCTGGAAAGAGGATATCACGCAGGTAACCGATTTTAGCCGGCTGCCATTGAATGCTCAAAACTATGTGAGTTTCATAGAGAAGAGCATAAAGAGGCCCGTTACGATGATAGGCGTGGGGCCAAACAGGCGACAAACCATTTTGAGACGACAGGAGATTTGAGATTGATAATTGATTATTGATAATTTCGAAACCGTTCACTTTTTCCTTTTTACAATAATCAATAATCAATAATCAATAATCAATCATCAATGGTAGATAAACTTTCACAAACCGCCTCTCGGCTGGGTATAAAACCCGAAGAAATGCCGCGCCATATCGCCATAATAATGGACGGCAACGGCCGATGGGCAAAAAAACGAGGTCTGCTTCGCCCCGAAGGTCACCGCCAGGGCGCCGTAACCGCCGAAAAAATTTCCCACCTCTGCGTCGAGTTCGGAATCGAAGCCCTGACCCTGTATTCTTTCAGCATAGAAAACTGGAAAAGGCCTATGGAAGAGGTCAACGCGCTGATGCATCTCTATGCCGAATATCTTGTCAAAATGCGTCCAAAACTGATGGATGACAACGTCAAACTTGTTCACCTGGGCCGGATAGGCCCTCTGCCCGATGCCGTCAAGACCGAGCTTCTTAAAACCATCGAGATGACCTCTAAAAATACCGGGATGGTCTTTGCCCTTGCCCTCAATTACGGAGGCCGGGCGGAAATAATCGACGCCACAAAAGAAATTGCCCGCAGGCACAAGGCGGGCGAGATTGGCCTCGATGAAATTGACGAGCAGTGCATAAGCAAACATCTTTACACCGCCGGCCTGCCCGACCCCGACCTGCTCATAAGAACCGCCAGCGAACTGAGGGTCAGCAATTTCCTGCTCTGGCAGATTTCTTACAGCGAATTTTATGTCACTGAAACGCTTTGGCCTGATTTTGAACAGTCAGACCTCGAGGAAGCGATACTGGCATACGCCAAACGCACAAGACGTTTCGGTTCAGTTGTCGATTCGAAGGGCGCCTAAATGCTCAAATATCGGCTCATCTTCGGAACATTGATGACTATCGCGTTCATCGGCATCGTCCTGCTCAACGGTTATTTTGATGTTTATCTCCCCGGCTCCTCCGTATTTGATAAGCCGTTTCGCGGCACGCTGGTGGTTATTCTTGTTGCGCTCCTGATGGTTCCCGCATTGTTCGAGTTATCCAAACTCGCGGCCGCAAAGGGGGCAAAAATCCTCCTGCCGGTTTCAATTCCCGCATCGGCATTGCTGGCGACTTTTTGCTTTTGGCTTCCGTTTTCATTTCTGGATGGGTTCGTCTGTTATTTACTGAGTTTTACTCTTATGGCCTGTTTCCTGTATCAACGGATTCGATATGGCCTGTCGGGAGTGCTTGTAAATTGTGGAGCCGCTTGCTTTTCGGTATTGTATCTTGGAGCGTTGGGGGCGTTTGTTCCGGCAACTTATATTGACTTTGGCCCGTGGCATTTATTGATGCTTATTTTTGTCGTAAAGTGTTCTGATATAGGGGCTTACACCGCAGGCCGGCTTTTCGGCAAACATAAATTTTCCCCCGTAATCAGCCCCAAAAAGACCTGGGAAGGTATGGCGGGCGGGGTGGTTTTGGCGGCCGTTGTAGCAGTGGCCTTCGCCGTATTTTGTGATATAATGTCCTGGCGGCTGGCCGTAGTATTCGGCGTTGTTTTCGCCTTTATAGGTCAGCTTGGCGATTTGGCAGAATCGATGCTCAAACGCGATGCTGAAACAAAGGACTCGTCGAATAGCGTGCCGGGTTTCGGCGGCATACTTGATGTCGTGGATTCGGTTCTAATCACGGCGCCGTTCGGCTATTTGTTCTTTTCGCTTTTGAATTAGCCACAAAGACACGAAAAAATAAATTCTCTGTGTTCTCTGTGGCTTAACAAAAAAACGTGCTCTGTGGCAAAAAGAGGTAAGATTTGGAAATCACCATACAATTGGATTCAGCCAACAGGCAGCTCGAATTGTTCGGGCCTGCCGATGTTAATCTTCGCTTAGTGCGGGACGCCCTCGACGTAAGGATAACCGCAAGGCACAACAACCTCCTCATTGCCGGCAAAGCCGATAACGTCAACAGGGCGGCGGAGACAATCGACAAGATGCAAAAGCACCTGCTGAAACGCGGCTTGCTCACCGCCGATGACGTCGGCAGCATCCTTTCGGACATCACCGGGCCGACTGAACCCCAGTCCCCTGAGGCGATTGCTGTTTACTCGCATAAAAAAATAATTGAGCCGTCCAGCAAAAGACAACTCAAATATATTCAGGCGATGCTCAATAACGACCTTACGTTTTGCATAGGCCCCGCGGGAACAGGCAAAACCTATCTGGCGGTCGCAGTCGCCGTATCGATGCTTAAGAGAAAGCAGATAAGACGCATAATCCTCGCCAGGCCCGCCGTCGAGGCAGGCGAAAAACTTGGTTTTCTCCCCGGTGACATACAGGCGAAGGTCAATCCCTATCTTCGTCCTTTGTTTGATGCCCTTGAGGATATGATGGACTTCGGCCAGATGAGAAAATTTATGGATATGGACGTCATCGAGATTATTCCTCTGGCCTTTATGCGGGGCAGGACTCTTAATGAGTCGGTGGTAATCTGCGATGAGGCGCAAAACACATCAGCGTTACAGATGCTTATGGTATTGACCCGGCTGGGACGCGGCTCCAAAATGATAATAACAG
>Ga0315294_10003050_pt1 | contig 18209 bp, 14 predicted proteins | sample YL17G13_40_MG_FD_203626 | JGI IMG/M metagenome (GOLD analysis project Ga0315294, IMG submission 203626) | Sediment microbial communities from Yellowstone Lake, YNP, Wyoming, USA - YL17G13_40 | ecosystem: Environmental > Aquatic > Freshwater > Lake > Sediment | place: USA: Wyoming | collected...
CCGAAACCTCGCGATACCGTGAACAATGATATTCAGCGACCCCTGCGGCATTCGGATGACTTTCAGAACCGCCGCGGCGGTTCCAACAGAATATAAATCTTCGGGGCCGGGGTCGTCTGTATCCGGCTTTTTCTGTGCGACAAGCCCGAAAATGGTCTTCTGCGGCTCGATATTGGATATCAGCCGTTTGCTGCGTTCCCGCCCTACCGCCAGCGGCATCACCGTACCCGGATACGCCACTGCGCTGCGGATAGGCAGAATCCCGATAACCTCCGGCAGACGAAATTCCTGTTCCTGATGATTAATATGATTTTGCGTTTCCATCGCACCTTCAACGTTAATGACTTCCAGCAGTCGCATTCGCTCCGATGATTTCCTTTCCTTATGTCAGCAAATCCTCTACGGATACAATCGATACTTTTCAGTAACTCCACGGCAAAGTCTAACCGATTCCGCGAATCCTGAAAAGAAAAAATTATCAAAAGCCTCCATTGATCCGGCGGTTTTTGCCCGAAAAGTTTTGACAGCGCCGAGGTTTATGCTATAATCACGCCCTGATTTTGTCGCCGATCACCAAAGGCTTGCCGCACAGGGTTTTTGGGAAAGCCCTGGGGGCATAGGAAAGGAATATGTCATGGCTTTGACGAAAATGCGTCGGATAACGACGGCGGCTCTGGCTATCGGAATATGGGTCGGGATAACCGGCTGTAAAACCTCGCCCATTGCCGAACCGAACGTGCAGGAGCTTATTGCCCAGCAAATGGAAGAGCAAAAAGCTCTGGCCGTCAGTCTCTATGTCGATGCGATGATGCTCAACGACCTCAACGAGCGCCAGGAAGCGCTGAAGAAACTGGACCTGGCGATTGAGCTGGACCCCGAATTCGCCCTGGCTTATTCGATGAAAGGCGACATTTACCAGAAACAGAAGGAGTATCCCAACAGCGCCGGCGCTTACGAGAAAGCGACCGAGCTCGACCCCTGGTCGTTCAAGGACTTTTTCGGCCTTGGCAAAGTTTGTCAGGCAATGAGGGAATTCGCCCGCGCCGTCAGGGCCTATGTCAGCGCCTGCAATCTGGACCCCAACCATTTTGAGGCTCATTACGGCGCCGCTCAATGCTATTACGAGCTGAAGGACTACAAACCCTCTCTCGAACACGCCCAGAAGGCCAAAGAGTTGAATCCTTCCTCCGGCGACATAGAATTTCTGCTCGGCGACGTTTATGAGGCCCAGAAAAGTCACACCGAAGCCATCGACGCCTATCGTCGGGCGATGGAAATCAAGGGCAACGACCCCAATATTATGGTCCCGCTGGCCGCCATCTATCTGCGCACCGGCCGGCACACCGCGGCTAAGGAACTGCTGACCGAGACCATCCGCATCGATCCCAACAAAGGACTCGCCTATCAGTATCTGGGCTTTATGCAGTTGAAAGCCAAAGAAACTGATCTTGCGGTAAAAAGCTATGAGACGGCCGTCCAAATCAACGACAAAGACTGGATGGCTCATAAGGGGCTGGGCGTGGCGTATATGCTGTCGGCAATGAAAAACAGCACCAATGAAAAACTCAAGACGATGGCGATTGAGCAGTGGAACGTCTCGCTGCAGTTAAAGGCCGACCAGCCGGAATTAAAAAAAATACTGGACAAATATCAGAAGTAACGCAAACTCGAAATGACCGTCTCATCTTCCTCCAAAATTATACGGGAAAAGGCCTGCCAAACTCTGTCTCGCAGGTTTCCTGATTTTGGGGGACACTTGTTGTTCTGGCCCATTGCCATTGCCGGCGCGGTCTTTGACCTGTGGAGCAAAAATGCTGTCTTCCATTGGCTGCCGACCGTCCCCGGCGAAAAATATGCCGTCATTGACGGCTTTTTCCAGTTCATTCTGCGGGAAAACTCCGGCGCCGCTTTCAGCATCGCGCAGGGACAGCGATGGGTTCTAACCGGTATTTCCGTGATCGCGTTTCTTGCAGTAATCGGAATCTTTCTTTTGGGCGGAGTGCGTCGGCGGCTGACGCAAATCGCGATGGGCTGTATGACCGCCGGCATCGCCGGCAACCTTCACGACCGCCTGTTAAACAACGGCATGGTGCGGGATTTTATCGACGTCTATGTAAAGCAATATCACTGGCCGACGTTCAATGTCGCCGACAGTTTGTTATGTATCGGCGTGGGACTACTGATTCTGGCCAATTTCACGTCTCGTCAAGCTGGTCAAACACATGATCTTCAACAAACAGCGGCACGCTGAGACCCGCCGCAAGACCAATGGCGTCCGAGGGTCTGCTGTCAATTCGGACTGCCTTATTGCCATGGCGAATATGAATCGTCGCATAAAAGGTATGGTCCCGCAGGTCGCTGATGACAATCTTCTCAATTCGTCCGCCGAGCTGTTCGATCACCGCTGCCAGCAAATCATGCGTCAGCGGTCGCGGCAGTTCGATTCCCTTGAGCCGACGGTCAATGGCCAGGATCTCCGGCATCCCGATGACAATTGGAAAACTGCGGCTGCCTTCGGTTTCCTTCAGAACAATCACCTGCTGGTCCGCCGTCTCGTTAATCAGGATTTGCGATAATTCTACCGCGATCTCCATAGCGATTCCTTATTCCAGTTCCGCCAGGTGCTTATTGACCGCTTCAAGCTGTTCGGTCAATTCCCTGTGTTTCTGTCGGCTTTGTTCGACGATGTCCGGCCTGGCCCGACTGAGGAAGTTTTCATTGGTCAGTTTGGCCTGCAAGGGACGGATGCCGTTTTCGATAAATTCCTTTTGCTTTTGCAGTCGCTGCCGTTCGGCCTCGATATCTATCATATCATACACATAAACCTGCAATTCTTCAACAATCGACGCCGCCGCATTGGCAGGCTTTTGCAGACGGCTCGCCACCATCAGCTTTTCCATCCCCGCCAATTCGCAAATCAATCTGACGTTTTCACTTAATACGGCAACCCGCTGCGCAGGTGCATTCACAGCCCCTGCCAGTCGTTTGACCGGGTGAATGTTGTACTTGTTGCGAATATCCCGAATCGCGGCAATGATATTTTGAATCGTCTCAATCTTGCGCTCCACCTCCGGACAGATAAACTGCTCCAGTCCCACCGGCCAGGCCGCGACCATAATCGACTCGGCCCCTGCCGCCTCTGCAAGCGTTCCCAGTTTCCGTACTGGAGCAATGCTGTTAAGATTCTGAAAAATCCCTTCCGTGATAAACGGAATAAACGGATGCAGCATCCGCAGCGTCTGGTCGAGCACAAATGCCAGCACATTTTGCGCGATGGGACGCTGTGCCGTATCGGCCATCCGCGGCTTGGCCCATTCCAAATACCAGTCGCACAGGTCGTTCCAGAAGAAACGATACAGCAAATTGACGGGGTCGTTGAATTTGTAATTTTTCAGCGACGCCGTCGCCTCTTTGACTACGCCGGCCAGACGCGACAAAATCCATCTGTCGGTAATAGCCATCTTCGCCGGGTCAAACGCCTCCGGGTTGGCGCCTCCGAGGTTCATCATCGCAAAACGCGATGCGTTCCACAGCTTATTGCAGAAGTTGCGTCCATTATCGAACTTCGGCGAACTGTTGACCACCCGTCCATCCGGCAGCGTCAGCGACGCTACAGGCATCCGCACATCCTGCGTATCCGTGGTCATACTGGCCAGCGTGAACCGCATCGCGTCGGCCCCGTGGCTTTCGATAATCGTCAGCGGGTCAATGCCGTTGCCTAAGCTCTTGGACATCTTGCGTCCTATGCCGTCCTGAATCATCGCGTGGATATAGACATCGCCAAACGGAATATCGCCGACGCAGTACTGCCCCATCATCACCATTCGCGACACCCACAGCGTGATGATTTCGCGGGCCGTGCAAAGCACATTGGTCGGATAGAACGCCTTCAGTTCCAGCACATCCTCCGGCCAGCCCATCGTGCTGAACGGCCACAACGCCGACGAAAACCACGTATCCAGAACGTCTTCGTCCCGTTGCCAACCATTAGTTTCTAACTGTCTTTCAATATCCTCATTTCCCGGAGCAACACAGGCAAAAGTAATCGCTTCATCTTCCGATTCAGTTAATTCGAAAATCACTTTGGAAGGCTGATTTCTTAAATCGCATTCTAACTGTCCTCCCCCTCCAAGTTTTGACCACACTGGGATTTGGTGTCCCCACCAGAGTTGTCGGCTGATGGGCCAGTCGCGGAGGTTTTCCAGCCAGGTCTGGTAATTTTTGCTGTAGCGTTCCGGATAAAATTTCAATCGTCCATCCAGCAAGGGCCACAATGCCAGCCCGGCTAATGAGTTCACCGGAACATCCGTTCCCTTGATATAGGCGACGCCGTCGCGCGTTTCGGTCTCCAATCGACAATCGTCAATCGACAATCGTAAATTCGAAATTGGTTTTTTGACCGCGATATACCACTGGTCGGACAGATATGGCTCAATCGGAACGTGACTGCGGTAGCTGTGGCCGACCTCGTGCGAATAATCCCGAATCTCGGCCAGCAGTTTTTCCTGCCAAAACCACTCCACCACCGCCTCGCGTGCCTCAAAGCGGTCCATACCTATCAGATTCTCAACATCCGGATTTTTAACCGTGTCCCAATCTGTCCAGCCATATTTATCGCTGATGGAACCATCCGGAGCCATCACATTGATTACCGGCAATTCGTGTCGCTGGCCGATTTGCCAGTCGTCCGGGTCGTGGGCGGGCGTCACCTTCAAAAAGCCGGTGGAGAATTTGGCCTTTTCGTCGCTGCTTTCCGGGTCGGGTAAGACCACGTGTTCATCGGCGATAATCGGGATGATTCTGCCGACAATCGGCAGCCGCACTTTTTTGCCAACCAAGACTTTAGCCCGCGGGTCGGCGGGATTCATCGCCACGGCCGTATCGCCGAGCATCGTTTCAGGTCGTGTCGTGGCGACGGTGATATGTTCGATTTTTTGTCCGTCAATCACCACCGGCTCAACCAGCGGATATTTCAAATACCAGAAAAAGCCTTTAATGGTCTGATGTTCCACCTCATCATCGGCCAGCACGGTTTGTGTCGCCGGGTCCCAGTTGACTAACCGTTTGCCGCGGTAAATCAGCCCATCGGCAAAGAGCTTAAAGAACGCCGCCCGCACCGCCCGGGCACAGACTTCATCCATCGTAAAGCGCGTTCGTTCCCAGTCGCACGAACATCCCATACTCTTGAGCTGTTGCAAAATCCGGGCCTCGTATTCATCCTTCCAGCTTTGGACGTGAGCGACGAATTCTTCCCGCTTAAAGTCCGTCCGGCGTTTGCCCATTTCCGAAAGCAGGCGTTTCTCCACCACAGTCTGTGTGGCAATGCCCGCGTGGTCAGTCCCCGGCATCCACATCGCCGCGTATCCCTGCATCCGGTGAAACCGCACGAGAATATCCTGCAAGATGTTGTTCAACGCATGTCCGAGGTGCAGCGCCGCCGTCACATTGGGCGGCGGAATCACAATCGTATAGGCGCCTTTCGGCCCGACATTTTTTGCGTCGGCGTGATAATAGCGGCCCTTGTTCCAAAGCTGCTCGGCCTGTTGCTGGGTACTCTGTGGGTCGTAAATCTTCGGTAGTTCTTGTGCCATCTTTATCCCTGCGTTTGTTCGCACCAGTTATAACAAAAAATCCCGCTTTTAGAGGCCGGGACTGGTATTGTACAAAATTGGTCGAAATTGTAAAGTCCGCAATAAGCCATTTCTTTTACAATAAGCTATTTATTGCCTCCCTGCAACCGCGTGAAGGTTCGCCGTTCTAACAAAGCAGAACACTTGACAATTCCATCTGCCGGGACTACGATATTGTCTGCTGGGTGTCCAACGGAGACAGAAACGATGGATTGTGCCAATTGTAAAAATCCGATGATTACAGCCGAGCTGGAGCACGTCGAAATCGACTTCTGCAGCGGTTGCGGCGATATCTGGCTGGACGCCGGAGAACTGGAAAATCTCCTGGCTGATGAGGAGCAAAGCCGGCATTTGCTGGCCTCCTTCGCTGCCGCCCCGCAAAGCACAGAAATAAAACGTCGCTGTCCCATCTGCCGAAAGATAATGGAAAAAGTCTTTGCCGGCCCGCCGGACAAGGCGGTACTGCTGGATCGCTGCCCCTTGGGGCATGGACTCTGGTTCGACCGGGGGGAGCTGAAACATGTGCTGGAACTGGAAACACTGAACCAGAATGGAAAAGTGATACGGATTCTGAAGGACATATTTGGAGATACAGATTAAAAATCGGGGGGACAGTAGAAAGGAGTAAAACGATGGCAGGTCTTGGATTTTTGATGATTGGGTTTCTGATTCTTCTGGGAGCGGGGGTTGTCCTGGTCTTGGCGGTTATCGGGATATATAACGCGCTGGTGGCCGGACGCAACCAGGTGGACAACGCATGGTCGCAGATCGACGTCCAGCTTAAACGCCGGCACGACCTGATTCCCAACCTCGTTGAAACGGCCAAAGGCTATATGCGGCACGAACGGCAGACCTTTGAGGCGATTACGCAGGCCCGCAGTCAGGCGATGGGAGCCAAAAACGTCGCCGAGGCGGCCAAAGCCGAAGGGGCGCTGACCGAGGCCCTGAGCAAATTTATGCTGGTCGTGGAAAATTATCCCGACCTCAAGGCCAATCAGAACTTTCTGTCGCTGCAGGAAACGCTCACCAGCACGGAAAACAAAATCGCCTTCGCCCGGCAGGCGTATAACGACTCGGTACTGGGCTACAACAATCGGCTCCAGATGTTCCCCAGCAATATCGTCGCGGGAATGTTCAGTTTCACAAAACGGGATTATTTTGAGGTTCAGAGCGAAGCCGAACGCGCCGTGCCGCAGGTAAAATTTTAATTTCCCCTTTATTTAGTTTCGAATTTCAGATTTTTAACGCGATGTGGGAACAGATACGAATCAATAAACGCAATTCCATCGTTTTGTTGATGTCGATGGCAATGGTGCTTTTTGCGCTGGGGGCCGTGATAGGGCACGCCTGGATAGGGCCCCAAGGCGCAGGCATGGGTCTGCTCATCGCCGCCAGCGTATGGCTGGTGATGACGTTAATTAGTTTTTCTTCCGGCGACCAGATTCTACTGGCTTCCAGTGGCGCGGTGGAGGTGACGTCGGAAGTTCATCCAATGCTGTTCAACATCGTGGAAGAGATGAAAATTGCCGCGGCGCTTCCGGCGATGCCGAAAATTTACATCATCCCCGACCCGTCGCCCAACGCTTTTGCCACAGGACGCAGTCCCCAGCACGCCGCGGTCGCGGTGACGGAGGGACTTCTGGTCAAACTCAACCGGGACGAATTGCAGGGGGTCATTGCGCACGAGGTCAGTCACATCGTCAATCGTGATATTTTATTTATTACGCTGGCCGGCGTCATGCTGGGCGCAGCGGCCCTGTTGTCGAATGTTTTCCTTCGCGGCTCAGTCTATGGTTCCCGCCGCCGCTACTTCGGACGAGGGGGAGGGGGACAGGTAATTATTATCCTGATTGCGCTGCTGGTGGCGATCCTCGCGCCGCTGATGGTGCAAATCCTGTATTTCGCCCTGTCGCGAAAACGCGAGTACCTCGCCGACGCTGGAGCGGTCCGGTTGACGCGGTATCCCGAAGGCCTGGCCAACGCGCTGGAAAAAATCGCCGGAACCCGAATTCCGGTGGCCGCAGCCAATAAAGTCACAGCGCCAATGTACATCGCAAACCCGTTCCACGGCGAGGAGGCAAACTTATTCAGCACACACCCGCCGATGCAGGAACGCATTGATATCCTGCGAAAAATGGCGTACGGAACGGCATATCAGGATTATGACAGGGCTTATCAAAACGTCACCGGACGAGCCGGTGTCATGCCGGCTTCAGCCCTGCGGGAGACCGAAAGCGTTCCGCCCTATTCCGCTGCACAAACCTCCACTCCATCTGTTCCACAGGCTGAGACGAAGGCACAGCAGCATATCCGCATCGGCGATTTCATCCGCCAAACACAGGGATTCACATTTATCGCCTGCCCGTGCGGCGTCAAACTGAAACTGCCGCCCAATCTGCGAACGGATAAAGTGATGTGTCCCCGATGCAAGAAAATTCATGAACTTTCCACAAAGACAAATAACTGAGGAACATCTATGAAAGTCATTGTGGTCATGCCCGCGTATAATGTCGAAAGTACACTCGAAAAAACCTTTCGGGATATTCCGCCCGGAAGCGTGGACGAGGTGATTTTGACCGATGACGAAAGTAAAGACCGCACCGTGGAAATCGCAAAAAGCCTTGGGATTACCGTACTGCAGCACGAAAAAAACCTCGGCTACGGCGGCAACCAGAAAACCTGTTATGACGAAGCCCTGCGCCGCGGCGCCGACATCATTGTGATGCTGCATCCGGATTATCAATACGACCCGCGGGTCATTCCTTTCGCTGTTGGGTTTATTCAGACGGGCATTTGTGACGTTGTATTAGGCTCGCGTATTCGCACGCGGAAAGAAACGCTTGAAAACGGAATGCCCATTTACAAATATATCTCCAACCGCTTTTTGACGACGGTGGAAAACGTCGTGCTGGGGCAAAATGTGGGTGATTTTCATACCGGCTTTCGCGTCTATCATCGCAAGGTGCTGGAGACCGTCGCATACCATAAAAATTCCAATGATTTTGTGTTTGATACGGAATTTCTGGCGCAAGTGGTGTATCACGGCTTTCGTATCGGCGATATTCCCATCCCGACGCGGTATTTCGCCGAGGCGTCGAGCATTAACTTTCGCAGAAGTCTCGAATACGGCCTGCTGACTCTTTCAGTGATGGGAAAATTCCTGCTGCAAAAGGCAGGCCTGTGCCGATTCCCCATCTTCGAGAAAAAACCGACATAGTCACCGTTTCATTTTCCACAACGCCCAGTTGCTGCCGGAGTCGATTTGACCCGCGATATCGGATTGCCGCAGGATTTCATACGCCTGCGGCCAGGAATTATCATCAACCCACTGTACCAGTACGTATTCGGCACCGCTGTTAAGCAGATGTTCAAGCCATTTTTGCGTATCCATAATCTGTATTGAACCCCACCAGGGTGCATCCTTCGGACTGGGTTTTGTCTTCCATCGTTTATACAGCGGCGTACAGTCCGCCGTATCAGCACTCAGCGGCCAGGGCTGCAGTTGAAGATGCCTTCCAAACAGAGGATAATACGTATAGGCAAACGGCCCGAATACGGTGATACGGGAACCTGCGGGAAGCGTATTTATCTTTCGCCACGCTTCGGAAAGATTTATCCCCATATACCTATTACCCTGATATAAACGTTGATCGGTTTTTTCCTGTTGAACAGGAAAAGCTACAGCCACTCCAAACAATCCGCCAGTCAAAATCATCAGAATAAAAGGGGGGAAAAACAAAATGGCCGGCAGTGGTTTTTTGTAAAAATGAAAAAAAATAAACCAACTCAGCGACGCTGCTGCCGCCAATGTTTTAATGGCGTTAGGAATGGCCAAAAACGCTGTACTTACGCCAATCAAATAAACTCCATACGCCACCCAGCGGCTTTTACTTTTCGTATTCAGCCAAAGAGAAAATAATATCAATCCCAGAAGAAACGGCCCAATAATAAAACGCAACGCGATAGACAGCGGCGATTCCGGTCCGCCATTTTGAGCGGAAAACGGCATCTTAAGATAAGCCGCCAGCATCATGAAAATAATGAACACCAGCAAAAATACCATTTTGCGATGCGGCCCGCTTCGCACCAAATAAATAATTCCTGTAATTGTCCCGGTTGCAGCGATCACAAAAGCCCCTGGCGGCCACCAGAGGTGCCCTTTAATAATCGACATTAAAAGTTTGCCGTCAAATTGCGATTGCGTTATCCAGCCGAGAAGGCAGGTAGAGAACCCTATTTCACGCGTCAAGGGTCCTTTGAATGGTCCGATTTCAGCCGGGAAAAAGGGGTTGCCCGTCAGAATCAGATTGCGGATATACCAGAATCCCCCCGCTGCCGCCGCTCCAATCCCAAATAAAAATACATCGCTGAAACGGATTCCGAGCCGATTCCTGAACACGAAAAATATCCATACCATTAAAATCAAACACGGCAGAATAAATGGGGCTTTGGTCCCACAGGCAAACCCCGCACAGAGACCGGCCAAAAGGATACAGGACCACTGTCTTTCACTGGGCAATCGAACTTCTGAGAATAAAATCGCCAGAGCCGCCAGCAGCATTGCAGGCCCCGCTAAATCCACCGCGCTGAACGTCCATGTCGCTTGATACAGTACGATATCAGTACAGAATACGGCAAAGATTATTGGCCCATGCCATTGACGGTCGATGTCCAGAGTCTGCATCAGTACGATTGCGGCCGTACAGGTTAAAACCATCCAGAACAACCCCGCCAAAAACACCAGTCCATCCTGTCCGAACGGCAGCAAAAACCACAGACTCAGCAGTTCCGCGTTAAACCACTTATAGCCGTTGTAGGTATGCTTCAGCATCGAAATATCGCCCTGCTGATACCACTGGGCAGCCGCGGTGGCATGATAGGACAAATCATCCCCGCAAAAATGCGTTCCTTGAAAGCCATATTTTCCGGCAACCCAGCCCAGCAAGAGACTGATGATAAAAACTACCGGTACAAGCAAGAGCCGTCTGGAAAAGATTTTTTGCGACAACTGCCGTCGATTGACAACCAGCCAGACAGCTCCCGTCAGAACAAATATACCCCCCGCAACAAAACTCACCGCAGAGAAAGTCAGTTTCCCGGCAAGCCCCGTCCCCAGTTCAAGCCATATTATTTCCACGGCGGCAAAACACAACAACGCCAGAAAACGAAACCAGCGGCCTCGTTTCGGAAACATCATATCGGAAATCATTGCCGCAGCGGCAAATACGAAAAAATTGGACAGAACAAACAAAGTTGTTCTCATGGAACGACCTTCTGAAAGTACGCTTTTTATTGTGAGGGCTCCAGTTCTTTGTGCAGGGTCTGGGTCGTCTTGACCGGTGACGGCAGTGATTCATCCGCGCATTTGTGATTTCGGGCCGCGGCAACCAGCCCCACAAACATCGGATGCGGACGCAAAGGCCGGCTGGTCAGCTCCGGATGCGACTGCGTGCCGATAAAATAAGGATGTCCGGGCAGTTCCAGTATTTGCATAATCGGCTGATTGGGAGCCTTGCCGGAAAAAACAAGCCCGCCTTTTTCGAGCGTCGAAATATATCTCGGATCTACTTCATAACGATGACGAAACCGCATTCGTACAGACTCCGCACGACCGAACAATTCCCACGCTATTGTGTCTTTCTTTAATTCCACGTCCCGTCCGCCCAGACGCATATTGCCGCCCAGTCCTTCGATTTTCTTTTGCTCCGGAAGAATATCTATCACAGGGTTGGCACAGTTCTGGTCGATTTCGGTGCTGTTGGCTCCATTCAATCCGCAGACATTGCGGGCAAATTCAATCACCGCCGCCTGAAAACCCAGGCATAGACCCAGATATGGCAGGCTGTTTATCCGGGCATATCGAACGCAGGCGATTTTGCCCTCTATTCCGCGGGTGCCAAAACCGCCGGGGACAATGATTCCATCCACATCCTTCAAAACCTCGGCCACGGTCGAATCCGTCAGCTCGGACGTATCAATCCATTTGATATGGATTTTGCAGCCCAAATGAATACCGGCATGTTCCAGCGCGTGCAGAATCGATGCATAGCTGTCGCGCACAGAGGTATATTTGCCGGTAATGGCAACGTTAACTTCGCGACTTTCGTTTCCGATTTTGTCAATAAAATCGACCCAGCGTTCCCATTCGTGACGTTCTTTGCGTAAGCTGATACGGTCTTCGATCCGCAGCATTCGAATCACTTCAAAATCCAGTCCGCAGTCCCGCAGCATCGTCGGGATGGAATAAACGCTGGCCGAGTCGTGCATACTGAAAACCCGCCCAAAAGGAATATTGCCGAAGACGCTCATCTTCTGGCGGGCCTGGACACCGACCGGATTTTCCGCCCGGCAGGCAATGATGTCCGGCTGAATGCCCATCTGCATCAATTGCTTGATTCCAAGCTGGGCGGCCTTGGATTTCTGTTCGCCCAGCGCGGCAGGCTCAAGAATATATGTCAGGGCGACAAAACAACAGCTATGGGGACCTTCCTCATAAGCCAGCTCGCGCATCGCCTCAATATAGAAAGCGTTTTCGAGGTCGCCGACCGTGCCGCCGATTTCAACAAAGACTACATCGGCATTGCTTTGCATCGCCAGCGTCCGCAGTTTCATCTTCACTTCGCCGGTGACGTGCGGAATCATCTGCACATCGCGCCCGAGGTAATCGCCGTGACGTTCCTTGTCCAGCACGGACTGGTAAATCTGTCCGCTGGTGGTGAAATTGGCCCGCGACAGGTTCTGGTCGAGCATCCGCTCATAAGTACCTAAATCCATATCGCATTCCATCCCGTCGTCGAGTACAAATACTTCTCCGTGGCGAAATGGGTTCAGTGTTCCCGAATCAATATTGAGATACCCCTCCATCTTGATAGGGGTGACTTTAAGCCCCTTGTCCTGCAGCAGTTTGGCTAAGCAGGACGAAAAAATCCCCTTACCCAGCCCGCTCATCACCGTCCCTGTCACGATGACATACTTGGTCTTGCCTTTCTGATAACCCTGGGGTAAAGGCAGAAAGTATTCGTTATCCGTCGAAGCGCCGCTGACTTTGGCCAATAATTCTTTACTGTCGGTCATAATTCATCACTTATAAAATAAGAATTTATTTCTTTTTTAACGCATTATAACGTTTTACAAACGCCTCGTATTGTTCGGGCGTATCGACGCCGTCCCAGACACGTTCTACTTTGGCAGTCAGGATGGTAAAGCCATTCTCCAATGCACGAAGCTGCTCCAATTTTTCCGTTGTTTCAAGAAAACCGGGAGGCAACTGCGTAAATTTCATTAAAAAATCCCTGCGACAGGCATAGATTCCCAGATGACGCCAGTAGTTTTTGGCCGATTCAATCCCCCCAGCCTGGCGATTATAGGGAATTGGGCTGCGGGAAAAATACATCGCCCTGCCGCCGCGGTCGATAACGCACTTGACGATATTGGGATTGGCAATTTGTTCAGGGGTTTCAAACGGAGCAATCAGCGTCGCCATATCCACAGCCGGGTTTTGAACCAGAAGATTGGCGACTTTCTCGATGTTAGTCGGCTCAATTTCCGGCTCATCGGCCTGCAAATTAACAATAATATCCGCTGGAATGCCTTTCACCGCCTCGGCAATGCGGTCGGTTCCGCTCTGGTGAGCAACTGAGGTCATCACGCACGCAGCGCCGAAAGATTTACACGCCTGCATCACACGGTCATCATCGGCGGCAATCAGAACCTGGCTGATTCCTTTAGCAAGCAATGCCCTTTCGTAGGTGTGCTGGACAAGAAATTTTCCGGTTTTTCGGGCGAGAACTTTCCCCTCGAATCGGCTGGCGCCATAGCGGGCGGGTATGACAACCACAACTTTCACTATTCAATCCCTCGCAGCGATTTTTCGTTTGCGCTTTCCAAAACCACTGCCCGGATAGTATAGGAGATTCTTTCATACCCGTCAACCACCGATTTCGGGATTTTGCACTTTGTTTGTTTTTACAAAAAAAAACGATCTCCATCACAGTTTTGGCGTCCGCAGCAAATCCGGACGGCGACGCCGCAACCATTCGGGAAATTGCGAACGGTTCACCTTTTCCCACAATCCTTTTTTCCCCCGCATCGCCTGTTCCTGCAATTGGGCATATTTGTCGTAAAAACTGTGCTCGAAACGCGGATCCGCATAGCCAAAACCTTCGGCGATAAGTCTTTCGTCCAAAATCGAACCGTCCGGCAAACGGATATACGCCAGCAGCCGCCCATATTTATCCCGCTGGTCGGCAACCGTATCCAGCAAAACTGTCACCTGCTGATTTTCGCATAGTTTTTTGGTAAATGCTGAAGCTTCAGGACCAAAATACATCACGCCGGTCTTGGGATTTTTTGTCTCCGGCGTATCCACCCCCAACAAACGCACCCTTGTCGTCGGATCTTTGTTGTCGGGAACCGCCAAATCAATCGTATCGCCGTCAATGACCTTTTCAACCCTGAATGACCTCTTATGGTATTTCTTCCAGTCCTGGTCGGCATATAGATTCCGTCTGACTGTGTCTCGAAGCGATACGCCCCCCCACCGGTCTATCACAATCAGCGTCGGCACAACAAAAAAGAAGAACATCAGCAACAGGATATTCTTCTTTTTTCGGCTCATCGCATAGCGTCTGCGGCTTTTGCTCATATTCAGTCAACCCGCCGACCTGTCCCGGTTTCTTATATCCGGGCCGCTTTTTTCGCACCGCCTTATTTCGGCTGTTTTCTTTTGCTGACCGCTTTGTCCAGTTCAAAGGCGTCACAGACCGCTTCATACGCCTTGTTCGCGTCTTTGATACCAACCAGGCAACTGATGCGGATTTCGCTGGTGGTAATGGCCTCGATGTTGATTTTCAGGTCCGCCAGCGCCTTGAACATAATGTTGGCCACGCCGTAATGCGACCGCATTCCTACGCCGACCACCGACACCTCCGCGATGTTCTCACGCACAAACACCGAATCGCAGTGGACTTTCTTGCGAATCTTGTCAATTGTCTCTTCGGCTGCAAGCAAATCAGATTTGCCGACAGTGAATGAAACGTTGGCTTTTTCGGTGCTGATTTCCGTCTGAATGATGTCATTGACGACCACCTTGGCCGCGGCCAACTGTTCGAAAATCCGGGCGGCGTTGCCGGGCTCGTTGTCCACGCCGATCAGCGTAATCTTGGCCAAATCTTTTTGTATCGTTGCGCCGGATACCAGAATACCTTCCATTTGAGGCACCTCATGAGTAATATATGTTCCTTCGTTATCGTTCATACTGTTGCGAACGTGAATGGTCACGTTGTATTTTTTGCCGAACTCGATGGAGCGGCTGTGCATCACGCCGGCTCCGAGACTGGACAGTTCCAGAATCTCATCATAACTGATTCGTTTCATTTTGACGGCCTTTTTGTACAGCCGCGGGTCGGCGGTATAAATGCCATCGACATCCGTATATATCTCGCAGAAATCCGCCCCCAGCGCCGCAGCCAGAGCTACTGCACTGGTATCCGAACCGCCCCGTCCGAGCGTCGTGATATTGCCGTTGGCGTCCGTTCCCTGGAAGCCGGCAACAATGACAATGTACCCCTCATCCAGCTTGTTGCGGATGATATCAGCCCCGATGCTCTGAATCCGGGCCTTGGTATAGGAATCGTCGGTTATCATCTTGACCTGGGCGCCGGTAAAGCTGATGGCCTTGTGTCCCATCGCGTCAATCGCCATCGCCAGCAGCGACACGGTCTGCTGTTCGCCGGTGCTCAGCAGCATATCCATCTCCCGTTTGGGCGGATTGGGGTGCATTTCTTTTGCGTCGGCAATCAGTTCGTCCGTCTGTTGACCGCGGGCCGAGGCGACAACCACAACCTGATTGCCCCGTTTTTTGGCTTCAATAGCGCGTCCAGCGGCCCGGCGAATCTTTTCCGCGTCGGCTACCGACGTACCGCCAAATTTCTGTACAAGAATCGGCATACAAATTTTTCCATCCTGCTTTGGGTAAGAACACAAAAAAACTCCGACCGGCGCTTGCTTTTGCCGGCCTTTTCCCCCTCCACACGGGGGTTTTACTATACCTGTTCAATGTAATCTTGTCAATTTCGTTTTTTTTATCTATTATTACCCGTCCTGATTCCCGGCTTCTTTTTTGCGGTTGACCCCCTCCCCAAAAGCAAGTATAATAATGGTTTTTAATGCAAGAACTGCAAACAGTGGAAAGGAAACGAGTTATATGACAACCAAGATAGCAAGAACGCGATTTCAGGGACGCGGCCATTTATTTACCAGCGAATCCGTAACGATGGGCCATCCGGATAAGATAGCCGACCAGATTTCAGACGCGATTCTGGACGCAATGCTCGCACAGGACCCATTCAGCCGGGTCGCCTGTGAAACCCTTGTTTCCACAGGAATGGTCGTTATCTCGGGCGAGATAACCTCCAGGGCCGTCGTCGATGTCCCGGAAGTTGCACGCGAAACCATCAGACAAATAGGCTACACCGACCCCAATATCGGCTTTGACGCCGACAACTGCGCGGTCCTCGTCACACTCAAACAGCAAAGCCCCGATATTGCAATGGGCGTCGATACCGGCGGCGCCGGCGACCAGGGTTTAATGTTCGGCTATGCCTGCAAAGAAACCCCCGCCTATCTGCCGCTGCCGATTTACCTGGCTCACGAAATCACCGACCGGCTGGCCAAAATGCGAGAATCAGGCAAAATCAAATGGCTTCGTCCGGACGGCAAAAGTCAGGTCACCGTCGAATACGGCGACAACGGCAAACCGCTTCGCATTCATACGGTGGTTTGCAGCACACAGCACGACGCCACCGCCGTTGACAAGAGAACCGACAGGATGTCCGACAAAGCAAGAAGGGAAATCATTGAGAAGGTCATTATGCCCGTCCTGCCGAAAAAACTTGTGGATAAGAAAATCATCTTCCATATTAACCCCACCGGCAGGTTCGAGGTCGGCGGCCCCAAAGGCGACTGCGGCCTGACGGGACGCAAAATTATCGTCGATACCTACGGCGGACGCGGCAGACACGGCGGCGGGTCCTTCAGCGGCAAAGACCCAACCAAGGTTGACCGCACCGCCAGCTATATGGCCCGTTATATCGCCAAGAATATCGTGGCCGCCGGCCTGGCCGACGCCTGCGAAATACAACTCAGCTACGCCATCGGCGTAGCCAACCCTATCAGCGTAATGGTTGACACCGAAGGCACAGCCAAAATCGACGAACACAAAATTGAGAATATCATTAAGAAATTATTCCCGCTGACACCCAAGGGAATGATTCAGTATCTGAAGCTCAGGCGGCCCATTTTCCAGGAAACCGCACGCAACGGCCATTTCGGACGCAGCCATCCAAATTTCACGTGGGAAAAACTCGATATGACCAACGCCCTTCGCAAAGCCGCGAGACTGAAATAGTTTGTTAAAATAATGGGTGCCCTGCCCACGTTCACGTGGGCAGGTTTAACACTCACAAACACAACAATAAAAGCCTGGTTCATCGCCGGGCTTTTTCATCGGCAGAATCAAAACTCGTCAATGGTAAAAATGTCTTACAGGAAACAGCACGTGAACTGATGGAAATGATGTGGCAATATAGAAAAAGAGACATAATGTCTTGTATTTTGCAGTACTGAGGTCAAAATCCTCACCAATTTATATGGATTAAATATTTACGATTAAATAAAATATTTTATATAGGTTTTACATGGAACAGTTTCTCTTGGAATCATCACAACTCGTTATTTTACATCAGGTTATGCCGATTTTTGTCAAGACATGGAGCAGGTAAATGTGAATAGAACTGCTAAATTATTGACTTTTATGAAAAAATAGGTATAATAGGCAAATCTGCTTGATAGACAGACAATGAGGAATTTACGGAAGGTGAGAGAATAATGAAGACCGGAAGAGGAAGAGGCGATAAGTTCTTGTATCTTCGGCGCTTTTAATCTGCAAAAGGCATAACCCCCCTTCAAATCATTCTTCTCTCTTATACGTCCAACACAGGGATGTGAAGAGAAGGCGTGCGTATTGTGCGCAACGCAAAGAATGAAAGAATGTTTCAAAAATTTTGGAGGTGGGAATAATGAACTCATCATCAGCAACTCTCAAAACAAAAACCACAATTAATCTTCTGGTTTTGTGCGCTCTAACGGCGGTATTCGCAGTACCTATAGATGCATATGCTTTCCCCGCCAAGAACGTTCCCGTCGTACTGTACCACAAGGTCGATGAATGGACCCCATCAACATATTGGGTTTCTCTCCACAATTTCCGAGACCAGGCGTTTTATCTGCAGGATCAAGGGTACACAAGCGTTGATTTCGACGATTTATACGACCATGTTATGGGTATAAGGGAGTTGCCCGCAAAACCGGTTATCATCAGCATTGATGACGGTTACGATAACGTTTACGCACATGCTATGCCACTGCTTGCCGAACGGGGCCTTTTCGGTGTTTCAAGTTGCGGCCCGACAAATTATTTTGGAGATAGTGAGCCAAACCGGCTGTCTAACACGTGGGACATAGCGGCAGAATATTATTGCACCCAATTGATTTGGCCCGAAGTAACTGCCCTCTACAATG
>Ga0315294_10003051_pt1 | contig 18209 bp, 10 predicted proteins | sample YL17G13_40_MG_FD_203626 | JGI IMG/M metagenome (GOLD analysis project Ga0315294, IMG submission 203626) | Sediment microbial communities from Yellowstone Lake, YNP, Wyoming, USA - YL17G13_40 | ecosystem: Environmental > Aquatic > Freshwater > Lake > Sediment | place: USA: Wyoming | collected...
AATTTCATCGTTGGGTCTTTTTGGAGCATTACCTGTATCAGTAGCACCGTTTTGTTGCCATGCACGTAATACCACATTACCTGCGGTAGATACGCCAAGCACAAAAGGTTCAATAGTTCTATATCCTCTGTTTATTGTTTCATCGCCAGAATAATAGATAAAAACAACGTCCTTATTTTGGATAGCATCGGCCACAGTATTTCTACTCACGAATTCATTTAAACTTCTCAGTTTCTGAATTTGTGCCTTAAGGTCATTATTACCTATTAATTGCTTTTGTTGCATTAAACTTTAGAACTATCATAAGGATTATTTGGTGTGTAAAAATTCTTAGATTCAAGTTCTGTTCTTTTTACAATATCAGTACGACTACCGATACTACCATTCTTCTCACCCTTACCTAATTCATCACCATCTGACAATGCATCAGGGCTAGTTTCTGTGTAAAGATTGTTCTTACCATACTTATTTCTAGCAAGTTCTTCTGTTCTGAACTGTACGCTATAATCAGCTAGGGTAACTTCTTTTCCGTTTATAATTGGCATTTTGTTGTTATTTTAATAAAATTATTCTTCTATAAATACTTAGTTTACTGAACATCATTCTCCACACCCCAAACAATTAATTTCTGTTTAGCTAATGCAATGAAATCATCCAAATGCGCTGCTCTGTCAAGGTTTTGAATCTCTTCCGTAGTAAACCAACCGTATTCATCATGTTCATCACTAAGAGTAATAGCTGGTTCTCCCTCAATTGTTGTAACATATACATATTCAATATGATCACCACCAGTTCTAATCACAAAATCGCCAATAAATTCATTCAATTGAAGTCCAGTTTCTTCAAATGTCTCTCTTATTGCCCCTTCTTCTGGTGTTTCTCCATCATCAATTTTTCCACCAACCAAAGCCCATTTCTTAGGCTCCCAACTCGTGTTGTCACAACGTTTTAACAATAATACTTTTGGACTTCCATCTCCACGAGTAAATATAACAGTTAATCCGTTTTTCATCATACCTTCAAATTCTTCATTAACACTCAGATCAACACCACCACCTTGGGCTGCTATTGTTCTGGTGTCAACTTGTGGCATAAAAGTGGCTGCAGATTGTTTTCTCGATTGAACTAAGTTTCTGTCAGACCCTAATGTTCTTTCCACAAAATCTCTCATATCTTTACCACCAGCCAATTCATATTCAGCACCTTGTACGGCAGGATTACAATAGTCAAAGAAATTCTTCAATCTCTTTAACATAGAATATGATGCCATTCCATTGTTAATAATAAATTTTGCACGTTTAACACCGTTACCACCACCATTAATTGTAGAAAGCTTATTTCTAACCTTTTCAATTATGTGTTGAGGAATACGATATGATTTGCCGTATAAATTTGAATTCATTATTGATTACTTTTCAAATGCTTAATTAATTCTCCCTTGTCTTTATCAGACAAACCATCGAATAATGATTTCAATTTTTCTTTCAATTTTTTGTCAAGAATATCATTATCACTTTTCTTTGGAGAAATTGATTTATCAGTTTTGGTTGTTATAACATCTTCGATCATCTTACTCAATTCAGATTCACTCAATGTTGGGTCAACCTTCTTTTCTTGTTTTGCACTCAATAACCCAATTATTTTTTGTGCCAATAAATTATAACGTGTTTGAACTTCATCTGTAGTACTTTCAAATGGTTCGAAGTTTTCACTATCCTGATTGAAGTGATTATACGCAGTTCTAGCTATATCATTCAACAAATCGTCTGTTGAAGACGCATCGTCACCACCTTCTCCTTCATTGTACATATAAAAGCCAAATCTTCCAAGAAAATCATGGGCAAAATGTTGATGTCCAATTGCAGCATTATGGTCTGTAGTACCGTCAGCACTGATTTTACTAGGATCGTTTACTGGTTTATCGTCTGAACCGATCAAATTGCCGTCAGAATCAAGAACTTCATATATATCACGTTTTTTCATAATCATTTTCACATAAATACTTGAAATACCATGATTATTAGTCTCTTTCTATATCTGTCCCTGCAGAATCTAAAAATTTCAAGTCTTCCAGTGCTTCATCTTCGTCAGCATCTATTTGCTTTTGTTTCTTTTTAGCAGCAGTTAATTCCAAAGCATAGAATTCTTCAAACATCTCAACACCTTTAGGTATTGTGGAAAGCATCGTTTCTTGTGGTATCTTAAATTGTTCTTTGAATTTGGTCACATACCCCTTCTTTGCATTTATTGTCGCCTTAGACAATCCTGCATCAATAAAATCATAAACCTTCATAGTCTTATCTTCCTCAAACACTTTTTTACGCCACTCAATGAATGTACCATTAAACATGTAAAGATCATAAGACATGAAGTTTTTGAGCAACACAAAGTCACCCTCAACAAGCTTATCATTTACTGATTTAACTACTCGCTTATCACCTGCAGCTTTAAACTTATTATTTAATATTTCAATCTTCTCCTTATACTCAATCAAATTATCAAGAGCATGCTCTGATGGTAATGAAAAACCTTTCCAAATAAGATTAGGATCATACCCAGTTCTGTTCCAGAATCTAAGTTCCTTTTCTTCAAGAATTAAAGACTCATCATAATCATCATTAACAAAATTACGCAATACCAAGTCCTTCGAATCAAGATATTCTCTCTTACTTGGGTCTTTGATTAGTATCTGCTCTCTAATCTCAGGAGAAAATCCTTCCATGATAGTCTTTGCTCTCTTATTAAATGAATCCATATACTTGGCAACATTATAATCACCAGTTAATTCAGGATTCGATTCCAAGTCCTCCGCAGAAATTAATTTCGATGCTAAAACCATTTCTCCGTTTGCATTTGCAATTCTAGAACTATCTCCTTGAGATTTCTTCGTTCCTATATTTACATAATAAAGATATGTGTCCAGTTCTGGTTCGGAATATAACATATGACCAACCTTGTCTCTCTTTTCTCCGATACTAACAGGTATTTCTTCACCATCCTTATCGTATCGTTTAGGATAGTGGTTATCATAAGTCTCAACCACCAATCGATCAATTTTTTCAACTAAAGTAAGCTCATCAGCACCATATTTTTTAATATATTGCTCAAGGATGGCATCATTTCTTTGTTGGAGAATAAGTTCCATGTGAGCTTGTTTTGCTTTGGGCTGATTATTCTTATTCACACCACGACCCAAATATTCTTTAATGGTCGTCTTGTATTTTTTCTTTGTTGCTATTTTCTTCAACGGTATTTGTTTAAAATAAATCTTCTTCAAATACTCATTGTAATATTCCACAAACTCTTCCCCCTTATCATTCAAAATCAATTTCAAACCAGCATCAATAAAATCTTCAATGTATTCAGACATTGTTTTAGATTTGATTGTATTACCTGTTAATTTGATTTTTGGTGGAACTATCTTTCCTGTTTTTTTGTCAACCTCTTCATTTGTAAGGTTCGCATAGTTAATACGTGATAACGTAAGTGAACTCTTCCACACACCATCCATATCCACACCCATAAATGGTGGTGGCATTTCTTCTGCATTGAATTTCTCTGAAAGTGCTCTGATACCAGTAAATGTTCTACCGTTTACAGTATACACCCAAGCTTCATCAATCGGTTTGGTTATTCCATTACCAAATGGTTTTCTATCAATATCGAATGCACTCTCATTAGGATATGAGAAGTTTACACCGTCAGTAACTGCAAGTATCGGGTCTAAGTCGTATTTCATGAACCACGTAATCATCTGTCTCAAATGAATACGACCAATACAAGTAATTCTAGCTGCACAAAGAGTATCAGACCAGTTGAATGCTTTCCCTGAACCCAAAGCACCAAACAATGAGTTGTTAAGAATTTTTATAGGTAACTGTTTTACCTTATAGGTATTTCTTTGTTCTTTAGGTAATGGTGATTCATCTCCAGCCAAGAATTTAAATTCGTTTCTGGTTGCTGTCAAGTACATCAAGATTTTCTTAATAACACCAGTAATGTCAAAAGTAGGAAAGATGTCATTTGTCAACTGTATCATTGGATATAGTGACTTGTAGTCAATCTTGGTTATATTCTTCATATAACCCTTCTTATAACATCTAGCAAGACCTCCAGAGAATTCATCAGAACTATCCGGTAATGGTATAGCTAAATTGTTTTCATAGCTCCACGTGGCTACAATCAAGTTCCACACCGCAGCATTACCCATAGTGCAAATCCTTGAATATGTAGTAGGAACAATCTTAGCCAATAGAAATGAACTTTGATTGTAAAGTCCATCCACCTTTTCGGTTTCCCACAAATCGTCCAATAAGTACTGTCTTACAATACTGCTTCCCTTTATCAACTTAAAATCCTTTGTGTAGGTCTCTATCTTACCCTTTAACCAATCAAGAATACCAGTACTGGTAAGTCCTTGCATTGTTTGAACACGAATAGTTTGATATTCAGGTTTTTTTTCTTCTTTTAATGTTTGAAGATTAAATAACTTTTCAGCATCCAATTGATATTCCTCTGGAATTTGTTCATAGCTATTATCTATAGGATTAATGATATGAACTTTATCTGCTTCCCATATGTGATGTATTTCATCGCCCTCCACATACATCCTATTGGGCTTTGCTATTTTTTCATACTTACAAATATATTTCAGTTTATTGTTTTTGATTTCTGAATTAACTGCAGCAGTTCTTTTCACTGCATGTATAATATCTAGAACAGTAAATCCCCACATTTGGGTTGCAGTGTATTTTTCAGCAGTATTACCGAATTTGACACTACAGTTCTCCTTTCTTTTTATTCTTTGTCTAAATTTGTCAATACCATCATCTTTATCGGTATATGTCATTTTACTCAGTGTCGTTCTGAATAACGATATATCCATTCCCAATTCTTCAATAGCACGACCCAATATAAATGGAAAGTCAAATTCTTCCGAATGATAACCAGCAATAACTGCAGGTTTCAAATGGGTTACCATATTGAAGAATTCTAGAATAATTCTTTTCTCTTCCGCATCATCATCCTTCTTTTTGACTTCAAGAATTTGTTCATATCCTCTATTATCTCGTATACCAATTTGAAATATCCTGTTTCTTTTGTATTTCAAGCCACTAGTCTCAATATCGAAGACCACTTTATGTAGTTCTTCATAATTTTCAATTCCTTTGAACAATCTAATACCTGTTGAGATAAAAAATTGTTCATCTGTCTTCATTGAGAAAAAGAGATGCTTATACTTGTACTCATTGTTAATGAGTTTAGTTAAGTAATCACATAATTCGGTGGCCCAAACAATAATACTCTTTGAAAATGAATCGTTATTGTATTTTACAACTTCATTAGAAAGCACTCTAATTGCTTCCATTTTCTTTTTCTTCTTCAATAATTTTACAATTCCACCATGAAATTCTTTAGTATACCACATGGGTATTCTCACAGGAAATTGTATTTTGGAATATTCTTGTAGTGAATATTTCTCCCACATATCAACACCACCTTCCTTTAAGAAGTTAGTAATGTCATTATATGATTTTGAACTAGAAATTTTTGTTGTAAATCCATCTTGAAGACGTGGATTATTGCCAGTATTTAATTCGAGAATTGTTATGCCATGAAGTTGTTCTGCCTGTCTTTGATGTTCACGATCCCCACCGTATAATTCAATACGATGTTTTTCCAAATTCTTTAAATACAAAAAGGGCGTGTATTCGACATATTTAATGGTTGGTTCTCCTTTGGTTGGATCATGAATTATACATGCAGCCTTATTATTCCAATAAGCTGTTTCGACATTGACTACGTATTTTAGACTATTATAACCTTGAAGGAAGTTACTTATTTCGCTTATTACTTCCGCTTCTTTTGTCTCCATGCTTCTTTATTTTGAGAGATTTGTTCTTTGGTTCGTAAATATAGTTTTTGTTTTCAAAAAAACATAGTCTTTCTGTAATATATTTTTCGGGGTTTGGCGGGAAGACGTTTATGAGCCATAATGAGGCCATAAGGTTACCACCCCTGATTTGCACGAAAGAATTGTCAGAAGCCACCTCAAATTCGATGGAAAAGTACTTTATTGCATTCGGGTCAATTCCTTTACTATACAAAAAATTAGCACATTCTCCAATTAAAAAATCAATTAATTTCTGATCAAAATTGTATATCGCATATCTTTCAAAAATATCAGCAATTTTAGTATACTTGTTGTAATATATAGTTGTCTCCATTTACCTACTTCTTGTATTTCTTCTTTAGTATTGCTAATATCTCAGATAGTACACTATCATCGACATTAGATACATAATCTTCATTATCCATTACTTTAGTAACCTCTTTTCTCTTTCTTTCGATCATATTGAAGACATATTCGTCTATACTATCCTTGATGATAAGTGGGTATATGAATACTGTATCCTTTTGACCAATTCTATGCAATCTATCCGATACTTGATCGTATTCTCCAACACTAAACGGAAGTGCCATCATAAACATCTTACTTGCTGCAGTTAGAGTTAATCCATATTTTGTGGTTGCTATCGATGCAAGAAATACTTTGTATTTTCCATTGGGATTTTGAAAATCGTTCTTTGCAGCATTTCTTTCAATCTCATCTTGATCTCCAGTATGTAGCACAGCCACATCACCAAGCATTGCGGAAAGTTTCAACAATGGCGGTTTGAACATATCAACCACTACAGATTTCTCTCCTTCATCCAATAATCTTTTTACCAATTCAATTGTTGGTTCAATCTTAAGTAGTGACGTGTATTGTCTCAATCTCAACATTATTGTTAGTGCATTTATTGCACTCATTTGTGATTGGGCAAATATCTCGTTGGCAACCCCTTCTTCTATTTTGTTATATGTGGCCTGTTGCTCAGGTGTCATCTCAATGAGAATTCTATTATATATTTTATCTGGCAAATCTTTTAAGACATCAATTTTTCTCTTGCGATAGGTATATGGTGCTGTCTTATAAAACAATTCCTCTAATTTAGCCAACCCTTCTTCATATCTCCAACCGCCACGCACATCTTTATCTTGAATCATACCACAATATGTCTCATAGAAGAATTTCTTGGTTGGAAAATCTAAACGTGATATTTGATTCAATACAGTATAAAGTTCTTTACTTCGATTTGGCATTGGAGTTCCAGATAGAAACACCTTACAGGGTATATCCTTAAATATTCTCTTGAAATTCTTATAGGTATTTGCATCAGTATTCTTTAGTAAATGACTTTCATCACAGATTACACATTCAAGAAATCCTAAATCCAACGCTTCGAATTTCGTTAATACCTTTTCAAATTTCTTTGAATTGAAATAATCATAATTTACTATTATGTATTTCGATTCTTTCAATGAATATTTGTTTCCCTTATAATTTATTATATGTGCTTTAGTCCCTTTAGTGAATTTTTCTACTTCATCTAAAAAGTTAAACTTCAAACTGTTTGGAGTGATGACAAATATTTTCTTAAATCCCATCATTTCCCCATATGCTATTGAACATAATGTGTTGTGTGTTACAATACAATGATCTGTAAGATACAAATGATCTGGTGAATCTACTGCAATACATTGTGCTTCATGTTTTCCAACGTATTCTATTTTTGTTATCGCTCTATTAGGTAAATATTTTGTGACTGGTTTGTATCTTTCAACTTTACGTAATAGTTTAAATGGTATAAATTGTGGTGGTAATTTAACACCCATTCTATAATACATTTTACGCATACCCTTATATATTATCCATTTTTCTTTAATCCTACCAATTCCACCCAATGATTGTATTATGAATTGTAAATCCTCTATGAGTCGTTTCGATGCTAATGTTATTTCAATATGTGATCCATCTTTAAACACATGTCCATCAGTATCTAATAAACCTCGCAATAATTCTAAGCGTTGATTAATAGAACTAAATTTGTATTCATCGGGTATGAATTTAGTATATGAATTACAACCCTTTAGATTCAATCTTTTTAATTCACGATTTATTTCGTTTTTATTGGTTTTACTCGTAATACTATAATCATATTTTGATGATATTTTTTTCTGAATCGTATTACCACTATATAATACTTCTTTTATTAGATCAATACTTTCTAAATCACTAGTTGAGAACCCAATACCATCTTTCTCAGTTATTGCTCCATCACCTAATATAGACCCTAATAAATATGGATGAATAAATAATTTTTTTTCCTGAAATTCTATTGGTTCTACTATTGGAATATAATGCTTACGATTACCATTTTTAAACTGTAATCCCTCATTCATTATTTGACGAAGTGTTAAAATTCTATTTGGATAATTATTAATATTCATTTTAGTTCTCCACATTCTTGTGGAAGAATTTACTGCCCAAAGATGGGCATCACAGCATTCTGTGTAAGTATAATCATTAAACCAAACTCTATATATATCTTTTATTCCTTGTGGGAAAACACCAATTACATTATGGGGTTTACCATCTGATCCAATTATTTGATGACCCAATTTTACATCACCCATTCTAATCCAACCATTTGGCGTTAACAATTTAGAATCTAATTTTTCTGCTTTACCCAAACCCATTTCCATTGAAAGCAATGCTGATTTGACACGTCTAAGAAACATCGCTGCAACGATCTGGTATGGATAGAATTTTATTCCTTCTTTCATGAAAGAAAGAAGTTCAGGTTCATAATTTTTGTAATTTAATTCAAGCTCTGCTTTAAAAGCCAACGCATCTGCGTTTTTCATTTTAAGAGCTTCAACCTTATTTACTTTTTCGACTTCTAATTCATCTATTTTTTTGATTTGGGCTAAAAAATCTTGTCTTCCTTCGAGGCCAAATTCAAATTTAATTTTCTCTGATCTCTTATATGATTTAATTATTTCATATAAACCTTTCGTGTGTAAATGCCAACAATGATCGTCAACACTGAATACTCTTAATTCTTTAGGAAGGGCTTTTATACGATCATTTAACTGGTTGTTAGCCATGAAATTAATCTTATACCATGCTCGTTTTAATATTCTTTCACAAGAAACAACGAACACAGATTTGCTTAGTATAATCCCACCACGCCCAAAATTAGTCATGTTGTAAATATAGTAATAAAATTGTATTAAACAATAAATTAATTAGGATTGGTCTTAACATCAAAAAATGTTATAACAGTATTTGGAACACCATTAACAGTTCCTTTTAAACGATACCAATATTGAGTATTTGGGGTCAAACCACTGTCCGTAAATTGAAATCCAGTACCCGTATAGACTTGTGTTTCACCATTAAAGGAAGTTATATTTCCTGTCTGTGGTATTGTGGTATCTAATGTAATTGATGTTGAACGATATAGTTGATAATCCGTTGCTAATGGATATGGTTGCCATTCTGATAATACTGAAACACTATCTACTGGACTGCAAATCATCCAAGCTTCTGCTTTTAAAATTGCCCAAAAATTAACATATGTAGCCTCAAATCCCATATCACCAAAATCAAAAGTACCTTTAGTATACCTTGCATCAAAAAGAACATTAGCAGTGGGTGAAGTTATAATTATAAAGTCTCCATCGTTTGCAGAATCAAAAGAAGTAATTTTCGTTCCGGCTGCATTTTTTATACTGAATTTTAAAGGATAATAACCAAAGGAAGATTCATTTTCTAAATTAAATATTCCTACACCAGATTTCATTCTTACTTTAATTTGATAAGATTGCATTTCATATCCTGATCTAATTGGACTAACAGTATAAGTAAATATACCTGTTCCATCTACTGATAAAGTTCCACCAATAACTCCAACTGCTGCTGGAGTTGATGTAATAGTGGATAATTTTATTACATCACTGCTCAACATCATAGGAATACGCATATAAGCTTGCATATTAATATATCCTACACCTGTACCCATCATTGCAATTCCGTATCCAGTCATAGTATCATCAGGAATCATTAATCCATAATAAACTTCTTTAATAGGTGGATAATCTACATATACATTTTGATCATTCATAGGATGAGCACCGTAGATAAAATGGGAATCGTGTCCTGATTGAGTGTCAAGTAGCTCGTATTTTAAATAAAAATTACCATTACCGGGATCAACGAATGAATTACGCAATCTTACAATCGCATATGCGTCAATGATAAATTTAGTCTTTGCAATATTACCTAATTTAGAAACACCGGGAGTACTACCACCCCCACCACCTGTGGATGTTATTGTTACACCAGTACTGGATGGTGTTAACGTAATATTAGAACCAGCAACTAGACCTTTAAATTTTAATTGGTGATTTACTGTCGATGAGTATAAACCATTTCCACCTAAATTTGTTGCACCCGTTACAGCAGTATTACCTGATAAGTTATTTGTTTTACTATCAATAATATTTTCAAATAGAGTTCCTATTCTAAGTGCTGTATTTGCCTTAGAAGCAGTTTCCGTCTTTACTACGGTACTTAATTGTTTTAATTGTAAATCCGTTAACTGGGTCATTTGGCTTATAATTTAGGATCAGCATCCTTTTTTTCTGGTGCTGCACCACCTTTTAATCCATCTTTATATCTAATAATTTGTTCTGCAGTTACAATACCTAAGCACATTAATGCGAATAACAATAATATACTCACCAAATATTGTGCATTTTCAGGGGTTCCAAGTTTAATGGACATAACCACTGCAGTATGAATTGTTATGAATGCAGAAAGTTTACGAGCACTAAATCCGTTTGGAGTGTTATCAAAACTTGCAATTACTTTATTTACGAAATCTATAATCATTCCCATGACTCTATAAAATTTTATTACTAATATTATTCCCAATAACCGTCAAAAAATACTAAGAAAGTTACAGCACCAGCAGATGCTACAGTACCCAAATTTTTAGCAACTAGAGCAATATTTTCGTTTGGAGCCACAACTACTGGACTGTTAAACGCCACATATACTCCTGCACCTACAACACCAGCAATTGATGTTACAGGAATTGTTTCAAAACCTAATGCAATACGTCTCGATGCTTTTGCTGCAATTGCTTCTGCAGTTGTTAAGTTAAGGTTTGAATGACCAAAAGCTAATGAATAGGCCCAAAGTAAAGGCCCACCAGTTAAGTTTGATACTACTGCAGATTGAACTCTAACTCCTGTAATATATAACATCCTTGGTGTTTGGTTAACACTACCAGCAGGAACTGCAAAGTTACAAACTATACCATCAGTACCTGCAGCTAATGTTGCTGTAGTAGTAAATTGTCCACCTAAACCATTTCCTAAAGCAGCAGTTGTATTTGTCATAACAACACCAGCACCAGCAGCTAACGAATTACTATATAATGCAGTAGTACCCATAGTACCACCGTTTGTTCCTTGATAAGCCATCAAACCTTTTCCAGCTTGAATATGTTGATATGGTTTTCCTAAGTTTAAGCTTTTTTGATCTACAGCAGCATCCAATATTTTTGTTGCTGCCAATGTACCAGAAGCAGCACCAGAGTTTCTAAATTGGAATGTCAGTGGTAATTGCGTTATGATAAATGGTTGCCCTTGAGCAGCAGGAATTGTGATTTCACCATTAGCCAAAAGTACACCATCTCTCCAAAAAGAAACAACTCTTTCATGTATCTTAATTGAATATTGATATGCTTGGTTAATTGTAATTGCACCAACACTCAGCATTACTGCGCTAGTTGTTTCAACAGCATTAAAGTTAAGCACACCAATTAAACCAGCATTAGTAAATCTAAAATATGCTCCTTCTGTAGGGGCTGCTGTACCTGCACCAAATGGAAACAAACCAAATTCAACTACTTGGTTAGCAACTATTGTATCGGTCATCAATAAAGTCATATCAACAACCATAGTACCATTTGCTGTTAGAGGAAATGTTCTCCATGAAGATACTGCCGTTCCTGTGGTTGTAGTTGTCGTTAGTGAAGCATTCAATAACATACCTGTAGTACCCCAAGTAGTAGTCATAGTTGCAGTTACATGTCTCCAAACACCAGTATCTTGTGCTGTGGCATTGAAAGTATAATCAAAATATGGGGTATCAATACCCACAGATAATCTTCTATCGTATGTTACAAAAGGAACACCCACTCTTTTAGTACCAAACAGTGTACCTGCATCATTTTCGAAAATGATTGATGCATACCCTGCTTGAGTTTGTCCTGTAGGTAGGTTAACTTTTAAATTTTTATTTGAGTCTACTTCTGCTATGTTTCCAGAAACTCCACCTTCTAATATTGCCATATTTCTATATTTTTATTGAATTATATCTATAAATACTCTAAATTTTATTACTCCCAATAACAATCATATGTGACATGAAAATTAATAACACCAGTCGTTGTAACAGTACCTAAATTCTTTGCGACCACAGCAACAAATTCCCCCGGACTAACCACAATTGGTGTATTGAAAGGAATATATAGCTCTGGAGTTGCAGCACCTGCTGCAGCATTTGCTGCCAATGATAAAAATCCTAAAGGAACACGTCTAGGTGCTTTTCCTGCAATAGCTTCTGCTGTAGCCATTGAAACTGCACTATGACCAAATGCTAATGACATAGCATATAGCATAGGCCCACCAGCTAATACGGTTGTAACACCACAATTCACTTTAACTCCTGTTAGATATAGCATTCTAGGTGTTTGGTTAACACCACCTGCAGGAATTTGAAATGAACACACAATTCCATCAGTTGGGACAGCTAAAGTTCCCAAAGCACCACCCTGTCCACCCAAACCAGTTATTAATGTCGCTGTATTTGATAATATAGTACCAGCACCAGCAGCCAAATTATTCGCATAAGATGCAGTAGTACCCATAGTACCACCATTAGTACCTTGATAACCCATTAAACCCTTACTTGCTTGATTATGTGAATATTGTTTTCCTATATTTAAACTCTTTTGCTCTACAGCAGCATCATTAACTTTAAGTTGCATAACAATCGCACCGTTAACAGTTCCTGAATTTCTAAATTGAAATGTTAATGGTAGTTCCGTAGTAATAAATGGTTGTCCTTGAGAAGAATTAGTAGGCATTTCTGCATTATAAAGTAAAATTCCTTCTTTAAGAAATTGTACTAATCTTTCGTGAATTCTTATTGTAAAATCATTTACTACGTTTGGTGGTATTAATGTCGATGGTATCATAACTCCTGTAGTTGTTTCCGTACCATTGTAGTTTACTACACCAATTAAACCAGCATTAGTAAATCTAAAATAAACTCCTTCTGTGGGTGCTGCTGTACCTGCACCAAATGGAAACAAACCAAATTCAACTACTTGACCCATTAAAGGGGCTGCTGTAATACTCAAACTCATATCTACACTTATCGTACCATGTGCTGTTAGAGGAAATGTTCTCCATGTAGATACTGCCGTTCCCGTTGCTGTAGTTACAGTGGATATTGCATTCATTAACATACCACCAGTACCCCAAGTAGTACTCATAGTTGCAGTTACATATCTCCAAACACCAGTATCTTGTGCTGTGGCATTGAAACTATAATCGAAATATGGAGTGTCTAAACCCACAGATAATCTTCTATCATATGTCACGAATGGAAAATTGTGTTTACGTGAATAAAGGGATTGGACAGCTATGTCATAGTCCATCATACCTGAAAAATATCCACTCTGTGTTTGACCAATAGGAATGTTTATTTTCAAATTATCATTTGAATCAACTTCCATCACATTTCCTGTAATTGCTCCTTCTATATTTGCCATATTTATAAATACTTATAAATTTTTATTAACTACCCACCTTATAATTGAATTTATAGTTACCTTTTGCTCTTGTTGATGATCTCCAATAACATTGAATGGTCGTTGCATTCAATACTTTACCTGAAACTGAAATATTTTCCATTTCACTTTCATCATCACGAGTTCCTTTGTTTGTATAAGGGCCATTTGCTTGTTGAATATAGACAGGTTTGTTTGTTATTAACCCTGTTAAACCTGTGATACTAAATTTACCACTACTCTTAGGTAATGTGGCTATATTCACTTCTACAGTGTTTAATGTATATACAGTACTGGTTTGTCCTGTTACATATTGTTTTGTAACAAGAGAAAGTTTAGTGAATCCAGTCCCATAATCACCAGCGTATTCAATACCAGATTTCGTAACTCTGTTATCAATCAATTGTGTTGTACCAGTAAGTGTACCACCAAGACCAAATTTATTAGCACCACTTAATGATAAACCATTAGTTGCGCTGTATGTTGTACCTCCAGTACTTGAACTACCAATATTTCCCCAAGTAGTACCATTATAGAATTTTACCAAGTTAATACCACTGTTATAATATATATCACCTGCAACAGGTGCACTTGGATCAGAACCGAAACTTCCTATTTTAATAGCAGCTTTAGTTGCTGTTGTTGTTGTAGTGAGTTTTACAATTGATGTAACACCTGTTGTATTAAATCTTGTTGTGCCAGATAAATCTAAATTATTAGTTCCAAGCACAATTTGTGTTGAACCTGTTAATGTTCCACCCAATTTAACTTTAGTACCACCACCTGCAAGAGATAAACCATTTGTAGCACCAGTTAATGTTCCACTACCACCAGCAGCAGTGAAGAAGAAAGCCACTCCAGTATCTGCACCGTTTTGATATATCGTATTGCTATTAACTACAGAAACTGGAACAGTCCACCAACCAGTATTATTCGTAGGTACACCAGTTACTTGAAATAATGCTGATCTAGTAGAGTCATTTCTTTGTTGAATATATATTTTATTACCTGATACTAGGTATGATATGACATTACTTGCATCAGATTTTTGATTTGTCGTATTATTGAAATATATAGCAGTTACGCTTGCTAAAGTAGAATTATTAAGTCTGAAATTTTTACTTCCCGGGTCACTAGCCGTAGTAGTTGTACTGAAATTCCAAGAAGATTGTATCGTACCACCAATGGATTGTGTTAATCCTGTTACATATCCTGCATCGACTAATGATCTCGCAGTAAACCCAGTACCATAGTTAGCAGCATATTCCAAACCCTTCTTAGTTGCTCTATTATCAATAAATTGTGTTGTACCAGTAAGTGTTCCACCAAGACCAACATTTGTTCCGGTTTTAGTCAATCCATTTGTTGCTCCTGCAACTTTTGCGTTAATCTGGTTTTGAGTATTGCCAGAATATGTGTTAAATGCTGATGTTACAAGCAATGTGCTCGTGATACCTGTAACAAATTGTTTCGTAACTAATGAAAGCTTAGTGAAACCAGTACCATAATCTCCACCATATTCAATACCTCTCTTAGTAACACGATTATCAACAATTGTTGTTACGCCAGTGAGCGAACCACCCAATCCAACGTTCGAACCAGTCTTAGTTAATCCATTTGTTGCTCCCGCAACTTTGGCATTTATTTGTGTCTGTGTGTTACCTGAATATGTATTAAATGCTGATGTTGCTAACTTCGCATTGATCTGGTTCTGTGTGTTACCTGAATATGTGTTGAATGCAGAGGTCGCAAGCTTTGCATTGATCTGATTTTGTGTGTTACCTGAATATGTGTTAAACGCAGTTATTGCAAGATGTGTACTTGTTATACCTGTTACAAATTGCTTTGTAATTAATGAAAGCTTTGTGAATCCAGTGCCGTAATCACCACCATATTCTATACCTCTCTTAGTTACACGATTATCAACTATTGTTGTTACGCCTGTGAGCGAACCACCTAATCCAACGTTAGTACCTGTTTTAGTTAATCCATTTGTTGCACCCCCAACTTTTGCGTTAATCTGGTTTTGAGTATTGCCAGAGTATGTGTTAAAGGCTGTTGTTGCTAATTTAGCATTAATCTGGTTTTGAGTATTGCCTGAATATGTGTTAAATGCTGATGTAGCAAGTTTTGCATTGATCTGGTTCTGTGTGTTACCTGAATATGTGTTAAACGCAGTTATTGCAAGATGTGTACTTGTTATACCTGTTACAAATTGCTTTGTAATTAATGAAAGCTTTGTGAATCCAGTGCCGTAATCACCACCATATTCTATACCTCTCTTAGTTACACGATTATCAACTATTGTTGTTACGCCCGTAAGCGAACCGCCTAATCCAACGTTTGTGCCTGTCTTAGTTAAACCGTTTGTTGCTCCAGCAACTTTGGCGTTGATTTGTGTTTGCGTATTACCTGAATATGTGTTAAATGCAGATGTTGCTAACTTAGCATTAATCTGATTTTGTGTATTACCCGAATACGTGTTAAACGCAGATGTTGCTAACTTAGCATTAATCTGATTTTGTGTATTACCAGAATACGTATTAAATGTAGATGTCGCAAGCTTTGCGTTGATCTGGTTTTGCGTGTTGCCAGAATATGTGTTGAACACTGAGGTTAGTAATAATGTACTTGTTATACCAGTTACAAATTGCTTCGTAATAAGAGAAAGTTTTGTAAAACCAGTTCCATAGTTACCGCCATATTCAATACCAGACTTTGTAACTCTATTATCAACTAATTGAGTCGTACCCGTTAATGTTCCACCAAGACCGAACTTAGTACCACTTAACGTTAACCCATTCGTTGCGCTATATGTTGTACCACTACCACCTGCAGAAGCAGCAATAGTAATATCATTTCCAGTTGGTGTTAATGTAATATTAGCCCCTGCAGTCAATCCTTTGAATCTTAAATTCAACCCCGATTTCGTACCAACTAATGTTTGAGTACCACCAAGAGATGTTGCACCAGTTACATAATTATTCAATACTACAGAAGTAATACCTGTTACAAATTGTTTCGTAACTAATGAAAGCTTAGTGAAACCAGTACCATAATCTCCACCATATTCAATACCTCTTTTTGTTACACGGTTATCAACAATTGTTGTTACGCCAGTAAGTGAGCCACCTAATCCAACGTTTGTGCCTGTCTTAGTTAAACCGTTAGTTGCACCTGCAACTTTGGCGTTTATCTGTGTTTGTGTGTTACCTGAATATGTGTTGAACGCAGATGTCGATAACTTAGCATTAATCTGGTTTTGTGTATTACCTGAATATGTGTTGAATGCTGATGTTACAAGTAATGTACTCGTGATACCTGTTACAAATTGCTTTGTAACTAATGAAAGCTTAGTGAAACCAGTACCATAATTTCCACCATATTCAATACCAGACTTAGTTACTCTGTTATCAACAATAGTTGTTGTACCAGTAAGTGAACCACCTAATCCAACATTCGTTCCTGTTTTAGTTAATCCATTGGTTGCTCCTGCAACCTTTGCATTAATCTGGTTTTGAGTATTACCAGAATAAGTGTTGAACGCAGAGGTCGCAAGCTTTGCATTAATCTGGTTTTGTGTATTACCTGAATATGTATTAAAAGACGATGTAGCTAATTTTGTATTAATCTGGTTCTGTGTATTACCTGAATATGTGTTGAATGCTGTTATAGCGAGATGTGTACTTGTTATACCCGTAACAAACTGTTTTGTAACAAGAGATAATTTCGTGAAACCAGTTCCATAGTTACCTCCATATTCAATACCAGATTTCGTTACACGGTTATCAACAATAGTTGTTACACCAGTTAATGAACCTCCAAGACCAACATTCGTACCTGTTTTAGTAAGACCATTCGTTGCTCCTGCAACCTTTGAATTGATTTGTGTTTGTGTGTTACCTGAATAAGTGTTGAATGCAGACGTTAATAGTCTGTTACCAATATTGGTTGCAGTCGCACCTGAATACGTATTGAACGCAGATGTTGCTAACTTTGCATTAATCTGGTTCTGTGTGTTACCTGAATATGTGTTAAATGCTGAGGTTAACAACAACGTACTTGTTATACCAGTTACAAATTGCTTAGTAACAAGAGATAATTTCGTAAAGCCAGTACCATAGTTACCAGCATATTCAATACCTCTTTTTGTTGCTCTGTTATCTATGAATTGTGTAGTACCAGTAAGAGTTCCACCCAATCCTATTTTTGTGCCTGTTAGTGTCAAACCATTTGTAGCACCAGTAACTGTACCCCCACCACCAGAACTACTAATCGTAATACCAGTACTGGATGGAGTTAATGTGATGTTTGTTCCTGCTGCTAATCCTTTGAATTGTAAATTCTTACCTGACTTAGCACCAACAATTGAATTGTTACCTAACGATGTAGCACCAGTAACATAGTTATTTTGAATAACTGTTGTGATGCCAGTTACAAAACCTTTATCAA
>Ga0315294_10003052_pt1 | contig 18209 bp, 17 predicted proteins | sample YL17G13_40_MG_FD_203626 | JGI IMG/M metagenome (GOLD analysis project Ga0315294, IMG submission 203626) | Sediment microbial communities from Yellowstone Lake, YNP, Wyoming, USA - YL17G13_40 | ecosystem: Environmental > Aquatic > Freshwater > Lake > Sediment | place: USA: Wyoming | collected...
GGAATCCAACGCCTTCAGGCACGCCTCCGCAGTCAGGATACCTTTGGCTGCTACGTAAGCGCCGAGCATTATGCTATTGGCGACCCTGATGTTGCCGAGTTCTTCAGCCATCTCCGTCGCCTCCACGGGAATCAGGGTTGACCCGTCCAGTTCCGGCGCTCGAACCAGGGATGTGTTCAGCAGGAGGCATCCCCCTTGGCGCAGTCGCGGCAGGAACTTCTCCAGCCCTGTCTGATTCATGATTATCAGCGTGTCCGGCTCGCTAATGGTGATGGCGCCTATCCGGCGGTCTGATATTATGACCGAGGAGTGGGCGAATCCCCCTCTCACCTCTGGGCCGTAGGCGGGAACGCAGACCGTCTCCCTTCCGTCCAACATCGCTGCGCGAGCAATTATCTCGCCCAGCAGAAGGATGCCTTGGCCCCCGAACCCCGCTGCGACTACTTCCTCTTTCATCGGGTCAGGCTCCGCCACGTCCTACGCCGGAGCGTGAGCCGCAACCGGTGCCGCTGTCCCCGCCGGAACGCGAAACTCGCCCAGCGGAAACGCGGGGATCACATTTTCCTCGATGTAGGCCAGCGCCTCGGCGGGGCTGAGGTGCCAGTAGGTAGGACAACTGGTCAAGACCTCCACCAACGAAAAGCCCTGGCCGGCCAACTGAACCTCGAACGCTTTCCGGATGCAGCGCCGCGCCCTGGCGATCGTCTTCGGGCTGGTGATGGCAACCCGAGCCAGATAGGCTGGCCCGTCAATCGCATTCAGCAGTTCGCACACCTTTATGGGGTTTCCTTCCTGGGAGATCGAACGTCCGGAGGGACTCGTCGTGGTCTTTTGCCCAATCGGGGTGGTGGGGGCCATCTGACCCTGGGTCATCCCATACACGCCGTTATTGATGAAGATCGTGGTGAAGTTCTCCCCCCTGGCGGCCGCATGGATCATCTCGCCGATTCCGATGGCGGCCAGATCGCCGTCCCCCTGATACGTGAAGACGATGTGACCGGGAAGGACACGCTTTGCGCCCGTCGCCACCGCCGGAGCCCGCCCATGGCTCGCCTCTATCATGTCACATTCGAAGTAATCGTAGGCATAGACCGCGCAGCCGACGGGACAGATGCCCACGGTGCGTTCCATGATGCCGAGTTCATCAATTACCTCCGCCACCAGTCGGTGGGCAACACCATGGCCGCAGCCCGGGCAATAGTGAAAACAGTTCTCCGACAGCGACTGGGGTCGCTCAAATACCTTCTTCATCCGCTCCTCGCTTCCTCAAGCGCAAAATGCTCCTGTATGACTTCAATCACGTCACCCACTTCGGGAATGAGACCGGCCGTCTTGGAAACCAGGTGAACCGGCCGTCCCTGTGAACATAGCCGAACGTCGTAAACCAGTTGCCCCAACGACATCTCCACGGTAACCAGCCCCCGGCATTGCTCCGCCAACTGAGAAAGCCTCTCCTCAGGGAAAGGAGAAAGCGTGATTGGCCGGAACATCCCCACCTTGAACCCCCTCTCCCGCGCTGCCTCGCAGGCCGAGTAAGCCGTGCGGGCTGAAGTCCCGTAGGCCACCAAAACTATGTCCGCGTCTTCAGTGAGATGCTCTTCGTATCGAATCTCCTCCCGGCGTGCCTCCTCGAAACGTGCCCTGAGTTTCAGATTGTGCTGGTAAAGGACGTCGGGATCAATGTAAAGCGAATTGATGATGTTCTTCTTTCTTCCCTTGGCCCCGTCCGTAATCCATGGCTTGGGAGGCGAAGACGCCTCCTCTCGGGTATCGAAGTCCACCGGCTCCATCATCTGGCCCAGAATCCCGTCCGTCAGCACCATCGCCGGAATCCGGTATCTGTCGGAGAGGTCGAAAGCGTCGTAGGTTAACTCGAACATCTCCTGGACGCTCCAAGGCGCCAGCACCAGCAAGGAATAGTCCCCGTGACCCCCTCCCTTGGTGGCCTGAAAATAGTCAGACTGGGAAGGCGCAATGTTCCCCAGGCCGGGACCGCCACGGGCTACGTTGACGATCACCGCCGGCAATTCCGCCCCCACCAGGTAGGAAATCCCCTCTTGCATCAGGCTGATTCCTGGGCTGGAGGAGGTGGTAAGTGCCCTGGCTCCAGCGCAGGAGGCGCCATAGACCATGTTGATGGCCGCAACCTCGCTTTCGGCCTGCAGGAACGTCCCTCCCACTTCCGGCATCCTCCAGGAGAGATAATCCGGAATCTCGTTCTGAGGCGTGATCGGATAGCCGAAAAAGCAACGACAACCGGCCTTTATTGCCCCCTCACAGACCGCAATGTTTCCTTTTAACAGGGATTTGGACATCCTAACCACCGAGGAAAGAAGAAGCCCGGGTCATTCACGATAGACTTCAAGCGCCACATCGGGGCAAACTTGAGCGCAAATGGCACAACCGGTGCAGGAGTTATCCTCCTTCATGCGAACGGGATGGTAGCCGAAGGAATTGCGGGTCGGGGAGTATTCCAGTGCCCCTTCAGGACAAAAGACCAGGCACAGTTCGCAGGCTTTGCAGCGCTCCTCGTCCACGACCACCCGCCCACGCCGCTTCACGCTTCTGACCGAAGTGCTCACCTTGTCACCCACCAGTTATCCACCCAGTTAAGTATCCTATTCCGCTCGATTGCACCCGTTAAGGACCTTACCTCGCAGTATAGGTGAAAAGCCACCAGAATGCAACAGATAATGACCTTAACAGGCAATAGCAGGGAGAGAAAGGGCAGCGCAGCGGCAAAGCCAAGAGGATACGCGCCTGCGTCGCCCATCATAGCGCGCCCTCGACAGTCCGCAGGCAGGAAGAGGAGGGCGCACAGCAAGATCGGCAGGTAGGGTAGAGCAGCCCCGGGAAGCGCAATCAGCCCGATGAGATACATCACAATGGCTCCTTTGACTGCCCTTGCCGGTCGCACGTCCAGCAGGTTGACAGCGTTGCCGGCAAGCGCAAGCAGCAGGCCGTCCAAGAGGCCGACCAAGAACCATCCGGGGGTTTCACTCCGAGCAGCCAAGGATAATCCGACCGCAAGGCAGATTATCCCCCCCAGGACGGCTTTCAAGAGCCCGGCGGTGACCCTGCGCTCCTGGACGAGGGTGCGGAGATGTCCTCTGAAGCCCCCTCCGGCCGGCTGGCCGCTCAAATCATCCATCAGCCCCGCGCCGGTCATGCCCCAAAGGGCGAGGGCGGGCAAGATCAGGCTCCTCACGTCAGCGTGAAATATCCACCACAGTAGGACGGCAATGCTTTGGGCAAGGGGGAAAGAGACGCCATAGCCCCGAGGGATGGTGAGACCCTGCCAATTGGCAGCCTGGAAGATCCGGGGGCGGAGCGCGTAACGGGTGGCGGCCGCGGCAGCGACCGAGGAGACTGCCGCCACCGTCAAAAGGAGTGGTGGATGAATCAATGCCCCTCTGGCGCGGGCCGAGAGCCCCCCTTCTCTATTTGCTCCAATAGCGCTGGAATGGCCTCCTCGAAGGTCGCGGTGGCAATGACCTTTCCCTTGCGAAAGAGGTGAGCCAGCCTCTCATCAAAAGCAACCCCAATGTCGGCCTCCCTCGCCTCGCCGGGGCCGTTCACGGCGCATCCCATCACGGCGATGCGAAGCGGTTCGCCGAGGCCGATCTTCCGGAGGGCAACCTGGACCTGCCGGACGAGGGCCGGCAGGTCAACCTTCGTGCGCCCACAAGTGGGGCAGGAGATGATGATTGGACCGAAATGCCTCACGTTCAGGCTGGCCAGGATTTCCTGCGCTATGGCGACCTCCTGAAGGGGAGGGCCCGTAACCGAGACGCGAATCGTGTCGCCGATTCCCTCCAGCAGGAGCCATCCGAGGCCAATGGCGGAGCGAACCGCGCTCTGCAACTGGGGGCCAGCCTCCGTGACTCCCAGGTGAAGTGGGTAGGTCGAAGACTGGGAGAAAAGGCGATAAGCCTCGATGGTATCGCGCACGGAAGAGGATTTGAGGGAGAAGACAAGGTCAGTGAAGCCTTGATCCTCGAAGAAGGCCGCCTGCTCTCGGGCGAGTTCGACGAGGGCAGTGGGAGAGGGTCCACCGTGTTTGGCGATCAGCGATCTGGGCAATGAACCCGAGTTGACCCCGATCCGGATCGGGACGCCCCTCTCCGAGGCCGAGCGGATGATTTCCAGCAGCCTCTCCGGGCGACGAATGTTGCCTGGATTTATCCTGATCTTGTCGGCCCCAGCCTCGAGGGCAAGCAACGCCAGCCGGTGGTGGAAATGGATGTCCGCTATCAGCGGAAGGTCGGAGCGGCGTCTTATCTCCCGGAAGGCGGCCGCGCTCTCCTCATCCGGGATGGCCACCCGGACGATCTCGCACCCGGCTGCCGCCAGCCGGCGAATCTGGCGCAGGGTCGCTCGCACGTTCACCGTTTCAGTCTTGGTCATGGACTGGATGCGGATGGGATTGAGTCCCCCAATGCCAAGATTGCCCACCCTGACCTCCCTGGTAGGCCGGCGCGGCGGAGGCGAAGGTTCCGAGCGTCTATCCCGCTGAGGATTCATTTTTGCAGATGAAGCAGTTGGCGTATGTCGTTAACGGTGATGGCAAGTATGAACAGAATCAGTATGGCAAGGCCGACCAGGTGAACGTAGGCTTCCTTCTTTCGGTCGAGGGGGCGCCGCCGGATCGCCTCGACCACCAGCAAGGCCAGTCGCCCGCCGTCGAGCGCCGGAAACGGAATTATGTTAAGGATGGCTATGTTCACGCTTATCATCGCCAGGCTCAAGAGGAAGGTGGAGATTCCAGCCCGGGCAGCCTCCCCGACCATCTGCACGATGCCGACCGGCCCCTTCACCTGAGAAAACGGCACCTTCCCGAAAACCATCAACTTAAGGCCGCTGATCACCATTGTGGTAGTGTTGAAGGTTGTTCGCAGCCCGTCGCTTACGCCTTCGAGAAAGCGCGCCGGACGCATCGCTACGCGGAAACTGATGCCGACCACGACGACTTGATCCACAAGTTTGAAAGTCTTGAAATGCAGCCCCTCCTCGTCCCAATGGAGCACCTTCATCGTGGCGAGGACGTTCCGCCCCGGCGGGTATTGGTCGGTGAAAAAGGACTGCTTTTCGACCCTGGCGTTGACGTGCAACGGCACGATAGTTCCCTCCCTGACCACCTGCATCTCTATCTTGCCGTCTGCGCTGGTCAGGATAACCTGGCGAACCTGGGTGGGAGTGCCGGTCGCCTGGCCATTCACCGATACGATCCGGTCGCCCGGAAGCAGGCCAGCTTGCCGCGCCTCGGGGAAGACCACCTCTTTCACAACGGGCGCTCCCTCTACCACGACGCCCGACAACCTACCTACCGTCCAGAAAACCAGCAGGGCAAGCACGATATTCATCAAAGCCCCAGAGATAAGCACCGCAAATCGCCGCGAGATCGGCTTGGAATTGAACCCGTCGGGGGTATCCTGATCCTCAGGATCAAGTCCGGCAATGTCCACGAATCCTCCCAGCGGGACCAGCGCAATACCGTAAATGGTCTCCCCCCATTTTTTCGAGACGATGGTGGGGCCAAAGCCGATGCTAAAACGCCGCACCCTCATTCCGCTGAGTTTGGCGGCTACCAGATGGCCGAACTCGTGGAAGACCACGACCAGCCCCAGGACAACCAAGAAGGATATGGCGGTTAACATGGCCAATCCATCCTTAATCCAAGTTGATCCGCGGCCCTGAATGATAGACGCCAGGGAACCCTCGGCCGGGTTGAAGCGCACCTGACACTTATCTGCGACATTTTCGCGCCTCGCTGCGAACCTGTTCTCTGGCCCAGGCGTCAGCAGCCAGAACCTCGTCCAAGCAAGGAGAGGGGACAGGGGTGTGCTTCTCAAGGACGGCCTCAACCATGCGGGGAATCCCGGTAAAAGGAGCCTTGCCCTCCAGGAAGATGTGGACGGCCTCCTCGTCGGCGGCGCTCAGCACGGCCGGGGCGCTGCCACCCATCTCTGCGGCTCGGTAGGCGAGGGCCAGGCACGGGAACTTCTCCCCATCCGGCGACCCAAAGGTTAAGGGGCCACAAGCGCTCAGGTCCAGGGTGGGGTAGGGTGACTCCTGCCGGCCCAGCAGAGCATACTGAATGGGTATACGCATATCCGGCGACCCCACGTGCGCGAGGGACGTGCCATCTCTGAGATTAACGAAGGAATGAACGATGCTTTGAGGGTGGATCAGCACGCGTATTTGGGAGGGAAGGAGGGCGAAGAGCCACTGGGCCTCGATGACCTCCAGCCCCTTGTTCATCAGGGTGGCGGAATCCACGGTCACCTTCGGCCCCATCTGCCAGGTAGGGTGTCGCAGCGCCATCTGGGGCGTGATCAGTTCTAACTCCTCCCTGGTTGCATTGAGAAACGGCCCGCCTGAAGCCGTCAGGGTGATCCCTGCCACCTCTTCCCGCTCCACGCGTTGCAGCAGTTGATAGATTGCGCTGTGCTCACTGTCCACCGGCACGAGGGATGCCTGCTTGCCGTTTTTGGCCGTGGGAGGGCTGCCCTTCTCTCCCAGGGTGGGGAGGCTCATTTCAACTTCCTTCATCACCAGGTGCCCTCCGGCTACCAGGCTTTCCTTGTTAGCCAGGGCGAGGCGCCTCCTTTGCTTCAGTATCTCCAGCGTCGGCTGCAGGGCAGCCACCCCGGAGATGGCCATGAGGGCCACGTCATAGTCGGCGACGGCTGCTGCGTCGAGGAGACCTTGGGGGCCAACGAGGATCTGAGTGGTTGTTCCGTCCAGGGCCCGGCCTAGTTCCTCGGCGGCGCCGGCACTGGCCACAACCGCAAACTGGGGGTGATGCGTTCGGCACTGCTGCGCCAAAAGGCCCACACTCTCCCCGGCGGTGAGGCAAATCACCTCAAGCCTTCCTGGAAAGTGGGACACCACCTCTAAAGCTTGCCTGCCGATGGAGCCCGTTGACCCGAAAATCGCCAACCTAGTCGGCGATGACACCTTTGACCTTGCCGAAGCGTCTCTCCCTGCGCGCATAATCTTCCAGCGCCTCCACAAACTCCTTTTCTCCAAAATCCGGCCAGAGGACAGGGGTGACATAGAGTTCACAATAGGCCGATTGCCATAGCAGGAAATTGCTCAGTCTCATCTCGCCTGCCGTCCTTATCAAGAGATCGGGGTCCGCCAAGTCAGGGGCATAGAGGAACGATGAGAAAAGTTCCTCGTTCACTTGATCGGCCCGCAACTCACCGAGGGCAGCAAGTTCAGCAATGCGCCGCGCCGCATCGGTTATCTCCGCCCTGCCGCCATAGTTGATGGCCAGGTTCAGGGTCAACCCCGTGTTCGCGGCGGTCATCTCCATATCTCGCTGCAATTCCGCGCGGAGTGAATCGGACAGTTCTGAAAGGCGACCGGTAACCCTGAAGCGAATGTGCTGCCGATGGAGCTCGATGATCTCAGCCCTGGCTGCTTCTTCGATGATATACATGAGCCCTTCGACCTCGTCGCTGGACCTCCGCCAATTCTCCGAGGAGAAGGCATAAAGGGTAAGGGCGCCGATCCCTATCTCGGCCGCGGCAGTCACCACAGCCCTCACCGAGAGGTGGCCGCGCCGGTGCCCCTCCAGTCGCGGCAACTCCCTTGCCTCAGCCCAGCGTCCGTTGCCGTCCATGATGATGGCCACGTGCTTGGGTAGGGGGTCGGGCACAGGGGACTTCGAATTGCGGGTCATCTTTCGACGTGGGGCTTGAACGCCACCGATTGCTCGGGGTGAACGAGAAGCAGCAGAGCTAGATCGTCAATACCTCTTGTTGCTTGTTCTTCACTATCTCCTCGATCTTCTCGACGTGCTCTTCGGTCTTCTTGAGAATCTCCTGCTGAGCCCTATGCGCATCATCCTCCGAGAGCTGGTCATCTTTTTCGAGGGCTTCGATCTTTTCCTTGGTCTCCCGGCGTATGTTGCGCACCGCCACCTTCCCCTCTTCTCCCTTTCGAGAGACCATCTTGGAGAACTCCTTTCTTCGCTCCTCGGTCAGCGGAGGAAGATTGATGCGAATGGTGTTGCCGTCGCGATTCGGCATAACCCCAAGCCCGGCGGTGGAAATGGCCTTCTCGATGTCCTGCGCGAGGCTGCGGTCATAAGGGACGATGACTATGGTCTTGGGGTCGGGGACCGTCAAGGAGGCGAGATGCTGCAGGGGCGTCTTGGTTCCGAAATAGTCAATGCGAACGTGTTCCAGCAAGGAAGCATCGGCGCGGTTGCTGCGGATGGTGCGCAGCTCCCTTTCGGTGGCTTCGACGGATTTCGCCATCTTGTGGACCATTTCCTCTATCAGCGCCTTAAGCATCGTCCATCCTCCCGACTATGCTGCCGATCTTCTCGCCGAAAACCACCCTGCGGATGTTGCGCAGGTCTTTCTCTCCGTTGAAGACCAGGATGGGCAAATTGTTGTCCCGACAAAGCGAAAAGGCGGTGGAGTCCATGACCCCAAGTTCCTGCTGCAGCGCGGTATCAAAGTCAACTTGAGGCAAGAGGCGCGCATCGGGATACTTTGCCGGGTCTTTGTCGTAGACGCCGTCCACGTTGGTAGCCTTGAGCAGGACGTCGGCGCCCACCTGCACTGCCCGCAGCGCCGCCGCCGTATCGGTGGTGAAATACGGGCTGCCCGTGCCGCCGACGAAGATAACGATCCTTCCTTTTTCAAGATGGCTTATGGCCTGCCGCTCCGTGAATGGCTCCGCCACCCTGGGAATCTCTATACCCGTTTGCAGCCTCGTCTTCAGTCCCAGGGCCTCCAGCTGGTCCTGCAGAGCAAGCCCGTTCATAACCGTCGCCAGCATCCCGATGTAATCGGCGTATAGTCGAGTCAAGCCCGTCCCTAAGACATTCCGGCCACGCAAGATGTTCCCTCCGCCTATCACCACTGCCAGTTGCACGCCTGCCTCCGCCGCCACCTTGATTTCCTGCGCTACCGCCTCCATTCGACCCAGGTCTATACCGGCGCCCTCGGCCCCGAAAAAAAACTCCCCACTCAACTTCAAAAGCACGCGCCGGAATCGAGGTGTGACTCCTCGGGTAGTGTCAGGGGACATCGGCGATTTGGCTCTCTTCTCCAACCTTAAACCGGGCGAATCGTTTGACCCGCACGTTCTCCCCAAGTTTGCCCGCCGTCTCGGCAATTATCTCCCTGAAAGGGATCTTGTCATCCCGGATGGATGGTTGTTCCAGCAGGCAAACCTGCTGGTAGAACTTCTCCATTTTTCCTTCGGCTATCTTATCCAGAATTCCCTCGGGCTTTCCCTGAGCCCGGGCTTCCTCTCGGTAAGCGTCCAGGTATTCCTTCTTCAACTCTGCCGGCACGTCTTCCTTCGAGAGATACTGCGGAGCGAGTGCAGCCACCTGCATGGCCACCTCGTTGGCCAAATCTTTGAACAACTGATTGCGGGCGACGAAGTCGGTCTCACAGGCGAGTTCGAGCAAGACCCCCAATTTGTCTCCCGCGTGAATGTAGCAGCAGATGGCCCCTTCCGCCGTATCTCGGCTTTGCTTCTCCTGGGCACGAGCAAGACCGCGTCTCCGCAGGATCTGGGCGGCCTTTTCCGGGTCACCCCCAGCCTCTTCAAGGGCTCGCTTGCAGTCCATTATGCCGCTGCCGGTTTTCTCCCGCAGGGTTTTGATTACTTCACTACTCACAGACATAGTTGCAACCCGCCTAACGGTAAATGCGTCGTATCGGTAGGCTAGCGCTCTCTCGGCGTCAGCCTCTTGCGGATGGTTCTCGGCTTGCGCGCTGGTAGGGTGGGCGCCGTTGCTCCAGGCTCAAGGACCAGCTCGCCCTCTTCTTCCAGCGCGAGTTCGGGAACTTCGGCTGCCGCCTCCGCCGCCCACTCCCGGGCTGGCGGGACAAACTCTTCCTCGGAAACGAGCACGCGCCTCACAACGTCTTCCCTGGGGACGAGGACTTCCTCACCCAAGCCCTCCTTTTGCGCCAGGAACTCTCGGCGCCCTTCGTTGACCGCCTGAGCCATGAGGCCGCTCACCAGTTTTATGGCCCGGATGGCATCATCGTTAGAAGGAATGGGAAAGTCCACCAGGTCTGGCTCGCAGTTGGTGTCCACCATTCCGATGGAGAGGGTCTTTATCCGCCGAGATTCCTCGGCGGCGATTTTCTCCTTTTTCAAGTCCACGAGAAAGACGGCGTCCGGCAGGGTATCCATCCGGCGGAGTCCACCCAGGACGCGCTCCAGTTTTTCCTTGGTGTCCTGGAGTCTCAGAATTTCCTTCTTGGGCAGGGATTCGTAGCGGCCGTTAATCAGATCCTCTTCCAGTTGGCACAGATACTCGATGCGGCCCCTCATGGTTCGGAAGTTGGTCAGCATGCCCCCCGGCCAGCGGAAGATAACGTAGTGCATCCCGCAACTCTCCGCTGCCGACTGGATGGCCTCCTGGGCCTGGCGTTTCGTGCCCACGAAGAGCACCTCGCCTCCGGAGGCGGCAACCTGCCGCAGGTAGTTGTAGGCCTCCTCCAATTTCTGCAGGGTCTTGTGGAGATCCAGGATATAGATTCCGTTCCTTCCCCCGTAAATATACTTCTTCATCTTGGGGTGCCAGCGCTTCGTCTGGTGCCCAAAATGCACTCCTGCCTCAAGAAGTTCCTTCATGCTAACTACCGCCAAATAGAATCATCTCCCTTGTGCTATCTGTGGCATCAACCTGCCAACCGAGCTATTTTACCAGAAAACTGCCCGCAACGCAACAAGACGGCTTGAGCGGGCCTGGGGGCGGAGCCCCCTGCTTTCCTGAGGTCTTCGCTCGGCCAGGGCCGGACCACAGAGGATGAAGCGGGCTGCCGAATCCTCCGGGGCCCACCAAGCGAGGACCGCTCAAGCGCGTCTGGGCCTTTCGAACCCTTGATCGAAGAAGCCAGAACAGATATCATATCAGCGGTACGCGCCTTTGCCTCGTCGGGTACGAGGAGACAAGGACACAAGGAGGAGACCGGTTATGGAGCCCGAAGACTCTGTCTGCATCCACCTGAGCGATCACCGGGTGTGGCTTGAACGGTGGATTGGTTCTCCGGCGCTGCGGGAGGGCCGCTGTGAGCGATGCGGGTCTGAACTCCGCCTGAGCGTAAGAAGCCTGGCAGAGTGCCTGGACCCGTGGAAATATGATCCAAGCGAGTTGATGAGGCATATGGCGTTCCATGGACTCGTGGACTGTGACCCTGGAGATGTGGGGAAATGTAACGCATTGATAACCTTCGAGTGCATGGACTCGGGGTGCTACTGGAAAGGCAAAGCGGTTGGGCTGCTCGAAGGAGACACCATCTTCGTTCGCTCCTCAGGTGCCCGCCGTGCGGCGCAGGAAAGAGAAGAAGCATCGAAGAGACTTGCCAGTCTTTCCTCGGAGGAATCCCTCGACGTCCTCGTCAGTGCCCTGTCAGATTCACGCGAGGTGTCGGACGCCGCAGAGAGACGCATCCACCATCTAGGTCTGGTCGGTTCGATACGCGCACAAGACTTACTGTCAGCACTAGAGCATGACAATCCCGTCGTGCGTCGCTTCATTGCACGTCTCCTCGGGGAACTGAAAATAGAGGGTGCCACTGAAGGGTTGGTTCGGAGAGTCTCCGACAGCGATGAGGGTGTCCGTAGATGCGCGATAGATGCTCTCGAAAGGAACCTTCCCCCGGAAGAGTACCTCCGCCTGCTTACGAATGCACTATCCGAGTCAAAGGGGCTGGCGATGATGGTTGAACCAAAGCTTGTGACGCTGGCGCGCACATGCGCGGCGGAACTGGTTGCGTCATTGCGGGACCAGGCGCCCGCCGTCCGGGCTTCTGCGGCGAAGGCTCTGGGCCTTGTTCGAGAGCGTGGCGCGGTCGAGTCCCTGATTGAGGCATTGTCGGACCACGACAAGGATGTTCGGCAGTGCGCGGCGACTGCCCTTGGGAGTATTGGCGACGAACGAGCCGTTCCGGCCCTCAGCAGGTGCGCGGGTTTCTGGAACCTGCGCGGGGGGCATAAGGTGAAGACTGCTGCGCGAGACGCCCTCGCGCGGATCTACTCCAAATCGTAGTGCCCCTCGCACTTTCTCAAGGCACGCGGGAGAGCCAGGTCTTCGTCAACCTCCTAGAGGGACGAGCGGGGTAGCCTGTGCTCTGCGGTTTGTCTCTTCTGATCTGTGGCCGTATTCTGCGTTTACGGCGCGGTTGCCGCGGCCGGCAAGCCCAGCACACCTGCGGCAAATCCGGCCACGGCGGGAAACCCTGCGCCCCGGGAGGTAGAACCGCTCTGGGCCACCCGTTGGGGGCCTTGAGGTCCCCCGGGGCTAGCCGAAAGCCTCAAGAGATGGGGTTGCCCCGGCGATCTGCAGTAACCCACGACCAGGCTATTCTCTGCGCAAGTCGTTTTCCATGCCTCTCGCTCGCCTTCTGAGCCGTCCTCGGCGGTATCGCCTACGTCGGAATGGAGGCTAGGGCGGCTTTCCGCCATCCTGGGTTCCGGAAGATGGCTGGGCGGGATGTTAACGTGTAGCCTGCAGGTCACGTCGGCGGCGAGAAGGCAGAAACGAGTTGACCGCCCTGCATGGGCAGCTGGAGGTGCTTCTTAGACGGGCAATTGATTGCGTGTGCACTGAGGATAAGATGTAAGGCCCGACACCGGCATATCGGGAACCGGCGGATGGCCACCCGTTTCACCTGTCGTCCCCCAGGGCAGCGGAGAGCATGTCGGTGACTGCGTCCCCATTCGATGGCGCTTTCCCGGCAGGATCTTGACACCCGGATGCCGCGGGCTGACTTAGCTTGTCCAAATCTCCGACTTAGGGCGCGGTGGCCCGGTGTTTGCTCCCAGTCCGGATAGTGACCCGCTCGAAGCCGCGAGACGGTGCTAAACTTGAAATTCTCACCGCGGGCGATGTAAACTGCAGAGGAAAGGGCGGGCGATTGTCTTTTCGGGGGTTGGTCCTGCCTTTCTGACGCGGAAAGGAGTGCGGTTGCATGGGTTTGGTTGATCTCAACACCGGCAAGGAAGTCAGCCTGGGCGTTGAGGAACTAAGAGAAAAGGCGAGGACGATGAGGGCGGTAGCGATCACTGCCATCCACGCGGCCGGTTCCGGCCACCCCGGTGGCTCTCTTTCCATCATGGACGTTGTCTGTGCCCTTTATCTCAACGTCGCCCGCCACGCTCCCGAGAAGCCGGACTGGGAGGAGCGGGATAGGATTGTCTTCTCTGCGGGGCACAAGGCCCCCGCGCTCTACGCTGCCCTGGCGGCCTCCGGCTACTACTCCATCCAAGACATAATGAGCCTGCGGCGCTACGGAAGCACCTTTCAAGGCCATCCCCATCGTCTCAAGACCACAGGCGTCGAGACTTCGAGCGGCTCTCTGGGGCAGGGGCTGGGAATATCCGTTGGGTTGGCCTTGGCCGCCCGTATCCGTGGCAAGGCCGATCGCCGGGTCTATTGCATCATGGGCGATGGGGAACAACAGGAAGGCAGCATCTGGGAGTCCGCTATGGCTGCCGGCCATTACAAACTCGATAACCTGTGCGGGGTGGTGGACAAGAATCGCCTTCAGATTGACGGCGAAGTGGAAAAGGTTATGAATATTGACCCTTTGGCGGACAAATACCGCGCCTTCGGCTGGCACGTCCTCCGTATTGACGGGCATGATATGGAGCAGATCCTGGCTGCCTTCGAGGAGGCCAGGAAGACGAAGGGGAAGCCGACCGTCATCATCGCCGATACCATCAAGGGCAAGGGCGTCTCCTTCATGGAGGACAAGGCCGCCTGGCACGGAGTCGCAACCAAGACCAGAGAGGAACTCGACCAAGCCCTGCAGGACATCGGCGCCCCCGAATTCACCAAGCAGGTAGCGGACAGTTACGTCCGTTGCTCCCAGGAGTTTGCCGAGCGCTGGGCTGCCACGGTGGATGAGACGTTGCCCAAGTTCAGCCGCGACGACTACTGGTGGAACGCTGGTTCCACGATGCGGGCGGAGATGGACGCCACCCGGATGGGCTTCGGCAAGGCCCTGGCCGAGATGGGTGACGATCCCCGCATCGTTTGCATCCACGCCGATATATCCGGTTCAATCCGCATCACCGACTTCGAGCGAGACCATCCCGAACGTCTGAATCGGGTCGTAAGTGTGGGGATTGCGGAGGCGGACATGATGGAGATCGCAGCAGGCCTGGCCCTTGAGGGCTTTATCCCGATCACCGGAACCTACGGGGTGTTTGCCGCCGGACGCTGCTGGGACCAGATTCGCACCAGCATCTGCTACAATGACGTGAACGTGAAGATCGCCGGCGCTCATGGGGGCGTCTCGGTGGGGCCGGACGGCGCCACCCACCAGTCGCTGGAGGAAATCAACTTGATGACCTGCCTGCCCAACATGACCTTCGTTGCCCCATGCGACTCCATGGAGACTTACCGCGCCTCAAAAGCCGCCGTTCTCGAGGTGGTGGGCCCGGCCTACATCCGTTACGCCCGCGAGGCGACCCCGGTGGTTACGACCTCCGACACACCGTTCCAACTCGGCAAGGCCAACGTGGTGCGCTTCCGCCGGGAGGCGGAGAAGTTCGCGGATGGCTTTGAGACGGTTCTGGCAGAAGGGTATAGAGGGGAGGGGGAGGACGTCGCCATTATCGCTTGCGGTCCGATGGTTCCGGAGGCGATGCGCGCCGCCTGGATCCTGGCGAATGATTTTGGCATTGAGACTCGGGTCGTCAATCTCCATACCCTGAAGCCCCTTGATGAGCAGGCCATCAGCGATGCGGCCCTCTGCTGTCGGGCTGTTGTCACCGCCGAGGAGCACGCAGCCGGCGGCTTTGGCAACCTTGTCGCCGGTGTGGTAGCGCGCGCGGTCGTCTCCGGCGAGCCGGCCATCGTGGAGCAGATCGGCGTCTGCGGTTTCGGAGAATCCGGCGCCCCCTGGGTATTGATGAAGGCTTTCGGCCTGACGGCCGAGTTCATAGCCCAGCGTTGCTTGATGGTTTTGAGGCGCAAGGGCTCCCGTAAGGTCGCAGACTGGCAAGGGACGCTTAAGACCTAGCCCGGCCCTGGCTGCGGGCCGGGGCCCGAACACCGGAGTTTAGGTGCGCCAGGAGGCTGTGGTGAAAATCAGGGTAGCGGCAGCGTGTGTGCCCGACATCAAGGGAGATAAGGAGCGGAACTTCTCCGCGGCGGCGGACTTGACGAAGCGGCTGGCTTTGGAGGGAGCCGACATGGTTGTGCTGCCGGAGGCTTGCCTACAGGGGTATCCGGCAGGAGCGGAGCGTTTCAGCCGCTCCGAAATAGTGGAGATGGGCGAGCCATTCGAGGGGACTTACGCCCAGGGGTTCCGGGATTTGGCAAGGGAAGCAAGCGTTTACCTGGTGGCGGGATATGACCGGCGTGCAGGCGAGATTCTCTACAACAGCGCCGAGTTAATCGCTCCAAACGGCAAGACCATAGGCCTTTATGACAAGACCCACGTGATGGTTGGCGGCGACCTCGGGCTTTATACCCCGGGAGCCAGCCTGTCAGCCTTCGAGACCGGGTTCGGCAAGGTGGGGCTGTTGATCTGCAACGACCGGGTTTACTCCGAGTGCTGGAGGGTTCTGCTCCTTCAGGGCGCACAAATCGTCCTCATCCCCTCCAACGGGGGATACTCTCAAATGAACACCAACAGGCTGCAGGTCATGGCCCTCGACAACTGCCTCTGCTGCGCTTTTGCCCATCCCAAACGGGCCTTGATTATCGCCCCCAGCGGTGAGATCGTTGACCAAGACAAAGATGAGGCGAAGCCCTTCGCCCTGGCCGAACTCGACCTGAGCGACGTCGAGGAAAGGCAGGCCAATCTTCTGAAGCGGCGGCGGGTGGACCTCTACGGGCCGGTGACTCAACGGTGAGCGATGACTCCTGCCTCGTCCCGGTCGCATCGGATGCCGTGCGAGTCGCCCGGGTAATGAACTATACCCGGCTCATACCCAATCCCGAGGAGGAGACCGAGCACGAAGGAGTTCATGTGGATCTCGATTCTGTCTGACAATCTGGCAAAGACCCTGCGCGAGTTCGGCCTGCGCAATGCGGTGCTATCAGCCGGATATGATGACCTCCAAGCCTGGCACGGCCCCATTGCAGACGACTTCGGGGTGTTGCCTCCTGCTCCGTTCGAGCGCAGCCGGATATACACCGGCGATGCCCAGACTTTCGCCTACAGCCACGTCCCTCAGATCTGCAAGTTTGCGGGCCGCTATGTGGCCGTCTGGTCGAACGCCCAGCGGGACGAGGACTCCGCCGGCCAACAGATCCACTATTCTCTTTCCGAGGACGCCCGGCATTGGGAACCCTATCGGTGCCTGGTTGCGACCGACAGGGAGTCGGGCCAATCCCGTCACGCGGCGGGCCTGTGCGTTTCTGCCGGCAAACTGGTCGCCTACAGCAAGACCGAATACAGGCTGAAGGCGAATCTCAGGCCCGGGATCCCTTCCTTTGAAGGCACACGTATTGATGCCTTCGTCACCAGCGATTGCGTGGACTGGAAGGAATACAAGGATCTCATCAGCGACGCCTGGATGCTCGAAGGCCCTAAGGCGACCCGAAGCGGACGCCTTCTCTGTCCCGGATTCCACAACGAGGGAATGCCCGTCGCCTTCATCTGGGAGCCGGATAAAGCATGGGGAAAGCCAGAAATCATCCCCGTTCCCAGGCCGGAGGAGGGCGCCCGGTTGATGGAGGGTTCCTGGTATCAGACGGAGGAGGGCACTATCACCATGCTCTGGCGGGATGAGACCCAGTCCCTGCGGCTTTACGTCGCTTTCAGCGATGATGATGGTCGGAGTTGGACGGTCCCTGTCAAGACTGACTTTCCTGATTCCATGGCCCGGATCAACGCTGGGAGGCTCTCTGACGGCCGTTACTATATCGTTGGAAACTCCTGTGCCCAACTCCTGAATCGCAAGTATCTCATGCTGTCTTTGAGCGATGACGGCAAGGTCTTCGATGAAATGTTCATCCTTGCGGACGGCCCCACCCATCGCCGGATCGAAGGCAGGCACAAGGAGGACGGCTATCAGTATCCGAACACCCTGGTAGAGGAGGGCCGTCTGCTGGTAGTCTTCTCTGTAAACAAGGAAGACATAGAGTGTGGAATCGTGGATGCCACGAAGTTGTAGCAGCATATTACCCTGAGGAGGGAACCCAAGATGGCTTCCGAACCAATCAAGGTAACCAGAGATGGTCAGGCAATGGGGGAAATCCCGTGTGAACGCATTCCCCTGCACTATCCGAATATGTCCTGGCGAGCTGACCCTGCCATCGGCATGGATGCCAGGGGCAACATCTACTGCGCAATCCGGATGCGAGTCTTTGCCTCGTCGGACGGAGGAAGCTCCTGGAAGTCACGCGAGGTAGACCTCAGGGATGCCGGCACCGGACTTTCCAGCCAGGCCATTTCAAGCATCAACGTCTACGACAGTTTCGGTGTCCTGCGCAACGGCGGCCTGCTGTGGGCCTATGCCTTCGAGGGCAGGAATTATCTCCTTCGGAGCGGCAACGGGGGGAAGTCCTGGGAACCCTGGAGCAAGATTGAGGAGACAAGCCCTTACCCCTCCGTAGGTGGAAACCAGAACTGCATCACCGAGTTGAGCGACAAATCCATCGTTTGGCCCACCAGGCTCTCCCCCGTGTTGGACAGGGAGATGGGGAAGAAGATGAAACAGGCGGAACAAGACAAGAGATGGGAGGGCCCCCCTGGCTTTACCACCTACGTCTATCGCTCCACCGATATGGGCATGACCTGGCCTCAGAAGGCGATGCTTCAGCCCTGGGGTGTGGAAACCAGCATTTCCGAGCTGCAATCGGGTCGCCTGATCGCTGCCATCCGCTACCAGCGCTTCGGATATTCCGAGCCTCCGGTGAACGAACCGCCCGAACTTTCGGAGACAGACTCGAGGTCTATGGGTGGCGTGCCCGGCTGGGTGGGGAAGCGAGTCTTCTTCGCCGATTCGGACGACGGCGGCCTAACCTGGAAAGGCTTCCGCCCCCTCTGGCGGAAGATGGGCGGGGAGATGGAACTAGAGTTTGGGGAGGCCCACGCCCACGTCGCCCAACTTGCCGACGGCCGTGTCATAGTCGTTTACGAGCACAGGTATCCGCATGACAAGGGAGGCATCAGGGCAAAGGTCAGCCACGACGGTGGGCAGACCTGGCGGCCCGAGGTCTATCATTTGGACTCCGGCAGCGGCTACGCCGCCAGTGCGGT
>Ga0315294_10003054_pt1 | contig 18207 bp, 15 predicted proteins | sample YL17G13_40_MG_FD_203626 | JGI IMG/M metagenome (GOLD analysis project Ga0315294, IMG submission 203626) | Sediment microbial communities from Yellowstone Lake, YNP, Wyoming, USA - YL17G13_40 | ecosystem: Environmental > Aquatic > Freshwater > Lake > Sediment | place: USA: Wyoming | collected...
AACCTATAGCAAGGAAAAGTGGTCCGGGGAGAAAATGATCCTTATCCCCTCTCTTATTGATGAGTCTTTGGATCGGCCGAGTATGGTAAAATGGTTAGCACCTCCAAAGGATGGCCGCCAGTATGGAATTGTAGCATTGGTTCCAGGTTTCGAAGGCAGGACGGGAGATTGGCAAGCATATGGTGCAGTAGTCGCCACCACGAAAACGATTGACGATGAAATCACTAAGTTGAGGAATGGTGACCGAAGCAAAACACTGGTGATTGCCAATCGTTATGACGGCATAGATTTACCCGACGATAGTTGTCGTATCCTAATACTGGATTCTCGCCCTTATTCAGAGAGTTTGGTGGATATGTACGCAGAGTCCTGCAGAAGTGATAGCGAGATTACGGCTATTCGGATGGCTCGGACTATAGAGCAAGGGCTCGGAAGGAGTGTCCGTGGGGAGAAAGACTATTGTATAATAATCATCATCGGCCCTGACCTCGTTAAATCTATAAGATCTAAAGCATCTCAGAAATTCTTATCCAACCAGACACGCCAACAAGTTCAAATAGGTTTGGATATTGCTCAAATGGCAAAGGAGGACATGCAAGATGATGAGTCACCGCAGAAAGTCTTATCCGACCCTATGAGTCAGTGCCTTCGGCGTGATGCTTCATGGAAAGCTTACTATGCCGAACAAATGGATTCTGTTAGGCCGGAGAGAATCCATGGTGCAGCGCTTGAATTGTTTACGTATGAACGAGATGCCGAACTCAAGTATCTTAAAGGTGAGGCGGATGGCGCCGCAGCGATCCTACAAGCAATGATAGATAAATGCATTAAAGAGGAGAATGAACGGGGCTGGTATCTTCAAGAAATGGCTCGATATCTGTATCCGCACAATAAAACTGAATCTAATAAGCTACAGATCGCCGCTCATCAAAAGAACCATTCTTTAATGAAGCCTTTAACAGGGTTGACAATTACAAAACTTGTAATAAGCCAGCGGCGAATGGAAAATATAATTCGATGGGTGAAGAATCACGCAACTTATGAAGAACTTCGTTTGGCAAGTGAGGAGATTTTAAGTCATTTATCGTTTGGTGTAAAGGCCGATACCTTTGAGAATGCTTTTGATAAACTGGCAAATATTCTTGGCTTTGTTGGTCAACGCCCTGAAAAGGAATGGAAGGAAGGACCGGATAATCTCTGGGGTTTGTGCGACGGGGAGTTTTTGCTGGTTGAATGTAAAGATGAAGTTGTTCTAAATCGCGCAGAGATAAACGACAAAGAGGCAGAGCAGATGAATCGGTCTTGCGCCTGGTTTGACAAGCATTATCCTGGGGCGACAGTGAAAAACGTGATGATAATACCACCGTGTACTCTTTCAAGAAAAACTTCATTTACCCATCCTGTACACATCATTAGAGAGAAGGGACTAAGTAAACTCGTTAGAAGCGTAAGGGGCTTCATAGCAGAATTCAGTAAGATGGATTTCAAAGATTTGTCTGAACAGAAAGTGCAAGGGATCGTGAACTTGCATAGGCTTTCGATTGATGACATCCTGAACAGATATTCCGAACCGATCCGACAGCATTAGCCGTTGATCATCGCTCACGTTTAACGTCAGACTTTTGACAAAACGAACCACGTCAACGATAGGCGCTTTACCAAACCACGGAAACCGTATTACTCGGCGCGCTGCGCGAGATAGTTGAGTAGTTAAGAGGAGAGCAGCGGGAAAATCCTGTCCGCTACCCGCTATCTTTAAATTCAATCATTTGCAAGGCTACCTTTCTAAAAAAATCCCAAAATCGCCCAACTTTTACCCGCCGCTTCGTATGGCGGGCTTGTCCGCCGTTCGCGTGGCGGAAGAAAAATAACTGATGACCATTTTTTGGCCAAAGCCCCTTAGGGGCAAGCCGACAAAGTCGGCGGTGGACGAGACACCGGCCCCGGCGCACAAATATATTTGGAGCACGGGGCTGTGTCGAGTACACCCCTCTGGCCGAAAAATCCTGCCTGCCCCAGAAAGTTGTTATCTGGGGTTATCCTGTCTAAAAACCGTGTTAATCCCGTGTTAATCCGTGTCCGAACTTTTGGAACCGTGTTTATTCGTGTTCATTCGTGGTAAAATCATTTTTTGCTACGAACAACGAACGATGAACTACTTCACTTTTCAATCAAACATGCAAGGGGGTAATAAAAAAATCCCAAAATCGCAAAAAATTTTCAAATCCCCTTACTCCTTATCCCGTAACAACTTATCTCTTTTTTGCCTGCCCTTCGTAGCCCGCAGGGCGAAGTAGGGTCGACCAAAATGCGCATCTCCGCCCAATTATGGGAAGATTCTATGTTCCGATGTTGTATGAAATAAAAAAGATGTGGAGTGAAATAAAAAAATCCGTGTTTTTTGCTCGGCTTAAAAGGTGGGCGGCCTGTCTTTGGCCGACCAGTGGGCGAAGACAAATCCTGCGATTAAGCTTGCTTAAAAAGCAGGGTTTGTCGAGCACACCAAGCCGAGAAAAAACAGTGTTAATCCGTGTCGAAAACAAATTCAGTGAAATCTGTGGCTGGGAATCTTTTAATCAAAAATGCCTGCCCTGCGAAGCCCACAGGGCGAAGAAGGGAACAAATTATGCGAAACGAACCCAATTTTCGGAACACTAAAAATGAGCTTAACCAATTATAAAATAAGGACTTATGCCGACAAATCGAGGTTTTTGACAATGCAAAAACGAACCCAAACGAACCCAATCTTATCCGCCACCGGCGGGTTTACCCGCTACTCCGTTTGGCGGAAATCCGTGAAAATCCGTGTTAATCCGTGGTTTGATTTTATTTAAGTCCTTGTTATGACAATACTTAATCAAAAACACTGGTGTCTTCTGATGCTTTCTGACGTATCTCTGATGCACTTTGGAGTGCTTCTGAATCACTTTGGATGCGTTCTGATTACTTCTGATAGCATTCTGATGACTTCTGATAACAGCGTAGCAATCGTTAAATTTTGCCCATTTTAACAAACGAATCTTTAAACTACTCAAGCTTGACAAGCTTTTGGGTTTTTGCGGATTTATATATTGCCAGTATCACTTCCACCGCTTTGCGGGCCTCGGTGCCGGTTATGCTGAAGTCTTTTCCGCTTTCTAATGCATCGACAAACGACTTGAAATTTCGTGTGTGATTTTGATATGGAATAGCCGCTGGGTCGGCGACGCCGCCTCCGCCTGTGATTTTGCCGAACCTTTTGCGGATTTCACCGTCTTCCGGCCTTTCATCGGCGAACTGCCAGAGGGCGAAACTGTCTTCGGTATAGATTACCGTGCCTTTTGTGCCGGTGATTTCAATTCGCCTGAATTGGCCGGGGTATGAGGCTGTCGTGCCGTAAATAATTCCCAAAGCGCCGTTTGTAAAACGCAGCACCGCAACGGCCGTATCTTCGGTCTCGATTTGCGGATGGCCGGGCCTGCCCGTATATGCCTGAATAGATTCTATCGGCGGCATCAGGTGACAGAGCATATCTATCTGATGAATGGACTGGTTCATCAGAGCACCGCCGCCGTCTAATTTCCAGGTGCCTCGCCAGGTATTTTTGTAATACTCATCGGTCCGCCACCACGGCACATAAGCGCCCGCATAAGTGATTGTGCCGAATCGGCCGGAATTTATAGCCTCCTTCAGCGGCCCAACGGCATCATTAAACCGCAGCGGAAATACCCCGCCCAGCACGGTGCCGCTTTTCTTATGTGCTTCTATCATAGCATCGATTTGCTCAAGCGTAATATCGAGCGGCTTTTCACATATTACGTGCTTGCCTGCCTTTGCCGCTGCAATGGTCGGTTCTGCGTGAAGGCCGCTCGGCGTTGCAACGGTAACGATATCAAGCTCTTTTATTTTGAGCATCTCCTCATAACCGGCAAAAGCCCTGCACGAGTACTTATCAGCCAGTTTTTTCGCCTTGTCCAAAACAACGTCGCAGCAGGCAATAAGTTTTGTATTGGGGATGTCCCTTATTGCCATAGCGTGAAAGTCAGCTATTAAACCCGCCCCGATTATTCCAAAATTCCAGGTTTTCATTGTTATTTGCCTTTCTTTTTCACATCGGCGATACTTTTTTCAAACAATTTAACATCATCTGCGAGCATTGACGGCAAATCTTTCTGGCATATCCCCACGCAAACAGCGTCGAAATCCCGCATATATTTTGCTGCGTAAGCAAACGCTTCAGCCGGATTGTGTCTTCCGCACGCCATTATCTTGTAATGCACCACCGGCTTTGGAAGCTCCGCTATTGTTTCGACCATAGCTTTGCGGTCTTCCTCCCTGAAGTATTCATCTATTCCCGCCACGTGTTCAGGCCTTTTATCTCTCGGCGATGGGTCATAATATGAGCACATAAAATAATCCACGTCGAGATTCTCTTTTGCCCAGCGGAATACGTGCGGCCTGTGACCGGCAACGCTGGCCAGCAGACCTGCATCGCGAACAAGTTTTATCGTCTTTACCGCCTCATCGAGTTTGTTCTGTGCGTAGAAATAATCCATTGTGCCGCCGTGAATATGGCAGGCCTTTGCGCCGAACTCTATTGCCCGCTTGGCGCTGTATTCGGGCGAGCCGTGTTCAGGGCAGGTCTGGGCAAACCACTGGATTTTGCCGCCCTCGTTCCAGTATTCCTGCAGCATTCGTATGATGTGATTATCAGTCCTGCCGACAAAGGTGTTAATGCCGAGCTTTTCCGCTTCAGCGAGCGTTTCTTTGATTTTCGCACAGGTAAAGTATTTCAGCATTTCCTTGTCTTGCTCAACGCCCTGGTGAGAGAAACCGGTAAAAGGGTTCCCGCCGATAATGAATTTGCTTACCTTCACTTTACCAAACTGCGTGTATTCCATTTTATAGCCCTCTAAATAAAGTTCATACCTTTTCCGGGACGATGTAAGGCTTGCGGTAATCTCGCTTCAGCATTTTATCAGCTTGCGAATCACCTGTAAATCTTTCATTTGTACCATCGAAAATAACTTCGCGGCCGAGGCGGTAAGAGATATTCGCCAGATGCGGCAGGGCGGATGATATGTGGCCGACCTCAATACCGCAGTTAAGGCCATCTTTTTTGCCGGAACGTATTGTGCTGATAAAGTTTTTGTAATGCGAACCTGCGCCGGTTCCTGCAAGGTTCATCGGGTCGGCGGATTCTGCGGCGGCTTCGCCAAAAGGCCCCGGCGTGTTATCTCGCCCAAAGTATGTCCGCCACGTATCGCTGTCTATCGACATCCAGCCTTTGGTTCCAAAGAATAAGTTGCCGACGCTCCTGCCTTTATTGGCAATACCGTCTTCAGTATTGGTATATAATCCGCGAACCTCGAATTGTATTATTCTGCCGTCGGCGTATTCAAAGGTTGCGATTTGGGTGTTGGGCGTCTGCTGGTCGGAGTCGAAGGCAAAATATCCGCCTGTAGATTTGATTTTGACCGGATGCTCATTTTTGTTCATACCCCATCGGGCGAGGTCGAGCTGGTGGACTCCCTGATTGCCGATGTCGCCGCAGCCGTAATCCCAGAACCAGTGCCATTCGTAATGGAAGCGGTTTTTATTGAAGGGCCGTTGCGGCGCCGGCCCAAGCCAGAGGTCATAATGCACATCTTTCGGCACGGGGCTGTCAAGGTGTCTGCCTATGGATTCACGCGGCTTAAAGCAAAGCCCTCTGGCCATATAAATCTCGCCCAGACCCCCATCGTGCAGGAATTTTATGGCCTGACGGACATTCTCGATGGAGCGGTTCTGAAAACCTGCCTGAACAACACGATTATACTTGTGTGCGGCTTCGACCATTTTTCGGCCTTCCCGGATATTGTGCGAGCAGGGTTTTTCGACGTAGACATCCTTGCCTGCCTGGCAGGCCCATATAGTCGCCAGGGCGTGCCAGTGGTCGGGCGTGGCAATAGCCACAGCGTCTATGTCTTTATCATCAAACACTCGGCGAGGGTCATACTCCGTAGACGGCGTAAACTTCTGAATTTCGCCGATTTCCTTAACACGTTCCGCATAAAGGTTTTCGTCAACGTCGACGAGAGTTTTGACACAGACATTCGGGATTTTTGCAAATCCACGGGCGATTTCCATCCCCCGGCCGCGAATGCCGATAACGGCAATATTAATACGCTCATTTGCGCCGATTATTTTGACAGGAATCGGCTGCCGGCGATTACACGATGCCAGTGTGCTGCCGGCAAGAATACCGCCCACAACCCTGGCGGTGCAGCCCAGAAACTTGCGACGCGAAACTTTTTCGTCGGTATCAGGAATCGTTATATCCTCGAATTAAAATTGCATTATTCAGCTTGTTTATTATGCTAATTAGACTTTTATGATTGTCAACGATAGTTTCGCATTGCTGAAAAGATTGAGTAATTTTGTAAATAGGTTTTGCTATCGGGAAAATGAGCGTTTCGACAAATAGTCTTATAAAGGGATTGGTTATAATCGCAGCCTGTCTGGCTGCTTATATTCCCGCTATGCGAGGGGGATTCGTTTGGGATGATGATGCTTATGTTTCGGATAATCCGCTGCTGGTTATGCCGGGCGGGCTGTATAAAATCTGGTTCTCGAAAGAGCAGACCTCGCAGTATTTTCCACTGACCTTCACGACCTTTCGGCTCGAACACAAGCTGTGGGGTCTCAATCCGGCCGGCTATCACATCACAAATATCATCCTGCACATCATCAATTCGCTTTTATTATGGCGGCTGTTGCGTCTGCTGGATGTCCCCGGGGCCTGGCTTGCTGCTGCAATCTTCGCACTGCATCCGGTGCAGGTCGAGTCGGTCGCCTGGATTACCGAGCGAAAGAACGTCCTGATGACGCTGTTTTTCTTCCTGTCGCTTTTGGCCTGGGTAAGGTTTATGGAAAAGCCGGCGATTTATTTTTATTTTCTCTCGCTGGCGCTTTATGCACTTGCTCTTTTCAGCAAGACCACCGCCTGCACTTTACCGGCAGCCCTTGTGCTTATACTGTGGATAAAACGCATTCCAATCGACAAAAGTCGCCGGCTGCAAATCGCCCCATTTGTAGTTCTGGGCATTGCGATGGGGATATTTGTGGTTTGGTGGGAGCATCATTTGCAGGGGACGGGCAGGCTGAAGCTGGGGCTGAACATCATTGAGCGGCTGCTTCTTGCGGCAAGGGCGCTGTGGTTTTACGTCGGCAAGCTCTTATGGCCTACGAAACTGACATTTAGCTATCCGAAATGGGACATAAGCTGGACGCAGCCTGTCCAGTACCTCTGGCTGATTGCGTGGGCGATTGTCGGCTGGGGTATGTGGCGGTGGCGGGAAAGGCTCGGCAGGCGGGTCATTGCAGGCATCGTGTTTTTCGTCGCCACGCTGTTACCGATGCTCGGTTTTATACCGCTGTATACGTTTCGATATACCTACGTGGCCGACCATTATCAGTATGTGGCGAGTATCGGCTTGATTGCGATTGTAGTTGCATTGGGTTATCGAGTGGCGGCGAAAATCAGATTTTTGCCGATAGTTGCAGCGATAATTTTAGCCGGGTATGGCGTGCTTAGCCGGCAGCAGTGTTATGTTTATAGGGATATGGAGACATTATGGCGTGACACTTTGGCCAAAAACCCCAACTCCTGGATGGCATATAATAACTTAGGTTCTGCAATTCAATGGGAGGGCAAATCGGATGAGGATGCCGAATATTATAGGGAAGCGTTGCGGCTCAACCCTGATTTCTATGAGGCATACAATAATTTTGGCACTATTCTTTTTCGTCAGGGTAAGTTTGATGAAGCGATGAGTTACTTCCTCAAAACAATTCGGTTAAAGCCGGGTTACGTTGAAGCATACTATAATATTGGTCTTATGATGGAGGCGCAGGGCAAGATTGATGAGGCTATTGAGTACTACGGTATAGCGGTAAAAATGAGGCCCTATTATTCGCAGGCACATTACAGTCTCGGTAATGTACTGAGAATACGAGGCAGACTCGATGAGGCAATAAGTCATTATCTTAAGGCAGTTGAAATGAAGCCGACTTCCGATAGCGGGCACTTCAGTCTTGCTGTATGCCTTAATCTGAAGGGCAAATCAGAGGAGGCAATCAGCCACTTCCGTCAGGCAATCCGGCTTAATCCGGGCTATTCCGAAGCGCATTATAACCTGGGGATTGCGCTTGAGTCGCAGGGCAAGTCCGGTGAGGCCGTGGAACACTACCGCAAGGCGATAGAAATCGACCCCAATTATGTCGAAGCACACTACAATCTCGGCAATGTGCTCAAAGGCGAAGGCAAATTGGATGCGGCGGCGGAGGAATATCAGCAGGTGCTGCGAATTAAACCTGATTATGTTGATGCGCACAATAATTTAGGCAACATTTTGTCGGCGGAGGGTAAATTGAATGAAGCGGTAGGTCACTTTCGCAAAGCGCTGGAGAGCAAGCCGGATTCCGCTGAGATAAACAATAATCTGGCGTGGATACTGGCAACCGCTCCTGATGCGAAGGTGCGTAATGCGAATGAGGCGGTTATTTTGGCAGAGCGTGCGGCTGAATTAACGAAGCACAATAACGCTGTGATACTCGTAACCTTGTCGGCGGCTTATGCTGCAGCAGGTCGAATTGAAGAGGCTGTAACGGTCGGGCAAACGGCGTTTTCGCTGGCTGCCGCCGACAAAAATGAGCGGTTAGTCAATCAGATTCGCAGGCAGCTTGAGGATTATGAAAAACTGAAAAAGCGGTGAAATCGGCGTGTTCGAGAAAAATTTTGTAAATTTGTTGCAATCCGCCGGGGGGTAAATAAAATAGCGTTTTTATTAACTTATGGGAAAGGCAAGCAGGTTTAATTAAAAACGCGTATGGTTCTAAGCCAGATATTACGTCCGAGTTGTATTAAGGTGCCGCTGCAAAGCAAAGATAAGCGGTCTGCGATATCGGAACTGGTGGATTTGCTGAATGATAACGGTCTGCTGACAAGCAAGGACGGAGCATTAGATGCAATTCTGGTGCGTGAACAGACCCGCAGCACAGGGATAGGTTCCGGAATAGCCCTGCCGCACGGTAAATGTAAGGCGGTCAGGGAGCTGGTTATGGCCCTTGGAATCGCCCGTGAGCCGATTGACTTTGCAAGCATAGACGGCAAGCCGGTAACGCTTGTTATTATGCTGGTCTCTCCTCTCGACCAGACCGGCCCCCATATACAGGCCCTGGCGAAGATAAGCAGACTGATGCTCGACAAGCAATTCAGAGAGAGCCTTGAGAAGGCTGCCACCGCAGAAGAGGCTTATGAGCTTTTGAGCCAAAAAGAGAGTGAATAAGACCTCGTATATCGTAAAAATCTCCGGTGAACCTCGTAGCATCCAGAAATTCGTATTTACGAAAAACGGTTTTTTGGCACAATCTTATATAATCTGATTTACGGACGTTGAGCATTGTGAGGGGGCTGTTGTTTTCGGCGGGGGAGAATGATACAATAAATGTTTCGACATTTAGGCAAGATGTAAATATGAGTACTGAACTTATACGGAATTTTTCGATAATAGCGCATATCGACCACGGGAAAAGCACGCTGGCTGACCGGATAATGGAGATTACCGGCGTGATAAGCGAGCGTGAGCGAAAAGACCAGATTCTCGACGATATGGACATCGAGCGCGAGCGGGGAATCACTATAAAGGCGTCGGCGGTAACGATGAAATATCAGCACGAGGGCAAGGAATATATGCTGAACCTGATAGATACGCCGGGCCATGTGGATTTTCATTATGAGGTATCGCATGCGCTGGCGGCGTGCGAGGGTGCGCTTCTTGTGGTCGATGCCTCGCAGGGAGTGCAGGCGCAAACGGTGGCGAATGCGAATCTGGCAACCAGTAACGGCGTGGAGCTGCTGGGGGTGATAAACAAGATAGATTTGCCGTCGGCGCAGCCGGAGATGGCGGCTGAAGAGATTGAGCACGTGATTGGGATAAGAAAGTCGGACTGCTTTCATATAAGCGCAAAGACGGGGGTGGGGGTCAAGGAGCTTCTCGATGCGGTGGTAACGCTTTTGCCGCCGCCGAAAGATGAGAGCGATAAGCCGACGGCGGCGCTGATATTCGACAGCCATTTCGACGATTACCGGGGCGTGATATGTTATGTGAGGGTATTTGCGGGCAGGCTGGCGGTGAGGCAGAAAATCAGGCTGATGGGCGGCGGGGGGACGCATATAATATCTGAGGTGGGCAAATTTACGCCGAAGATGACCGCGGTTGAAGGTCTGGGGACGGGCGATGTCGGGTACATAATCGCCAATATTCGCAACCTTTCGGATGTTACGATAGGAGACACAATCACGGACAATTCTGTTCCGGCTGAAAAGGCGCTGCCGGGCTATGTGGCACCGATGCAGATGGTGTTTTCGGATTTTTACCCCGGCAACAATACCGAATATCCGAGACTGCGGTCGGCGTTCGAGAAGCTGTCGCTGAACGATGCGAGTTTTTCGTTTGTGCCGCAGAATTCCCCGGCGCTGGGGTTCGGATTTCGATGCGGATTCCTGGGGCTGCTGCATATGGAGATTGTGCAGGAGCGGCTTGAGCGGGAGAACGACGTTGAGGTTGTGCAGACGGCGCCGACGGTCAGTTACGAGTTGGTTACAAAGGACGGCAAGGCGGAAAAAATCGATTCGCCGAGCGAACTGCCTGACGCGAGTCATATAGAGGGACTGCGGGAGCCATTTGTGCGACTGGAGATTATATCGAATACCGAGTCGATAGGGGGGATTATGAAGCTGGCGGAAAGCAAGCGATGCAAGCTGCTCAAGACGGATTATATAAGCCAGACGCGAATAATGCTGGAATACAAGGCGCCGCTGGCGGAGATTATTTATGATTTTTACGACCAGCTTAAGGGAATAAGTCACGGGTATGCGACGATGGACTACGAGTTTATCGATTTCGAGGAGAGCGACCTTGTGAAGATAGATATTCTGGTGAACAAAATCCGGGTGGATGCGCTTTCGCTTATAGTGCATCGCAGCAAGGCGGAGGTGAGGGGGCGACGGCTGATAATGCGACTGCGAAAGACGATACCGAGGCACCAGTTCGAGATTCCGCTTCAGGTTGCCATCGGCGGCAAAATCATCGCAAGAGAATCCATCAAACCTTTCCGCAAGGATGTTACCGCTAAACTTTACGGCGGGGACGTTACGCGGAAGATGAAGGTCCTCAAGAGGCAGCGGGAAGGCAAGAAGCGTATGAAGAACGTTGGTATGGTTCAAATTCCGCAGGAAGCGTTTATGAGCATACTCGACAGCGGTGAGCAATAAACAAAATGCTATAGCTTCCAGGCTCTTGCGAAGGCTTCGAAGCTGCGGTCGTAGGTTCGCTCGGCGTCTTTTGGGAAGCAGCAGCCGGGCAGTTGCCGCGATGAAAGGTGATAACTTATACATTCGCAGCACATACCCTTTTTCTCGCAGCCGGGATAGGTGCAGCCACAGTGCTTTAGGTTTTGTTTCTTATTGCATTCCATATTTACGAAGACCTTTCATAAAAAATCTTATAAAACAAGTGTAATAAAAAATCAGGAAAAATGCAACTCGATGATGTCTTTGTCGTGGAGAATGTGTGTATGGTGGACGTTTTGGCCGGGATAGGTATTGTCGCCCCAGATTTTCGCAAGTTTGAGTTTTTCGGCCAGCCCTTTGTGGACTACGCCGGCCAGGTCCGTAACATTGGAGCCGGCGGGTAATATGAAAGGTTCTTTTTTGTCAACGGGTTTGCCGGGCGGCTTGGCATAAATGCGAATAATGTTCAGTAATCTGAAAAAGGTCGTGGGCAACTGGTTAAGGCTGGCGCCGGTTTTGACGGAAATCTCGATAAATTCAAAGGGATATTTGCAGGATTGTTTCAATGTTTGAAGGGCATCGGGTTCAGCGATATCCGACTTGGTGCAGATACAAATAGTTTTTTTGCTGGTGGTGTCATCGGCCAGCAGTCTGCGAGTTTCCAGGAAGTCGAGACAGATACGCAATTGTTCGGCGACATCAGCGGAGAGGTCAATCACAATGGCAATCAAATCGCAGTGGCGGTAAACGCCGACCTGGCCGGGTGCGCTGTAATCGGCTGTAATCGGCGGGGTATCGACAAGCTGAATCTGAACGTCCTCGAAATGCACCATTCCGGGGACAGGGGCGGTTGTTGCGAAGGGGAAATCGGCGACGTTGACCTTTGCATTGGTCAGGGCGGCGACGATGGAGCTTTTGCCGCAGTTAGGCGTGCCGATAAGGACAACCTGGCCTGCGCCGGTTTTGGGGACGTGAAATATGTCTGTATGGTGTGCGCCGGCTTTCTGAGCAGGGGCCTCTTTTAGTTTGCTGAGCCTTCGCTTTATGTCAGCCTGAAGATGCTCGGTGCCTTTGTGCTTGGGGATGGTAGCAAGCATCTGCTCAAGAGCAAGGACCTTCTCCTCGTTGGTGGTGGCTTTGCGAAACCACTCTTCAGCCTTGAAGTAGTCTGGCGTTAAATTCGCAGGCACGATTCCAGCACAAAAATTAATATTTTTCTTTATTCAGCAACTTTTTCTGCTACAAGGTCGCCGACCTGGCTTGTGGAGTAGCCCATTTTTCCGGCGGCCATACTCTTCATTTTATTTGCGGTTATGAATTTGACGGCATCATCGACTTTTTTGGCGGCCTTTTCCTCGCCGAGGGTTTCGAGCATCATCTGCATAGAGCATATAGCGGCCAGCGGATTGATAACGCCTTTTCCGGTATATTTCGGTGCGCTTCCGCCGATAGGCTCAAACATACTGACGCCCTGCGGATTGATATTTCCGCCTGCGGCGATGCCCATCCCGCCCTGCGTGATGGCGCCGAGGTCGGTGATGATGTCGCCGAACATATTCCCTGTAACAATCACGTCGAACCACTCAGGGTTTTTGACCATCCACATACAGGTCGCGTCGACGTGATAATATTCTCTTGTAATATCAGGGTATTCTTTCTCGCCCATTTCGTGAAAGGCACGTTCCCAGAGGTTGTAGATATAGGTCAGGACGTTGGTTTTGCCGCACAGGGCGAGGGTGTTTTTGTCGCCTTTGCCGCGTGCCTTTTTGCCGTATTTGCGGGTATATTCGAAGGCGTACCGCAGGCAGCGGTCGACCTGGAATCGGGTGTAAACGGCGGACTGAACGGCAACCTCGTTAGGTGTGCCTTTCATTGAAAAGCCGCCGGTGCCGGTGTAGAGGTCGCCGGAATTTTCGCGAACCACCACGTAATCGATTTCGTTGGGGCCTTTATTTTTCAGGGGGGTCTCCACGCCGGGGAAAAGCCTGACCGGACGCAGGTTGATATACTGGTCGAGGTCGAAACGAATCTTCAGCAGGATGCCTTTCTCCAGAATACCCGGCGCCACATCGGGATGACCAATCGCGCCGAGCAGAATCGAATCGAATTTGCGAAGCTCATCGACTGCGCTGTCGGGCAGTATTTCGCCGGTTTTTTTGTACCTTTCGCCGCCGAAATCGTAGTTGGTCAGGTCGACGCTGAATTTAAATTTGTTCGCAGCGGCCTTTAATACCTTTACCGCTTCGTTTGTTACTTCCGGGCCGGTGCCATCGCCCGGTATCACAGCAATTTTATACGTCTTCATTTGTTCCTTTCCTTAATTTTTGTTTTTATATGTTCCAATAAGCCGCCGGCGTTGATTATCTCCAGTGCAAAGTCCGGCAGCGGGTCAAAGCGAATATCTTTACCAGTTGACTGGTTTTTTATCAAGCCTTTTTCGTAGTCTATTTTCATCTCGTCGCCGTCGCTGATTTTTTCAAGAGCATCCGGCAGTTCAATCAGGTAAAAGCCGCAATTGATGGCGTTTCTGTAAAAGATTCTTGCGAAGGATTTTGCGATGACAGTCTGCACCTTTACTCCTCTGATTGCCCAAACCGCATGTTCCCTGCTTGAGCCGCAGCCAAAATCATCGCCGGCAACAATCACATCACCCGGCTTGACCTTTTTTACAAAGTCTTTGTCGAGGTCTTCCATACAGTGCTTCGCCAGTTCCTTCTCGTCATCGGTGTTTAAATATCTGGCCGGAATTATCTCATCGGTATTTATATGGTCTCTTTTATAAACATGTGCTTTACTCATTTTTGCCGCCTCATTTAGCCCAAATCCTAAATCCTAATATCTAAATCCTAAACAATATCAAAATCCTAATAACAAATGCTCAAAAAATTCATTCGCTTTTGGTCACAATCGACCCGAAGATGTGCGTAAGCTCATCAGCCTCATTTTCCAGAGTTTTTCTTTCCTGCTCAAGTTCCTTGTTTTCACCGGTGTCGACCAGTTTCAACCAATATCGACTTTCCTTTGCTTCCTTCCGGCATATTTTGATACGCATAACAAAATCCTTTTTGCTCAGAGCTTCATTTGCCTCGATGTAATTTGCCCCGACAGAACCGGATGCCTTGATAACCTGTTTGCCGTCCTCTGTATTTGCCAAAGTAGGTTTCAGTCTGCCAACAAATTCCCTAACTCGTTTGGCGAATATTAACGTCCTGTCCTCGAGGTCATACCGTTTTGAATTTTGTGTTTTGTTCATTTGAATTTGTTTAGAATTTAGAGCTTAGATATTAGGATTTCCTTAGAGATACTTTCTTGGGTCAGTCAGTTTTCCTTCGAGGGCGCTGGCGGCGGCGGTTGCGGGGCTGGCTAAATAAACTTCGCTTTTCGGATGTCCCATTCTGCCGACAAAGTTCCTGTTAGTTGTGCTAATACATCGCTCGCCCGAAGCCAGTATTCCCATAAAGCCGCCGAGGCAGGCGCCGCAGGTCGGTGTGGAAATTACGCAGCCGGCCTCGTAAAATATGTCAAACAGACCTTCATCTTTTGCCTGCTTCCAGATTGTCGGGGTGGCCGGCACAATTATTGTGCGTATCGCAACACTTCTGCCTTTGAGGATTTTTGCAGCGATTCGCAGGTCTTCGATTCTGCCGTTGGTGCAACTGCCGATATAAGCCTGGTCCATCGGTTTGCCGGCACACTCGCCGATAGGGACAGCATTACTCGGCAGGTGCGGCAGGGCGACCATCGGCTCTAATTTAGAGCAGTCAAACTCCTCGACCGATTCATATTTGGCGTCTTTGTCCGATACCGGCACAGTATAATCCTTTTTATAGGTCAGATGCTCGTCGAGATATTGCTTCGTAATATCATCGAAGCCGATGATGCCGTTCTTGGCGCCTGCTTCGATGGCCATATTCGTTATGGTCATCCTCGCCTCCATCGACATCTGCTTAAGTGTCGGGCCGACAAATTCCATAGCTTTGTATAGCGCGCCGTCAACGCCGATTCGTGTTATTACAGCGAGGATTACATCCTTGCTGTAAACGCCGTGACCGAGTGAGCCGTTAAGGACAAATTTTATTGAGGCCGGCACCTTGAACCATAATTGCCCTGTCGCAATCGCTGCTGCCAAATCAGTTGAGCCGACGCCGGTACTGAAGGCGGCAAATGCGCCGTAGGTGCAGGTGTGCGAATCGCCGCCTACAATCACCTCGCCGGGTCTGATATGACCCTGCTCAGGCAGCAGGGCGTGGCAGACGCCGGCTTTGCCGAGTTTATAGTAATATTTTATGTTGTGGCGCCTGGCCCACTGGTCAAGTCGCTTGTGCAGTTCGGCGCTTTGAATGTCCTTTGCCGGCTGAAAATGGTCGGGCGTTACAACGATTTTTTCCCTGTCGAATACTTTGTCGATTCCTTTTTCGACCAGCATCGAGATGGCCGGCGGCGTCGTAACATCGTGGCACATCACTATATCAATGTTCGCATCAATCAGTTGGCCCGGCTGAACCTGTTTTTGCCCGCTGGCTTTCGCTAATATCTTTTCCGTTATAGTCATACCCATATTCTTATCCTGTGTTTTCTTACAGTTCTGCTTTTAGTTCGGGTTTCTGGCCTTTGCCTTTATTTGCTGAGACCATTCTGTTAATCGCATCGACATAAGCCTTTGCGCTTGCCTCGATAATATCAGTCGAGATGCCTCGGCCGGTGTAATTTTTGCCGTTATCGGTGATTTTTACAGTTGCTTCGCCGAGCGCCTCTTTTCCTTTTGTCACGGCCCTTATCGAGTAATTTTCGAGTTCCGGTTTATGGCCGGTGGCCTTTCTGATGGCCTCATAAGCGGCATCGACCGGCCCATCGCCGGAGGCGGTCGCCTGTTTGGTTTTGCCTTTAATGCACACCTTGACAAAAGCGGTCGGCGGAGTGCCGGTTTCGGTAACCACCCGCAGATATTGCAGTTCATAAATCTGCTCTGCGATATGAACCTCATCGTTAATTATCGCCGCAACGTCTTCATCGAAGACCTCTTTTTTCCTGTCGGCTATTTCCAGAAACTTCTGGTATGCCTGTTGGAGTTCGTCGTCGGTGAGTTTGAAGCCGAGGTGTTCGCATCTTGAGGCAAAGCCGTGTCTGCCTGTATGCCTGCCCAGCACCATACGCGAGCCGCCCAGGCCGATGCTTTCCGGCGTCATAATCTCATAAGTGGAACGTTCTTTTAATACCCCGTCGACGTGAACGCCTGCTTCGTGCGCAAAGGCGTTTGCGCCAACAACGGCCTTGTTCGGCTGAATCACAAAGCCTGTCAGTTGCGAAACGAGTTGGCTGGTGCGGTAAATTTCTTTGGTGTTGATGTTTGTTTTGGCATTAAAGAAATTTGCCCTTGTATGTATGGCCATAACGATTTCTTCAAGCGCAGCGTTGCCGGCGCGTTCGCCGAGACCATTGACGGTGCATTCGACCTGCCGGGCGCCGTTTCGCACACCGGCAAGAGAATTTGCAACCGCCATACCGAGGTCGTTGTGGCAGTGAGTGCTTATTACGCATTTGTCAATGCCGGGAACGTTTGATTTAAGCTGGGCGATAATCTGGCCATACTCATACGGCAGGATGTAGCCGACGGTGTCGGGGATATTCAGCGTTGTGGCGCCGGCCTCGATAACGGCCGTCAAAACCTCGATAAGAAACGGCATTTCACTCCTGCAGGCGTCTTCCGGTGAGAATTCCACATCGTCGGTAAAGGTTTTTGCAAATTTGACGGCCTCGACAGCCATTTTCAGGACCTGCTCGCCGGTTTTTTTGAGTTTGTATTTCATATGAATCGGCGAGGTTGCCAGAAATGTGTGTATGCGTTTTTTCGGCGCCGATGCAAGCGATTTGCCTGCCGCCTCGATGTCCTGTTTGCTGGCGCGGGCCAGGCCTGCTATGACCGGGCCGGGAACCTGCTCGGCAACGAGCCTGACGGCCTCGAATTGTGCCGGCGAAGAAACGGGAAAGCCCGCCTCGATTATGTCGACGCCCAGAACCGCAAGCTGCTTGGCGATTTCGAGCTTTTGAGTAATGGAAAGCGATGCGCCGGGCGACTGCTCGCCGTCACGCAGGGTTGTGTCGAAAATTATGATTTTTTCTTCAGCCATTTGTTTTTCTCCGGTTTATGAGTCTATTGGGGCTAATTATGCCCTAATTGGGATTAAATTTCCACGAATTTGTGAAAAAAACAGCGAATATAAAATGAGATGGTGATTATAGTTATAGCGCCTTGCGGCGCAATAGGAGGGTAAGGCTGAGAACAGCCGAGAAACAGGAATAAATTGAGTAATTTGCTGCCATAAAAACAATTATACAGCGGAGAGGGCTATTTGCAAACTATTTTTTGACGATTTTTCAGCGAAAATGGGCGGAGGGTTTGGGGGCGGTTTTTGGTAAGGTGGGCTGAATTTGGCGATTGTTAGGGCGGGATTTGGTGTGTGTTAACTGTTATCAGATGTTATCAGTTGTTATCAGTTGTCATCAGTTGTAATCAGAACACACTCTAAGTGATTCAGAAGCACTCCAAAGTACATCAGAGATACGTCAAAGTGCATCAGAAGACACCAGTGTTTTTGCTTAAGTATTGTCATAACAAGGACTTAAATGTAATCAAGCCACAGATTTAAAACAAAAATTCGAAAAATTCTAAGCACTAAATCCGCCTTCGCTGAAGCAGCTACGGCGGACAAGTCCGAAACAAATTCTAATGACCGAAATTTTAATGACCAAAACAAATCTCCCATAGCACACCTTGCTCCTAATGTGGGGATATAGAATCTTCCCATAATTGGGCGGAGATGCGCATTTGAGTTGACCCTACTTCGCCCTGCGGGCTACGAAGGGCAGGCAAAAAAGAGATAAGTTGTTATGGG
>Ga0315294_10003055_pt1 | contig 18203 bp, 14 predicted proteins | sample YL17G13_40_MG_FD_203626 | JGI IMG/M metagenome (GOLD analysis project Ga0315294, IMG submission 203626) | Sediment microbial communities from Yellowstone Lake, YNP, Wyoming, USA - YL17G13_40 | ecosystem: Environmental > Aquatic > Freshwater > Lake > Sediment | place: USA: Wyoming | collected...
CGGGATCGATTGAAGCAATTGTTGATTCAGGAACGGCAAACAACTCCTGTCTGGCAGGCGACTGGGTGCCTGCTCTCGTATTCGGAATCCCAGGAGATTCGATCACCGCCATCGTCATAGGCGTCCTCTTTATGAAGGGCCTCCGACCAGGGCCTATGATCTTTGAAACCCAGCCAGAAATTGTCTATGCAGTCTACCTCTCCTTCATCCTTGCCAATCTTCTTATGATCCCCTTTGGTTACCTGGCCATTAAGGCAAGTTCTCAAATGCTCCGGGTTCCAAGAAACATCCTCATGCCAGGAATTCTCATGTTCTCCATCGTCGGTTCCTTTGCCATCAATAATTCTATTTTCGATGTTGGGATGATGCTGGTGATGGGTGTGACTGGTTACTTCCTGGAAGCGAATGATTTCCCTGTAGCACCTGTTGTTCTCGGCATTGTCCTCGGCCCCATTGTGGAGAAGAACTTCATGATGAGTATGATCAAGACCGATTGGGATGCCACCCAATTCTTTACCCGCCCGGTGAGCGCCATCCTTTGCATCATTACCCTTTTCATTTGGTTCTCCCCCATCTTTATGGCCCTTCTGGAAAAGACAAAAAAGAGAAACAACCGATGAAAAGGTGCTTGTCCCCCTTTTCTTAAAGCGCTGAGAGGAGGCCCCCTTCTACATAGATAATTTGGCCGGTAATATAGTCAGAGGCTCGTGAGGCCAGAAAGATGGCCGCCCCCGCTAGATCGGAAGGTTCGCCCCACCGGCCTACTGGAGTACGCAACCGGACCATGGCATCGAATTTTTGATCTTCTAAAAGGGCTCGATTGAGCTTCTCCTCATTCCTTCCATTTGAAATGATCGTCGCTCCGGCTTGGCTCAAACCTCTGGCGATGCCGAATCCAATCCCTTGGCTGGAGCCAGTGATGAGAGCCTTCTTGCCGGTCAGATCGAAAAGTGAAGTTTCCATGGGAGGACTCCTTAATAATTGGTTGTCGGGTAATTCATCCTTTCACCCCCACCCTCGCCCTCCCCCATCAAGGGGGAGGGGTTACTATGGAAATTCTAACTGGGAGGACATATGGATTCTCGCTTGAACGGGAATGACATTACCACCATAAGGAATTCCCTATGATAAAGGTCTGAGAGCGCTATGTCCATTTTGAGATTAAGTTACCGTCTTGGTCGAAGGGAAATTCGAAAGGTTCGCTGAGGATATCCAGTCGCGGGTTTGATCTGGCTTGATTGAGAAAGGCCACTGATGCAAAGAGATATTCTATTTCTAAGGTATTTTTGATCCAGAGGATCCTAAGATCTTGAGGATCGAATACTCCGGAATTATAGTGGGCAATGGATAAGGCTTCACGGTCCCTTTCGAAGAAGACAGGGACGCGTCCATTTTCCGGAGCCATCCCAGTCATGCAATTGATGCGTGTAGAGGTGTGATCAATCTTGTCCACCAAACGGTTAGTGGTATAGTCGGCCATTCCGATCCCCGTGGCATTCCCATGGGATTCCTCAGTGAGATCTCGAACAAAGATCCTTGTAATTTTGGGTTTATTTGATTTCGTCCCTCCGATAAAAAGATTACGGCCCATCACGTTGGTATCCATCCCCGCACCGCTGATGTTTTTCCCCATTTCATCAATAATCAGAATGTCCATCTGATTGAAGGGGAGAAAGGGAATCAACTCCTTTGCCTTCTTCAAAAGAGCCTTCTCCTTTTCCACTATTTCTTCAGGTTTCAGCAGATCAATCAATGCCGTTTCATCATACTGGTTTTCAATAATCCCCACCCCAAAAAAGATGGGAAGTTTTTCGAGAAGGATAGAAACTACTTCCGCGAGAACCGCAGGGAATCCATGCTTAATCGTGAGCCGATGGACCATCAGCGCTCCCTTAGGTTTGCCCATGCCGATGACCATCATCTTGATCAATCCGCTTTCAATCTCTCCTTCAAAATCGGTGTGGGGTTTGATACGGTTGACAATAATAATTTTGTCGGCCTTTAAGAGATTTTTATCGATCAAGACGGGCGTTCCGAATCGGGTGTAGCCAATTTCTTCGACCTCTGTCGAAGAGAGGATAGGTGCTCCAACGCTCCTCTCAGTAATGCCAAGGCTTTCCAATACCTCGATCTGCCCCTGGGCTGTCGCTCCTCCATGACTTCCCATACACGGGACCACAAAGGGAGAAGTTCCTAAATTCTTTAACCGGCGGATGATCGTCTTTAAGACCTTGGGTTTATCTTTAATGCCCCGGCTTCCTGCCGTTAAACCGACGCGTTCTCCCTTTCTGACCTTCTTCGATAATTCAAATTGATCTAAAAGTTCGTCCACCCTCTTCTCTACATCTTCCAAATGGGGCGCATCAATCTTCTGGCGGAGTTTGAATATTTTTGGCAGACTTTCCATAGTTAATTACATTTTACAATTTGCAATTTACAATTTGCAATATGCAATGTGCTATCGATTAAAGGAGGGCTCTTTCATCATCGATATCGAACAGGTGTATATTTTCCAGATTGGCCTGAAGTAAGATATCCTGGCGGGGGGTAACCTTCGTCTTGGGATCCACGCTTGCGATCAGGGAATCCTCACCCACTTTCACATCTAAATAGATTTCATTTCCAATGGGCTCGATGATTTCCACGAATGCTTCGATTGTTTCGCCTTCAATAGGAGCTGAGGCTTTTGAAAGGTCTTGCGGTCGAATTCCGAAGATGACTTTCTTATTCACATACTTCTGAAGATTCTGAGACTTTTCCTCCGGTATCCTCAATCGGAAACCGTCTGCTTGAACAAACAGTTTGTTGTCTGAGGCAATGAGCCGGGTTTCTATGAAATTCATTGAAGGACTGCCAATGAAACCAGCCACGAATTTATTCGCTGGATGGAAGTAGAGGTCCAGAGGTCTTCCCACCTGCTGAATGAGGCCGTCTTTCATCACAACGATTCGGTCTCCCATGGTCATCGCCTCCACCTGATCATGGGTGACATAGATGATGGTCGAAGAGAGACGTTCGTGGAGTTTTTTCAATTCCACTCGCATCTGAACTCTGAGTTTAGCATCTAAATTGGACAAAGGTTCGTCAAAGAGGAAGACTCGAGGCTTTCGCACAATGGCTCTTCCAACGGCCACCCGCTGCCTCTGCCCTCCGGATAAGGCCTTCGGTTTTCTTTTAAGGAGTTCTGGGATGTTGAGGATCTCTGCAGCTTCTCGAACCCTCTGATCAATTTCTTCCTTAGAAAATTTACGCATCTCAAGGCTGAAGGCTAAATTATCATAGACTGTCATATGGGGGTAGAGGGCATAGTTCTGAAAGACCATAGCGATATCCCGGTCCTTGGCAGGAACCCGGTTTATCAGTCGATCCCCGATATAGATATTTCCCTGAGTGATCTCCTCCAACCCGGCGATCATTCTAAGAGTCGTTGTCTTTCCACACCCACTCGGACCGACAAAGACCACAAATTCCTTGTCCTCGATCTCTAAGCTAAAATCCTTGACAGCAATGACTTCAATGGCATGTTTGGATACGAAATGTTTGGAGATGTTCTCTAAAGTAACTTTTGCCATAGACCATTTACCCCTTTAATGCACCTGTTAATCCAGCCACGTAGTGTTCAACAAAGAAGGAATAGACCAAGGCCACTGGTACGGACGCCATGAGCGCCCCGGTCATCAAAGGCCCCCAATGATAGACATCCCCACGAACGAGCTCCGTCACCAAGCCGATGGCGACAGTTTTGCTTTCTGTGGTGGAAATGAAGGCCAGAGCGTATAAGAACTCGTTCCAGGAGAGAGTGAAGGCGAAGATTCCAGCGGAAAAGATCCCAGGAAGGCAGAGGGGAATGATGATACGCCAAAATACTCGAAGCCGACTGGCTCCATCGATCATGGCACACTCCTCCATCTCCTTGGGGATCGATTTGAAGTATCCCATCAGTAGCCAGGTACAGAAGGGGATAAGAAAAGTGGGATAGGTCAAAACCAAAGACCACAACGAGTCCCACAATCTGAGGTCAAAGATAATCGTGGCCAGAGGAATGAAGAGAATGGTTGGTGGAATCAGATACCCGAAGAAGATCGCCAGCCCGGTCGGACCGGAGGTCTTGAATTTGAGCCGTTGGATGGCATAGGCCGCAAGCAGACTGGCTCCAAGGGAGATCGCTGTGGAGAGAATCGCCACGAAGAAGGTATTGTACATCCATCGAAAGAAGATGGTGTCGAAGAAGAGGGTCTTTACGTTCGCCATCGGTGCCCATGCCGTAAGACGTGCTCAGATCGAGAAAGGAGAATCTGTCCTGGTGATCGGCGCCGGTCCCATTGGGATGGCTATCATGCAGTCCGTTAGGGAGGCAGGCGTAAAAGTGATGGCGTTGGACATCGTGCAAGAGCGGCTCCAATTTTGCCGGGACAAGCTTCATGTGGATCATGTGATCCATGGGGAGAGAGATCTGGTCAAGGAGATCGAATCGATGACAAACGGAGACTATCCCACCGTCGTATTCGATGCGACTGGAAATGCCAAGTCCATGATGAAGGCCTTCAACTGGGTGGCTCATGGAGGGCGTTTGATTCTGGTCAGTCTGGTCCAGGATCATATCACCTTTTTTGATCCTGATTTCCACCGCCGGGAGCTCACCCTCTTGAGCAGCCGAAACGCTACTCGACAGGATATGGAACACATCGTTCGCTCTCTTGAGGCAGGGAAGATCGATGGAACTTCTTTGATCACCCATCGCGCTTCCTTGGATCAGGTGATCAACCAATTTGAATCCTGGTTGAGACCGGAAACCGGTGTGATCAAAGCTGTGGTGGAAATATAGAAATGTCGATGAAAAGGAGCTTTGCTTGCCCGGAATGACGACTTCCCCCTGCCCACCTTCGCAGAATGCCCCGTCCGGAAGGACGGGGAGCTTCACTTTCAACATTTTTCGGGGGACTCTTTTTTTTGTTGCTTAGAAATGTCTAATGGCAACGGTAAGGATGCCCGTATCGTCTATAAAAGGCAACGTCTGTCGTGCTTAATTCTTTTAAACGTTACCGTTACCGAATTACGAAACGGGCTTCGTAGCCGTAACCCTAACCCAGATCATCTGGCATATTTTCATGGTTCGCGAGTGACGAACCCGTCATGTAAAATTTATTTATAAAAAAGGTTCGGTAGGAAGAGGACCATTTGCGGCCAATAGGTGCAAATGATCAGGGTGACCAGAAGGGGAATGAGAAATGGGCCGCAGGCGCGGGTGGTGCGCTCAAAGGAGATGTTGGCCACCCGTGCCAGGATGTAAAGGACCATGCCTACAGGCGGGGTCAATAGGCCGATCATCAGGTTCAAAACCATGACCAGTCCGAAGTGCACCGGGTCCACCCCGATCTTCTCCATGAGCGGCAGAAGGACCGGGACCAGGATGGTAATGGCGGCGATGGTCTCCATGAAGCAGCCGACGATGAGCAGGAAGATGTTGACCAGGAGGAGGATCAGCCACGGCCGGTTGGTGATGGAGAGCACCACGTCCGCAACGTTGTCCGTAATTTTCGTAGTGGTAATCAGATATCCGAAGATCGAGGCCCCGGCCACGATCAAAAGAATGATGGCCGTGGTCTCGGCCGTCTCCATGCTCACCTTGATGAACGCCCGCAGGGAAAGCGTCCGGTACACGAACATCCCCAGGACCATGGCGTAAACCGTGGCCGCGATCGCCGCCTCGGTTGGAGTGAATACGCCCGTGGTCATCCCGCCGATCAGGAGAACCGGGGTCATCAGGGGCAGGAAGGCCTTCTTGGTCGTGGCCCAGAGAACCTTAAGCGAAAAACGGGCGTCGCGGTGGAATCCCCGAACATGGGCATACCAGGCCACCATGATCATCATGGTCCCGGCCATGACCAAACCGGGGATGAATCCGGCGGCGAAGAGCTTTCCCACGGAGGTGTTGGCCATGACTCCGTAGATCACCATGGGAAGGGACGGGGGGATGATGGGCCCGATGGTCGAGGAAGCCCCGGTGATCCCCACGGCGAAGTCCACGTCGTAGCCGTGCTCGCGCATGGCCCGGATTTCGATGTTGCCCAGCCCGCCGGCGTCCGCCACGGCCGTTCCCGACATTCCGGCGAAAATCACCGACCCGACCACATTCACGTGCCCCAGGCCGCCCTTCATCCAGCCCACCAGGGCCAGGGCAAAGTCGTAGATCCGGGTGGTAATTCCGCCCGAGTTCATCAGGCTGCCGGCCATGATGAAGAAGGGGATGGCCAGGAGGGGAAAGGAGTCCGTCCCGCCGACCATCCGGTGAAGAACTACGAGGTGGGGCTGGACCCCTTCGACGATCACATAGAAGAGGGAGGCTCCGGCCAGCGAAATCGCCACGGGCACGCCGATGGCCATGAGCACGAGGAAGCCGCCGATGAGCGCGAGGGTGGTCACTGGTGCCGTTCCTCCCCCCCCACCCGGGTGAGCACGCTGGATCCGCTGCGCCAGTTCTGAATCGCCACCTGAACCGCCCGAAGGGTCATCGCCGCAATGCCAAGAGTGCATATTCCATAGACGATGCTCATGGGCCAGTCCACGACCACCATGGGCTGGGTGCGCATGATCAGGGTGATCTTCCAGCAGAGCCAGGTGGCGTACCCGAAAAAAACCACGCGGATGATATCCACCAGATTTGAGAGGAAATGAGCAAGACCCCGGGGATAGTAAATGTAGAGGAACTCCACGTGGATGTGGCTGTAGCGACGGACGGCAATGCCGCCACCCAAAAAGGCTACGCAGGTCAGTAGATACCGGGCGATTTCCTCAGTCCAGGCGAGAGGGTTGTTCAGCGCGTACCGGGTGAAGAACTGGAGAAAGACCACGATAGCCAGGACCCAGAAAAAAACCAGGGTCACCCAGTCCTCTGGGCCGTATTCTTTCAGGTTCACCTCGGCCTCGTCGCTCGTGCCCACGGTTTGAGCCCCGAGGTCGGGGCCGGTGTAACGTTCCTCGGTCATACCTTTGCTCCGTCCGGTTTTTCTTTGGGTGGAATGATACCGGACGTGGAAAAAACACCGCGACTCCCATCGGTGTGGAGCCCCACGGGCATAGCCCGTGGCACCCTTCTTTACGCCCGAGTGGGGCGACATCCCGGCCAAACGCTGGCGCATTCATCCACGGGCACAGCCCGTGGCCTTCTGCTGCCGGGGTAAATCCGGCCGAAGCAAGCCGCGGCAAGTTGTTTACAGCACTATTTTACTGCTTGCAGGCGGTCGTACAGGTCTTTGGTCCAGACCGCTCCGAAGGAAGCATCGTTGTGGACTTTCACCGCCGCCTCGCGGAAGGCCTTAAGATCCGGCACCACTACCGTTTTGCCCTGCTGTTTGAACCAGTCCACCAGCTTCGCCTCGGACTCGCGGATGGACGCCCCGGCGCGGGCCGAAGCCTCCTTGTACACCGCCTCGAAGGTCTGCTGTTCCTGCGGGGTGAGCTTTTTCCAGAGCGGGGAGCCGATCACCGTGGTTAGGTTGTCCAGGATGTGGCCGGTCAGGTTGATGTGGGACTGCACCTCGTAGAACTTCTTGGCCTGGATCGTGGGCAGGGGATTCTCCTGGCCGTCCACCGTCCCGTTCTGCAGGGCCAGGTACACCTCGGCAAAGGCGATGGGGGTGGGATTCGCGCCCACGGCCTTGGCGTACATCATGTACATGGGGGCCTGGGGAACCCGCAGCTTCATCCCCTTCATGTCCGCCGGGGTATTGATGGCCTTGTTGGCCGTAGTGTGCCGGGCGCCGTAGTAGGTCAGGGCGACGATCTTGTGGCTGGTCTGCTGGAAGTACCCGTCGGCCAGCTCGGTAAAGAATTGGCTCTGGCTGTAAGCTTTCCAGTGGTCGAAGTCGCGCCAGATGTAGGGAGCGTTGACAATGGAGAAGGGCTTGTAGGTAGCCCCCACGAAGCCGGCTCCGATGTAGGCCATATCGATCGTCCCCAGTGGCATTGCCTGGGCAATCTGTTGTTCGTTTCCCAAGGAGGAGGCGGGGAACACGTCGATCTGGTACTTGTTGTTGGTCCGCTTGGCGATCTCGCCCGCGGCCCAGAGCGCTTCCTTGTGGAAGGCCTCGCCGGTCTCGTAGACATGGGCGAATTTAAGCTTGGTCTGCGCCTCTGCCGAAAACACCAGGGCAAGGGCAGCGAATACTGCCACGATGCATATGAACAATCGCTTCTGCATAGATAACCTCCTTTTTTTGATTGATGAGAACGATTTGACAAGTTGAATATATATAAGGTGATTTGAGGTGTCAAGGTATTTTGGGAGAGGTATTTTTGGATCGAGTGGGAAGCATCCGAAATTCCATGATGGTGAAATAAAACCCGAAGGGCAGGCAGGCCAGGCTTCGAAATCCTTAGGAATGCGGATCATCAAAAGTTTAAGGGAAACTCTCGTCGTCAATCAAGTGGTAAAAATAAATCGAACCGGATAAGATATGCATTTAGAAGGAGAAAGAAACCATGCCAGACCTTCAAGATTTGATTCGATTGGTGCGGGGGCCGGTTCCGGAAAGGCCGTTGCCGGCCATATGGGACTATTTTCCCTGCCACGCCGGGGCCGTGGGAGGCGTGGACAATTTTCTCGATTACTACTTTGACGTGGAAATGAAGCTTCACCTTCAGCTGAAGTTAATAGATCTGCTGCCAGAGGCTTTAATCCTTCCCGGAGTCTTTCCCGATCTGGGAGTGGTTGTGGAGGCGTCAGCTTTCGGGGGACAGATTGTGTGGTTCGAAAAGGGGGCCCCGTTTATTTTTCCGACAATCAAAGAACTTCGGGAAATCGATGAGCTGAAAATGCCGCAGGTAGGCCTGGCTGGCCTAATGCCTCTTGCCTTGAGGCAAAGGGAGGTCATGCGGCGCAAGCTCAAAGAAAAAGGAAAGGAGATGGGGAAATGGGGCTTTTCCATGGGGCCCGCCGAAGTGACCGGCCTGCTCCTGGGGTATGATAAGTTTTACCTGGCCCTTTACGATGATCCCAAACGCCTATCGAAACTCATGGAGATTGTCACCGAATTGATCGTTTCATGGCTACAAAAGCAGGAAGTTGAATATGGAGGGATGGAGGTCTTGTGCCTGGGGGAGCATGTCCCCCACCAGGTAAACCCGGAGCAGATGAAAGAGTTTATCCTCCCTTGCCTGAAAACGGTTTATTCCGCTTTTCCGAAGGCTGTCAAAATTTATCACAACGAAGGTTTTCACTCCGGCCAGCATATCCCGCTCGTCCTGGAGTTCGGGGCGGACATCTGGCATTTCGGGAGCGATGTGCATTCGATCAAAGATTTTTATTCCCAAACCCAAGATCGAATCATTCCCTTTGGCGGCGTCAACCCCCATGGAATCATGCGCCATGGGTCTCCGCAACAGGTTTGGGCGGAAACCCGGGCGGTTGTGGAAGCGGCTAAAGGGCACAAATTGCTCCTATCCACAGGCACAGGAACCACGCCAGAAGTCACATTAGAAAACCTGCGAGCCATGGTGCAGGCGACATTGGCGGAGTAAACCAAAAATATACCTTTTGTCAATACTAAAAATGAGGTTATGAAAATTATCTTTTGAGGATTACCCATTTAAATCTTCGATAAGGGCAGGAAATGCTACCTTGGCGCTTTCAGGAAGAAAGTGATTTCGAGGGATCTTAATTAAGAAGAGGAGAAATGAGTGATTAACAATAAGGGATGAGCAAGAAACAGAAGTATGGGAGATTCCCCTTTTTCTAACTCCACCTTGACATGAGGTTTCCGGTCTGATCGAAGGGGAATTCGAAGGGATCGCTCAGGATTTCGAGGCGCGGGTTGGATCGAGCCTCTTTCAGAAGAGGCTCGGAGGCATATAGATACTCCAGTTCAAGTGTATTTTTGATCCAGAGGATCCTAAGATCTTGAGGATCGAATACTCCGGAATTATAGTGGGCAATGGATAAGGCTTCACGGTCCCTTTCAAAGAAGATGGGGATGCGACCATTCTCAGGACCCATTCCTGTAAGACAATTGACGGCCGTAGAGGAATAATCGATCTTATCAAACAATCGTTTGGTGATGTAGTCAGCCATCCCGATTCCGGTTACATTCCCATGGCTCTCTTCAGTGACGTCACGAACGAAGATCCGTGTAATCTTCGGCTTCCGGAGCTTTGGGCTCCCAATGAAAAGCCTCCGCCCAATGACATTGGTATCCATCCCTGCGCCACTGATATTTTTCCCCATCTCATCCAAGATCAGGATATCCATCTGATCAAAGGGAAGCGAAGGGATCAACCTTCTCCCCCTCTTCAAAAGGGCCTTTTCTTTTTCGACCAATTCCTCGGATTTTAACAGGTCGATGAAAGCGGTTTTGCCGTACTGATTTTCAATCATTCCCACTCCAAATAAAATGGGGAGTTTCTTGAGAATGATAGAACCCACTTCTCCGATGACTGCTGGAAACCCATGTTTAATCGTGAGACGATGAACCATCAGCGCTCCTTGATGTTTGCCCATGCCGATGACCATCATCTTCACCAATCCACTTTCAATCTCTCCTCGAAAATCCGTATGCGGTTTGACACGGTTGACCACGACAATCCGATCGGCCTTTAAGAGATCCCGAGCAATGAGAACGGGTGTTCCAAACTTGGTTCGACCGATTTCTTCCACATCCATGGAAGAAATGATTGGAGCCCCAACACTTTTTTCTGTGATGCCGAGGCTCTCCAACACCTCGATTTGTCCTTCGCCAGTTGCCCCTCCATGGCTTCCCATGCAGGGGACAACGAAAGGAGAGGCTCCTAAGTCTTTTAACCGATCGACGATCGTCTTCAGAACCCTCGGTTTGTCCTTAATGCCACGGCTCCCTGCCGTTAAACCGATGCGTTCCCCTTTCTTCACCTTCTTCGACAACTCAAACTGGTCTAAAAGTTCATGGACCCTCTTCTCTACTTGTTCCAGATAGGGTGTATCAATCTTCTGATGAATTTTGACGATCTTTGGAAAGTCCTTCATAATCGATTTCCAATCCAAGAGGTGAAGTGTATAAAGCTACTCTTATTTTAACTGTTTTTATTAGGATTTTTCAATTTGCTATCCTTCAAGAAATTGGCCTTTGTGCCCTGGGGTGATCACTTATCGTTTGACTGCGCCGGCCGTGAGGCCCGAAACGTAGTATTTCACAAAAAAAGAGTACAGGAGGGCAATAGGGAAAGAGCCCAAAACAGCTGAGGCCATGAGGGATCCCCAGAACAGGGTGTCCGCCTTGATGAGGTCGCTCACGGTTCCTACAGGGATGGTCTTCATCGTTCCCGAGGACATGAAGATCAGGGCATAGAGGAACTCGTTCCAGCAGAGGGTGAAGCAGAAGATGCCTGCCGAGATGAGCCCCGGCGTGGAAAGCGGCAGGATGATCTTTACCAAGGCCTCCATCCGGGTGCAGCCGTCGGCCATGGCGCATTCCTCGATCTCTTTGGGGATCGTCCGGAAGTAGCCCATGAGCAGCCACGATGCAAACGGAATAAGCTGCGTCGGATAGGTCAGGATGAGCGCCCAGTACGTATTGTACAAATTGAGCTTAACGATCACCTGGGAGAGCGGCAGGAAGAGCAGCGTCGGCGGCACAAGGTAGGCCAGGAAAATCCCCACGCCCAGAAAATTGCTTCCTGGAAACCGCAACCGGGCCAGAGCATAGCCGATGAGAATGCTGCAAGCCAGGGAGACAACGGTCGAAACCACCGATACGATAAGCGTGTTCTTCAACCATTCGGGGAAGGCCGTGTTCTGAAAAAGATAAAGGTAGTTTTCTAGCGTAAAGGTTTGCAGCCAGAAAGGGTTGTACTTCAGGTCAAAGAGATCGTTGGTCGGCTTGAGGGAGACGAGGCTCATCCAGTAGAACGGAAAGAGCAGGAAGACGATGAAAAATGCCAGCGGAAGGTAGATCCCCAGAACACGTTTCCCAAGGGTCCTGCTTCCAACCATTCTAATCCCTCCTCAGGTACATAAGAAGCAATATGGCGAATACCGACAGGATGGGAAACATGTAGAGCGCAATGGCAGCGCCCTGGCCGATGTCCGTTGCGGACAGCCCGATCTGGAAGGCATAGGTGCCAAAAATGTGCGTCGTGTTGGCTGGACCGCCCTTCGTCAGGATGTAGATCAGCTGAAAATCGGCAAAGGTCCAGATAATGGACAACAGACCAGCAATCAGGACTACACCACGGATCGTGGGGATCGTGATATGAAGGAACCTGTGCCAGGCGTTTGCGCCGTCAATGGCTGCCGCCTCATGCAGCTCGTGAGGGACGGCCTGAAGTCCTGCCAGAATCGTAATGCCGAAGAACGGGACACCGCGCCAGATATTCACCAGGCACACCGATGAGATTGCCAGGTTGGGATCGCCCAGGAAGTTGATGTTCTGTTTGATCACCCCCAGGGATTTGAGCAGCCAGGAAATGGGGCTAAAGACCGGGTCGAAGATCATGAACCAGCCGAGCGTGGAGAGCGCCGTGGGCACAATCCACGGCATCATCACCGCTGCCCGAATCGGATTGCTGAAGCGCATGCGGTTGCTCAGAACCATGGCCAGTCCCAGTCCCAGCACCGCCTTGAAGGGAACAGTCACCATCGCGTAAATCAGGGTGTTTCTTGCGGTCTGGTGGAAGATCGAATCGTCCAAGAGGTCGACGAAGTTCCGGAATCCGATGAAATCACCCATTGCACCAATGACACTGTCGGTAAGGGAGAGCCAGATGCCCAGGAAGAAGGGATAGGCCATGAAGACCATCAGCAGGAGGGCGCCTGGCAGCATGAGGATGATACCCAGGCTTGATTGGCGGTCAAGTAGTCGCCGTAAAGACCTGCCGCCACGGGGTTTCACAGTTTCAGAACCAATCACCTTACTCACCAAGAAAAGGGCAGTCGCACCGTTTGCAACTGCCCTCCTCATTCTTACAGGAAATAGTTAAAAGCATCTGGACAACGCGGGCTGTATGGCCCGCGTGTCCCATGCGCTACCCATAAATCCAAAAGACTTACACGCCATAGATCCGTTTGAGTTGGTCGGCGCCCCATTCGATCGATGCCTTGGCATCCCCGCTCTGCACGGCCTTCGCAAAGGTGTCAATAACAATGTACTTCGACCATGCGAGAGCCGCCTTTTCGTTCGGGGGCCCGGCATAGCCCTGGTTCAACCCGTACTTGGGCTGTTCCCGGAATGGCGACATCTTCGGGTCCTGGAACCACACGGGGTCAGTATAGTACTTCACTACGGGTTGAAGCATATAACCTTCCTGAAGCCGCCACCAATCACCGAATTGCTTATCTTGGAACCACCACTTCAAAAACTCCTTCGCGCCGGCGATGTTCTTGGAGTTTTTCAGGATGGCAAAGGTCCGGCTCTCCAGCCAGTAGAACCGGCCAGAAGGCCCTTTGGGGATGAGCATATGGTGAATGTCCTTGGCTATGTCAGGGTTGTTCTTCTTAGCCGCAAAGTAGATGCTCGACCCGTTGAAGGTGCAGGAGATCTGCCCGGATAGGAATGCCCGGTTGTTGTTGCTGTCGTCCCAGGAAGTACCAGTCGTGTCATAGCCATCCTTCCAGGCCTCGATGAACTTCCGCATGCCTTCTACGAATTCCGGCTTGTTGAACTGGATTGACTTCCCGTCCTTGGAGAGCTCCATGGCTCCATGGGCCCACATGTAGGGATAGCAGAACCCTGGAGGATCCCCGGTGCTGTGGCCCAGGGCCTGGCCGAAGGGGTGCCCTGCCGCCTTGCACTTCTTGGCGATGGCGTGGTATTCGTCCCACGTCAAATCGACCTTGTTGCCGTCCTCCGCGTTGGGGCAGCCGGCTTCTGTGAGCCAGCTGATCCGGTAGTTCATGGAACCGTTGGAATACCCGTGGGGGATACCCAGGTACCGTCCTTTCACTGATGCGGAGTTCAGGACGTACTTCTCGAAGCCGCCGCCTCTCTTTCCGAATTCCAGGGCCATGTCGGTCAAATCTACTAAGTTCTTCTGGTAAAGATAGTTCCAGCCCGGCCACAGTTCCACGATGTCCACGCCGCCGCCCTGAATGGCTGCCGCGATCTTCGGCTGCAGATCGGGCCAGTTCAGGAAGTCAGCACTCATCTGTACGCCGTTGGCCTCGCCCCACTCCTGGGCCTGCTTTTTGTAGAGTTCTTGGCCTGGTGCGATGAAGTAAGTGCCTTGCAGAATTGTGAGCTTCGTACCCTTGATCACCGCGGGCGCTCCGAAGGCCTTCTCGGTCAGCCCTCCCATAGCCGCCATACCCAGGCCGGCTACTCCTGCCTTGAGAAACTCCCGCCGACTCACCTTCCCTCTTCTTTCCCGTTTCTTGTCCTTCATATTGAACCTCCTTTAAGGTAAAAATCCCCTTTGGGTCTTAACAAAATTATTAATATCCATTATCCTCCAGAAAAGACCAAACAAGCTTTTTTCATATTGCTTCCAAAACTCCTTCATCACCTCCTCTCAAATGTTAAGGCTGCAGAACCGTTTGAAATTTATGTATTTTTTTATCCAAACTGGATATTAGACTGAAATACCATCGAGTGTCAAGAGAAAAACCGATTTTTGAGAATAACCGATTTTACGCATCATGCCCTGGGTCTCACCCCGAACTCTGTTGAAAGAAGGCCATCAAGAAACCCGCTGGCCCAGGGCGTCAATTCCTTCCTTTTTCTCTCGATCTCTTTGATTCTCCTCTTGATCCAGGGCCGGGAAAGAATCGCCTTTTCACTCATGAAGATTAAAGGATGTTTGATTTCCCTTCTGGACAAAAGCCTCTTTTTGTCGAGGAGGTTGATTTCGCCTCGATTGAAGTTGAGATAGATCCAGTCTCCAGTCTCAATGGCTCCGACCCCTCCCCCTTCAAAGGCCTCAGGAGAACAGTGGCCTATACATGGACCGTAGGTAGCACCTGAATATCTGCCATCGGTGAAAAGGACTGCCGTATAGCGAAGCAGAACATCCCGGTTGAGGTATTCCGAAGGATAGAACATCTCCGGCATGCCATGGGCCCGAGGGCCTTCTCCTGCAATGACCACCAGGATTCGAATCTTTCTTTCCCGAACCAATTGGTCAAAGAGGGAATCCTTATTGAGCATTTGAAGTCCTTCCTCTTCTCGAAGTCTTTCCGGAAAATTGTAAGAGAGGGTCTTAAGAAGATCCCCTTTGCTTAACCTCTGTCTCAACTTTCTTAGAACAGCCTGGCCCCCCAGAAGATCCTTTTGGACCGATTCCTGGCCCTGATAATAAATGGCAAAATAGATCTTATCATTGAAAGAACGAATGGCCTCCTCAGCCAATCCGGCCAGTTTGAAAATCGCACTCCGGCAGAAATTTCCATGGACTTCGACGATACCACTCCGCCCTCTTAACGGAGAGGCATGGAGAATATGGTTGTTGGCTTCTTTCGCTTTTCTGGCTCTCTCAAGCCATCTTCCTTGAACCGTCTCTGAGTCCTGCACAAGATTCATTCGAAAGAGGACTTTCATGAGCGTATCGATGCCCGAGCTCTTCCCCTTGGAGATCTCCTTGGTCAAAGTGAGGACGTCCTTATTCCAAATCGCATCGGAACCCATCAATAGGGGTGTCTTCTCTCCGACCTTTGCTATCTGTCTCGGAGTTAGCGTAATGCCCAAAGAGGCAGCCACGTAAGGGAAGTGGAGTGCCCAGTTGGTGGAACCTCCGATGGCGCTCCAGACAACGATGGCATTCTTTAGATTCTGACGAACCAGTGACGAGACGGATTTTCCAGAATCCTCTCTTTTGAACATGCCCAGGAGAATCTCCACAGCCGAGTCGACCTGGGTTTGGGCGTGGGGCCGCTCGGGCAATTCCATTGCCGAAGGAACAAGGCCGAGGCCGGCCACAACAAGTTTACTCGTACATCCTGTTCCCAGGGAGGTGAAGGCACAGGTCCCGCTCTCGATACAACAGTACTTTACAATCTCGGATTTCAGGTAATCTCCCCTCTTTTCATCAATCTTTCCTTGGGTTGCGAGGGTATCAATCAACTTCTGATACATGGCGTAGTTGTTGCATTTCAATTTCATCTTGAGGAGGTCGGAGATCTCTTTTTTGATGGATGGGTCTTCAACGCTTCCTTTGATCTCCGTGAAATCCTTTTTGAGATAGGCGGGAAGGTAACGGTCAGGCATAAGGTGGGTGGGAAGGAAGACCGCATGAAATGGCTTCATCCTCTTTCTTCTTCGGGCAAGGTCGACCTGAACGAGCCCTGTCACCTCTCCGGCTGGCCGTTTGTCACAACTCGTGAGCACCAGGGCTCCCTGGTATCCATGGGCTTCGCACTGGGTAATCACATTGAGGCTCGCGAGATTCCGGGAGAGGAGTACATAACTCATGCCGATGTGTCCCTGGGCGATGCCGTCGCAGACCCCTGGATCGGCCATGGGAAAAGGAAGGGCATTCCTTATCCAGAGACTTCGAACAGCCTTCTTGACGAACCTCTCATCAAGAACCTGGGCGGGATGGTCCTCTCCTCCATGGATGATGGCAATGCGTGGGCTTCCAGTCATCAAACGTTTGACGATCTCATCCCGTGTGGTTTTAATTCTTACGGATCGGAGAATCTCCATCATAAAGGGAAGGATCAAGGTAATGGGTTCAGCTTGATGGATGATCGGGTCATTGAAGGACGGATCGTGCATCTTCATGGTTTCTTCTCCAGTGGGTATCAATGGTGCGTTATTGATAATCCCCCTCACCCTTCCCCTCTCCCACCGGGGGGAGAGGGGGATAATTTGAGAATCAACTTAAAACACCCTCCCCCTTGATGGGGGAGGTCGGAATCGACTCGTACCGAGGTGAGGGTGGGGGTGGAGTTTCTATTTTTGCCAAACCTAATACTCCGTATAAGCCCCTTTATAAGCTGGGGCAGCGGATTGGAGATATCGTTTCAAGACCCCAGATCGTTGAGGGAACTTCGGCATCTTCCAATTCTTCTTCCTTTCGCTCAGAATCTGCTCCACCTTTTCAGGAGGCATCCTTGTGCCCTTCAATCCAACAATTTCCAATTTCCTTTGCGGAATATCGATTCGGACGAGATCCCCATCTTCGATCAGGGCAATGGGCCCTCCTCGAGCAGCTTCCGGGCAGACATGGCCAATACAGGGCCCTCTCGTCGCTCCGGAATACCTCCCGTCTGTAATCAATGCAGTGGTCTTTGAAAGAACAGGATCGGTGATCAATGCTTCGGTTGTGGCAAGCATTTCAGGCATCCCTGCTCCTCGCGGACCTTCATAGCGTATAATTATCACATCCCCTGACTTGATTCGCTTATCGAGAATGGCTTTTAAAGCCTCCTCTTCCTGATTGAAGACCGCTACAGGCCCTTCGTGAATGAGCATCTCCTTTGCGACAGCAGAGAATTTAACAACCGCCCCTTCCGGAGCCAAGCTTCCCTTCAGAATGGCAATGGAGCCTCTGAGGCTGGTCTGCTTGGCCTCGCGAATCACTTCCTTACGGTCAACCTTGTAATTCCGGAGCCATCCCTCCGTCCTTTCAAAAAACCCTTCTCTTTTCAAATCTTCTAAATTCTCTTTTAGAGTCTTTCCCGTCACAGTCATAACATCGAGATGGAGGAGATCTTGAATCTCCCACTGCACTCTGGGCACTCCTCCTGAAAACCAGAAGAATTCGGTTAGGAAACTGCCGCTCGGCTGAATATTGGTGAGGTAAGGAACAGTCGCATTGGCCTCTTCAAAATCGGCATACGAGATTTCAATATTCAATTCATGCGCAATGGCCGGAAGGTGAAGCAAGGCATTGGTCGATCCGCCGATGGCAGCATGAACCCTGATGGCGTTTAGTAATGCTTCCTTAGTGAGAATATCTGAAACTTTGATTCCCTTTTCAGCCAGTTCCATAATTTTCTGGCCTGCTTGCCGTGCGTAGCGATGAATTTCCTGAAGGGTCGCCGGAACCAGGGCCGAGCCAGGAAGAGCCATCCCCAAGGCTTCAGACATACACTGCATGGTACTGGCCGTTCCCATGAACTGGCAGGCCCCGCAGCTTGGATCACATGAAAGGATGTAAGACCTCATTTCTTCTTTTGAGAATTGATTCAGTTTATATCCTGAGGTCATCTCACCGCTCTTGACGGAGCTGGTCATATCCGGACCCAAACGAGCGCTTCCCCCTGGAATATGGATCGTTGGAATATTGATTCGGGCAGC
>Ga0315294_10003056_pt1 | contig 18197 bp, 23 predicted proteins | sample YL17G13_40_MG_FD_203626 | JGI IMG/M metagenome (GOLD analysis project Ga0315294, IMG submission 203626) | Sediment microbial communities from Yellowstone Lake, YNP, Wyoming, USA - YL17G13_40 | ecosystem: Environmental > Aquatic > Freshwater > Lake > Sediment | place: USA: Wyoming | collected...
TAATGGTGTTAATTATTTCGTTGAATTTTTTATTTTTCTTTATCTTTTCTTCATGATCCCCGACTATGCCTAAGACTGAAAACAGATTAACACCATTACCGAGAAATTCATTTACTATCCAACTTGCAGAGGGCCATTCATCTGGATTTTCACCTTTGATTACCGGGTTGTGATGAAAAACTTGTTTGAGCTCTCTTCCAAGATGATGGTCAAATATCATTACTTTTGCTTTTTTTGACAGCCTTAAAATGTTATCCTCTGGAAGATTCATATCAACTACAATTATAAAATCAAATTTTGAATACTCATCAAGCTCTTCTTCTGTAAGATAGTAATTGCCAAGCTGAGGCGTTTTGTTGACTATGTTTTTATCTTTAAGATGCCTTAACATGAGACTTGCTGAGCAGATGCCATCTGTATCCCAGTGATGAATCAAAACACCTTTTCCTTTTAGTTGATCAAGCATGTTATCCTCACCTAATCACGAATCATTCCAGCCGCAACGGTCTCATTTGTCAATTCATCGATTAGAACCAAGCATCCAGTTGCCCTATTTTTCCTGTAACTGTCAAAAAACAAGGGTTGCGCTGTTCTAAGCCGTATTCTCCCCATGTCGTTTAATTCTAAGTCCTTTGCACCTTCTTTTCTATGTAATGTGTTGATGTCTAATTTGTATACGATTTCTTGCACGATACATTTGGTTTCTTTTGTTGTATGTTTTACAACATATTTTTTCCCTGGGTGCAATTTTTTTGTATTCATCCAGCAGACCATTACATCCAAATCCTGACTGACCAACGGAACATTTTGTTCTCTGACGATCATGTCTCCTCTGCTTATATCAAGATCATCTTCCAGTTGCATTACAACAGACATTGGTGAAAAAGCCTCTTTTAATTCTCTGTTTGGACCTTCTATGCTTTTAATGATCGTTGTAAATCCAGACGGCAGGACTTTTACTTTATCACCAGGCTTGAACACACCGCTAGCTATCTTTCCGGCGTATCCGCGATAATCGTGGAATTTGTCGTTCCTTGGCCTTATCACATATTGAACTGGAAAACGACAATCGATTAGGTTTTCGTCGCTGCCGATGTGTATGTTTTCTAGCAGATATAGAAGCGTTGGACCTTTGTACCAATCCATGGTTTTTGATCTATCAACTACGTTATCCCCTAGTAACGCGCTAATCGGAATGAAATAGATGTCTTTCACATTAAGTTTTGAAACGAAGTCCTTAATTTCTTTTTTAATTTTCTCGTAGACTTCTTCTTTGAAATCGACCAGATCCATCTTATTTATGCAAACAACGAAGTGTGGAATTTGCAGTAAGGATGCAATGAAAATGTGTCTATGGGTCTGCTCTACCACACCGTTTCTTGCATCGACTAAGATTAACGCGAGGTTGGCAGTTGATGCACCGGTTACCATATTTCTTGTGTACTGCGGATGACCCGGAGTGTCAGCTATTATGAATTTTCTAAAAGGAGTTGAAAAGTATCGATAAGCAACGTCTATTGTGATTCCTTGCTCGCGCTCTGCCTTAAGGCCGTCCATTAGAAGTGCTAGATTTAGGTCCTCTCCGCGTTGTTTGCTAACTCTTTCTAAGTTTTCAATTTGATCTGAAAATAATGTTTTGCTGTCGTAAAGTAAACGGCCGATGAGCGTACTTTTTCCGTCGTCTACACTGCCTGCAGTTGTAAATCTTAGTAATTCCATGTTCAGATACTCGTTGGAATCCATTAGAAGTAACCCTCCTTCTTACGATCCTCCATCGCTGTTTCTGAACGCATGTCATCTGCCCTGCTACCGCGTTCTGAGGTTCTTACTTTTGCAATCTCTTTGACAATTTCTTCAACCGTTTTTGCTTCTGATTTTGTAAGACCTGTGCAGGTCATGTCCCCAACGGTTCTGCATCGAATCCTCATTCGTTTTACGTTCTTTTTTTCGTCGGGGCTTAAATTTAGATATTCTGAGTAAGCAAGGATAACTCCATCCCGTATAACGCAGTCACGTTCATGTGAAAAGTAGATTTTTGGAATTTGTATTTTTTCCTTTAAGATGTATTGCCAAATATCAAATTCTGTCCAATTGCTTAGCGGAAAAACTCGGAAATGCTCTCCTATATGATGTCTTCCATTGTATAAATCCCAGAGTTCGGGGCGTTGGTTCTTTGGGTCCCATTGACCAAAATCGTTACGATGCGAAAAGAAACGTTCCTTTGCCCTTGCTTTCTCTTCGTCTCGTCTTCCACCACCAATAGCGCAATCAAATTTATTCTCCGTTATAACGTCTAGTAATGTTGTTGTTTGAAGGTAGTTACGACTTGCGTATTTTCCTGTCTCTTCCTTTACTCTGCCTTCATCTATGGATTTTTGCACAGAACCGACAACTAATCGAACTCCTAGTTTTTTTACAAATTTGTCCCTGAATTCCAGTGCTTCAGGAAAATTATGTCCGGTGTCAATATGCAGAAATGGATACGGGACATTTGCAGGATAAAACGCTTTTTTCGATAAGTGGCCAAGGACGATGCTGTCTTTTCCTCCAGAAAACAGCAAACAGGGGTTCTTAAACTGCGCAGCAACTTCTCTAAGGACGAATATTGCTTCGGATTCTAATTTTTCCAGATGTGTCAGATTATAGTGAGTCATAAGGTGAAAACCTTTATGTTACAAACATTCTAAAACTTTATCCTTGAAAAAGATGGCAAAAACGCTACTTCCTTTTTTTTAATAAATATTTATTGTCATTGTCGAGATCTAAGAAAAAATCTGCAACTTCTCTTAATTTGTGAGATGTGGTTTTACCAAAGGCTACAACCTCTACGCGGCAACCTAGACTTTTTGCATGTTCTAATAAATCAGAGAAATCTCCATCTCCACTTACCAATACAATTGTGTCTAGTTTTGGAGCTAATCTCATAACATCCATAGCTATTCCAACATCCCAGTCTCCTTTCTTAGCTCCGCCATAAAAAATCTGAAGATCCTTTGATTTTACTTCAAACCCCATCTCAGACAAGGCATCATAGAATGTACCTTCATCTTTAACATCTGCTCTTATGACGTATGCTATGGCTCTTATGAGTTTCCTGTCAGCTATAGCCTCTTTTAAAATTGTCCTAAAATTTGATTTACACCCGTACAAATTTTTTGCAGAGTAGTACATATTTTGTACATCTGCAAACACACCTATCCTCTGGTTTACATGTCCTGATTTTGCCATATGTTCATCTCATAACGTCTCTTTCTTTAAAAAACCAACCGCCACTTATTTTTTTCTCCATCAAACCCTATTTCAAAACAAATTTTTATTTATAAACCTCTTTTTAACAACTGTTTAAATTTATATGTTAATAATATCGTCTTTTCTTTTTTTTGTTATTACCAACGTAATCTTTTAGAGTTAAATTAGAATATTTACTTCCCACTAAATCTCGTTGTCTTGGCTTACCTATTAATTCCCTAGAAGTTGCTCCTCTGCTAAATCTAGATGGGCTCTTCTTCTTTTTGTAAAAAACCCCTTCTTCATATGTATCATCGTCATCATCTTCCTCGCTAAGTTCTTCGCTCCGATAATCCCTAATCTTACGTCTATGATATGATGATTTACTACTTGGTGTTTCCAGCCCAACTTTGACAGTGATATAGACTGCTACAGCAGCTGCGTCAATACCAATCAACGCCCAGTTAATAACAGAACCTGCAAGTATATATAAAGAAGTTATGAGGACTAAACAGATCATTGTCGTTAACAATATCATCCGTATATTGCCTGGGAGATACCTTAACAAAATCAAAGCAAGTAATGATACATTAAAAATCGAAAGAAACGTTGCAGGTACACCACCAAAAACATAAATACAAACTACTAAAACAATGATTGCCAGAAGTAGTATAATATTAACCTGAATTTTTTTGTCTACAGAATTAATGGATAGCAAAAAATTTTTGTGTTTGTTTACTTCAGTTTTATCAGAATTAATTTCTCTGGTTTTTATAGGCTCTTTTTTTATTACATCGTTTGGTTTATCCTTAATCACTTCGATACTTTCGCCCTTAGGCACTTCTGACTCGGACTTGATTTCCGGTTCGGATTCATATTTTGTTTCATATTTTATTTCAGGTTTTGTAATCTCTACGTGAACTTCTTTTGCTGAATTGATATTGTCTATTTTTATCTTAATATCTTCTTCTTTTTTTATGACATAGTCGACATAAGATGCACAGGGATGACCATCCTTTTTTTCCCATTCTATTTGTCTGTCGATATCTGTTGATTTAAATGGAGCAAGTTTTGGAAGTCTAGCTTCAATATGTTCTTCACAGAAGTAGTCGCTACAATGTTTACATTGAAAAACTTCTTTCTCCTTTCTATCGCCCCTAGGCAGACAATAGGAACAAACGCCCGTGATTTTTTCTATTGGGGCATTATCTGATTTATTGCTGAAATTTTCTGACAAATTCTCACTCAAACAACAATTTTAAAAACAACTATCTGTTTATATATCTCTCCTTAACGACTGTTATTATGTCACTTTCAGGTCGAGGTACCACAATTATCGAAACAATGTTTAAATACAAGATAATTTATTTTTAACAAAGGGTGATATATTATGCCAAAGAGGAAAGGAAAATTAAGAAAAGATGAATATATTGATCATGATCTTATTAAGACTGGTGAGAGAAGAATAAGAAGAAAAAAAGATAGTGATCTGATTTAGGAAATAATTTAAACAATTAAAACTTAAACTTCATTGGTTGTATATTCCAGATATTTTGAGCTGTCTTTCTTCCAGTACACAAAACATTATTGACACTCTGTGTCATACTATTTTTCTTTGTAACTACTTATCAAAAAACATTATATACATTACTATTACTATTATTAGTGATGTAAGGATTGGTGATAAAAAATGACTTTGTATAAATATCGTGTCGTTGATGAACATAACGGACGGGTTTATGTTATATATGCAAAAAGTGAAGAAGAAGCATTAGAAAGAATCAGGATAAAAGGTAATTATTTTACTACCCTGCGACTTCATATTGAAGGTGATATAGAAGAAGTATTAGACAAACATGAAGAAGGAGATTAACCTCTTTTTCTCCCTCAAACCATTAGTATGTTTCTTATTTTAAAAATAACGCTTCTTTTTACGTTTGCCGACCATTTTCTCATAGGATAAATTCGACAAATTATCTCCAACTAATTCTTCATAAGTTTTTCCTTTACTAGCTTGAGATGGACTCCTTTTCTTTTTGTAAACGGCATCTTCGTCCGTATCATCATAATCCTCATAGGTATCATCATGATCGTCTTCGTCCCCGGTATCGGCAACATTTCCTTCTTCTCGCTCAGCACGCAATTCTCCCTTTCTTCTGAGATATGCGCGTTCTTCCTCATCGAGTTGTTTTTGATTCCCTATTTTTGCCACTACTTGTGTATCATGTGCTCTCCCTCCGCCATACCCGCCGCCTATTGATTTACCCGACTGATAAGATGATGTATATTGATTCCGAGTTCCACCGACACCTTCGCCTCCACCACCGCCACCACGGGATGTTGATTTATCGCTTGCAGGACTACCAAAAAACACAACAAAAATAACACCATCAATTACTACAATAGCTATTGGACCCCAAAAAGAACCGGCTAAAGCATATAAAACGGCGACAACCCCTAAAAACAATATAGCAACCGCACCAAATTTAATATAATCCATTTTAGAAAAATTATCGTAGTATAACCAAAAAATAATTCCTGCTAGATTTAAGATAGCTACACCCAAGCCAATTGCGCCACCTAAAAAGAACAGGACCAGAACAAGAATTGCGCCCATCGCAATTATCAATGTCATTAGAATATTTCTTTGTCGTTCTCGTCTTTTTGCAGGGTCTTCTTGCGCAATCCTTGCCACCCTTGCTTCATTCCATCCTGCAATTCTTTTTCTATTTTTGAATGCAACATAGATTAAAATAACGGTAACTAATCCGATTAACCCAAACGCAATAAAAGGAATTGGGGATAGAGACAATGTCACTTGCATTGTCGTATCATGATTCCCCACTGTTACAGTTTCCTCTTTTGAATTATAGAAGAAATCTTTCGACACCGAGATTTTATGTTGCGTATTTTCAGGGAACCAGCCAGATGTTTGTTCAACTCCGTCAATAAGAACTTTACAGTTTTCAGGATTTGTTGTTACTGTCAACCTATACTGTGATGGTGCTAAGGAAATGGTCATCTGTATGTTGGTATCATTAATGTATATTGTTTCTGTCGCCGAATAATAATATTGTTTGGAAACAGTAACATTAAATGTGGAATATGGGGCCAATCCTGTAAACGTCGCCCCGTCTGAACCAGAGTCGAGAGTAACTTCATCTAATGTCACATTACAATCTGGTGGATTGGTTAAAATTGTTGCATCCAAACCATAATTCACAGTAACATAAACTTGGTCAATATCAGCGTGACTCCCCAAACTTCCAATATATGATGTAACACCAGCTTCTAAATTATCTATATCATCCCAGGTCCACGGTTCTCCTGTAGCTGGATTATATACTATCTCTGCTTTGTATATTCCATCATCTGACCCAGCGTCAGTAACTTTTTCTTCAGTGTTATACAAGGTATCATTGATATAGATTGCACCTTCAATCCCTTGACCCCAACCACTCTTCAGATAGCGAATAACCAATTCGATGCCGTAAATACTACCGAATTGTTTAGTTGGGTCATGATTCGAGAGTTGATAAGTATCGGTATCGCTTTCATGCTGGTAATCTGCACGTAGATACTTTGAATCTTGATACTGTGCATATTGCCAATTCTCTGGAAAATATGGACCAGAAATACCTTCCACAGCCAATAATTTAGTATTAGAACCTTCGCCAATCGGTGTGAGTCTTAATTGCTGACCTTCAGAAACCTGTGCCTCTTCTGCAGTGACTGAAAAAAGCAAATTCGAAAAATTAAATGCTAAAATCAATAAAAAAGCAATTAGTAAAACTTGTTTTTTCATATTTTCCTTCCTCAAAACTTATTTCCGCAATAAGGGCAAATATTTGCATCAAATGGAATATTACGACCACATTTAGGACAATATCTTCTTTCATCTCCCATTTTATTTTCCGTTTCATATTCTCTGTTTTCTTGTTCTGTATCCCTTACAGCCTGTAAAATTTTATCTGCCAAAAGATTAGGACGAACAATATCAATGAAAACTTCAACACCGTCAATTGTCTGAACAATTAAATCTCTACTTAGCAAACCACTTGTGCTGACACCAGTAATATTTAATAAACCATACGAAAATTGTTGGACAAAACCTTTTGAAATCATGCCAGGACGCTTTAAAAAAAGAAACCTACAATTTGTTAAAACAATAAACCCAGAACCAATACTTTTATGCTCGGCTGGAACTGCAAAAATTATTTCCTCAAAATCCTTAATAAGTCCAGATTTTCGCACATCCCCTTTTATATCAAATATGGACATTATTTCTTCTCCTTACTACTATTTCAAAACAACTGTTTATTTATAAACATCTCCTTAACAATCTTTTGCACTGATTTCATCTCAAACAACAGGCAACTAACCTTTTAAACCTATAGAAAAAGAAATAATATCGTGTCTATTACCCTTTAACAGGCAGGTGAAAAATTGAAGGTAAACGACATAAAAATAGCGATTCTTAGAATTGAAGGAACCAACTGCGAACAGGAATCCTTCGATGCTTTCAAGAGATTAGGAGCAGATCCTGAGTTTGTTCATCTAAAACAACTTTTGAACATAGATTGCAACAAAAACGAAAAAAGAAGTATCTCCCAATACCAATGCTTGATGGTACCGGGAGGATTTTCCGCCGGGGACTACATAAGAGCCGGTGCTATATTTGCAGCAAGAATCAAGAGCAAGCTGAACAAGGATTTAGTAAGTTTTGTAAAACAAGAATACCCGATATTTGGAGTTTGCAACGGATTCCAGGTTCTTACAGAGCTAGGTTTACTACCAGGAATTGAGGATATCATCACCACTATTCCAGATGCATGTTTGAGCATAAATGATTCTAACAGATATGAATGCAGACCGACACTGCTTAAACATGAGAATAACGGTAAATGCGTATTTACTACAAAAATTCCGAAAGAAGACATTAGACTAATTCCCAGTGCCCACGCAGAAGGAAAATTATTATTCCCCCTAGACAAACAAGAAGCTTATCTTAAAAAATTAGAAAAAAACGACCAAATAGTTTTCCGCTACGTAGACCCGGATGGAAACTATGCAGGATATCCCTGGAATCCAAACGGCTCCACTTCAAACATCGCTGGCATCTGTAACCATATCGGAAACGTTTTTGGCATGATGCCTCACCCTGAAAGAAGCTTCTACAAACATCAGCATCCTGACTGGACGAAAACCGGACTTAACGGTAATTGTGGTGACGGAAGGGCCATTTTTGAATCTGTTTTAGATTACGTCTGCAAAAGGTTCTAACATATGCCCAAAGTAGTGACCTGTGTGTTAGTTAATAACGAGGGAAAACTGCTTATTTTGAAGAGGAGTGACGAGGTTAAAACTTACAAGGGTCTGTGGGGCGGCGTTGCAGGATATATAGAAGAAAATGAGACGCCCTATGAAACCGCTATAAAGGAAATAAAAGAAGAAGCGGGATTAGACGAGAAAGATGTTAATCTGGTTAAAAAGTCAGGCCCAATCCCTCTCACAGACAATTACGAAGGAGAACGTTACGATTGGGAGATATTCCCATTTTTATTTAGAACAGAAAAAAAGAAGAAGATAGATATAGACTGGGAACATTTAGAATATAGGTGGATACCACCTCCCGACATAGTAAAATACGACACCGTCCCTCATTTTAAGGAGATTGTGTCAAAATTGTTGTTATAAGTATCGGATGGAGGAGTCGTGGAGGTGGTGAGGAGAGATAGGAAAAAATACAAAACTCCCCCATCCTACAAAAATATAATAGTTTTATTAGTATTTAAATTTTTTTATATTAAATTTAAATAATTTACCTAAAGTTAACATCTTCTTCAGTAGATCACCGTTTTTTATCTAGTTTATTTAACACTGTCGTAATCCTGGAAAACGTATCTTCAACAGAGCCCGATGTATCTATAATATTCCAGTTACGTACTAACCTCAGAGCCTTTTTCCTAACCTTCTCAAGCTGGTATATATTTTCGAACATCTCTTTTTGTTCCCGATCCTCAACGCGTTGTAGTAGTTTATCTGGAGAAGCATCTAAGAAAAACATATATTTTGATGTTGGGACAAAGTTCTCAAAAAACCGATAAGCAATCCTTGCCAGCCTTTCAGGCAAATAAGCGGTTCCCACAAGATAACGGACCATGACAAACGTATCAATGTCTTTTCTTCTGTAAAATTTTCTGATGGAGCGCAGTACATCCATCATGTAGAAAACTGATGCTTTTAGTTTGTTTACCTTACCTTGCCCCAAAAGCGCCCTTTTTGCTTTTCTACCAAAAAAATTATCTGATTCTGGATGGGAGCGAATTACGACCTTTTCCCCTTTTTCCTCGTATCTTTTTTTAATTAAGTTGGCATGGGTGTCTTTTCCTACACCATCAAGTCCATCTACGATTATCAGACGCATATAATCACATAATCAATAGTGCCCAATAGATAAAAGCAGCAACAAAAGGAACCGAAAGATTGTCAAGTCCCTTTGGGGTTAAACCCTCTACAATCGCCGAAACTAGAGCGATAAATAACAGGACAAGTAAGACGGTGGATGTAACGTTTATCCCATAGTACAAAACAGCAACGATCATTGTTAAAAAGGTCAATATAAACATTGCAAAAGATCCTACGTAGCTTTTTTTATCGCCAAAAACTTTGTACTTAGTTTTACCAAATTTCAAACCTATAACAGATGCAAAACCATCTCCATACGACATCGCAAGGATACCTATAGCAATAATAACCATGTTATCAAAAAACAGATAAGCAAGGATGGTCCATGTAATAGAGTAATACACTAAACCCATACCGTGACCCGCTGCTGACGTCTTTCCACGGATAGATTTAATTGGAGTATAAGGGCTCATAAGAAAAGTAAACAGTATGAACGGCCCTGCAGCAACAAAAGCCATGATCTCTCTTGTTTGAAAAATTAGTAAAAGAAACGCGACATTCCCAACCATTATATGAAGAACTTTACGGCTAACTTCAGGGTATTTATCGAGAAGTTTTTCAGTTATAATCAATAGAGCAGCGACATAAATGTAAACAAGTGCTACACCTGCAATATCGCTTTGCAACATATGCTTACCCCCAAATGATTTTCAGAACTATCGGGATTAGGAAAGCAAGAAGCCCTATAAAAATTGCTATCAAAGTAAATTTTCTATAGAGCTTAAGATGCGGTTTTTTCTTGAGCATCAAATGCAGCGATGTGCTAAGAAGCATAGTGTCAGTTACAAAGACAAGAGCAAGATAATAGTAATTCAAGTAATAAATCTCAAAATTTTTCATGAAAAACGGAAGAAAACTCATAACTACAGCAAATTCGAAAAAGAAAGCGGCAAGAATATTTGATTTACGGGGGCCAATGTACTTTGGAAATGATTTTACCCCTTTCACTCTGTCTCCCTCGAAATCCATAACATCCTTCATTATTTCTCTACCAGATCCAGCGAGAAAAGCAATGAGTGCTATAGTGTAGATTGCTGGGTTTATTTTTTCGAAAGAAAAAACATTTTTTTCAAGTACTGTTGCTCCACCAAAAATAAATGGTATAGCCATAATGTATGCTATGTAAAAGTTGCCCACCAGTTTTATTTTCTTCATTTTGGCATCATACAAGACGGATAGCAATGCCGTGACTAGGGCGATTATGAAACAGGTCATATTCACAAAAAAGGAGCAAACAAGGCCCAGAGGAAATAGTATGAAAAAGAGGTACAGAGCCGTTTTCGGAGATATGTCACCACGTACAAGTGGGCGGTCCACTCTTTTATTTATTCTATCAATCTCTAAATCATAATAATCGTTTAATGCAAATGTACTTGCTTCTAAGAACAACGCCGTGAAAAACGTGAGAAAAACGCTTATCAACGGTAAATCTGTGTTATCATAGATTGTTTTTTGCGATATGATCGAGCCTATCAGTATAGCAAGAAACAGCATTATTCCGTGCTCTAGGCGCATCAGTTCCCAGATGGCTTTGATCTTTTTCATTATAAGCTGAAATAATATCATTCATTATAAACTTTGATGGAAAGAGGCCTAACCTATACTCAGTACACATTGGCAAAGTATATAAAGTAGGAAGTAGTATAGTCAAAGCAAATTAAGAATAGAAATAAGAGTTTCACATTTCGTTTGACCGATTTTTTGGAATCTTTTGTTTTTGTTCTTTTATAAAGATTCAGATACTGGATCTTAAGGAAAAAGTGATAAAAATGAAAGGAAATATAAAATGGTATAATGCAAGAAAAGGATACGGCTTCATAACTGGTGAAGATGGTAAAGAAATCTTTGTCCATAGATCAGCCATCCCAACAGAAACATCTCTTGATGAAGGAGATGAGGTTCAATTTGAAATAGAAAGTTCGGAACGAGGGCCACAGGCAAAAAACGTAAAAAAGTTGTAATATTTTTACTAACTTTTCAGTTTTTTTTACTTCTTTTTAAGAAAGAATGATTTATGATAGGTGAAAAAATGAAATTTGAAGAACTCGAAATAAACAGAAAACTCATAAACAAAACACGTGAAGAAGGATTCGAAGAACTAACTACCATTCAAGAGAGATGTCTACCTGAAATCGCCAGAGGAAAAGATGTCGTTGGTCAGGCCGAAACTGGTTCAGGAAAGACGCTTGCGTTTTGCCTTCCAATACTAGATAGAATAGTTCCTGGACAAGGACTCCAAGTGCTTGTTCTTACTCCAACAAGAGAACTCTGTGTACAAGTGACAGATGTCTTCAGGGATTATGGAAAAACACTCGGTATAAAGACGACCAGTGTGTACGGCGGCGTGGGCATAGAACCGCAGATAAAAGGCAACCGAACATCTGAGATAGTTGTTGGTACTCCCGGTAGGATACTTGATCACATACGCAGGAAGACTATAGATTTCAGGAATGTTAGATTTCTCGTGCTTGATGAAACTGATAAGATGTTTGAGATGGGTTTTATCGATGATGTTGAGGAAATAATACGTTATGTACCAAAGAGAAGACAAACCCTCATGTTCAGCGCGACGATATCAGGAGACCTTCATGGACTGATTAATAAACATCTTAACAATCCTTTGATCATAAAAACTCAATCCTATGTGGATAAAAGCAAACTACACCAGGTCTATTATGACATCTATCAACAGAATAACAAATTCTCTCTTCTTGTGCATTTACTTAAAAACAATACAGCAGGTCTTGCAATTGTGTTCTGTGCTACAAGGCAGGAATCTGACATTGTCTCAAGGAATCTTAGACGACAGGGTGTCAATGCCTCTGCCATACATGGCGGAATGAGCCAAAACAAGAGATTGCAATCACTCGATGCTCTGAAGAATCAGACAACAGATGTCCTTGTGGCAACTGATGTAGCGGCTAGAGGTCTAGATATAAAAAACGTCACTCACATTTATAACTATGATGTGCCAAGGACGCCTAAGGAATACATCCATCGCATAGGCAGAACAGCGCGTGCTGGTGCCAATGGAGCCGCAGTCACGCTACTCACACAACGTGATCATGACAATTTCAGACGAGTGCAGAGTAACGATGAGCTAGTGATAGAAAGAGCAGATGTTCCAGATTTCGTAAAAGTCCCTTTTATAAGAGGATTAGAACAGAGGGCAAAATCATTCCGATGGCAGCACCGTCGCTCTTTTGGACGATAAAATAATTAAGTTTTCAAAATTTATCTTTCTATAGGATGGACTAAGGTGTTTACGGCCTGCACCCAGCAACTTCAATTAAAAAGATGATTAGTTCTATTAATTGAACTATGGTTTTATATATCTAACATTTAAATTTCTTTGTATATGTTTTTTCTATGACCTATAACAAGAACAAATATCTTATTCTTTGTTTCATCAACATCGGCAATAACTCTATAATTTCCAACTCGAAGTTTATATTCATGTCTTCCGGTTAAACGCTCAAAATAACGAAATGGATTTTCTCTCGTCGAAACAATTTTACCATAAATTCTCATCTTTGTTTTCTTCTCTAACTTTTCTAAAAATTCTATTTGCTTTTTCATCAAAAATAATATCGTACATAATATTTAAAGTCCCAATCTTTTCTTAGCCTCATCTAAAGTAATAAAATGGCCTTTTTTATAACGTTCTCTTGCTGCTTCAATGGCTTTAATGGTTTCTTTGCTAAGTTCAGGTTCTTTTTTCAGATTTTTTACGATGTAGATTAGTTTTTTAATAACTTCATCATAACTTTCGTTTTTGTATTCACGAAATTGATCGATTTGAGATTTAGTATCTGTCTGTATTTTAATTGTTGTCGCGCTCATATTATCACAGTATACCAAGGTATACCGTGGTATATATAACTTTCGATTTCGGCACTGTTTTCGTCTTCAAAATTCCGAAAATTCTTCATTTTATATGAAGAATAAAGAGGCTTACGGTCTACACCCCACACCTTATGATTTTAAATAACTTTATTTATTCGGTTCTATGATTATTTTTATAGATTTTTGAGCTTGCGCAGCAAGTTTGAATCCCTTTGATGTCTCGTCTAAAGGCAATCTGTGTGTTATCATATCTGTCACTTTTACTTTTTTTGACTTTAACAGTTCAATTGCCTCCTCTATGTCCCTTTGAATTCCAGCGTACGTCGATACCATTTTTACCTGTCTATTCCAAAGTTCAAATAATGGAAATGGTATCTCTACATTAGGCTCAGGTGGTGCAAAAAACAGTATTGTTCCTCCAGCCTCAACAGATTGCAGCGCTTGTTTTACCGCAGATGGGACACCTGCGCAAAGTATTACAAGATCCGCAAGTTTTCCATCGTTGTGTTTCTTCACTTGTTCCGGAACGTTTTCTTTTGCATGAATTACAACATCTGCGCCCATTTTTTTTGCTGCATCTAAGCGAAAAGTATCAATATCCGTAGCAAAAATCTTACTTGCACCCATTGCTCTAGCAAGTTTTATCTGAAGAAGACCTGCAACTCCGCTTCCTAAAACTAGTACGCTTTGACCTTGCTTCATCCCTGCTATTCTTAAACCTCTTATCGTGCAAGCAAGGGGCTCAATAAACGCACCTTCCTCATAAGAAATCTCTTTGGGTAAAATGAATACACCTCGGTCAACGTTTATTTCTGGAACTCTTAGATATTCAGCAAAACCGCCCGGGTAAAAGTTTGTTGAATGAAGAGTATAACAAAGGGTATGTTGATCTTTTTCACAAAAGTTACAGCTATTGCAAGGAACATGATGGGAAACAAAAACTCGGTCACCAACCTTGAATTTTTTTACTTTTTTACCGGCTTTAACTATATCCCCTGCCATTTCGTGACCAAGCACTCTAGGAGCTTTTTTTATCCGGTACCACTCCATTACATCGCTACCGCATATACCGCATGCTTTGACTTTTACAAGTAGTTCATTGTCATTAATTTCAGGTATTGGCATTTCTTCGATTCTAACGTCATTGTTATTGTAATACATTGCTACCTTCATATTAAACACAGGAATCAAGTTATAACTAATTATTTAATAGACTTTCTGATTACAGCTAGGAGATTATCATGAAAATCGGATTAGTTTATTATTCAAGAACAGGTAATACAAGAAAAGTAGCACAACTTTTAGAAGAAAAATTTAAAGAAAAAAAGGCTGAAGTTGACCTTATAGAAATTGAGCATGTAAAAAGACCGGGATTTTTAAAAGCAGGCAAAAGTGGTATGCAACAAGAAGACCTACCCATAAAAAATACTAGTTTTGATTTAAAAAAATATGATGTTATAGTTGCCGGAACACCTACATGGGCCGGTAAACCTGCCCCTTTTGTTAAAACTTTTATGAATAAAGCTGAAAATATAAATGGTAAAAAAGCAGCTATTTTTTTAACAAGCGGAGGCAATAACGAAGAAAAAAGAAAAATAACAAAAGAAATACTCAGTAATGATTTGGGAAAAGCTGGTCTTAAGATAGTCGGGTCTGCTCTTTTGCTACAGATGAAAAAAGAGAAAATAGTTGATGGTGAAGAAAACATAGATAATTTTGTAAAAACCGTATTAAAAAAATAGTTAGGGATGATAAAATGGGTTTATTTGGACCGGATAAAATAACTTTGATGCTAGAGAGATATAACTACAAACCTGGTGAAATGATAAAAGGCACAGTTAAACTTAATTTGAAAAAATCAACTAAAGCCCGGAAATTAGAAGTAGGATTATTCGGAGAAAGAAGAGAAAAAGTAAGAGGACACGACGGAAAGACGCATACTAAAAATGTTACCATCTTTGATTTTAAAATACCGCTGGGTCCCGAGGGAGAATATCTAAATGGAGAGTATCCTTTTGAAATAACTATTCCTAGTAACATCCTATCAATGGACACTCGTCAGAATCTGGATGTAAGAGTAGGAGCTGTTGTAGATACAATAGGTGTCTTAACTGGTAACAGACTTTATCCTGTCGAGTGGTTTGTAAAATCTCAACTAGATGTACCTATGATGTTTGATGTAAAAAAAGAACAAAAAATTATAATAACACAGTAAAAAACAAATGACTCTACATTGATCTAAGTCTTTTTATTCTTTCATCTAGTGGTGGATGGGTTGACCACACTGAGTCTTTTAGCGCCCTCTTAAAAGGGTTAGAAATATACAACGGAGCAACTGTCTGTGAGCCTTTTGGATCGTCTGGAAAATCAGCCTCAATCTTTTCAAGTGCTTTCGCAAGTCCTTCTGGATTTCTAGTTAAATAAGCACCATCTGCATCAGCTAGATACTCTCTTCTCCTTGAAATCGCAAAGTAGGTAAGTCTAGAGAAAATTGGTGCAAGGACAATGAATATTATAGCGGCAACTAGAATAATTATATTACCGCCTCCTTTTTTATCTCCTCTTCCACCACTAGCGCCACCCCAGAAAAGCATACGCAATGCAATCTCAGCAATTAATGCAATAGCTCCGATCACTCCAACAGTAACCGTCATTACAAGAATATCACGATTTCTAATATGACTCATCTCATGGCCTATGACTCCCTCCAGTTCCTCGTTATTTAGTTTCTGTATTGCTCCAGTGGTTGCACAGATGATTGAATCTTCTGGTTTTTTCCCAGTCGCAAATGCATTAATGTGGTGTGAGTCCTGAACATAAACCTTCGGCGTTGGCAACCCGGCAGCCAAAGCCATCTCTTCCACTTTATAGATTAGAAGTTTTTCTTCTCGTACTTGAGGATTTGCAGGCCTAGCTTGGGCGGCCGAAATAACACTATTTACTGAAAAAGAATAAGTAATCAAGATGTATGCTAACGCAACCGGCAACGCAATTGCTGTAGAAAAAATCGGTGGAACGCCGAGTGCATAACCTATCGCAAATATTACACCAAATAAAAGAAAAAGCATAAGTAAACAAATTAGGAGAGTTTCTCTCTTATTTTTACTTATGTGGTCCTCTATTAATAGTTGTTCTTCCATGGTATCAAACAGTTAAAATTTTTAGAAAGATACTTTCGGTACTTCTCTTGACGCTTCTGGAATCTGTAACATCTGTTTTTCTTTTTTACCCATTCTTTTAGCGAATATTACTCCGGGGAATACCTCTATAGTATTGTTAAATACTAATACCGAGTCATTGTAATGTTGTCTTGAATAAGCTATTTTATCCTCAGTATGTGTCAATTCATCTTGTAATTGCAAGAAATTTTGGTTGGCCTTCAAGTCAGGGTAGCTCTCTGCAACAGCAAATAAGGATTTTAATGCACCTGAAAGCATATTGTTTGCATCCATGCTTTCCTGAGGCGTTTTTGCACTCATGATAGCGGACCGCGCGTTTGTCACGCTTTCCAGGGTACCTCGCTCATGTTTCATGTAGCCTTTTACAGTTTCCATCAGATTAGGAATTAAATCAGCTCTTCTTTTCAATTGAACGTCGATCTGTGCCCATGCATTGTCTATACGATTCTCAGATCTAATTATTCTATTGTAAAAGCTCCAGATCCAAAGTAGAATACCGATCAACACCAGCACTATGATTATTACTATCCACCATATTAAATCCATAATATTGTCTCCCTTCGATCTTATTTTTTAGGTCGTTAATGATGTTTTTAATATAAAGTTATCGTATAAAGAGAAATTATCTCTTATTTGATTTAAATAAATCAAAAGCTTCTTTTGGTTTGTATTTCTTGTGAACTATGGCATTTACTGCTTTAATCATACCAACAGGGTCAGTGCTTTGGAATATGTTACGTCCCATGTCAACACCTATTGCCCCAGACTGCATTGCGTTATACGCCATTTCAAGTGCTTCTTTTTCTGGTTGTTTTTTACCACCAGCGATAACAACAGGAACTGGACAACTCTCAACAACCTGCTCAAAGTTCTTTACGTAATAGGTTTTAACAATGTGCGCACCGAGTTCAGCAGCCATTCTTGAAGCAAGACTCATGTAACGCGCGTCTCTAACCAGCTCCTTTCCAACAGCAGTAACAGCAATAACTGGTATTCCGTAGCGTTCTGCCTCATCAATATACTGGGTCATCCCAAGGATAGTATCACGTTCAAACTCAGCACCAACCAGGATAGAGTATGCGACTCCTGAAGCGTTAAGTCGAATTGCATCTTCTACTGAAACAACAGTTCCCTCATGTAGAAGTTCTTTTCCAATGATGCTAGTTCCACCTGAAACACGTAAAACAATCGGTACATCTGTATTTGGATCAATGTAATTTCTTAATGCGCCTCTGGTAAGCATCAGGGTGTCTGTGTAGGGCAAAAGTGGATTTACCATTTTTCCAAGGTTTTCTAACCCTGATGTTGGTCCCATAAAATAACCATGATCTACAGCGAGCATAACGGTATGTCCATCTTTTGGTTTAATTATTCTTGATAAACGGTTTTTCATTCCCCAATCCATAAATAAATCGCCTCTGATTTTCTAAGATAATAAGCAAATGTTATATAAAACATTTCTAAGGTGGCAAATCT